>ERZ824473.896-NODE-896-length-47998-cov-8.122500_pt1 | contig 47998 bp, 39 predicted proteins | sample MGYA00519874_ERZ824473 | MGnify/ENA primary metagenome ERZ824473 (study PRJEB31778, sample SAMEA3449151) | human gut metagenome | biome: human gut; feature: human-associated habitat; material: faeces | place: United Kingdom | collected 2010/2012 ... | reverse complement strand
TAGCCCTTATGAGGGCTAACACAAACCACCACTTGAAGTGGTGGTTGTGAATTAGTGATGAAAAACTTCCACAGGCGGTGGAGCAAGACGAATCAACACAACAAGAAACAAAAAAATCAGAAGCGCAGACGACAGAACAGAAAATTATCCGTGTCGGTTCATTTGAGGATACATTCGATTATGTCGATAAAAACGGTGTCAGGCGAGGATATGGATATGAACTCCTGCAGGCTCTGGCAGGTTATGCCGGATGGAAATTTGAGTATGTGAAATGTGACTGGTCGAATTGTTTTGATATGCTTGAAAATGGTGAGATTGACGTCATGGGCGATATCTCTTACACCGATGAACGTGCACAAAAGATGCTCTTTTCTGATGAGGCAATGGGTGAGGAAAAATATATCCTTTATGCTGATTTATCGAACATGGATATTGGGACGTCTGATTTCAGGTTTATGGACGGGAAGCGTGTAGGGGTGCTCATGGGCACAGAACCTGAAATCATGCTGACAGAATGGGAAAACAGGAATGGCATACAGACAGAGCATATAAATGTATATAATAATGATGATGTCGAAAAGAAATTAGCGAATCATGAGATCGATGCTTTTGTATCGCTGGAGGAATCCATCTGGTCTGAACAGGGAATATCATCCGTTATCGCGATTGGCAAATCAGGCATATATTTTGCAATAAATAAAGTGCGCAGCGATATCAAGACGGAGTTGGACTTTGCTATGTGTCAGCTGGAACAGGACAGTCCTTTTTTTAAGGCAGATCTGTATAAGAAGTATTTTACGCTTGATTATAATCAGAGTCTTATGGGCGGAGAAAATCATGGCTGAAAGAACATGGTGACATTCGGATAGGATTTTTGAGCAATGATCCGGCAATATTTTCCATGGACGAAGAGACTGGAAAACTTACCGGTATGCCGTCTGACATGCTTACAAGTGCACTTGCGATCTATGACAGTACAGCAGATAAGGTAACATTTTCTGATTTTGTAAAAGACAATCTGCCTGAGTTTTTGGTCGCGGCAGGATTTTTTACATTCAGCATAATTAGTATTATCCTCGCACTTTTACGAAAGGCAAGGAGAGCAGAAGCTGTCGCAAGGATTGCAGCAAATGACACACAAAAACTCAACGATAAGCTGGAAATCGCTCTGAAAAAAGCAGAGAATGCCAGTCTTTCAAAGACCCGTTTTCTTAACAATATGTCACATGACATCCGCACGCCTATGAATGCAATTCTGGGCTATGCGCAGCTCATGGAGGATGAACTGAAAGAAAAAGAGCTGCCTGAAACTTTAGAACATCTGGAAAAACTGCAGCAGTCTGGAAATCTTCTTCTGTCAATCATAAATAATGTACTGGATATGGCCCGGATTGAGAGCGGAAAAATGGAGCTTGATGAGAATTACTGCCGGATTGAAGATGTCTGGAAGTCTTTGTTGGCAGTATTTGATGGGAAAGCAGGAAAAAAGAATATTGCGCTTCATTACACGATGAATGTAGAGCATGAACATGTATTGACAGATGTTACCAAGGTAAAAGAAATATTGGTCAATATCCTGAGCAATGCCATAAAATATACTCCAGCCGGCGGTTCTGTTATGGTAAACATAGATGAACTACTATGCGATGAGCCTGGATACATGATAGCGAGGACCAGGGTGAGTGATACCGGAATCGGTATGAGCCAGGATTATCTGACAAAGATTTTCGAAGCATTCACACGTGAGCAGAACACCACAAAGAGCAAAATCGCAGGAACCGGACTTGGGATGTCAATCGTCAGGAAATATGTTGATCTGCTGGGAGGAAGAATAAATGTAGAGAGTGAACTTGGAAAAGGCAGCACCTTTACAGTTACATTAAAACACAGGATAGCGGATGAAAGCTATTATGCAAAAAAGCATATTGAAGAGCCTGGAACAGGAAGTGAAATTCTCGAAGGCAGGAATATCCTTTTGGCGGAGGATAATGATTTGAATGCAGAGATTGCAGAGGCAATACTTAAGCGTGCAGGCTTTAAGACAGAGCGCGTGGAGGATGGCATTCGGTGTGTAGGCAGGATAGAAAGGATGCCGGCAGGCACATATGATATGATCCTCATGGATATCCAGATGCCTAAAATGGACGGTTATAAAGCAACACAGGCAATCAGGAGTTTACCAGATAAGGATAAGGCATGCATACCGATCATCGCAATGACGGCAAATGCATTCGAAGAAGATAAGAGAGATGCTATTGCAGCCGGGATGAATGGTCATATCGCAAAACCAATCCAGGTTGATAACTTGCTGTCGATATTATCAGAAATCATAAGGCAGCAGGAAAAGTAAATGAAAAGAGTAAGGGGAAATATGACCATGTCAAAAGATGAGTATTTGATTACTGATGCGCCGCTGAAAGCGCTGACGGTTTTTGCAATGCCGATGATTCTCGGCAGCTTTTTTCAGCAGGTATACAATATGGCTGACTCTATTATTGTCGGTCAGTTTGTGGGTTCTTCCGCACTGGCCGCTGTCGGTGCCTGTGCAGCCCTGACTAATGTTTTCATTTGTGTGGCACTGGGGGCGGGTGTCGGTGCAGGTGTGCTTGTGAGCCGCTATTTCGGAGCAAAAGAGTATGGCAAAATGAAAACTATTGTGTCTACATCACTGATCAGCTTTTTGCTTCTGAGCATCATCCTTGGTGTCTTTGGCTTTTGTTTTTCCCATGCGATGATGAGCGGATTACAGACTCCTGCCGATATTCTGGAGGAAGCGGTACTGTACTTGCGGGTCTATTTTGTGGGATTTCCGTTTCTGTTTATGTATAACATTCTTTCCACCATGTTCACTTCCATCGGTGAATCAAAAATTCCGCTGGGGCTCTTGGTCTTCTCATCTATCCTGAATATTTTTATGGATCTTTGGATGGTGGCCGGTCTGGGGCTTGGCGTGTTCGGTGCGGCGCTTGCAACTTTGATTGCACAGGGCATTTCCGCTGTGTTTTCACTTTTGATTTTCTTTTATCGGATGCGGCGGTATAAGAGTACCTTTGCCTGGTTTGACGGGCAGGAGCTGCGCTCGATGCTTCGGATTGCTGTTCCATCGGTTCTCCAGCAGTCTACTGTGTCCATCGGTATGATGATCGTACAGGCGGTGGTAAATCCTTTCGGTACACAGGCACTTGCCGGGTATGCGGCAACAATGCGGGTGGAGAATGTTTTTTCCCTGATTTTTGTGTCCATCGGTAACGCAGTTTCGCCATATGTTTCCCAGAACCTTGGCGCAAAAAAAACCCGGCGTATCAAAAAAGGTTATCATGCTGCATTGGTGTTGGACGTGTGTTTTGCGGCGATTGCCTTCCTTGTCATTGAAACGCTGCACACGCAGATTTCCTCACTGTTCCTTGGAAAAGACGGAACAGCCCTGGCCTATCAGGTGTCCGGAGATTATATGAGATGGCTTGGTTACTTTTTTATCTTTATGGGAATTAAAATGGCGACCGATGGAGTTCTTCGCGGACTCGGAATCATGCGGCCATTCCTCATTGCCAACATGGTAAACCTTGCGATTCGTTTGTCTGTGGCGTTGATCTGTGCACCTCGTTTTGGCATTGACTTTGTTTGGCTTGCCGTACCGGCAGGCTGGCTTGCCAACTTCCTGGTTTCCTATGCGGCACTCAGAAAATCCTGGCCGACTGAGAAAGTGGAGTCATCTCGATAAATTTGGATGTAGCACGGATTGTCTTCTGATGGGCAGTGAACCAAAGAGGAAATCAAAAATGAATGTAAATATCGCAAAGAGCAGTTCCGGAAGTGGGTTTAAATTGACTTGGGTTGGTGATAAGTTTATAATATGACCCAGATTACTATGTAAAAATTTCGCAAGCTGATTTTTGTAAAAAGGCAGAGGAATGTGAGATATAGTAAAAAAATCAGGGATTTGGCAAATATCCGCTTTACAAAAGTAGTATCGCCTTATAAGAACGGAGGTCGAGATGAAGATATTTCGCTATGGAAATCCTTCTGCTTCTACGTTTCTGATTCAACCGATAGATGACCATGATCTGGGAGAGCTGAAAACAGAAATTAACGAGATCAGGAAACAGGTACAAATAGATTTTCAACTGATTGCGGTGAAAGTGGATGACTGGAATCGCGATCTTTCACCGTGGAAAGCGCCTGCTGTCTTTGGAAAAGACGGTTTCGGAGATGGGGCAGAGGATATGCTGCGGTTTATCTTGGCACAATGTATGAATTGCAGCAAAACGTACTATATCGGAGGGTATTCCCTGGCGGGGTTATTTTCTCTGTGGGTAGCTTATCAGACAGACGCATTTGCAGGAATCGCGGCAGCTTCCCCCTCAATCTGGTTTCCGAATTTCCTGCAGTATATGAAGGAACAAGATGTCAGGGCAGATTCGGTCTATCTCAGTTTGGGAGACCGTGAGGAAAAGACCAGAAATCCGTTAATGGCAACAGTAGGTGACTGTATCCGGGAAGGCCATGAGCTGCTCCTTGGCAGAGGAATCCGTACGACCTTGGAGTGGAATCCGGGAAATCATTTTAAAGATGCCGGAATTCGGATGGCGAAGGGATTTGTTTGGTTAATGAAAAATAATGCAGATTATGTAGAACTGGAGGTTTACGAAAATATAAAAATTCTAAGAAAGGAGTGTCTACTCAAAAAATACCGGGCATTCTTGAACAGCAGGGGTATAGCCGGATTCATATTTTGAGTGGCAGAAAAAAATGAGTTACGCAATTGTATTCAGCAGCCAGACAGGAAACACAAAATTGCTGGCAGAAACTATTTATAAGAATTTGAAGCAGGAGAACTGTTGCTATTTTGGGACACCTGATTTGGCAGCAATGGAAGCAGACATCCTTTATGTAGGATTCTGGACGGATAAGGGAACAGCAGATTCTGCAACAGTGGATTTTCTGAAGCAGATGCATGGAAAGAAAGTATTTTTATTTGGCACGGCGGGTTTTGGCGGCAGTGAGGAGTATTTTGCTAAAATTCTGAAAACAGTGAAGAAATCGCTGGATGACAGTAATACCATCATTGGCAGCTTTATGTGCCAGGGGAAGATGCCACTGTCCGTGCGCTGCAGGTATGAGAACATGAAAAAACAGCCAACTCATGCGATGCCAAATCTGGATGCGTTGATTGAAAATTTTGATAAAGCGCTTTCTCATCCGGATGCAGAGGATTTGGAGCACCTGAAACAAGCGATAAAATAAGCGATAAAACAAGCAGAGAAATGGTTTACTTGACAAAGGTTTATTTTTCACATATAATTACCGATGATAATTATCAAAAATAATTATTAAAGATAATTGTCAATAATAACCAATAATAATAATCAATAACAATCAATAACAATCATATGGAGGGAATCTATGGATTCAGAACGAATCAAACGTATGTTGGATGCCTGTTATCAGGCAAAACGGATTCGGGATATGCTTCCACCGCTGCCACAGGGTGTTACTCCTGCGTATATTCACTATCTGGATACAATTCAGGCGTTGGAACGTCGGGGCATCTGTGTGAAGGTATCCGACATCAGTGATGCACTGGAGCTTCCAAGACCCGGGGTAACGAGAACGGTTAAAGAGATGGCAGCGAAAGGATATCTCAGAAAATATGCATCTGAGGAAGATGGACGTGTGACGTATATTTCGCTGACGGAAGCAGGATATCAGCTGTCTCAGAAATATGATGAGCAATTTTTTGCTGCACTTGCACCTTACATGGACGGTATTTCGGAGGAAGAGGCAGATGGTATGATTCGCACGATCGATAAGTTTTATCAGGTTATGCTGGAGAGGAGGAATTCCTTTGACGGGAGATAAAAGAGATTTTACGCAGGGAAATATTTTAAAAAAACTTGTATTTTTTATGCTTCCGATACTGGGAGCGCTTGTGCTTCAGGCGGCTTACGGAGCGGTTGATCTTTTGGTAGTAGGACGCTTTGGATCTACCTCAGGACTGTCAGCAGTCTCAACCGGAAGTCAGGTTTTGAATCTGGTAACCTTTGTGGTGACGCAGCTTGCCATGGGTATTACGGTATTAATTGCAAGGTATCTTGGCGAGAAAAGACAGGAACAAATCGGTATGGTCCTTGGAGGTGCTGCAGTTGTATTTGCATTGATTTCGACTGGTCTGTTTATCGTGATGGTCGGACTGGCAAGACCGATTTCAGTTTTAATGCAGGCACCTGAAGAGGCGGTAAATCTGACAGCAAGTTATGTGAGAATCTGCGGAAGCGGAATTTTTTTTATTGTGGCGTACAACCTGCTTGCAGCAGTTTTTCGAGGAATGGGAGACAGTAAATCGCCGCTTTTGTTTGTCCTCGTGGCCTGCGTTGTGAACATTATCGGAGATCTGGTGCTTGTGGCAGGACTGCATCTTGATGCGGCCGGAGCAGCGTTTGCAACCGTATTTGCACAGGCAGTCAGCGTAGTATTTGCAGTTGTGATTCTGCTGAAAAAGGATCTGCCGTTTAATATTCGGAAACAGGATTTCAGACTGAATGCACAATGCAGACGATTTCTGGCAATTGGAATTCCTCTTGCACTGCAGGAGTTTTTGACCCAGCTTTCCTTTCTTGCGCTTTGTGCGTTTGTTAATCGGCTTGGACTGGAAGCTTCTTCGGGGTATGGCGTTGCCTGTAAAATCGTAAATTTTGCGATGCTGATTCCGAGTGCATTGATGCAGTCGATGGCATCATTTGTTGCGCAGAATGTGGGTGCCGGAAAGTTTAGACGTGCGAAGCAGGCGATGTTTACAGGGATTGGCGTAGGGCTGGTGTTTGGCTGCCTTGTATTTGTACTGGTGCTTTTAAAGGGTGATGTGATGGCTGGATTTTTTTCGTCAGATGAAGCGGTGATCCAGAAAGGCTTTGCTTATCTGAAGGGATTTGCACCGGAAACGATTGCTACTGCGATTCTGTTCAGTATGGTAGGATATTTTAATGGAAATAATAAGACGGTATGGGTTATGGCACAGGGATTGATTCAGACGCTTTTGGTGCGTCTGCCGTTTGCGTATGTGATGAGTATTCAGCCAAATGCGAGTCTGACAAAAATTGGTCTGGCAGCCCCAATATCAACAATGGTCGGAATCGTACTGAATGTCGGATTTTATGTCTATCTGAATCATAAAGATCCTTTTCAGAGTGATTTGCAATAAAAATGTGGTAACTGTTTGGCACCAGCCTCTAAAATGCAAAGAAAAATGCCAGAGAAAATAGCTTGCGAAGTGTACGGCGGAATGATATAATGAAACAATACTTTTTGCGCTGCATATCAATCTACAGTACAAACTGAACAGGCGGTGGATTTTCCAAGAGGCCGGGCCGACTAAAATGGCAGCAGATGAATTTGCATCTGTGGGACAGTAGTTTACGAATTGTTCCACAGGTGTTTTTTTATATAGTATAGTGGAAAATATCGTTAGAATTATCTGATTACAGGAAAAGTTCCCGGGATGATCGTATAGTCTCGGGGCATTCTTGAATTTGCGGGCATAAAGTTATCTTGGATAAATGGAGGTAACTGTTATGGAACAAAATGAACATTCAAAGTACGAAGATCCGAAAAAAAGAGCGGAAATAGGAAAAATGTCTGGTCTGATCGGAATTGCATGTAATTTTCTGCTGGCCGGAAGTAAGATCGCAGTCGGAAATTTTGCTGGTTCCACATCGATTGTAGCGGATGGACTTAACAATATGTCGGATGCTGCAAGCTCTGCTGTAACGCTGATCGGATTTAAGCTGGCAGAAAAGCCGGCAGACCGGGAGCATCCGTATGGCCATGCCCGATTTGAGTATCTGGCCAGTCTGGTTGTTTCTGCAATGATTTTGGTGATTGGTCTGGAATTGGCACAGAAGTCCGTGGAAAAGATAAAAAATCCGATTCCGGTGGAATTTTCGTGTGTGACACTTGCCGTTCTGGTGTTTTCGATTCTAATGAAAAGTGGCATGGCAGTATTTAACAGCAGGATGGGAAAAAAGATTCAATCGACAACACTGATTGCAACGGCCGCGGACAGCAGAAATGATGTGGTGACGACGACGGCAGTACTGCTTGCAACACTTGCAGAGCATTTTTTCGGTTGGAAAGCGGACGGACCGATGGGGATTCTTGTATCCCTGTTTGTGCTGTACAGCGGAGTTACGCTGGCAAAGGAAACAATTTCGCCGCTGCTTGGCGAAGGCGCGGACGCAAAGATCCGTACAGAGCTGATGAATTATGTGAAAGAGCATCCGCTGGTTCTCGGCTGTCATGATCTGATGGTACATGATTATGGTCCGGGCAAGTGTTATGCCAGTATTCATGTAGAAATGGACAAGGATGTCGACCCGATGAAATGCCATGATGTGATTGATCATATTGAACGGGAATGTCTGGAAAAGTTCGGCACGAATCTGGTGATCCATTATGATCCGGTCAGTACAAATGATCTGGAGCTGGAAGAGATGCGGGAATTTGTGGAACAATTACTTGTGAAAAGGGATGAAAGGCTTCTGGTCCATGATTTTCGGATGCGGGAGAAAGAAGGAAAGACAGAGCTGATGTTTGATCTGGTATTGCCGGATACCATGCAGGAGGAGAAGGAGAACATCCGGAAGATGCTGGAAGAAAGTCTGGAGTCTGCCGGAAAACAGAATATAACATTGAACATCACCTTTGATCCGGAGCCGGAAATGTAAAATATCAGATGTCATCGGACGGGAGATAAGGTGTTCGTCAGGTTTTGTAAGATGTCACCGGACGGGAAGATAAGGTATCTGTCCGGTTTTGTCAAGATGTCGCCGGAGTTTTAGGTATAGAATTTCGGCGGCATCTTTTTGCTGTATTTTGTACTGATTTCACAAATTCTTTTTTGCCCCTTTTCTTTTCCGAACGATTGTAGTATCATATCAATTGCAGTGCAAGCACTGAATATAGTATTTTTAAAAAAGACAAACAACAATATATAGTATGTGCTATCATAGACTGAAAAAACGGAAAGATTTGTGGTTTTTCCGGAGAGGCAGCAATGAGAAAGGACGGAGGAGACAGTTCATGGACAGTACAGTAAAAACGCGTGTAATCAAAAGAAACGGAGAGGAAGTAAGCTTTGATCTTTCTAAGATTATCAGCGCGATCAGCAAGGCAAATCGGGAAGTGGATCCGATTCATCGAATGAATGAATATCAGATCATGGCGATTGCGGAGAAGATTGCGCAGCAGACGGAGGAAGCCATGCATGCAGTGAATGTAGAAGACATTCAGAATATGGTGGAGACCGGAATTATGGAGATGCGCGGGTATGAGGTGGCACAGAAATATGTGCGCTACCGTTACAAACGTGAGCTGACCCGCAAGTCAAACACAACAGACAATGGAATTCTTGCACTGATTGAGCATCTGAACGAGGAAGTAAAGCAGGAAAATTCCAATAAAAATCCGGTGATCAATTCGACGCAGCGTGATTATATGGCAGGCGAGGTCAGCAAGGACTTAAGCCGCCGTGTTCTGCTGCCGGAGGAGATTGTGCGTGCACATGAGGCGGGAATCATCCATTTCCACGATATGGATTATTATGCACAGAAGGAGCATAACTGCGATCTGATCAATCTTGAGGATATGCTTCAGAATGGTACCGTCATCAGTGAGACGATGATCGAGAAGCCGCACAGCTTTTTTACAGCCTGCAATGTGACAACACAGATCGTGGCACAGGTTGCTTCCAATCAGTATGGTGGCCAGTCATTTACACTGTCACACCTGGCTCCGTTTGTGGATGTGAGCCGTCAGAAGCTTAGGAAAAGCGTCATTGAGGAGCGCATCGAGGCAGGCGAATCACTCGATGAGGAGATTATCTGTAAGGTAACGGAGCACCGCCTGAAAGAAGAGGTAAAAAACGGAATCCAGACAATTCAGTATCAGCTGATTACACTGATGACATGTAATGGCCAGGCACCGTTTGTTACAGTCTTCATGTATTTGGATGAGGTGCCGGAGGGTCAGACGAGAGAAGATCTTGCGTTGATTATCGAGGAAGTGCTGCGTCAGAGAATGCAGGGAGTAAAAAATGAAAAAGGCGTGTGGATTACCCCAGCGTTCCCAAAACTGATCTATGTGCTGGATGAAGATAATATCACGGAGAATTCCAAATACTGGCATTTGACGGAGCTTGCAGCAAAGTGTACTGCGAAGCGCATGGTGCCGGATTATATTTCTGCAAAGATCATGCGTGAACTGAAACAGGGGGATGTATATCCGTGCATGGGCTGCCGTTCGTTCCTGACGGTGGAGGACAGCCAGAGAAATGAGGATGGAAGCCATAAATTTTACGGACGGTTCAATCAGGGGGTTGTAACGATCAATCTGGTGGATGTAGCCTGTTCGTCGCAGGGCAGCATGGAAGAATTCTGGAAGATTCTGGATGAACGTCTGGAACTCTGTCACAGAGGACTGCGCTGCCGTCATGAGCGTCTGCTTGGAACGGTGTCGGATGTGGCACCAATCCTGTGGCAGAACGGTGCGCTTGCCCGCCTGAAAAAGGGAGAGAAGATCGATAAACTTCTTTACAACGGTTATTCGACCATCTCACTTGGATACGCAGGACTGTATGAGATGTGCGTGCGGATGACGGGAAAATCCCATACCGATCCGGAAGCGAAGCCGTTTGCACTTGCGGTGATGCAGCATTTAAATGACAAATGCCGGGAGTGGAGAGAGGCAGAGCATATCAGCTATTCCGTTTACGGAACGCCGATGGAGTCGACAACTTATCGTTTCGCGAAATGTCTGCAGCGCCGGTTTGGCATCATTCCGGGTGTAACGGACAAAAATTACATTACAAACAGCTACCATGTACATGTGACAGAAGAGATCGATGCGTTCCACAAGCTGAAATTCGAATCGGAATTTCAGAAGCTTTCTCCGGGAGGAGCAGTCAGCTATGTGGAAGTACCGAATATGCAGGAAAATATTCCGGCGGTGCTTTCTGTGATGAAATACATTTATGAGAACATCATGTATGCGGAATTAAATACAAAGAGTGACTATTGCGAAAAGTGTGGATATGATGGAGAGATCAGAATCATAGAAGATGAGAGCGGAAAACTCATCTGGGAATGTCCGAACTGCGGCAACCGTGATCAGAACCTTCTGTCAGTAGCGCGCCGGACCTGTGGCTATATTGGAACCCAGTTCTGGAATCAGGGCCGGACGCAGGAGATCAAGGACCGTGTGCTGCATCTGTCAACTGGAACGATTTCTGCAAAAGAGTGCTGAGAAGCGGGAGTGAGAGATGAACATTGGAGAAATTTTGACAGCTGATTGTGCGAACGGGCTCGGCATGCGGGTATCGGTGTTTGTATCCGGCTGCCTGAATCACTGCAAGGGCTGCTTTCAGCCGCAGACATGGGAATTTGATTATGGAATTCCGTATGATGGGGCGGTGGAACAGAAAATTTTGGATGAGCTGGCAATGCCGTATTACGACGGTCTGACGATCCTTGGCGGGGAACCGTTTGAAATCCAGAATCAGGAGACAGTAGCAGCGCTGATTGGCAGGGTAAAAAAAGAACTTCCGGCGCGAAATATCTGGATGTACACCGGTTATACGTATGACCGGGATCTGGTTCCGGGCGGATGCCGTTATACGAAGTTTACTGATTCGATCCTGGATCAGATCGATATCCTGGTAGATGGCCGGTTCATGGAGGAAAAGAAAAACCTGTGCCTGAAATTTCGCGGCTCAGAGAATCAGCGGATCATCGATATGAGGCAGACACGCGCAGCAGGAAAGGCTGTGCTCAGTCCGCTGAACAATTAGGTTTGAAAGGCAGTCGGAGCGATCCGGCTGTCTTTTTTATGATGCGTCCGGCAGAGGAGTAGTTGGAGTTTCGCTGTGAAAAAAGAGAATGGGCTTGTTTTTTGCTGCTTAAAGGAAGGAAAGCATTGCTTTTGAAAGTTGATATGTTATAATAAAACCGCTGTAATATTGTAAAAGAAAACAGCAGAAGAAAGAACAAAAAAGAGAAAAATCAGTTACAAAAAAGAGAAAAAGGAGACGGAGATGGGCGGTATATTTGGAGTTGCGTCAAAAAGAAGTTGTACACTGGAGTTATTTTACGGAATCGATTATCATTCACATCTTGGAACACGCCGCGGAGGTATGGCGGTGTGCGGAGAACAGGGATTTCAGCGTGCGATCCACAATATAGAAAATTCTCCGTTCCGTACGAAATTTGAGAGCGATGTCGAGGAGATGGAGGGAAATCTCGGAATCGGCTGTATTTCAGACTATGATCCGCAGCCGCTTCTGATCCAGTCCCATCTGGGAAGCTTTGCAATTACAACGGTTGGAAAGATCAATAATATGGAAGAACTGATTCAGAAGGTGTATGAAAACGGAAACACACACTTTCAGGAGATGAGCAGCGGCCAGATCAATGCGACCGAACTGGTGGCAGCGCTGATCTGCAAAAAGGATTCGATTGTAGAGGGACTGCAGTTTGTGCAGCAGGTGATTGACGGTTCGATGACGATTTTACTGATGACGAAAGATGGTATTTATGCGTCGAGAGACCGGCTGGGCAGAACACCGCTGATTGTTGGAAAGAAAGAGGACGGCTACTGCGTTTCTTTTGAAAGTTTTGCATATCTGAATCTGGGCTATAGTGATTATCGTGAGCTTGGACCGGCGGAGATTGATTATATTACCCCGGATGGCGTGAAGGTGGTTGCGGAGCCTGGAAAAGAGATGCGGATCTGTTCATTCCTCTGGGTTTATTACGGTTATCCGACTTCCGCTTATGAGGGAGTCAATGTAGAAGAGATGCGTTATAAATGCGGAAGCATGCTGGCGCAGCGGGATGCGCAGGCCGGAGATGTGCACCCGGATATCGTTGCGGGCGTGCCGGACTCCGGTATTGCACATGCGATCGGTTATGCGAATGAATCAGGAATCCCGTTTGCCCGGCCATTTATCAAGTACACACCAACATGGCCCCGTTCGTTTATGCCGACGAAACAGAGTCAGAGAAACCTGATCGCAAGGATGAAACTGATTCCGGTTAAGGCACTGATTAAAGAAAAGAAACTGCTGCTGATTGATGATTCCATCGTGCGTGGCACACAGCTGCGGGAGACAACCGAATTTCTGTATCAGAGCGGGGCAAAGGAAGTGCATGTCCGTCCGGCGTGCCCTCCGCTTCTTTATGGCTGCAAGTATCTGAACTTTTCGCGTTCCAAGTCAGATATGGATCTGATCACGAGACGTGTGATCCAGGAGCGGGAGACGAATGTGACGCAGGAGGTATTGGACGATTACGCGGATCCGTGCAGCAAACGGTATGAGGCGATGCTTGAGGCGATCCGCAAACAGCAGAATTTCACGACGTTGCGCTATCATCGTCTGGATGATCTGGAAAAATCGATCGGGATAGAGCCGTGTAAGCTCTGTACGTACTGTTTCAGCGGAAAAGAGTGACAGGAGACAGAATGAAAACAACAGATAAAAAAGGAAAAGGTGAGTCGACGGAAAATCTGGATGAAAAAAGAAAGCTTGCGCTTGAGATCATTGAAAAATTGAAACAGGCTTATCCGGATGCGGGCTGTACGCTGGATTATGACGATGCATGGAAACTGCTGGTCAGTGTGCGGCTGGCGGCGCAGTGCACAGACGCGCGCGTGAATGTCGTTGTGGAGGATTTATATAAAAAATTTCCGGATGTGAACGCGCTGGCGGAAGCACAGCCGGAGGAGATCGAGGAAATTGTCCGTCCGTGCGGCCTTGGAAAGAGCAAGGCGCGTGATATCAGTGCCTGTATGCGGATGCTGCGTGATGAATACCACAGTCAGGTGCCTGATGATTTTGATGCACTTCTGAAATTGCCCGGGGTTGGCAGAAAGAGCGCGAATCTGATCATGGGAGATGTGTTTGGCAAACCGGCGATCGTGACGGATACGCACTGCATCCGCCTGACAAACCGCATGGGACTCGTAGACGGGATCAAGGAGCCGAAAAAAGTAGAGATGGCACTGTGGAAGATCATTCCACCGGAAGAAGGCAGTGATTTCTGCCACAGGCTGGTGGAGCATGGAAGAGCAGTCTGTACCGCAAGGACGAAACCGTATTGTGAACGGTGTGTGCTACAGGAGATCTGTCCGAAGATCGGAGTATGACAGAAAAAACAGAGGTGGAGCAGATTGCAGATGTCTGTTTGTAACTGTTCAGAGCCAGGCAAAATTTCATAAAACAGGCGGAAAATGCTTGCATTTTTAAGCCTGTTTTTGAAATTTTATTTGGCGGATACGCCACACCGACGAAATGCGTAGCATTTTGGAGGTTGGCTCTGAACAGTTACGTCTGTTTCATAATAGTCAAGAAAACGTAAAAAAAAGAAGAAAATCCGACCCATTCTTACCTGAAAATGAGAAAAAAAGTCAATAAAAGAAAAATGATTGACATTTGAAATGAAATAAAATAGAATACCAACTAAGGCAAACAAAACCGACAGACAAAATGTTGTATGTAACCATATAAAAAGAGTTGCATGAAACTATCGGAAGTGCGGCGGACAGGAAAAAAGTACGGCGCGTCTGACAGGAGTAAATGGTGTATTATTTGCTGCAGGACGAGTCAGCTGAGAAATGGCGCTGCAAAAGTCAGTTTTGAGAAGATCAGGAGGTGCAGGATGAAAAAACATAAATTCTGGGCATGGGCAATGATCGTATGCCTGGCTATGACAATTTACACAGGACACAAACACAAATAAACAGGAGGAATGAACAATGTGGGATTGCTTTAAGAATATCGACGGAAAGAAAACAGGAATTTTTGCAGCTGGAGTACTCTTCGGTACCGCAGGCATCAAACTCCTTTCCAGCAAGGATGCAAAGAAAGTATATACAAACTGTACTGCAGCAGTGCTTCGCGCGAAGGACTGCGTGATGAAGACTGCAACTACAATTCAGGAGAATGCAGAGGATATCTACGCAGATGCAGTAGCGATCAACGAGGAGCGTGCAGCAGCAGAGGAAGCATTTGAGGATGCGGAGGCATGCTTTGAGGATGAGGCAGAGGAGACAACAGAAGAGACTGCAGCTGAAGCAGCAAAGGACGCTGCAGCAGATGCCGAGTAATTAATTATAGAAACGATTACAGATCATGTGAAACACAGAGAGTCTGCGGCAGATACCGAAAGGTGTCAGCTGGCAGGCTCGCCTTCTGTTTAACCGGTTCGATTTATTACGGAGGAATATTATGAGATTTTGGATCAGACAGGAGTCCAAAGGCAGAATGCGTGTTCATCTGGATCAGAAGCGCATGTCGTACAACCAGGCGGATATCCTGCAGTACTATCTGGAGAACAGCAAGGGTGTGCGGTCTGCAAAGGTGTATGACCGTACCGCGGATGCTGTAATCTGTTACACAGGAGTGCGCAGCGAACTGATCCGTGCGCTACAGCAGTTTCGCTATGAAAAAGCAGAAGTTCCGGCAAACGTACTGGAGCATTCAGGAAGAGAGCTGAATGAAACGTATAAGGAAAAACTGATCAATAAAGTGGTGCTGCATTACGGACGGAGATGGCTGCTGCCGTATCCGGTCAATGCCTGCTATACGGCGTTTCATTCTGTGAAATACATTTGCAAAGGATTGAAGACGCTGTGGAACCGGAAGATTGAAGTGCCGGTTCTGGATGGTACGGCAATCGGAGTTTCCGTACTGCGCGGTGACTTTATAACCGCAGGTTCGATCATGTTCCTGCTTGGTATCGGGGAGCTGCTGGAAGAGTGGACACACAAAAAATCAGTCGGAGATCTGGCGCGGACGATGTCTCTGAATGTATCGAAGGTATGGCTGAAAAAGGATGGCCAGGAGATCCTTGTTTCTGCGGATCAGATCCACGAGAGAGACTGTGTGGTAATTCACATGGGCAATGTGATCCCATTTGATGGAATTGTAGCCGAAGGAGATGCGATGGTCAATCAGGCATCCCTGACCGGCGAATCCGTTCCGGTGCGCAGAACGGTTGCAAACTCGGTCTATGCAGGAACGGTCGTTGAGGAAGGCGAGCTGACGGTTGAAGTCAAAAAGACAGGCGGCGCAAGCCGTTTTGAGAAGATCGTAAAAATGATCGAGGAATCAGAAAAGCTGAAATCAGGACTTGAGAGCAAAGCGGAGCACCTGGCAGACCGTCTGGTTCCGTACACACTGGCCGGGACCGCACTTACGTATGTGCTGACCAGAAATGTGACGAAGACGCTGTCTGTCCTGATGGTTGATTTTTCCTGTGCACTGAAGCTTGCAATGCCGATTTCTGTGCTTTCTGCGATCCGTGAGGCAGGACAGCATAAGGTAACGGTAAAAGGCGGACGGTATCTGGAGGCCATGGCAGAAGCGCAGACAATCGTATTTGATAAGACGGGTACGCTGACGAAGGCAAAACCGACCGTTGTCAAGGTGGAGTCCTTCAACGGACAGGATCCGGATGAGTTGCTGCGTATTGCGGCATGCCTGGAGGAACATTTCCCGCATTCAATGGCAAAGGCAGTCGTACAGGCGGCGCAGGAGCAGAATCTGCAGCATGAAGAAATGCATTCAAAGGTAGAATACATTGTCGCACATGGCATTTCCACGCTGATCGAAGGCAGACACGTTGTGATCGGAAGCCATCACTTTGTATTTGAAGATGAGAAATGTACGATTCCGGAGGGCAGACAGGAACTGTTTGATTCTCTGCCGGAGGAGTATTCTCATCTCTATATGGCGATCGAGAACAGCCTTGCAGCGGTAATTTGTATTGAAGATCCGCTCCGCGAGGAGGCACCGGAGGTAATCCGGGCGCTGCATGAAGCAGGTCTGAACAAGATTGTCATGATGACCGGGGACAGTGAGCGGACAGCACGTGCGATCGCAGCGAGGGTCGGCGTAGATGAGTATTATTCCGAGGTTCTGCCGGAAGACAAGGCAGGATTCATTGAAAAAGAGAAGGCGGCCGGACGGAAGGTTATTATGATCGGAGATGGAATCAATGATTCACCGGCACTTTCTGCGGCGGATGTCGGAATCGCGATCAGCGACGGGGCAGAGATCGCAAGAGAGATCGCAGATGTCACGGTTGGAGCCGAGGATCTGTACCAGGTTGTTATGCTGCGCCGGTTAAGTGAACTTCTGATGAAACGCATCCATTGGAATTACCGGTTTATCGTCGGATTCAATTCCGCTTTGATCGCACTTGGCGTGACCGGTGTTTTGATGCCGACGACCTCCGCAATGCTGCACAATACATCTACACTGGCCATCAGTTTGAAGAGCATGCAGAATCTGCTGTAAAAATATTTCCGGCTGCCGTGTGGTGCAGAAGAAAAATGTGATGTGTAAGCATTCAGAGCTTCTGTGAAAGAAACACATGGATTTAAGATGAACCAAAGCGGATATTCGTAATCCTTTTTGCTGCCTGATTCGGTTAAAGAAAAATTGCCGGAACAGGTATAGTGGAAAAATTGAAAAAAGAAAGAAAAACAGGCGATTTACCGTGGGCAGAAATGCATCGCAGTGGCGCCTGTTTTTGATTGAACGCAGATAAACATTCCACCGCTACAAGTGCGCACAGTACGAAACAAAGGAATATTTACAGGAATGACAGGATTCTTTAAGATACTGCAAACAGAGAAAGAAGATTGTAAAGATGTGTGGTCAGAACAAGGGGCGTATTTCTGCAGAGAATGATAAAAACAGAAAATCACCCAGTGAAAAGAACAAATGTTTGCAAAAGGTATGGACATTCGCAGGAAAATGTGGTATTCTGAACGTCAGAACAGGAGTTCAGATAAAAAATCAGAAACAGATGATAGAGCTCGAAGAAACAAATACAGAAAAAACAGATTAATTACAGTACAGATTGCTCATAGAACAGGTGCAGAATCAGAGAAAGGAAAAGATGCGATGGATCATTTTAAGTTAGTATCTGAATATCAGCCCACCGGGGACCAGCCGCAGGCGATTAAAGAGCTGGTTCACGGCTTTAAAGAGGGAAATCAGTTCGAGACGCTGCTCGGTGTGACCGGTTCCGGCAAGACCTTCACGATGGCAAATGTCATCGCCCAGTTAAACAAGCCGACTCTGGTACTTGCGCACAATAAAACTCTTGCAGCTCAGCTTTACGGGGAAATGAAAGAATTTTTCCCGGAGAACGCAGTGGAATACTTTGTCTCCTATTATGATTATTATCAGCCGGAGGCGTACGTTCCGTCTTCGGATACGTACATCGCAAAGGACTCTTCGATCAATGATGAGATTGACAAGCTTCGGCTGTCAGCGACTGCTTCACTTGTAGAGCGGAAGGATGTCATTATTGTGGCAAGTGTTTCCTGTATTTACGGTCTGGGCAGCCCGGCGGATTACAAGGATCTGGTGCTGTATTTACGGCAGGGGCAGGAACGTGACCGGGACGATGTGCTGCGCAAACTGATCGATATTCAGTATGATCGGAATGAGATGGATTTTCACCGCGGCACTTTCCGGGTGCGCGGCGATGTGCTGGAGATTTTTCCGGCGAATGCGGATGATTATGCGTACCGGGTAGAATTTTTTGGCGATGAGATTGACAGGATCACGGAAATCGATGTGCTGACCGGTGAGATCAAAAAGGGTCTGGATTTTATTGCAGTATTTCCGGCGTCTCATTATGTAGTTCCAATGGATAAGATACTGAAAGCGGCAGATGCTATAGAGGAAGAGCTGGAAGAGCGCGTTGCCTGGTTTAAGAGCGAGGACAAGCTGCTGGAAGCGCAGCGGATCGCGGAGCGGACCAATTACGACGTTGAAATGCTGCGTGAGACCGGTTTTTGTTCCGGTATCGAAAACTATTCAAGACATCTGGCGGGACTTCCGGCCGGGGCGACGCCACACACGCTGATGGATTATTTTGGCGATGACTATCTGTTGATTATTGATGAGTCGCACAAGACGGTTCCGCAGATCCGGGCGATGTATGCCGGGGATCAGTCGCGCAAGAGTACATTGGTAGATTATGGCTTCCGTCTTCCTTCTGCGAAGGACAACCGTCCGCTTAATTTTGAAGAATTCGAGAGCAAGCTGGATCAGCTGCTGTTTGTCTCGGCAACACCGGGAGAGTATGAGGCAGAGCATGAGCTGCTGCGCGCAGAGCAGATCATCCGGCCGACCGGTCTGCTTGATCCGAATGTGGAAGTGCGTCCGGTAGAGGGACAGATCGATGATCTGATCAGTGAGATTTATAAAGAAACTGCGGCTGGAAATAAAGTGCTGGTTACGACGCTGACGAAGCGGATGGCGGAGGATCTGACGGATTATATGAAAGAGCTCGGGATCCGTGTGCGGTATCTGCATTCGGATATCGATACGCTGGAGCGGACGGAGATCATCCGCGATATGCGGCTGGATGTATTTGATGTGCTGGTTGGCATCAACCTGCTTCGTGAGGGACTTGATATTCCGGAGATCTCGCTCGTTGCGATACTGGATGCAGACAAAGAAGGCTTTTTGCGTTCGGCAGTGTCTCTGATCCAGACGATCGGGCGTGCGGCACGAAATGCACAGGGACATGTCATTATGTACGGCGATACTGTGACAGATTCCATGCGGATTGCGATCGATGAGACGATGCGCCGGCGTGAGATCCAGGAAAAATACAACGAAGAGCATGGCATTACACCACAGACGATCAAGAAAGCAGTTCGTGATCTGATCAGCATTTCAAAGGAAGTGGCAAAGGAAGAAAAGCAGCTGGAAAAAGATCCGGAATCGATGAGCCGTGCGGAACTGGAAAAGCTGATCGGAGATGTGCAGAAGCAGATGAAAAAGGCAGCATCGGAGCTGGATTTCGAAACCGCTGCGCAGCTGCGTGACCAGATGATTTCGCTGAAAAAGTATCTGCAGGAGCTGGAGTGAAAGTACTTACGATAATGGCTGTAAGCATGAGGAGATGCAGACTGCCAGTATCTGCTTTGACCGGGATATTCGCAGTCTGCATTGCCGGCATAAAGCAAAGTACAGTCGGGCAGATCGGATTGCGTGAAAATATCTGGTACAAGATGAGGCAAAGAGCTGAGAACAGGAGAACGAAACAATGGAAAAAATACAGGAAACAAATAATGAGACCGGGAAAATGGATAAAAAGCAGTACATCCGCATCCGGGGAGCAAATGAACATAATCTGAAAAATGTGGATCTTGATATTCCACGCAACAAGTTTGTGGTCCTGACGGGACTTTCCGGTTCCGGAAAATCCTCTCTGGCTTTTGATACGATCTATGCGGAAGGGCAGAGACGCTATATGGAGTCTCTGTCCTCATATGCACGGCAGTTCCTGGGACAGATGGAAAAACCGGATGTGGAGAGCATCGAGGGACTTCCGCCGGCCATTTCGATCGATCAGAAATCGACGAACCGCAACCCGCGTTCCACGGTCGGCACTGTGACTGAAATTTATGATTATTTCCGTCTTCTCTATGCGAGGATCGGTACACCGCACTGTCCGAAGTGCGGGAAAGAGATCAAAAAACAAAGCGTGGATCAGATGGTGGATCAGATCATGTCGCTGCCGGAACGCACAAAGATTCAGCTGCTTGCCCCGGTTGTACGAGGACGTAAGGGCGAGCATGTGAAACTTCTGGAGCAGGCGCGAAAGAGCGGATACGTCCGGGTTCGGATCGATGGAAATATGTATGAACTGTCAGAGACGATCCGGCTGGAAAAGAATATCAAGCACAATATCGAGATTGTGGTCGACCGTTTGATCGTGAAGCCGGGCATTGAAAAACGACTGACTGATTCCCTTGAGACCGTACTTCATCTGGCAGAAGGGCTTGCGCTTGCAGAAGTCAATGGTGGTGTTGAAAATGGCGGTGAAATACTGAGTTTCAGTCAGAGCTTTTCGTGTCCGGACTGCGGTATCAGCATTGAGGAGATCGAGCCGCGCAGTTTTTCGTTCAACAATCCGTTTGGAGCATGTCCGGACTGTTACGGACTCGGGTACAAGATGGAATTTGATATTGATCTGATGATTCCGGATCGATCCCTGAGTATTATGGATGGAGCGATCGTTGTGACGGGGTGGCAGTCCTGTACGGAAAAGAGCAGTTTTACGCGGGCGATCCTTGATGCGCTCGCAGAAGAATATCACTTTGATCTTGCGACACCGTTTCAGGAACTTCCGCAGGAAATTCAGGATATGCTGATTTATGGAACGGACGGACGTGAGGTGAAGGTTCATTATAAAGGGCAGCGTGGTGTCGGCGTATACGATGTCGCGTTTGAGGGACTGATCAAAAATGTAGAGCGGCGCTACCGTGAGACCGGTTCTGAGACGATGAAGCAGGAATATGAGAGTTTTATGCGGATCACGCCGTGTAAGACCTGTCACGGACAGCGCCTGAAAAAGTCTGCGCTTGCCGTGACCATCAATGGAAAGAATATTTATGAACTGACGAATCTTTCCATCGGAGATCTGCTTCCGTTTATGGAGCAATTGCAGCTGACGGAGCAGCAGGAGCTGATCGGACATCAGATCCTGAAAGAAATCCGGGCAAGATTGCGCTTCCTTGTGGATGTCGGGCTGGAATATTTGAGCCTCGCCCGTGCAACCGGCACGCTGTCCGGCGGAGAAGCACAGCGGATCCGTCTGGCAACCCAGATCGGATCAGGACTTGTCGGAGTTGCTTATATTCTGGATGAGCCGAGCATTGGACTGCATCAGCGTGATAATGATAAGCTGCTTGCGACGCTGGAGCATTTGCGTGACCTTGGAAATACCCTGATTGTGGTGGAACACGACGAGGATACAATGCGTGCGGCTGACTTTATTGTTGATGTTGGTCCGGGAGCAGGTGAGCATGGAGGAAATATCGTGGCGAGCGGCACGATTGAAGATCTGACAAGCTGTGAAGCGTCTGTGACGGGCGCTTACTTAAGCGGCCGGATTCAGATTCCGGTTCCCAAAACGCGCAGGACACCGTCTGGCTGGATCGAGGTAAAAGGGGCGCAGGAAAACAACCTGAAAAAAATCAATGTCAGATTTCCACTTGGTGTGATGACGTGTGTGACCGGAGTATCTGGTTCGGGAAAGAGTTCGCTTGTAAACGAGATTCTTTACAAACGACTGGCGCGTGACCTGAACCATGCGAGAGTAATTCCTGGAAAACATACGGACGTACTCGGACTGGAGCAGCTGGACAAAGTCATCAGTATTGACCAGTCACCGATCGGCCGGACACCTCGTTCCAATCCGGCAACGTATACCGGTGTGTTTGATCAGATCCGTGATCTGTTTGCAGCAACGGCGGATGCAAAGGCACGCGGTTACAAAAAGGGACGTTTCAGCTTTAATGTAAAGGGGGGACGGTGTGAGGCATGCTCAGGCGACGGTATTCTCAAGATCGAAATGCACTTCCTGCCGGATGTCTACGTGCCGTGCGAGGTCTGCAAAGGAAAACGGTACAACAGAGAGACGCTTGAAGTAAAATACAAAGGTAAATCGATTTATGATGTGCTGAACATGACCGTGGAGGAGGCGATGGAATTTTTCCGCCATATTCCGTCTATCTACCGGAAGATCGAAACGTTAAATGATGTCGGGCTTTCCTATATCCGCCTTGGACAGCCGTCTACCGAGCTGTCAGGAGGGGAAGCACAGCGTGTGAAGCTGGCAACGGAGCTGAGCCGTCGAAGCACAGGAAAGACGGTCTATATTCTGGATGAGCCAACAACAGGTTTGCACTTCGCAGATGTGCATAAGCTGATCGAAATCCTGCATCGCCTGGCGGATGGCGGGAATACAGTGATTGTGATCGAGCACAATCTGGATGTCATCAAGACGGCCGATTATATCATTGATATCGGTCCGGAAGGCGGTGACAAAGGCGGAACCGTGATCGCACAGGGAACACCGGAAGAGGTGGCGGAGAGTCCGGTATCTTACACCGGAAAGTATATTGCGAAATATTTATAAAAAGAAGCAGGAAAAAGGCTGGCGCAACGCGCCAGCCTTTTTCAGGAAAGAGAAAAATTTGGGTTGAAAAATGTTTGCCCCGTATGGAAAATCCATACAAGTAAATGTTTGAGGGAGTACTTGGCAGCGTGTGGGGGCTGCCAAGTGTGAGTTATGAAATATATTAGCTGTTTGCTAATATGCTTATACTATAATGGATAAATGTGTTGAAATTATGTCCAGATTCTAAAAAAAGAAAGAAGTTCATTAAGAAATCCTATACACCTGATTAAGCCTTTGTTTATGTGGGTTTATACGGTCTGGCAGGTGCTGCCAACTGTTGCCCCAAAAATATCGCTCTTTTAACCGAGTCAGGCAAGTCCCCTGCGAGGTTGCACGGAGCAATAAGCAGTGGGTAGGGACTTGACCAAATCAGCAGCGGCAAAATGTGATGTTAACAGTAGCCAGGGCGGCCGGAACAGTTATGAGAAATTTAAGAAAAACAAATTCCAATTTTTCAGATTCTATTATATAATGAAACAATGGGTAAGAGGGAAGAAGAGAGAATCAGTAAAAAGCAGAAAGGGGTATGACATATGGCAGCAACAGATGTCGGAATTGACCTTGGCACAGCAAGCATCCTTGTTTATGTCAGAGGAAAAGGTGTTGTTCTGAAGGAACCGTCGGTCGTCGCATATGACCGTGATACGAATAAAATAAAGGCAATCGGGGAGGAAGCAAGACTGCTGCTCGGGCGTACGCCAGGAAATATCATGGAGGTGCATCCGGTGCGGAAGGGCGTAATTTCTGATTATACGATTACCGAACAGATGCTGAAATATTTTATACAGAAAGCAATCGGAAAAATGTCGTTTCGAAAGCCGCGGGTAAGTATTTCTGTTCCGAGCAATGTTACAGAGGTAGAGCGGAAGGCAGTGGAGGATGCGACCTATCAGGCCGGGGCGCGTGAAGTTCACATTATTGAAGAGCCAATTGCAGCGGCAATCGGAGCTGAGATTGATATTTCGAGGCCGTGCGGCAACATGATCGTGGATATTGGGAGCGGTACATGCGATGTGGCTGTTCTTTCGCTGGATGGTATCGTGGTAAGCAGTTCGATCAAAGTTGCAGGAGACGATTTTGACGAGGCGATTGTAAAGTACGTAAAGAAGAAATATGGTTTAATGATCGGCGAGCAGACTGCGGAAGAAATCAAGATCGCGATCGGAACTGCGTTTGAAAAACCGGAACCGAAGGTGATGGAAGTAAAGGGAAGAGATCTTGTAACCGGACTTCCAAAGACAATTCGTGTCACTTCCGAAGATACGCGGGATGCACTGAAGGAAGTGACGGGGCAGATCGTGGATGCGGTACACAGCGTGCTGGAGCGCACGCCTCCAGAACTTGCGGCTGATGTGGTGGACCGTGGGATTGTACTGACCGGAGGAGGTGCGCTCCTGAACGGTCTGGAGGAGCTGATCGAAGCGCGGACCGGAATCAATACGATGACGGCAGAAGATCCAATGACAGCAGTTGCGGTTGGAACCGGACGCTTTGTGGAACTGATGTCAGAAAAACGAAAAGAAGACGAAAAATAGGCCGGTTTCCGGAAGCGGGCCGGTGAAAACCAACTGGAGAACAAATGGAAAAGCTGGAAGGATATGTGGATCACATTATCTATCGAAATGCAGAGAATGGATATACTGTCATGGTAATGCTGGCAGACCAGGAGGAAGTAACATGTGTAGGAGTCCTCTCCTATATCGGGGAGGGAGAGAAGCTGGAGGCGGAAGGGCAATATATTGCGCATCCGACGTACGGAGAACAATTCAAAATTGAAACGTATGCGGTGAAGCCGCCGGAGGATGAAGAGTCCGTGGAGCGTTATCTTGGCTCCGGAGCGATCAAGGGAATCGGTACTGCGCTTGCAGCACGGATCGTGCGCCATTTTCATGCGGATACGTTTCGGATCATTGAGGAAGAACCGGAACGTCTGGCGGAGATTAAGGGAATCAGTGAGCGAAAGGCAAGGGAGATCGCACAGCAGGTCTATGAAAAACGGGATATGCGAAAAGCGATGATCTTTCTGCAGCAGTTTGGTATTACGACGGCACTTGCCGTGAAGATTTTTGAAAAATACGGTCAGCGTATGTATGAGGTTCTGCAGAACAACCCCTACCAGCTTGCGGATGATATTCACGGTGTCGGATTTCGCATTGCAGATGAGATCGCGAGAAAGGCAGGTGTCAGTGCAGATTCAGAGTATCGTGTGAAAAGCGCGATTTCTTATGTGCTGCTTCAGGCTGGAAATGAGGGACATATTTACTTGCCTAAAGAGCTGGTACAAAGCCGGACGGCGCAGCTGCTTGGTGTTGGGCTTGAGGATATCGAACAGTATCTGATGGATCTGGCGGTGGATCGGAAGATCGTCGTGAAGCAGGAAAAGGAACAGGAGCGGGTGTACAGTGCATCTTCCTATTATATAGAGATGAGTACAGCGCGGATGCTCTGCGATCTGAATATTACCGGCGAGATCGACGACCAGGTGATTTTGAAAAAAATTGCAGCGATTGAAAAACAGACAGAAATGTATCTCGATGAGATGCAGAAAAAAGCGGTGATCGAGGCAGTGCGCTGCGGGCTGCTTATCATCACCGGAGGACCTGGTACTGGAAAGACGACAACGATCAATACGCTGATTTCTTATTTTGAGTCGGAAGGGCTTCAGATTTTACTTGCCGCGCCGACGGGAAGAGCAGCCAAAAGGATGACAGAGGCAACTGGCGTAGAGGCAAAAACAGTACACCGGCTTCTGGAAATTTCAGGACTTTCCGAGGAGAGCGGTGCGGTGGGCGGTTTTGGACGAAATGCGCAGAATCCTCTGGAGGCAGATGTGATTATTATCGATGAGATGTCGATGGTGGATGCGTATCTGATGCATGCACTCCTCGATGCTGTGACGGTCGGCACGCGGCTGATCATGGTCGGAGATATGAATCAGCTTCCATCCGTTGGACCGGGAAGTGTGCTGAAGGATATGATTCAGTCCGGATGCATTCCGGTAGTTTCCCTGACCAGAATTTTCCGACAGGCACAGGAAAGTGATATTGTCGTAAATGCGCATAAGATCAATCGGGGCGAACCGGTGCTGCTCGATAATAAGAGCCGTGATTTCTTCTTTTTGAAGCGGGACGATGCAAATGTGATTATCAGTATTGTGATTCAGCTTGTGAGAGATAAGATACCCCGCTATGTAAATGCGAAGATGTATGATATTCAGGTACTGACACCGATGCGCAAAGGGCTGCTTGGTGTAGAGCGGCTCAATAAAATTCTGCAGGAGTATCTCAATCCGCCGGATCGCACAAAGACAGAGCAGGAGCAAAACGGCGTACTTTTTCGCGAAGGTGATAAGGTCATGCAGGTGAAGAATAACTATCAGCTGGAGTGGGAAATCCGCGGCCGTTACGGGATTCCAATGGAAAAAGGACTTGGAATTTTTAATGGAGATATGGGGATCATCCGGGAGATCAATAAACAGACGGAACGCGTTACGGTAGAGTTTGATGAACAGCGCATGGTGGAATATCCGTATTCCGGGCTGGAGGAGCTGGAGCTTGCCTATGCGGTGACCATCCATAAATCTCAGGGAAGCGAGTATCCGGCCGTTGTGATTCCGCTTTTGTCCGGGCCTAAAATGCTGATGACGAGAAATCTTCTGTATACAGCAGTTACGCGCGCAAAACAGTGTGTGACGCTCGTTGGAGATCCATATGCATTTAATCAGATGGAGGCAAATACAGTGGAACAGAAGCGGTACACGGCGCTTGCAGACCGGATCCGGGAACTGTCGGAGGCAGGCGGATTCTGAAAACGATTTATGGGATATCACATGGGGAGGAAACGTGTCTGTACGCAAAATGAGAAATCATTTATATATCGGGGAGAGATACGGTATCTAAGTGAGAATCGGAAGAAAAAAAGAAAACGAAACCAATTCCAGGACAGGGAGAAGCGCTGGCAGGAAACTGCTTCTGACAGCAAAGAAAACGGGAATCCATGCAGGAAAACTGCTGTTGGATCTGCTTTATCCGCCGCGCTGTCCGATCTGCGATCGGATTTTGAGCCGGAGAGAAGGGCTGTGCTGCGCCGGATGTGAAAAGAAACTGCCCCGGGTTGTTGGTCCGGTCTGTATGAAGTGCGGGAAAATGATTGAACGCGAAGAGGATGAGTACTGCGAAGACTGCAGAAAATATGCGCATGTGTTTACACGCGGTACGGCTGCTTTTGCCTATACCGGAGCAATGCGGCATTCGGTGTACCGGATGAAAGCAGAAAACAGGAGAGATTACCTTGATTTCTATGCGGACGCGATGACACAGGCACTGGAGCCGTATCTGATGCGCTGGCAGCCGGAACGGATCATCGGGGTACCGATGCACTGGCAAAAAAAATGGAAACGCGGTTACAATCAGTCGGAGCTGCTGGCAAAGAAACTGGCAGAGCGGACAGAAATTCAGATAGAAGGTTCGTGGGTATCATGCTGCAAAAAGACGAAAGCGCAGAAAACGTTGAACCGAAAAGAACGGGAAAAAAATCTATCCGGTTGTTATATACTTCGGAAGCCGGAAAAATGCTTTCGCAGTGTATTGATCGTGGATGATGTATATACGACTGGAAGTACGGTTGACGAACTTGCGAGGACCTTAAAAAAGGCCGGAGTGGAGCAGGTTTACTTTGTTGTGTTATGTATTGGAAAAGGCAGTGGAAATGGTAAAAAGAGAGTATGCACGGAACAGAATGTGTGTTATACTAAATCTGAATCCGGGTATTTTCATCAAAGACACAGGTGAAAATACCTGCTAAAAGGAAAGGAGAGAACAAAATGAACAGCCTGAAGGTATGGTTGGCAAATGATATGTCATGGTTTACAATGCCGACCGTTTCAATTACGATTACAGATGTGCTGGAAATTTTCATTTTGGCTTTTCTTGTATACAGTCTGCTGCTCTGGATCAAAAGTACCAGAGCGTGGACACTTCTCAAGGGACTTATGGTGTTGGTGGTATGCGTATCACTGGTTTATATTCTGCACATGGATACCCTGATTTTTATCGTGAATCGGGGAATTGATATTGCGATTACGGCGGCGATCGTAATCTTTCAGCCAGAGCTGCGCCGGGCACTGGAACAGATTGGCGAGAAGCAGATCGTTTCTTCACTGATTCCGATTGACACGGGCCGCGATGTGACAGAGCGTTTCAGTGACAAGACGGTCAATGAGATTGCGAAAGCTGCTTCAGAGATGGGCAAGGCAAAGACCGGTGCGCTGATTGTGATCGAGCAGAATGTCAGACTGGATGAATACGAGAGGACCGGCATTACGCTGGATTCCGTGCTCACAAGCCAGCTTCTGATCAATATATTTGAGCATAATACGCCCCTGCACGACGGCGCAGTGATCGTACGGGGCAACCGCATCACCTCTGCAACTTGTTACCTTCCGCTTTCTGATAATATGATGCTCAGTAAAGAGCTGGGGACACGCCACAGAGCGGGGGTCGGTATCAGTGAGGTGACAGATTCCCTGACTGTGATCGTATCAGAAGAGACCGGTGGAATTTCCGTGGCCTACAAGGGAGAGCTGAAACGAAACATTACAGTGGATGAACTGAAAGAACAGCTTGTGATGCTTCAGAACAAGACGGTTCCGCAGAAGAAATTCAGGATCTGGAAAGGCTGGAATAAAAATGAAGCATAAATTTACCAGAAACATCGGACTGAAATTTTTGTCGTTGATCGTGGCTTTCCTGATTTGGCTGCTGGTGGCAAATGTGGATGATCCGACGCAGACGGTTTTGTTTAAAAATATCAAAATTACAACTGTCAATACAGAAAGTGTGACGGAGCTTGATAAGGTGTTTGATGTTGTGGAGGACGATGTTTACGGTGATACCGTAATCATCAAAGTCACGGAGCGAAGCAGTGTGCTTCAAGCATTGAAAACATCGGATTTCAAGGTAATTGCGGATATGGAGGCGATCAATGAGGTTGGAGCGATTCCACTTCGGGTAGAGTGCAGCAATCCGTCTGTTACACTGGATGAAATGGAGGTTATACCGTCCGTGATGAAAGTCACTCTGGAGCAGAAAAAGCAGAGTGATTTTGTGGTAACAGTCACAACGACAGGCAGCGTTGCAAATGGCTATGAGGTCGGTACAAAAGAGGTAGTACAGGGTAAGACTGTACAGATTGCAGGTCCGGAAAGTCTGCTCAACAAGATCGGAAAAGTCGTGGCAGATGTCAATGTACGCGGATTGGATAAATCGGTTCGAAAGACGGTAGAACTTCAGATTTACGATAAAAATGAGGAGGCATTATCTGACAGCCAGATGGCGCGGCTGCAGATCAAGGATTCGTCCGGAGTGCTGCTTTCAAACAATGAAGTAATGGTAGATATCACACTCTGGGAAGTAATGAGTGATATTCCGGTAGAAATTCGCACGACGGGCACGCCGGCAGAGGGATATCGGGTGGCTGGAATTTCAACGATGCCGGTAACGGTGAATCTCGTCGGCACAAAGGAAGCACTTGCAAGGCTGAATGGAAAAATTACTGTTCAGGATTCTGTATCGGTAGAAGGGGCGACTGAGAATGTGTCAGAGGAGATCGATCTGACAGAAACGTTGAGTGAACTGGAAGGCATTCGTCTTGTGGCAGACACAGAACCGACGATTTCTGTGACTGTTCAGATCGAAAAGAGCGGAGATCAGACGCTGGAGATTCCGCTTTCCAGCCTTGAAGTTCAGAACCGTCCGGATACGGACAAGATCAGTCTGGTCATTTCACCGGCGGATCAGATTCAGGTGACCGTACACGCAGATGAAGAAGGAACGCCGGCTTTGAATGTAAGCGATATCAAGGCAAGCGTGGATCTTGCAGCGTGTGCAGAGGAAGGGGTACATGAAATTCCGGTGGAGGTTCAGCTTCCGGATGGATATTCGCTTGGATCGCCGGTCAGTCTGATCGTGACTTCTCAAAAGATTCAGGAAGAATCACAAACAGGAAACTGATAAAACTGCAAGGGTAAAAGTAAAAAAGAAAATAACGGATCTGACAGACATTGGAGGGACAGCAGTGGTAAAAAAGAAGGTGACCGTAAAAAGCAAAGCCGGACTGCATCTTCGGCCGGCACGAGACCTTTGCAAGAAGGCGATGGAATTTGAATCAACACAGATCATGATCCATTTTCGGGAAAAAGAGTTCAATGCGAAAAGCATGCTCGGCATTTTGAGTGCCTGTGTACAGCAGATGGATGAGATTGAGGTTGTCTGCAGCGGAGCCGAGGAGGAAGAGGCTGCAGCGGCGATCCAGCAGCTGCTGGAGACGGAATTAAGCGGGAACGAGTGATTGTTCTGCGCGACAGAGAAGAATGCAATGGATATTTACACAAAAACTGCAATTGGGACGGAAGGCAGTTTGCTGCTCACGCACATGGGAGCAGGCTTGCTGTGGCCTGTGAACATTTGATTTACAGCCGTCAGATTTGGAAGAGAATAAGAAAAATGAAAAAAGAATGATTCTGCAGTGAAACAGAATCATTCTTTTTTGTAATGTGTCAAACTCGTTTACCGTACACTGTACGGATTTACGAAAGTATCCGTCGGATCCCAGGTCTGACCGTTTGTAATCTTTGGAACAGTCTCACGCGGGATACCGTTGGTCGGCTTTGCGATGCTGTCGCGAATCGTTACCTGTGTGCCAACCGGAATATTTTCGAACAGCCACTTTGCATGTCTTACGGAGAGACGGATGCAGCCCGCAGATGCCTGCGTACCAAGCTTGTTGTACTCCCAATACTCCAGCGAATACGGGTCATTGTATCTGGTATTCGGAACAGAGTGGAAAAGGATATCGCTTGTAATATGAGAACAATACTGTCCCCAGGACGGACCCATCAGCTCATGCCAGTACAGCTTATCCAGAATGGTAAAAGTGCCGGATGGTGTGCTGACACCGTCGCGTGAGGTGGAGCAGACAAACCATTTTACCGGAACATTGCCGCGGTATACAACGACAGAACATGGGGTCCTTCGCTGTACTTCAACACGCCAGGTACCAGTTGTCGGGATAATGCTGATCGCTCCGCTTGTGCCAAAGTCATAAACAACGCCGTCGATCGTGTGACGTCCGGTATACATCTGTCCGCTCTTTGGATCAAAGTAATACTTTCTGTCATTTTCAATGAGCCAGCCGACATGACGGTCACCGCGCGGTGCGTTGAAATAATACGTGTATCCGCCCAGCTTCAGCCATCCGGTAAGAACTGCACCGTAAGACTTATCATTTTGATTCGGGTTGAGATAGAAGTACTTTCCATTGGAATATTTCAGACCGGTTTCCATGGCACCGGTTTTTTTATTGAAGAAATATTTTCTGCCGTCGATATTCTGCTGCCAGCCGTAAAGACGTTTTCCAGAAGCATCGGAATAATAACGCTTGCCGTTTGCTGTGATCCAGCCGGTCTGAAGAACACCGTCCTTGTCGAAGTAGTAATAATTGGAATCGATGTTGTACCAGCCGTTTTCGGTACGTCTTCCGTTCTTTGGATTGAAGTAGTACTTGCCGACTTTATTAGAGTAGCGGGCTTTTAAGGTCTGCCAGCCGGTCAGCTGTTTATAATCGTCACCAAAGTAGTAGGTATAATTGTTTGTTGTGATCCAGCCTTTTCTTGCCCAGCCGCTCTGCGTATTAAAATAATAACTGGTGCCGCCGACAAAAACACGGCCTCTTTTCTGGATGCCGGTTGCAGGCTGAAAATAGTAAAGCTTGCTGTTTATTGTCTGCAGACCAACTTTTAAGATGCCGTTGTTGTCTGCATAGTAATAATTTTTATCATAGGTGGATCTCACGTAACCGGTAATACGTCCCTGTGTGCGCGTTACGTGGTAAAGCTTGCCAAGTACGCGGATCGTACCGAAATTGATCGCTCCGGTTTCGTCTGCGTAATACCACTTGCCGCCAGCTTTTGTCCACTGTTTGCGGGCAACGCGTCCGTCTGCCGCAGCGTTGAAACAGTAATAAGTCCCGTTCGTTCCGCCGAGCCGTATAATTCCGGCTTTGCCGGTCAGCAGCCTTCCGTTTGCGGGATTAAAATAGTAGGCATTTTTTCCGATCTGTACGACACCAGTCTGACGATAGCCCTGCGTATTGAAATAATACGTATATCCGCTGATCTGCTGCTTTCCGGTAACTCTCCTGCCGTTTTTGAGGTAATACATACCGGTGGCATCTTTCTGCCATCCATTCTGGGCAGCTGCCTGTACGGTTGCAGCAGTCCCCTGCGGCAGGCCGGTTACGGAAGCTGCGGCAGGCGCGGCGATCACAAGACCGGCAGCCAGGCAGAAGGCAGAAATCATTTTTTTGATTGTCATGGTTCTTCTCCTCTCCTTCTTGTTTCAAGTATCATTCATTTAGCCAGAAAATTCTATGATTAACAGACTTTTCCTCTTGCAATTATATTCGTTGAAAGAGGTAATTGCAAGCAATCAATTCGTAAGAAAATATTAATATTTTGAAAAGGTTTTAAAAATGCGCCTCAGTCAAATAAAAGCCAAAGCGGATATTCGCAATTCTTTTGCTACTTGACCCGGTAAATCAGGAATCTCCGGTTTGGCAGTTGTCAATTTACAGGAAGTGCTCTATAATAGGAGAAATAAAGCGGCTGTTTGATTTGCAGTAAAACGCCTGTTGGTCTGACCGGGTCAGGCAGGTTTCCTGCTTCAATTGCGAATATCCGTCTTGATTATGTAAAGAATTCAGACGGGAGCAGGACGCCGCAGAGGAAATACGAAAGTAGGAGGAAAAGCATGCGAAAAAGAGAACGGTATAAGCGTCTGATTATGTTTCTGGCATCTGTGCTGATCATAGCGCTTCAGACGGGGGTATTTGCGTATGCCTGGTTTCACGATTATTACGATAAAGATATCATTGGAAGAATGTACGGATATTGGGGACACTGGGCACTGCTCGGACTGTATGCCTTGCTTGTGCTCCTGGTATCTAAGCTGTTTTCTGCGTTTAAAGTCGGATATATGCGAATCCTGGATGTGATTTTATCCCAGATTTTTTCGGTATTGCTGGTAAATATTTTTGAATATTTTCAGCTGTCTTTGATCGGCCACTGGAAATTCCTGACCAATCTGGAACCAATGCTGCGGGTGACCGGGGTCAATCTGATCCTGGTTGTGCTGTGGGTCGTATTTATGCGGCTCATCTATGCGAAAATCTATCCGCCGCATGAGGTATTAGTCATTTACGACCGCTTTGGAGCGGATCAGCTTCTGCACAAGCTCTCAGAGCGAAAAGACAAGTATCTGGTGACCGGTACGATGGCGCTCTCGGAAGGGGTGGAGAAGATTAAGGCAGAGATTCCGAACTATCAGGCTGTCATGCTGGGAGATTTGCCGGCGCATGAGCGAAATCTGTTCCTGAAATACTGCTTTGAGAAAAACATCCGATGCTACTGTCAGCAGAAGATTTCTGATATCATGATCATGCACTCGGAGAAGATCCATATGTTTGATACGCCGCTGCTTCTGTCGCGCAACTGTGGCCTGACCGTGGAAAAACAGGCGGTCAAGCGTGCATTTGACCTGATCTGTTCCCTGGTGATGCTTGTGGTGCTTTCTCCATTGTTTCTGGTGATCGCGCTTCTGATCAAACTGTATGATGGGGGGCCGGTCTTTTACAGGCAGGATCGTCTGACAAAGGACGGAAAAGTTTTTCAGGTATACAAATTCCGCAGTATGCGCGTTGATTCCGAGAAGGATGGAGCGAGACTTGCGATGAAAGGCGACAGCCGCGTCACGCCGGTCGGAAAGGTACTGCGAAATATTCATTTTGATGAACTTCCGCAGCTGCTCAATATCATAAAAGGAGATATGTCACTGGTCGGGCCGCGGCCGGAACGCCCGGAGATCGCAGCGGAGTATACGAAAGAGATCCCGGAATTTTCATATCGCCTGAAGGTAAAAGCGGGTCTGACCGGATATGCACAGGTCTATGGAAAGTATAATACGACACCATATGACAAGCTGAAGCTGGATCTGACGTATATTTTAAATTATTCGTTCCTGCTGGATCTGCAGCTGATCGCAACGACGGTCAAGATTCTGTTCCAGAAAGAAAATACAGAAGGAGTTGAACAGTGGCAGACGACCGCGGCGAGCGGCCATCGGAAGGCAGCGGATACGGACAGGAAAAATATAGATTCCGCAGAAGACAAAAGCTGATTGCAGTAAAGCAGGAAAAATGCATGTCAAAGGAGAAACGATGCGGCGGAAAAACGAAGCAGATGGAGAAAATGCCCAATGAAAATAAATCAGGCTGTATATAATAAGGAAGAAACACCGATCGTATCCGTCATCATGCCGGCGTATCGCTGTGCGAAGACAATCAACCAGGCGATCGATTCTGTCCTGAGACAGGAGGTGCCGCTGGAGCTGATCGTGGTGAATGACTGCTCACCGGATGAACTGGATGCGGCGCTGCAGCGCTATGCGGATGATCCACGTGTGCACTGCAGGAAGAATGAACACAACAGCGGTGCCGCGGTGAGCCGAAACCGGGGCGTTTCCATGGCAAGGGGAAGATATGTGGCGTTTCTGGATGCAGATGACTGGTGGGAAGAGGACAAGCTGAAAAAGCAGCTGGAAGTCCTGTGCCGGACCGGGGCTGTGCTGTGCTGCACGGGCCGTGAACTGGTGACGCCGGACGGAAAACAGACCGGTCGGATCATTGGGGTAAAAGAAAAGATCACTTATCGGATGATGCTGCACCAGAATTGGATCAACTGCTCGTCTGCTGTGATGAAGACGGAGATCGCAAAGGAATTTCCGATGGAGCATGAGGAAGGACATGAAGATTATATTCTGTGGCTGAAGATCCTGAAAAAGTATGGGTGGGCGGCAGGCGTGAATGAGCCGCTCTTAAAATATCGTCTGACCGCAAAAGGCAAATCCGGAAACAAGCTTCATTCAGCCAAAATGACATATGATTCCTACCGTTACGCAGGACTTGGAAGGCTAAAGTCAGCACTTTGCTTCTGCGCTTATGCGGCAAACGGGGTAAAAAAGTATACGGCAGCTTATCTTCAAACTTTTTGGTTGCAGGGGCCGGGCCGCTGTGATAGAATAGCGAAGAATTAAACTGGGACAGGTAAGTACCCGGGAAGTTGCGCGAAGCGGATTGCGAATGTCCGCTTTATTACAGACAGTATGAGAAAAAAGAGAGGGAGAAAAGCCATGATTCAGAAACTGATTGCAAAGATTCAGAAAACAAATGCACCGATCGTTGTAGGACTTGATCCGATGCTGAATTACATTCCGGAGCAGATCAAAGCAGCGGCGTTTGCCGAATTCGGAGAGACGCTGGAGGGAGCGGCTGAGGCAGTATGGCAGTATAATAAAGCGATTGTGGATGAGGTTTATGATCTGATCCCGGCTGTAAAACCGCAGATTGCAATGTATGAGCAGTTTGGGATTCCGGGACTTCAGGCCTTTAAGAGAACCGTAGATTATTGTAAAGAGAAGGATCTGGTTGTGATCGGTGACGTAAAGCGTGGTGACATCGGTTCTACTTCCGCAGCATATGCAACGGCACATCTGGGACAGGTGCAGGTCGGTTCACAGCTTCTCACCCCGTTTGGCGAGGATTTTGCAACGGTCAATCCGTATCTTGGATCAGATGGGATCAAGCCGTTTCTTGAGGTTTGCAAGGAAGAGAAAAAGGGAATTTTTATTCTGGTCAAGACGTCAAACCCGTCCAGCGGAGAGTTTCAGGATCGCCTGATCGATGGAAAGCCGCTGTATGAGCTGGTAGGAGAAAAGGTAGCAGAGTGGGCGGATTCCTGCATGGGAGATCAGTACAGCTACGTTGGAGCGGTTGTCGGTGCAACATACCCGGAGATGGGCAAGACGCTTCGAAAGATAATGCCGAAATCCTTCATTCTGGTACCAGGTTATGGTGCACAGGGAGGAAAGGGTGCAGATCTCGTACATTTCTTTAATGAGGACGGTCTTGGAGCGATCGTAAATTCTTCAAGAGGCATCATTGCAGCATATAAGCAGGAGAAATACGCGAAGTTTGGTGCGGAACATTTTGCACAGGCGAGCCGTGCAGCAGTAGAGGATATGATCGCAGATATCAGCGGAGCGCTGGAGAACCGGTAAATGAAACGGAACCGATCCCCTGCTTCAATTGCGCGGAGCAATAAGCAGTGGGTAGGATCCCTTATGATCCTACAAGTAGCGAAGAGGATTGCGAATATCCGCTTTGACAATGGGCGTTTTCTCAAATGGAGTGAGCGCCTGAGAACTGAAAAACGGACAGATCAGAAAAAGGAAGAATATCATGGCAGAAAAATATAAAGAGACAGCGGTTGTCGTCTCACAGGAGCAGATCGCAGACGGAATCTACAGCATGTGGCTTCAGACAGAGCAGATCGCGCGTGCGGCAAAGCCGGGACAATTTATTTCCGTATATTGCCACAGTGCAGAAAAGCTGCTTCCACGTCCGATCAGCCTGTGCGAGATCGACCGGGAGCAGGGAAGAGTGAGAATCGTCTATCGAGTGACCGGAAAAAATACCGGTACAGAGGAATTCAGCACCTATAAACCGGGGGATCAGGCGGAAATTCTCGGACCGCTTGGCAATGGCTTTCCGCTGGAGAGCGGCGAGGGAAAAACCTCTTTCCTGATCGGCGGAGGGATCGGAATTCCGCCGATGGTGCAGCTTGCAAAGGAGTTAAACGGAGAAAAGCAGGTTGTAGCCGGCTATCGTAATGAGCAGATTTTTCTAGGAGAGGAACTGGGAGAGCACGCTGCTTTTTATGTAGCGACAGAGGATGGAAGCAGAGGCACGAAGGGAAATGTGCTGGATTGTATCAGAGAGAATGAGCTGAAAGCGGATGTGATCTTTGCCTGTGGTCCGACACCGATGCTTCGTGCGATTAAATCTTATGCAGCGGAGCACGGAATCGAATGCTGGATTTCGATGGAGGAACGCATGGCCTGCGGAATTGGTGCCTGCCTCGCGTGTGTTTGCAAATCGACTGAGGTGGATGAGCATTCACAGGTACACAACAAGCGGGTCTGCAAAGAAGGTCCGGTATTCCTGGCCTCAGAAGTGGAGCTGTAAATAGAATTCCCGGCAGCGAGAAAAAGAGCAGATGTATCTGAAGCAGGGCAGCGAAGCGGATTGCAAATGTCCGCTTTACACAGGATGGAAAGAGACAGGAGTACAGGAAAATGGCAGATTTAAGTGTGAAAATAGCTGGAGTCGAATTGAAAAATCCGGTAATGACGGCATCCGGGACATTTGGTTCCGGCATGGAATACAGTGATTTTGTGGATTTGTCGCGTCTTGGCGCGGTGGTGACCAAAGGTGTGGCAAATGTGCCGTGGCCAGGCAATCCGACACCGCGCGTGGCGGAGATCAGAAGCGGCATGATGAATGCGATCGGCCTGCAGAATCCGGGAATTGATGTTTTCTGCAAGCGGGATATCCCGTTCCTTCAGAACTATGACACCAGGATTATCGTGAATGTATGCGGCAGAACGACAGAGGATTACTGTGAGGTGGCAGAACGTCTGGCAGAGGAGCCGGTTGATATGCTGGAAATCAACATTTCCTGCCCGAACGTGAAGTGCGGCGGCATTTCTTTTGGACAGGATCCAAAAGCGGTAGAACAGATCACGGCGGAGATTAAAAAGCACGCAAAGCAGCCGGTCATCATGAAGCTCAGCCCGAATGTGACGGATATTACAGAAATTGCGCGGGCAGCAGAAGCAGGAGGAGCAGATGCCCTCTCTATGATCAATACACTGACCGGTATGAAGATCGATATCAACCGCAGGACGTTTGCGATCGCGAATAAAACCGGTGGAGTGTCCGGACCGGCCGTACACCCGATCGCGGTGCGTATGGTTTATCAGACCGCGCAGGCGGTGAAAATTCCGATCATCGGAATGGGAGGCGTGGCATCGGCGGAGGATGCTCTGGAGCTGATTCTGGCAGGTGCATCAGCGGTAGCGGTCGGAACCGCAAATTTCCACGATCCGATGGTGACGCTGAAGGTGATCGACGGCATCAAAGAATATATGGAGCGTTTTCATGTGGGGACTGTGAAAGAACTGATTGGCGCGGTACACTGAAACGTACAGAGAGAAAAGAATGTGTTTCGGCACATTCTTTTTCCATGAAAAGGATCTGACCGGCAAAACAAGTCCCACCGCAGGACTGTGCGGGACAATAAACAGTGAATCTGAATTCTTTATGATTCTACAAGCAGCGAAGTGGATTGAAAATAAGGGGAGAACATTATGAAAAAAGAAGTGCGCGGCGTGATCTTCACGCTTGCAGGCGGCTGTCTGTGGGGACTGTCCGGTTCCTGCGGACAGTATTTGTTTACGAATTATCAGGTCAATTCCAGCTGGCTGACTGTGGTGCGAATGCTGGTGGCGGGCGTGTCGCTTGTGTTGTTCGCACTGCTGCGGCAGCGGGATAAGGCGATCGGCATCTGGAAAGTAAAGGGGGACGCAGTCCAGCAGGTAGTCTTTGCACTTGGCGGACTGATGTTCTGCCAGTATGCGTATCTGACGGCGATTTCTTACTCCAATGCGGCGACTGCGACCGTGCTGCAGTACCTGGGACCGGTACTGATCATGCTGCTGGTCTGCGCAGTGCACCGCCGACTGCCAAATCTTCGGGAAGGAGCGGCAGTCATTCTGGCGGTGCTCGGTACCTTTCTCCTTGCAACGCATGGAAATATCGCGACGATGGTGCTCTCAGAGCAGGGCTTTACATGGGGCATGCTGGCGGCAGTCAGCCTGATGTGCTACACGCTCCTGCCGGATCGGATTATTCCGAAGTGGGGCAGTATTGTGGTGACCGGCTATGGGATGCTGATCGGAGGCATTGTGCTGGCACTTCTCGTGCAGGTCTGGAAAATTCCGGTATCACTGGACTTGAAAGGCTGGCTTGCCGTTGGCGGGGTAGCGGTGCTCGGTACGCTGGTTGCATACACGATGTATCTGCAGGGCGTTGCGGATGTCGGGCCGGTGCATGCGAGCATGCTCTCAAGCATCGAGCCGGTTTCTGCAACGTTATGCTCTGTATTCTGGCTGCATACCAGTTTTCAGCCGATCGATCTTGTGGGATTTCTCTGCATTCTGGCGACCATTTTCCTGCTGGCGAAGAAGAAAGGGGAGCCGGAGCGGACCATGCCAGACAAATAAAAGAGAAATATGGTGTGGAATAAGTGATATTACAAAGGCGCTTTGCATAGTAAAAATCAGGCTCCCCCACTGCTTATTGCTTAGCGCAACTTCGCAGAGGACTTGCCTGGCTCGGTTAAAATACGGAAGAAAAAGAAAAACGTCTGGTTGACAGAAAAGATAAGATAGCGTATAGTTGGAACGATAGCCGATAAAGCAGATCGAACCAGTAGGAAAAGAGGGCGGAGCATGAAGGAAAAATCAGAAGAAAAAAGAGTTGCGGAGCTGTTTCTGTATCTGACCGGGATCGACAACGCATCCCTTAAGGAACGTGAGATGGCAGATGCGGTAGAAGCGGTTCTGGACGAACTTGAAATACCATACACGGAGGATGACACCTGGAAAAGGACGGGTGGAAATGCCGGAAATATTTTCGCAAAGCTGGAAGGTGAGGGAGAGCCGATGCTGTTGTGTGCACATCTGGATAGCGTGGCTCCAGCACTGGGGAAGAAAGCTGTATGGAAAGAAGACGGCACGATCACGAGCAGCGGTGATACGGTGCTTGGGGCGGATGATCTGGCAGGAGTGGCAGAAATCCTGGAGACACTCCGCCGTTTAAAGGAGCGGAACATACCGCACCGTCCGATCGAGGTTCTCTTTACGTATGCGGAGGAGCTGTACGATGTTGGCAGTGAATTTTTTGATTTTTCCCAGATCAGATCGAAGGAAGCGTACGTGCTGGATGCATCCGGCTGTACCGGAACCTTCCTTTACAAAGCACCGACCATTGTATCATTTGAAGTACAGATCCGCGGTCTGGCTTCCCATGCCGGCTTTCAGCCGGAAAAAGGCATCCATGCGATCCAGATTGCGGCGGATGCGATCGGAAGCATCCAGATGGGACATGTGGAGGAAGATACGACGGTCAATGTCGGGGAGATCTCCGGCGGTACGGGGACGAATATCGTGCCGGAACGCTGCGAGGTGAGAGGGGAGATTCGCAGCTACGTTCACGAAAAGGCACTGGAACAGATGAACCGGATGGAAGAAATCTTTCGCACAAGTGCCGGACGTTACGGCGGAGAGGCGGAAGTGACCTGCCGGATCGGCACTTATGCATATGAGACATCGATGGGAAGCACTGTGGTCAGACGGATGAGGGCTGTCTGTAAAAAGCTGGGCTTTTCGTTTCTTCCAAAGGAAAGCTTTGGCGGAAGTGATAACAACGTGCTTGCAGCACATGGAATAGAAGGAATTGTACTTGCCTGCGGCATGGAGCAGGTGCATTCCGTACAGGAATATACGACGGTACAGGCACTGAAGGAGACAGCAGAGCTGCTCACTGCGCTTGCGTGCCCGGAAACGGAGGAAAAAATATGCTGAATCAGTTTTCAAGAACCGCGCTGCTGATCGGGGAGGATGGAATCGACCGTCTTGCGAACAGCCGCGTTGCAGTATTTGGGATCGGAGGAGTCGGAGGCTATACGGTTGAGGCGCTTGCAAGGAGCGGAGTGGGGACATTTGATCTGATTGACGATGACAAGATCTGCCTGACAAATCTCAACCGTCAGATCTTGGCAACGAGAAAAACCGTCGGAAAATACAAAGTCGAAGTGGCAAAAGAACGGATTCTGGAGATTAATCCAAAGGCGGTCGTCAATACGTACCAAACCTTTTATCTTCCGGGAAATGCAGACCAGTTTGATTTTACGCAGTATGATTATATCGTGGATGCGATCGATACCGTCAGCGGGAAAATTCAGCTTGTCTGCGAGGCGAACCGGGTGGGGACACCGATCATCAGCTCGATGGGAGCCGGCAATAAGATGGATGCCAGTGCGTTCAAGGTGGCGGACATCTATAAGACTTCAGTCTGCCCGCTTGCAAAAGTCATGCGGCGGGAGCTGAAAAAGAGAGGAATCAAAAAACTGAAGGTGGTTTATTCGGAAGAAGAGGCGATGAAACCGCTGGAGACGGAAGAAATGAGCTGCCGTTCGCATTGCATCTGCCCGCCAGGCACACAGAGAAAGTGTACGGCACGCCGCCAGATTCCGGGCAGCAACGCGTTTGTGCCGTCGGTGGTCGGACTGATTATTGCCGGTGAGGTAGTCAAAGATCTCACGGCAGACACGGAAAGCGCAAAAATGCGGACGAGATAAAAAAAGAAAAATAATGTTTGGTAAGTCTCATAGCTTTCTGAAGGAAAGGAGGATATGAGACTTCCTTTATTTTGGAAGATCATTTTTGTGCTGCACAGAAATAACTTTTGACCCTGTCTGCATTTTGTGATAGTATAAAAAAGATATCATGGACGTAGCAGTAAAAGTGGATTTGGAATATCCGCTTTACCGCAGATCAGACAAGGAGGTCATGAAAGCAGATGGAAGCATATAAGCAGGAATTTATTGAATTTATGGTAGACTGTGAAGTTTTGAAATTTGGAAGTTTTGTGACGAAGAGCGGAAGAAATACCCCGTTTTTTGTAAATACAGGATTTTACCGTACAGGCGCACAGCTGCGCAGACTGGGCGGATACTATGCAAGAGCGATCAAAGAGAAATTCGGACTGGATTTTGATGTGCTCTTCGGACCGGCATACAAAGGGATTCCGCTTACGGTAGCAGCGACGAGTGCGATCAGTGAGCTGTACAATGCAGACATCCGTTACTGCTCCAACCGCAAGGAGGTAAAGGATCACGGTGACAAAGGCATTCTGCTTGGCAGCCCGATCGGTGACGGCGATAAGGTCATCATCATTGAGGACGTGACGACGGCAGGTACTTCGATCCAGGAGACGCTCCCGATCATTAAGGCTCAGGGAAACGTAGAGGTGCAGGGACTGGTTGTATCCGTAGACCGCATGGAGCGCGGTCAGGGCGAGAAGAGTGCACTTGCGGAGATCGAGGAAAAATACGGCCTGAAAACAACTGCGATTGTGACGATGGCAGAGGTGGTCGAGCATCTTTACGGAAAAGAATATAAGGGAAGAGTTATCATCGACGATGAAATGAAAGCGGCAATCGATGCATACTATGAAGAGTACGGAGCAAAATAGCAAATGGCACGGCAAAGTCGGAGGAAAGAAAAAATCATGAATGAAAAAATTTATAAGACGCTGGCACATGCAGGAATCTGGAATCTTGTGATGGGCATCGTGGTTCTCGTGACGGGCATTGCATCCGGTGTGCTGCTTCTGGTGAGCAGCGTGCGCTTATTAAAAAGCAAGGATGATCTGACATTCTGATGGCAGCGACAGTCAGGAAGGGAATCAAGATATCTGGTGTCTGTTTGTTTCTGCTCTATCTTACAGGACTGGTGTATTTTCTGTTCTTCGCGGAAGAATATGGACGGAGCGCAGCGGTTGTGGGCTATAACACCAGGCCGTTTCGGGAGATTCTGCGTTACCTGCGTTACTGGAAAATTCTGGGGCTGCGCACGGTGATTCTGAATCTGGCGGGCAATGTGATCGGTTTTATGCCGTTTGGTGCGCTGCTTCCGATTTTTTCAAGACAGATGCGCAGACCCTGGAAGATTACGTTACTCAGCTTTGAGATCAGTGCCATCATTGAGATTTCACAGCTTGTGCTTCAGGTGGGCTGTTTTGATGTGGATGATATGATATTGAATACACTTGGCGGGCTGCTTGGATATCTGGTGTTCTGGGCTTCAAACCGATGGTATTTCCGGCTTGGCGGGATTTCTTCGGGGACAGACAAACAGGAAAAAAGAGGTTAAGTATGGCAAAGCGACAGGTTTATTCTTTTGAAGAAAAGAAATATTCCGCAAACAGCATTGCATCGGCGATCTTAAGCCTCCTGTCAGTGCTGATACTGGCAGGAGTGCTGCTCGTTTCTTTTTTGATGAAGGGAATGGCAAATACCTGGATCGGCGCAGTCGGATTTACCGGCATTGTGATGGCGTTTTGCGGGCTCTGGTATGGATTTGCCGGGTTCCATGATGAATGCAGGTCGTATTTTTGCAGCAAGTTTGGGACGATCATGGGCACGGCAGCGATCGCAGGCTGGTTTTTTATCGTGTGCCTGGGACTGGTATAAAATATGTACTCTCGAGTGCATAAATCTCATAAGGAGGGAACCGCCGCAGGTGGGAGAATCCCTTATGAGCCTAAGCAGCGGTAAAGTTAATTAAGAAGCATGCCCGGTGCCCCGGGCATGCAGAAAACAGCAGGGGGAAAAATGGAAGAGACAAATAAAAAAGAAGAGTATTTAAAGGAGCGGTACACTCTTGCAATGGAGCGGATTCATGGAATCATCCAGGAAGAGACAGTCCCCGCCCCTTTTTGCGTTTACTTTAAGAAAATATCTGAGTTTCTGATTCAGGTGGAGGAACTCTGGACAAAGCTTCGCGTTGGTGAGATGAAAAATTATACGCTGGAACAGTGGCAGGAGCTTAATCACAAAATGTACGAGGATATTTTGCCGGATCACTACGATGTAAGCTACGGCAATCCGGACTATGCGGTGGCTGAGCTTGGCGAGGTGCATGGAAAGCTGCTGAGCTTTCTCTACACAGAGCTGCGGGCACTTCTTGTCTATGCGTTTGAAGGACAGCTGGAGGAGAGCGTTGTGTGCCTGGAGCTGTTCATCGAGGTCTACAACCGTTTCGAGGCGGATGAGATTCCGGAATATAAGGAGATCCAGCAGATCATTTACTGGTTCGTCAGCGACTACAGTGAGTTGTTTGTGACACGCCGGATTCAGGAGAGCATTGACCCGGATCTGGACTTTGCGGCGAAGATCATCATGGAGTCGGATCTTAATGATCTGCGCTATCTGTATCAGTATGGCGAGTATGTATCGGAAAACGAATTTAAAATGGCAGAATTTTTGAATACGCTCTCCGAGGATGAGATTGCGGCGATGGCTGATACGTACACGGAAGGTTACCGGATCGGTTTTGTGCTTGGCGGAAAAGATTTATCGATCAAGCGTACGGTCAACATCCGTTACCAGCTTGGATTCGAGCGGATGATCCGCAGAGCAATCCGGAATTTTGAAAAGATGGGGCTGCGCCCGGTCATCTACCGTGCGGCAGTGAGCACCTTAAACAAACGCCAGAATCTGCGGATCGGCTATGTCGGAGCATCTGCGAATCCACAGTTTGATTACGATCATCGCGCGGACAATGCCCTGTATCTGGATAAGAAATTTATCGAGCGCAAGCTTGGTGTGATGCGTACGGCATACGAAAAATGGAAACAGCTCGCAGCATGGCATGCAGGCCCGGCGGTCGTGGAGACGTTCGGAGAGGCGCCGTTTGTTCCGGAGGCGAAAGAAACTGCGTGCTGCTTAAGTGAAAAGCAGGAAAAACTGATGGTGAGCTTTGCAAATGAGTCGGCGCAGCTGACGAATCAGTACATCATCGGCAAAGAACGGAGCTTTACAATTATTGCCTTCCCGCTGCCGGAGATCGGTCCGCAGTTTGAGGAGATCTTCAAAGAGACGGTGAAGATCAATACACTGGATTATATGATGTACCGTGATCTTCAGCAGAAGCTGATCGATGCACTTGACCAGGGCGTAATGGTGCATATTAAAGGAAGAGACGGAAACCGTACAGAGCTGACGGTTGCACTGCATGAGATGATGGATCCGTCGAAGCAGACCTTATTTGAAAACTGTGTGGCAGATGTGAATATCCCGGTCGGAGAGGTCTTTACCTCACCGAAGCTTGCGGGAACAAACGGCATTCTTCATGTGAAGCAGGTCTATCTTGGAGAGCTAAACTACATTGATCTTCAGGTCAATTTTGAAAACGGGCGCGTCGTATCCTACAGCTGCTCAAATTTTGAGACTGAGGAGGAGAACAAGAAGTATTTCTTCGAGAATGTCATGTATCATCACGAGACGCTGCCGCTTGGAGAGTTTGCAATCGGCACGAATACCGTGGCCTATGCGATGGCGAAAAGGTATCAGATCGCAGATAAGCTTCCGATCCTGATCGCAGAGAAGATGGGACCGCATTTTGCGATTGGCGATACGTGCTACAGCTGGTCCGAAGATACGGCAGTTTACAATCCGGACGGAAAAGAGATCATCGCAAGGGATAATGAGGTGTCAATCCTGCGTAAGGAGGATCCGTCAAAGGCTTATTTTGGATGCCATACGGATATTACGATCCCGTATGAAGAGATCGGATGCATTGAGGTGCTGTGCGCAGATGGCCGCAGAATCCCGCTGATCGAAAACGGAAGATTTGTTCTGCCGGGGACAGAGAAACTGAACGAGGCACTGGACGGGATATCATAAAGGAAGCTTATTAAGGAGAGGCACGTTTGCGGGGGCTGCGTGGAAAATCAGGCAGAAATCCCGCACAGGCATTGACAAGGCAGGTATTAGTTAGTAGAATGAGTTCGACTTTACAATAGTAACTAGTGGATGACAGAAGCAGAAGGAGAAAGTACAATGGCAAAAGTAGGAATTGTGATGGGCAGTGACTCAGATATGCCGGTAATGAGCAAGGCGGCAGATATGCTGGAAAAGTTCGGGATTGATTATGAAATGACGATCATTTCCGCACACAGAGAGCCGGACGTATTCTTTGAATACGCAAAGACGGCAGAAGCAAAGGGCTTTAAGGTGATCATTGCGGGAGCAGGCATGGCGGCACATCTTCCTGGAATGTGCGCAGCAATCTTCCCGATGCCGGTCATCGGTATTCCGATGCATACGACATCACTTGGTGGAAGGGATTCCCTCTATTCCATCGTACAGATGCCTTCCGGAATTCCAGTCGCTACGGTAGCCATCAACGGCGGCGCAAATGCAGGTATTCTGGCGGCGAAGATTCTCGCAACTTCAGATCCGGAGCTGCTTGAAAAAGTAAAAGCATATGCAGCTGAATTAAAAGAGCAGGTCGAGAAAAAGGATGCAAAGCTGCAGGAGATCGGCCACAGAGCATATGTGGAGAGCCAGAAGAAATAAAAAAGAAAAAACTATATCGGATTCACAGGGAGGAACGTCATGGATTACAAGAAGGCTGGAGTGGACATTGAAGCAGGATACAAATCCGTTGAACTGATGAAAGAGTACGTGAAGCGGACGATGAGAGAGGAAGTGCTGGGGGGACTCGGCGGATTTTCCGGGGCATTTTCTCTTGCAAAGATCAAAAATATGGAAGAGCCGGTGCTGCTCTCCGGTACAGATGGCTGTGGTACAAAGGTAAAACTTGCGTTTATTCTGGACAAGCATGATACAATCGGAATCGATGCTGTTGCGATGTGTGTCAACGATATTGCATGTGCGGGCGGTGAACCGCTGTTTTTCCTGGATTATATTGCATGCGGCAAGAACTATCCGGAGAAGATCGCAGCGATCGTTTCCGGTGTGGCTGAGGGCTGCGTACAGTCTGACTGTGCGCTGATCGGCGGCGAGACAGCGGAGCATCCGGGATTGATGCCGGAAAACGATTACGATCTTGCCGGTTTTGCAGTCGGCGTCGTAGACAAAAAGGATCTCATCACAGGCGAGTCAATCAAGGCAGGAGATACGCTGATCGGAATTGCTTCCACCGGTGTACACAGCAACGGATTTTCTCTGGTCCGAAAGGTATTCCAGATGGACAAAGAGACACTGGATACTTACCATGAAGAGCTTGGTAAGACGCTTGGCGAGGCACTGCTTGCTCCGACCCGCATTTATGTGAAAGCGCTGCGCAGCGTAAAAGAAGCAGGCGTGACGATCAAAGGATGCAGTCACATCACGGGCGGCGGATTTTATGAGAATATTCCGAGAATGCTTCCGGACGGTGTAAAAGCAGTTGTGAAAAAAGACAGCTACGAGGTTCCGGCGATCTTCAAAATGCTCGCAAAAGAGGGAGCCATCGAAGAGCATATGATGTACAATACGTTTAACATGGGTATCGGCATGGTACTGGCAGTCGATCCGGCTGATGCAGATAAGACGATCGAAGCACTTGCAAAGACCGGTGATCAGGCATGGGTGATCGGTGAAATCGCAGACGGAGAAAAGGGCGTGGAGTTATGTTAAGACTTGCGGTAATGGTATCCGGCGGCGGCACAAATCTTCAGGCGATCCTCGATGCGATTGAAAGCGGAAAGATCACGAATGCGAAGGTTGTAAAGGTGATCAGCAACAGCAAAAAAGCGTATGCGCTGGAGCGCGCAGCCAAAGCGGGCATTCCGTCTGTCTGTATTACACGGGCAGATCACCCGGAAAAAGAAGAGTTTAATCGGGCCTTGCTGTTGGAACTTCAGGAGTCCGGAGCAGATCTTGTTGTGCTGGCAGGCTGCCTTGTGGTGATTCCGCAGTGTGTGGTAGATGCCTATCCAAACCGGATTATCAATATTCATCCGGCTTTGATCCCATCCTTTTGCGGTACGGGATATTATGGACTTGGGGTGCATGAAGCCGTGCTGGCACGTGGTGTGAAGGTGACAGGTGCGACGGTTCATTTTGTGGACGGCGGAACGGATACCGGTCCGATCATCCTGCAGAAAGCGGTGGAGGTACATCAGGGGGATACCCCAAAGGAGCTTCAGCTGCGTGTGATGCAGGAGGCAGAATGGGTGATTCTTCCGAAGGCGATCGATCTGATCGCAAACGGAAAAGTCTCTGTGGAAGACGGACACGTAAACATAGCAGAATAATACGGAACACAAACAGATACAAAAAGCGCATCAGGAGGAAAAACAAATGAAGGTTTTGATCGTAGGAAGCGGCGGAAGAGAGCATGCAATCGCCTGGAAAGTGGCACAGT
>ERZ824473.893-NODE-893-length-48117-cov-8.128626_pt1 | contig 48117 bp, 50 predicted proteins | sample MGYA00519874_ERZ824473 | MGnify/ENA primary metagenome ERZ824473 (study PRJEB31778, sample SAMEA3449151) | human gut metagenome | biome: human gut; feature: human-associated habitat; material: faeces | place: United Kingdom | collected 2010/2012 ... | reverse complement strand
TGTCGAGATCATCGACAGAGCATTTGCCTTGGAGCGTGAAGCAAGAAAAGCAAACTACTCGCCGGAAAAGCTCCTGAAAATGCGGCAAAAAGAGATAAGACCGATCATTGAGGAGTTCTACAGCTTCATCGGAACACTCAGACCGAGCAAAGGTTCGCACCTTGGCGCGGCGGTCACCTATGCCCTGAATCAGAAAGACAAGCTCCTTCTGTTTTTAGATCATCCCGAAGTGGAAATGACAAATAATCTTGCAGAACGCACCGTTAAGACTTTTGTGATCGACCGTAAGAATTTTCTCTTTTCTGCGACGGATAAGGGTGCAGATGCGAGCGCTCTCTTCATGAACGTGATCGAAACAGCCAAGCGAAACGGTCTGAATGTTTTTGGCTATCTCTCGTATCTGATGCTGGTTCTTCCTTCGTGGGGCAAAACGCCCTCAGACGAACAGCTTGACAGCATCATGCCGTGGAGTGCCGCGCTGCCTGAAACTTGTCATAGAACGTATCATCAGATCGTTGAAAACGAGGCTGTTGTTGAGTAACAGCTTCTCATTCACAGTATTTCATAGTAACTGGCAGTATTTCACGCACAGTAATTCACAGCGGCTCACAGTAATTCATTGTGATGAACCGAATACAGGATTTGAGCCGAGGTTGATCTCGGCTTATTTTTTTGCCCGCTGGTATGGTTGGCGGTTACCATTCTGTGCCGTTTTTTTGTTGTGAACGTGCATTTTCTCGTTGTAACTGGCTAAAAAAAGCGGATACATCTTATGCATCCGCTTTTTATCTCTGTTATACTAAAACATTTTCTTTGACATATATCAGCTTTTAGTCCATATCCGAAAAAGCACATGATTTCTGAAATTTGGAATTATATGCTCTTCTCTATTAGGTGATGACATTCACAATTTATCGAGATTAGTTTTATTTTTGAGCGTCCATTGCAATAACTTCATCAATTGTATTTTGGAGTGTGTTAAGATTGTCGTCATCATCAATGCCGCCCATAAGTGCTTCGCCCACGATATTGCCGTTTCTGTCAATGACATACGTTGTCGGGAACGCAGTGACACCCAGTGCAAATTTTCCGGCATCGCTGTCAGAATCAAAATAGATGTTCCGATATTTCGCTCCCTTTGTTTCCAGAATTTGTTTTGCCGTCGCAATATTCTGCTCGTCACCGTCAAGTGCACCGACATTTACACCAAGCACTTCACCGCCCTGTTCTTTGATGCGATCATTCAGGGCATTCATTTCACTGAGCTCCTCCACACAGGGTTTGCATTCGTTGAACCAGAAATTCACCACTGTCACAGCATTCTCTGCGAAAACACTGCTGTCCACCTTGTTTCCGTCCAGATCTTTTCCCTCAAACTGCGGGAATGCAGTGCCAGATGCATCGCTGGTCTGCTCCTCAGAAGAATCCGTCGGAAGTGCTGCGATCTCCTCTTCAATTTTGCGGATCTGTTCTGCATCTGATTTCAGCGTTTTATATTCTGCATCAGTAAACTGATCTTTTGCACCGTCTACAGCAGCCATCAGCACATCGCCGTAGTTCGAACCCAGCGTGTCCTCTGTGACATTTTTGCTCATAGATGCAAACACCTTTTCCCACAGATCATTGTTTTTCGCCATGATCGCATTTTCTTCATCCAAAAGTTCCTGTGAAGATTTTCCGGATGTTTCTGCTTCGCCGGATACTTCACTGGACACGCTTGAAGAAGTGTCCTTTACCGTACTGCCGCATCCGCTGAGCGGGACAGAAAGTGCCAGACAAGCTGCCAACATCATCATCAGATTCTTTTTCATTTTCATTTTTTAAGCTCCTTTTTTTCTGTTGAAATTTCTTTTGCCTTTGATAGATCTCCAAAACCATATTGATAACATATGGCATGGGTCGGACAGGATTTCATACACATGCCGCAGCGGATACACTCGGCATGGTTGGGCTGTCTGGTGACATCGACATCCATTTTGCATGCCTTTGCACAAGCTCCGCAGGATACGCATTTGTCTTTGTCCACCTTCATCTGAAAAAGCGATACCCGATTCAAAAGTGCATAAAATGCTCCCAGCGGACACAGCCATTTGCAGAACGGGCGGTAGAAAAACACACTGCCAAGTATCACAGCCAGCAGGACAAATGCTTTCCATGAAAAAAGTGTACCAAGTGCCGTGCGGATTCCTTCATTGGTGATCGACAACGGAATCGCACCTTCCAGCACACCTTGCGGACAAAGGTATTTGCAGAAGAACGGATCCCCCATTCCCAGCTCATTGACGACTACCATCGGGAGAAGAATCACCATCACCAGCAAAATACCATATTTCAGATAACGCAACGGTTTCAGCTTTTGGGTAGAGAGCTTTGGCGACGGGATCTTATGCAAAAGCTCCTGAAACCAGCCGAACGGACACAGAAATCCACAGATAAATCTCCCCAGCAAAACACCAAGCAATATCAATATTCCGGTGACATAGTAAGAAAACTTGAATTTCGACGACCCTACAACTGCCTGAAATGCCCCGATGGGACAAGAGCCTGCTGCTCCCGGACAAGAATAGCAATTTAATCCCGGCACACAGGCGTACTTTTCCTTTCCCCGATTCAGAGAACCATTCAAAAAATTTGGAAGATGAATGTTTGTCAGAAGAGTTGCCACTGCCTGAATCCAACCTCGAAATCGTGCAAAAAAATGCACTTTCTTTTTGTTACGCTGTTTTATCTTAGCCAATTCCAACACACTCCATACACAATCGAATTGCCTTTGAAAAAACTGTTTGTGTTTCGTCACGCCAGATGCCAAAGACGAGCATTGCAATTCCAATGAACAAAAGAAGCACTTGCACAGCTGCTTTTTTTAATGCCATTTGTTTCCCTCCTGTGATTTGATGATACCAGTATACACCATACAGTATAAAATCTGCGTTAAGAGAAAAATAACACAAATTCTATTTGCATATGTTATAATAAAGAAAAAATATAAGGAGCTTACTATGAGACTTTTGGTAGTAGAAGACGAACAGTCTTTGCAAGAGGACATCAAAAAAAAATTGCAGCATTCAGGATATGAAGTAGATGCTTGTGGCGATGGAGAAACAGCTTCAGAATATTTAGCAGTTGAATATTATGATTTGGTATTATTAGACTTGAATCTTCCTAAGATAGATGGAATGACGCTTCTCCGTAATTTTCGGGAAGAAAATCAAGAAACACCCGTATTGATTTTATCGGCACGAAGTGAAATCAATGACAAAGTAGAGGGGTTGGATGCAGGTGCAAATGATTATCTTTCAAAACCATTTCATCTTGCAGAATTAGAGGCAAGAATTCGCAGCCTTACACGAAGACAGTTTATTCAGCGAGATGTTTGTCTGCAATGCGGCAAAATTACATATGATACCAAAAGCCGTATTGCAGTAGTAGACGGCATTGCAATTAATCTGACACGTAAAGAAACCGGTGTATTGGAATATCTGATGTTGCATCAGGGCAGACCCATAAGTCAAGAAGAACTTATTGAACATGTGTGGGACAGCAGTGTTGATAGTTTCAGCAATTCGATTCGTGTTCACATTTCTTCACTTCGAAAGAAACTTCGTTCAGTTCTTGGTTATGATCCTATCAGGAACCGAATTGGAGAGGGATACGAGATAGAAGGAGAATCCAAATGAAGCGAATGAAACGTCTTTCTTTTCAATGGAGAATTACATTGCTGACTGCGATTTTAATTGCCGGAACTTGTATTTGTTTAAATCTTCTGCTTTATCGTTCCGGTACTGTCAGCATGGATTCGCTGAACGGTTTCGTCATGAAATATGACACCGGAAACTCTGATGTTGTGAAAATTGAATTCGATGATCAGCAGATGTCTGCATTTCTCCGTCAGTTTTCTCAGGAAGTTTACGATGCTAAGGCAGCTTTTGGAAAAAAGGGCTGGTGTATTACAGCCATAGTCACACTATTGAGTGCGGCAATTGCATATTTTGTAAGTGGCAGAGCCCTCAAACCATTGAAAAAATTTTCACAGCAAACGGAAAATATCGATCAGGACAATCTTACCAGCACACGTCTTGATGAAAATACAGCAGCAGAATTTCAGCAGTTGAGTTGTTCAGTGAATCATATGCTTGACCGACTTGCATTGTCGTTTGATTTACAGCGTCAGTTTGCAGGAAATGCTGCACATGAATTGCGAACACCATTGGCAATGATGCAGACGAAATTAGAGCTGTTTACTGAAGAACATTCTGATGTTGATGCAGAAACCTCAAAGCTGGTGCAATTTCAAATCGATCAGGTAGACCGTTTGACTTCCCTTGTTCGTACGCTTCTGGAAATGAGCAATTTGCAGTCTGTTTCCCGTTCTGATGAAATTGAGTTAGCACCACTAATTGATGAGATTCTGACAGATCTTACCACACTTGCCGAACAAAAAAACATTACATTACATCAAAATTGTGAAGATGTTCACATGATTGGCAGTGATACGCTGATTTATAGATTGCTATTTAATCTGATTGAAAATGCAATTAAATACAATCATTCAGGCGGCGGTGTGACCGTTTCTATGCAACAAGAAAATCAGCAGGTTTTGCTGCATATTGCAGACACAGGCTGTGGAATTCCGGAAAAATACAGGGAAAGCATTTTTCAGCCTTTTTTTCGTGTAGATAAGTCAAGAAGCAGACAGATGGGCGGTGTTGGTTTGGGGCTTGCCCTTGTAAGAGAAATTGCAGTACTGCATGGAGGAAGTGTGTACGTGGAATCTGGTTCAAAAGATGGAACGACTTTTGCCGTGAAATTGCCATTGAATGGAGAAAAAACAGAATAATGGTTCGTATTTTTGTGTAATGAAACAAAATTGCTACCATAATAGAACAAGCCTCTGCCAAATTTCGCTTCAGCAGAGGCTTATTTTCATAGTTACAAAAATAAATTTAGAAATAAGGTTTCAATTTAATTTAAAAATCCCAGCAAACTTAAAAAAAGCTATAAACATATATTTACTCCTTTATCCACATAGCTGGTCGAATGCCATAACTATAATTTACATAATCGTTTCTGAAATCGCCATTATCATATCTGACGAAACAAACATATACAAATTCTTTAAGAATGATCCATTCAATATGCTTTTCATTCCAATTACCTAAAATTATTTGTCTTTTACTCATATTTTTATTTTCTCCTCCTTTACTATCATTAGAAGTATGCTGTGATAATAATATTGAGAACTTGCCTTCACAAGAAAAATATGGTATAATAGAAGAGCAATGAGATATACAAGTGATATGACAGATAGTCAATGGGAAATAATAAAGCCGATATTACAGGAAGCAAAATACAGAAGCTTGGAAGAAAAACGAGAACAGATAAATGCAGTATTTTACTTGGTGAAAACAGGCTGTCAATGGAGGAACTTGCCAAAAGATTTTCCTAAGTGGAAGACTGTATATAGCTTCTATAGAAGGGCATGTCTGAATGGAATATGGGATAAAATACAAAAAGCACTGGTCAAAAAAGTTCGTTTGGCAAAAGGTAAAAAAGAAACTCCAAGCTATGCTTTGATTGATTCACAAAGTGCTAAAACAGTATCATCAAATGAAAAACGTGGATATGATGGAGGAAAAAACGAAAGGAAGAAAAAGACACATAGTAACAGATACAATGGGAAATCTGCTTTGTGTGCACGTTTATGCCGGCAACATTCACGATACCAAGGGAGGAGTATATACTCTTGAAAAAGCTTTATATCATTATCCCACACTTATTGGAGTTTGTGCCGATCAAGGATACAGAGGTACTTTTAAAAACACGTTTGAGATTTTTCACAATATAAAAGTTGATATTTTTCCGCGAATAAAAAATGAATTTGAAATTCAGCCTGTTCGTTGGGTAGTTGAACGAACATTTGGTTGGATGACTTGATCTAGACGTTTGTCAAAGGACTATGAAATTAAAACTTTTTACCAAGAAAATATTTGTATCATTTCCAATTTACAAACCCTGTTGCGTAGATTTTAGCTTGTGAAGACAGTTTCTCATGCCTTATGCCCTCCAACCTGTTCATTTCGTTCTATGGTCGTCGCACCTTCCCGAAAATTCATGCCTTTCAAGATTGCATTTTTTCCGTAGCGGTCCTTGATACTCAGGATCGCTTCCTGCAACTGGTGCTCTTTCTTCAAGGACTCTTGCTCCTGTTTTCGCTTTTGTTCCTGTGCTTCCACATCATCAAACAGGCTGTACTGCATCACTTCTTCCTGCACTTCGCCCTCTGGAATTACATGATTCGCCGTGATGCTCATTCTCCGCACCTGCAATTCCGGATCAACGATCCGGTCGTAGAGTGAAAGTACTTTTTCCATGATGCGTCTGGTAGAGGAAGTCTGCTTTCCCAGGTTCACCGAACTGTGTGCGGCTTTAGGGACTTTCTTGCCGTAGCGGTCTTTTTTCAGTTCACCCCGGTATGTTTCCGGGATTCCGGTGTGATCATATCCCACCATCAAAACGATCTGATCTGCAACCATTTTCTTTCGCACCAGATCTAACACCAGCAGCTCGGTCATTTCCCGAACGATCAGGCGTGCATTCTATGATAACTTCATCGTGTACATGACCGACGATCTCCATGTCCTGCATGTTCTGCATTGCATATAGGAGCAGGTCTCTTGCCACACCCTGTGTGATGTTCTCCACAAGCTTTGCTCCGTAGGTCTTTAACCGGTTCCACTTGTGGCTGTTGTCTATGCCCTCGTAAGTGATGATATTCTTGCCGTTGTCATCTTTCTCAACCTTTGGTCTTACGTAAGCAAGCCGGCGTCTGGAGGGTAATTCGATAAAGAAGATACCGGATTCATATGAGAAACGTAACTTACCGCAGGTCATGCCGCACTGGTCTGTGATGACCTTTTCTGCTGCACGCTGTACATCACCCCAGAACTTTACAATATTGGGAGAAGAGCTTCTCCAATCGTCTACCAGTTTGAACAGATCATCGTCAGAAAGCTTTAATTCCGTGCCGCCCATTGCCTTGATCGCACCAATGGAACCGCCGTAACCGCAAGCTAACTCTGCTATTTTTCCCTTTTGCCGCAGATGTCCGTTTGTACCGTTTTTCTCCACTGGGACACCGAACATTTTCGACGCTGATGCACAGTAGATGTCCTCACCGTTGGCAAATGCCTGCATTCGCCACTTCTCATCTGCCAGCCATACAAGGACTCTTGCTTCTATGGCGGAGAAGTCTGCGACCACGTATTTCTTTCCTTCCGGCGGGATGAATGCTGTGCGGATGAGCTGGGAAAGCACATCCGGAACGTCATCATAATTTTCCTTTATGGTATCAAATTCACCGGTCCTGATCTGTTCCTTCAGCTCCGCTAAGTCGTCCAAATGATTCTGCGGCAGGTTCTGCAGCTGGATCAGCCGTCCCGCAAATCTGCCGGTGCGGTTGGCACCATAGAAGCTGAACATTCCTCTTGTACGACCATCTGCACAAACAACACGAAGCATCGTGGTATATTTCTGAACGGAAGACCTGGAAAGCTGCTGATATAGGCGAAGCACTTCCTGTACTTCCTCCGGAGCTGATCCGGAAATTTTCTGCATGAACTTTTTGTCCAGTGTATCCGTTTCAATGCCCCGCACATCAGCCATTCTTTCATTTGCACCGGAGAGTTGGGATTGTCCAGTTCAGTAAGCTCCTTGAGCTTCGGCAGAAGTGCTTTCTTTACCTGTCTGTCCAGTTCAACTGCTTTTTTCGCAAACGATGTATCCACCAGAATGCCCCGGTCATTGATCTCCTGATCGATGTAGAACTCCTCCCACACAAATTCCGGTACCGGAAATTCGGAGAGATACCGCTGTATTTTCAGTTCCACTTCCACATCACGCCGGTTGTATGCCTTGAATTTTTCCCACTTCTTAGGAGCATCCGATTTATCATGAAATAAAATACTTCCATCCGCTTCCTGGTGCAGTGTGCAGAAGAATCGGATCAGTTCCTTGCCCTCTGCCATCTTCTTTTCTTTTAGCCGGAGAAGTCTTCCCATGTCGTCCAGTGAGGACAGCATACCGAGGTAACGGCAGTGTATCATGTCACACTGCCATGATACCGGATCCAGATAGCTGCCTGTGGAGTCCTTGAAGTCAAGCATCTCCGGATACTTTCTGCGTAGATATACAGAGAGGCAGATGCGTTCAAAATTGACATGGAACGCCTTTTTGATGACAGTCTTGTCTGTGAGTGCATTCCGAACATCGTCCGGCAATGTTTCACCGTTGGCAATGTCACAGGTTGCTACCGGACCATTGTCCACAGCGTAAGAGATCAACAGCAAGTCGAAACACTCCGACTCTGCATAACGGTATACACCGCAGTCTTTGATATTCTCGTCAGATGCCGTTTCAATATCTATGGTGATCTGTTTCATTTTTTTATGCTCCTTTCCTGGCGGAAACCCTTCTTGGTCTCCCGATCCACACAAATGTTTTTCTTGAGATGTACACGAACTGTATCATCGACCTCTATCCGATCGACCGTGTCTTCCAGAAAGCCGAGTACGTCCTCGTTTCGGTTTTCCATAACATATTCTGTAAATCTGTCACGGATCCGGTCAATGTCCTCCGCTTTAAACACCTTTTTGGCAGCCTCGTATTCACTGATCCGACGGTCGATCTTTGCTATCCGCTTATCCAGTCTTTTGATCTTGTCAATGATGGATTTTGTACCGTCTCCGTTCTCAGCGATATCCATCAGATTGCTGCACCGTTTTTCTGCATTTTCCTTATCACTCCGCAGTACTTCTATCTGCAGGTCGATCACACGTTCCTGTATCTTGCCGTATGCGTTGAGCTTATCGACAAGCTCCTCATAATTCTCGGGAGAGAAGATACATGCCCGAAGTCCGTTGATGACCATATCGTCCAGATACCTTTCGTTTACAGACTTTACAGTGGGACAACTACAGCTGAACTGGTACTGTTTGACAGGGGCATTGTTTTTGCTGGTCCTGCTGTACTGCACATGACCGCTGAGCTTTTTGCCGCATTTTCCGCAGAAGACCTTTCCATTAAACGGATAGTAATTCTTGCCGTTGTAGTTGCGGATCCGGTTCTTGTTGTCATGGAGCCGCTCCTGCACCTTGTCAAACAGTTCCTCGCTTACGATCGGCTCTATTGCTCCGTGTACCTGATAGTAGTCCTCTTTTTGCTGATGGCTGTTCCGCATCCCACGGAAATCTTTGGATGCCCGTTTGTTCCAGAAGTATGTGCCGCAGTACTTTTCATTCTCCAAAATCGTTTTAATGGAGGTGCTTTTAAAATTACCACCCTTCACAGTTGTGAAACCGTTGTCATCGAGCCATTGAGCGATCTGCTTGTAACTCATGCCAGCCGCATACATCTCAAACATCTTTCGGACTGCCGGTGCCTTGGCTTCATCAATATAGAGCTTCTTATCCGAACCAACTGTATACCCGTATGGCGGAAGTCCGCCGTTATGAAGCATTTGTTCTGCGTTGACCCGAAGCCCCTTCATTGTTTCCTTGCTTAATCTTCGGGAGTATTTTTCAGCAGAGGCAGCTTCATCAAGGATCTCTGACATACAATCCTCATCCATAGAATTCAGCCCGTCTGTGGTAACAACAGCGATTCCTCTGCATTTCAGGGTATAGATATCATTCAGCTGATTGCGGACGTTTCTGTGAAGGCGGTCAAGGTGATGGAGCAGCACACAGGTCACTTCCGAATGCTTCTCCAGATATTCCATCATTTGCTGATAGCCCGTTCTATTTTGCACAGAAGTACCGCTCTTCGCCAGGTCATGAAAGGCTTCCACAATTTTTAAGTGGTTTTTCTTTGCATAATCTTTGATCGCCTGTTCCTGCGCACACATGCTGTTGTTGTCCACCTGATTCAGAGAACTGATCCTGCGGTACGTCACAGCGAGCCGGGAATGTGCAGATCGATCCATCGTCATAGCGATCATTCCTTTCTCAAAAAACATCTTATCTATATTAAGCTGAAGGTGCTTTACCGCACCCTTCAGACAAAATATGCTTCATCCATTTCTTCCGGTTTTTCTGCTGTTTCTACGTAAATTCTGTAGAGCAGCTTTATCACGCTTTCGGGCAGTTCTGCCCCTGATTTATCTGATACGGTTTCCATGCCGGTATAGACATGGCAGCCGTTTTTGTAATTTGTGTGTTTTAGGAAATTTCTATCAAATTCGAATTCCTTTGCCTTCATGCTTCATCTAACCCTTCATAATGTGTTAAAACAAATTCCAGTGTCATACAATCGTCATCTCCCGTTCCCTCGTCCGGCAGGATGAGCTCATAACAATTTACCAGCGTCCCGTTAAACCGCTGCCGATTTTTCAGGGCATTTTTCTTACGCCGAAGCAGATAGCCGGCTGCATCCAGTTCCTTTACTACCAGATCAGTGTTGGAAGCCCCATATTCTGACAAGATTCGCAGACACAGCTCATCCATGAATGCGACTGTATGATTGGCTTCATTCTTCTTGATGCCCTCCTGGTACGGGTGCATTGCAGCATAGGTCACCAGGTGCTGATAGTACTTGTCAGCGACATTCGTTTTCTCACGGATCGATCCATGGTTCTCTGTCAGAATGGCTGTGATCCCTTCCACGTCCATCGCTACGCCATGATCAGAAAGGACCTTTGCTGCCAGAAGGAGCAGTGCATATTCATTGATCAGCCGTTCGGTAAGATCAAAATGTTCTGTTTCTGCAATGGCATCCCTCATAGCGGTTCTGCATTCCTCGTACTTTGCCTGAATGGTTTCAGGTTCTGCTTTCAGTAAGCATTCAGACAGCCTCTTTCCCAGAATGCCGTACTGTTTTCCGCAAAAGTCATGGATTTTTTCGCTGTGCTCCCGGCTGTCAGTAAATGCCAGTTCAAAGCTGAGCAGACGTGCATCCAAGCCCTTGTTGTGCACGTGTGCATCGGTCAGAAGCCGGCACTCCGAAGACGTGATCATGATCAGCTTCCAGGTATCCGATTCCCGCAGGTCAGCATTGGTATTACAGCGGCTTTTATCTTGTTCCAGCGTCACTGTATAAAACAGATTTTCCATGTTCACACCTGACGATACAGTCGCTTCATCGAAAATCTGCGGTATCCCGAACTTTTGAGCAAAATTTCTGACGATGGCATTTAACGTACCGAAAAAAGGAATATAGATCTTCTTGTCATTCGGGTTCGTGAACACCGAAGCCATCAATGCTTGTGCAGTGCTCTTTCCAGTTGTTGTCCTGCCGTAAAAGGAAATAATAAATGACTGTAATGCCATGCCGCACTGTATGCTGAGATACGCCAGAAAAAGGGAAGCACAGCTGCAGCAAAGAGCAAACATGACAGCAGTGTTGGTGAGCAGCCGGTTCAATCCTTCTGCATACACCTCCATGGGAACATCTCTTGTATACTGCAAGATCTTCGCTCCTTCTTCATATGCCATGAACTGCAGTTTTTCCTCTTTCATCATAAATCCCATACCGCAGTACTGTTCCTCGATTTCCAGCTTTGTGATACAGCGGAACAGGTATCGGCTGAAAGCATCTGCATGATCAAAGTTGAAAATGAGACCGTATTTCGAAATTTTCGTGACTTCCTTGGGATACAGCAGGTCATAATCTACATCGACAAGACTGCCGTTGACGCTGAGGCGTACATGGTACTCGTTGTATTTATCTCGATAAGTGGAGTCCACCAGAAACCAGTTGGACAGCCAGACCAAACCGGTAAAGCGGGTGGAGTGAACTGCAAGCAAAAGGAACTTGTTCGGTACCGGAATGACAGGGTAGCAGTTTTCTTTGTATTGCAGCTGCTGCAGCTGATCAGATGAAAGCGACTTCATGCCGAACGTTTCCATGCTGTTTAGGATCTGTTCCCACTCTTCCGCTGACATCTCTTTCCGAGTCCCGGCGGTACGTGATAGTTTTCGTACACCCATAAAATTTCTCCTTTCCATTTTTTCACAAAAACTGCCGCAGCCCCGGCGTGGAGCTGCGGCAGCAATGAATTATTTGAAAAAATCCGTTAGGTTAGAGGGTGATGATCGCAGCTAGATTGCCGTCCTGATCTTCTTGTAGTTGCTCCAGCCGTTCGCAACGGGTAGAGGCATTTTCTGGAAAATCAATGCCTTTGGCTAAAGCTACGATGCGGTTTACCAAGTCAGTGTTATAAAGCACACCGCCCTTCCCAACAGCGAATGCGTTGGGGGCACCTTCTTCTACATGGACAATTGCAATCTTGTCTTTACCAAGGAGGATCTTCACACAGGACGGCTCCTCCAGTGCTGTGCAAAGTTCCTTATTTAACTTCAATCTTTTGCATCCTTGGGTACATATGATAGAAATGCACCCAGTTTGCCTAGCATCAGCGACCACCTCACTGAATTCACCCATATCGATGTAGCGTTCGTTATCATTGGTGATTTTTGCATACTTCTTTCCGGTTAACCCATTAACATATCTTGCCATATAAAAAATCTCCTTTAGTAAATAGTTTTTTTGAAATATGAAATACTGCTTTTTACATGTACATCACCCCTTTCTGCTATAACAATTATCACATTCTACGCCGCCATTGCCTATCCCAAATTTTCGTGGAAATTTTGCCGAACAAATGGCGGCTCCATCACCTCCTTTGCTACACACTATTATCTCATTCTGCACCACCATTGTCTAATGCAAGTTTTTGCGAATTTCTTACCGAACGAATGGTATGTCTCCTAACGCTGATTTATCAAAGTGGCTTAATACCCGTGCAGCAGCATAAACAGCACACAGATTTTTGTTCTTATGGAGTTCAGCAACTTTTGCATCGTAATCTGCCTTATCTGTGCATTCAACCAGAATGATCTTTTTTACAAACAGATAGGTACGGTACACCAGTAAAACTTCGTCCGTTTTCAAATGATCGAAGATATTTTCTGTTGACTTAGCACATTTTTTAAGCGCCTTTGCATAATCAAGCCACTGATTTATAAGGTCAGCCACATCATTCATCATTGCAAAAGGAATCCTCTTAACACTTTTGTATTTCACCAAGTCGAAACAAAGACGCATTTTTTCTCTTACCGTCTTTTCACAGCATCTGCACTGAAGATCATCTGATAGATCCGTTATGTCCACGGATATTGCATTGATCGATCTAAAGTAACGAGATTTGATTTCCTTTTTTACCTCCTTAAAATCGCCATCTTCCAATTTTTTCATTAACACGCTGCAGCGTTTTTCTCTTCGCCTCCTGTTCTCAAAAGTATCTTCCCGATTTGACAAATTGTAGATTTTTTTGAGATCAATAGGCATTTCCTTAAGTACTGGCAGTTCAACCTCCGGATCAAACTCGTTCTTTTCTGCATTTGCCATTAGACAATAAACCTCGTTGTGTAATATGGCGAATCTTTCTTCAATTGCCTGCTTTTTTTCCATGATAGGAACCTCCTTATTTCTGCATTGATTGAAATGCGTATATAAGGAACTGTTCCATCCGGAACTTCTCAAGGAGTTTCCATAGTTTATTCACGGATAATACAAAAAGTAAAGAAGCCATCAGTTCTTCATAGCAAAAAAAATCCCAGCCACAAAATGAAATTGTGACTGGGATTTTTATGTTCATTTGGACTTGTTTTATGATCAGTACTCTTCCGCCAACAGCATGGTGCAGTGCTCTCCATCATCAATGATGTACACCTTTGCTGTGACCGGCTTTTCTGCCTCCGCAATGTACGTCATTTCAAACTGCGGCTGCTCCGAGGTATGGTGCACGATCTGCAAACCGTTCTCCTCGCTAAGCCGAAACACCTGCAGGTAGTCTTTCGGATGGGGCATATTGTCCACTGCATTCCAAAGAAACATTTGCAAGTACAGCGGTATTTCCGCATCCACGCCTCGTGTCAGGTATCTGCCTTTTGATTTTTCAAACATATTCTTTGCTCCTTTACTTTGGAATCAAACATCTCGTACAGCTCGCCTCGCCGCATGGGAATGGTCTCCGTCAACTCCACTACGCCAAACCCCATATCCAGCACAATGTCAAAGTCATAGGGTCGCACATGAATTGCCTTTACAAACTGCTGAATGAACGTGCGGAACTCTTCGGTGTTTCTTTTTAGCTCTTTCCACTGGGTATGCAGGTACGCCACATCTTCATAGGCGATAGGTTCCAGCAGCTTTAGCTCATGCAGTCTGGTTTCCAGTTTTGCTTTCTCATTTTCCAGCTGATCTGCTCGCTGGAGCAAGTCATCTGTGAAGATGCCCTTTTCGATTGCCCTGGTGATGTTGGCAAGACTATCCTGTATTTCAGCATATTGTGCAGAAATCGCTTTATGGTTGGCATCAAAATCATGATTGAATTTCTGCACCTGCTGATTCACCTTAGAAACGGCTTTTCTCAAATTTTTCGGCTTCAGCCTTTCACCGATCAGCACAGCAATGTAGGCATCCAGATAGTCCTTATTCAGCTCCTTGTTATTGCAAGCTGTACGATGCGTATTGCATCTGTAGGTAGCAAGCCGGGTCTTACTCCTGCCGCTGAATCGAAGATTCCCGATCATCCGCTTGCCGCAGACATCACAGACCAGTTTTCCAGTCAGCAGGTAAAACTCCTTGCTGTGATAGCGTCCGGCATTCCGTTTATTCTTTGCCTTGATCCGCTGCACCTGTGCAAACAGCTTTTTCCCGATGATTGCAGGACAACCGCCCTCAATGCGGATGTAGCTGTCCTTTTGGGCATGATTATTCCGCCTGCCGTCTGCTCTTGCAGCTGCTTTATTGAACACAAAAACGCCGGTGTACTTCTCATTGCTGAGTATCTCATATAAACTGTTCTTCCCGAACATTTTGCCTCATTTTGTCTTGTATCCATGGGCATTGAGCCGGTCAATAATTTCACTGTAACCGTAGCCATCCGCAAACATTTGAAAGATAATTTTTACTGCTTGTGCTTCCTGTTCATTGATAATCAGATGCTGGTTTTCATCCAGATCGTATCCCAGCGGAGGACAGCCGCCGGTGTGTTTGCACTGCAGGGCAGTCTCATTCATGCCCTTCATAACTTCCCGTGCCAGGTTCTTGCTGTAGTATTCCGACATACCCTCTAAGACAGCTTCCATCATAATGCTCTCCGGAGAATCGTCCATGCGTTCCAGCACGCTGCAAAGCTTGACGTGGCTCTTTTTCAGTTTCTTCTTGTAGATGACACTGTCGTAACGATCTCTTGAAAAACGATCGAGCTTATGCACCAGCACAATGTCAAACAACCCCTTGCCGCTGTCGGCGATCATCTGCTGAAACTGCGGTCGATTGTCTGTTGTCGCCGATCTCGCCTCATCGGTATAGGTGGAAACCACCTGCCAGTGATTTTGCTTACAGAACTGATTCATGGCTCGTATCTGTGCATCGATGGATTCACTTCGTTGATTGTCACTGGAAAACCGGGCATATTGTGCAACCTTTGGTATACTCAGCATCTTACCACCTCAACAGGCAGATAGATGTCCTCACCATAGCTTTCATCAATGATTCTGACACCGTGCAGATAGCTTTCTGCTCCGATTTCCAACACTTCCATAAACTCTAGTTCATTCATCGGGACGCAAGCAAATTCCTCTTTTTCAAGGATTACAAAACAGCCGATGTCATCCAGATTATCCACCTGATATTCCTGCATCATTGCTTCTGCTTTTTCCCGAATGTGCATTTGCAAATCAGCGTTTGTAATGCAATTTATTTCCTGTAAATTGGTTACTTTTATCATTCTGCCTCCTCCATTTCATAGGGTTCTAATGTCCATTCTCTTCGGACTGCCGGTGTGAGCGGATGACAGGCATTCTTTCCGATCTGGTACATCTTGTTGGCATGCTGCTTTATCAATTCCAACAGGTATTTCTGCCGTTCTCGCACTCGTAAAGTATTCTTCCCGATCGTGCCCCAGGCAATGATAATGGCATCACTCATTGCAGCGTACTGTTCAATCACGTCATCTGCTTCATCAGCAATCAGTTCATCATCACCGTTGAACCGGAGATTGAGTTTTTCCATGATTCTGCTGTACAGATTCACGATATTGACGCTGCCAAAACCAAGCTTGCTGACGTTATTCAGAACCAACATCGTGGTCATATCAAAGTTGACCGTATCCGCTGTGTTGGGATTGATCATGATGACCATTGCAGATGGCTTTTCGTTATTCCATTCTTTCCGCAGAAGCAAACGATGCTCTTTGTCGTCTGAAAAGATGGCTTTACTTTTGATAATCGTAGTTTCTTCCAACATTTTCTCCCTCCAATTTTGTTTCAAAAAAAGAGACTCAGCGTCATGCCAAGCCTCCCACGAACAATTTTCCTCACTTACTCTTCTTGACAAGTGCCAGCAGCTCTACGCCGCAGGCAACGCCTGCCAGAAACATTTCAATTGCAATCGGCATTGATGTACTTCACCTCCTCCCGCTCCTGCATTTCAATGGCAATTCCAATGCCGCCGATCACCAGTGTCAGTACCAGTCCTGCGATAAATTCCTTCATGTCAAATTCCTCCAATTTTTGATTTATGCTTCACACTGTAACAGTGCTTTTGCCTCGATAATTGCTTCTTCCATTGCCGCTGTGTCCATGAGCAGTTCTTCGATCTCATCCGGATCATAACCGACTTCCAGCAACAATTCTACTTCTTCTTCCGAAACGCCAAATGTGCCGCAGTACTCCAACAACAGTTCTTCCCGCTCATCTTCCATCCACCATTTTGCATAGTCCAGTTGATTCCAATTGTATGGGTTGAACAGTGAGTGGATGTAGTCCTGCATTTCAAATGTGCTCTTATGGAGATTGCCGCACGGGGATATTTTGATGATTTCGCCCTCGGATATTTCAATCTCACAAGCTTTTTCTGCTATGTGGACTTTTTGCAGAGCATTGTCCAAAATGCTTTTTGTGCTGGCGTAAACGTACAATCCCAGTGCAGGAAAATGATACAAAGTCAACGGATTATTGCCTTTCACCAGAAACAGCGTATTGTCGTTTCTGAGGACTGTAAAGACAAAACTACCCTCTACCAGTTCTGCCATGCGTTTGATGTTTTCCGTGTCCAGCTGCTGTCCCTGTTCCAGAAGCTGCACAGCGACGTAGCTGTCGGTTGCTTTGCTGATCTAATACAATTGGTAGAGCGAATTTTGCTTGTGTTTTTTCTTGGAGTATGGTATAATATTAGCAAAAATGGCACAAGGAGGGATACCATGAAGATAAATAAGTTTTTATCCGTTCCAATCGCATTATGTATTGGATTTTCAAGCTTACCAATGATGCCGTTTATGACGAGTACAACAATTGCAGAGGCTGTATCTACCACATCTGGTACTTGTGGTGACAGCCTTACATGGGAATTCGTAGACGGTACTCTGACGATTTCAGGTACCGGTACTATGATGGAAGGAGCGTACTACTCCGATTATCCATGGGCGGATATCCGGCTTGATATTACGAAGGTTGTGATTGAGGAGGGCGTGACAAGCATCGGTAAGGATGCGTTCAGAATAGCAAATGCCATCACCTCCGTTCAGCTTCCGTCGAGCATGAAAAGCATCAGCGAAGGTGCGTTTGTAGATTGTGATGCTCTTACTTCCATTGCCGTTGATACAGGCAATCCTTACTTCACAAGCAGTGATGGCATATTATATAATAAGGATAGAACCACACTGCTCCTCTACCCGGGAGGAAAAAGCGAAAAACGTTATACCATTCCCGACAATGTGACAACTATCGGTGATTACGCATTCTATAGCTGCGACAAGCTGATATCCGTCACCGTTCCGCAGAGTGTGGAGAAAATCGGCACTGGTGCGTTCCAGCTCTGTGAAAGTCTGATTCAGGTCAATACCACGAAGGGACTGGTCAGCATTGGTGACGATGCCTTTGCTGGATGCAGTATTCTCAGAGCCTTTGATACGCCTGACACGGTGACCGATATCGGAGCATCTGCATTCAGCTCCTGTACCAGACTGAAAACTGTCAATCTTCCTGATAGTCTGACAAATATTGGCAACTACGCATTCTACAGCTGTGATTCGCTAGATAATATCAGAATTCCCGACAGCATCACGGTTCTTAATGACGGAGTATTCGGAAGATGTGAAAGCCTGAGTTCCATTATCATTCCGAAAAATATTACAAGCATCGGCTATTATGCATTCGGCTACTGTCCGGCACTTACCTCCGTTGTGATTTTCGGCGATGTGGAAAGCATCGGAGATTCTGCCTTTGCCGGCTGTATCGGTCTTACAGCGATTGCCATCAATAGTCCTGATTGCGAAATTTTCGATGGCGAGAATACCATTTACAGAAATGCTGAGATCTATGGTTATGACGGCTCTACAGCCAAAAGTTATGCGAAAGCATATAACAGAGATTTTAATGAGCTGTTAAGCGGTACCTGCGGTGATAATGTAAACTGGATATTTGCGGGCGGCACGCTGACGATTTCAGGTCATGGTGCAATTATGGATTACGATTCGTATAATCCTAAGTGGTATAAGTGGTATAATATCAAGAAACAGGTTGTAAATGTTATCATTGATGATGGCGTCACGAGAATCGGAGATGCCGCCTTTAAAGATTGTGTGAATCTTGAAACCCTCACCATCTCCGACAGCGTGACAAGCATCGGTTGCCTTGCGTTCTGTAATTGCTACGTACTCAGATCATTTACAATTCCTGCGAGCGTGACTTCCATCGATAGATTAGCCTTTGAGGATTGTAAAACGATGCATTCTGTCGGAATTGAAAATCCTGACTGTGAGATTTATGATGCGAAAGATACAGAGTATCCTGGTAAAGATACACTGTATCCTGGTTCTGTGATTTACGGGTACAAAGGCTCTACAGCGGAAAGCTATGCGAAAGAGTATGGCAGGAAATTTGTGGAGTGCAATATCGGCACCTGCGGCGAATCGCTCACTTGGAAGTATCTGGACGGTGTGCTTACAATTTCCGGTACGGGTGAAATGACGGATTATTCGTCCACAGCAGCTCCTCCGTGGGATAGGTATCGTGACGACATCACGAAAGTCATTATTGAAGAAGGCGTGACAAGTATCGGCGATTGGGCGTTCCGATATTATGACAACATCACCTCTGTTACCATTCCTGATAGCATGACAAGTATCGGAACCTGGGCGTTCGGTGACTGCTATCAGCTTACCTCTGTGATATTGCCTGAAAGTGTAACAAGTGTGGATATTGTTGCCTTTGAGAACTGTTGCAATTTGCAATCTGTTACAATCCATAATCCGGACTGCGAGATTTATGACTATCGAAATACCATTCCTTCGGACAGAATCTATGGCTATCAGTACTCTACAGCGGAAGAGTATGCAGAAACATATGGCATAACATTTATACCAATTGATACCCTGCCTGTAAAAGGCGACGTGAATGCAGACGGTATATTTAATGTATCCGATGTAGTTGCACTCCAGAAATGGCTGCTTGCTGTTCCCGATGCAACACTTGCTGACTGGAAAGCAGCTGATCTTTGTGAGGATGAAAGACTGGACGTATTTGATCTCTGTCTGATGAAACGTGAATTACTGAACCAATAAGCATTGTCCTGCTGACTGTTTAAAGTTAGTAGGTACCCTCGTCAGTGTAAAAACTGTCGAGGGTATTTTTCTGTGTAAAACATGGGAATTTCCTTGATAGCAAACGATGGGTGCATCCGACCCTATAATCGTTTGATTTTTAAGATGTTAAATCAGTAAAATTTGCATCCACCCTCAGTAACCGTTTGCTATCAGCTGGTTTTGAGCATAGAAAAATGCACCCACTTTTGTGAGTGCATTTCCTACATTGTATCAATTGTGATACCTTGATGGTGGAAAAAATATAGCGCAATACGAACACAACAATTCATTTTCTTCGCGTGAAGGTGAACTAAGGTGTTCATATAATGATTCGATTGTCAAAGAATGCTTATTTTGATACAAGGCACCCAAAGCAAGAAAATATGCACCCATTTTAACGATAATCGTTTTCTTATTGCACCCGCTTAATATAATCGTTTCCACTTAAATACTAATGACTTTTTGATAATTTCTCACAATACTTCTGAATTAGGGACGGCGTGTTTTCTCTTATCTTTTTTCTCATACATCAACTCATATGTTCTTCCGTCAATAAGCTTATAGCGGAGTAGCTTATTAGGATAGACGGTAATGTCATTTAGAATAATACTCAGCTCATCAAATCCAAATGAATCAGCTTTTAATGGAATTTTAGAACAAGCTGCTGAAAGCTCATCTGTAGCATAATCTTCAATCAATAATTGCCAAAGTCTTATTACCGTCTCATATAGATTTTCTTCATATAAATGAGTATTTTCTTTGCACCCTTTACAAATCCATACTCGCTGATTATATGTAGTCGAATGCCACTTGACAGGTCTAAAAAATGCACCGCAGCAGCTACACACAATCTTGTCGTTAAAAAAATGCTTATATGATGAGGAACGAGTTTTTCTGCTTAATTTATCCTGAACAAAATAATATACATCTTTCGATATGATACCTTCATGATCATCATGAATATAATATTTGGGAAGCTGACCTGTATTCTTGGATTTATGATGTGTGATATAATCGTCAATATAACCTTTTTGCAGTAGCGTATCTCCTATATACTTTTCATTTTTCAAAATACTTTCCACTACATTTGCAAACCATTTTTGCCCGTTTCCGGCTCTGATAACAGATTTTTCATTCAGTATATTTGCAATCTGATAAATAGAAAATCCGAATAAAAATAAGCGATATATCAATCTTATTATGGCGGCTTCTTCTTGATTGACTATCATGCCCTTACCATACCCAAGAAATCTTTTTGTTCGAACAGTATAAATCCCTTTTGCGTAGCCCTTTCTGATTCCCCATTTCACATTGTTAGAAATAGATCTTGATTCTTCTTGGGCATAAGAAGCAAGCAAAGATATCAGAAAATCTCCTGATTCATCAAGAGACCATATATTTTCACGTTCAAAGTAAACACCTATTTCTAACCTTTTCAGTTGCCTCAATGTATTTAAAGTATCTACAGTATTACGAGCAAATCTGGACATGCTTTTTGTGATTATCATATCAATTTTACCTGCAATGCAATCAGCAATCATATTTTGAAAACCAATTCTCTTTACAGTAGAACCGCCACTCATACCGCGATCATAGTATATCCCTGCAAAAATCCAATTTTCTTTTTTCTTAATATACTCAGTAAAATATTCGCATTGTTGTTCAAAGCTGTTGGTTTGCACATCTCGAATTGTAGACACACGAACGTATGCAGCAACCCTCTTCTTTTCTTGTTTTGGAAAATCATTTTCCGGTATTTTTGTCGCTGGAATTTTTTCTATATTCTTCAAAGTCTCCAATCTCCTCTACACTTTTATATGGTGGATTCATTTCTTCAAGCAACTGCATCTGAATAATTGCTGCATCTGCTTTTAAAATAATATCATGTTGAACAAGCAATCTTAATATATACTTGTTAACCCTGTACTTCACTTCTCTATCCATAAAAAAAGACCTCCCGACACTATTATGAACATAATAGCCGAGAAGTCAAGCATATCATAGTATTTTTGTACGAAAGACCATTTTGTCACGTAATCAGTTGGATATACCACCAATAACCGATAAAATAGCCATGCCAGATATTGAAGCATTAAAATCCGACAAGAGATTGAAAAAATTCAACCAGGGTACTTATATTTCATTTGACTCATGAGGTAGAACGTGATATAATAAAAATACGAGGAGGTGTCAGTATGTTGTATGAATATTTGCTTGACACGTTTGGAACAAATGAACCTATCTCTGTAAGTGATATTAAGTATGAAACTTATTCAAGACCTTGGATAGACAAGGAACTTTCCAAACTGTGCAAAGCAAAAAAGATTATCAGATATGAAAGAGGAATTTACTATATTCCATCACAAACACCATTTGGTGCAAGCATTTTGAATCCCAATAAAATGATCGAGTATAAATATATTGAAAAAGACGGCAAGATAAACGGATTTTACATGGGACTTTCTGCACTCAACAGATATGGACTGTCAACGCAAGTTCCGAATACCACAGAAATTTGCACGAATAATGAAACATCAAAACTTCGCAATGTAAAAATAGGAAATATGAGTGTTACATTGCGTAAAAGCCGAACGGAGATTACAAATGAAAATGTGGATATTCTAAGTTTTCTTGAACTTATGAACAGTCTATCCATAGATTTTTTTGATGAGGAAAAAAGAAACATTCTTTGCGACTTAATAAAGGAAAAAAGCATCAGCAGACAGCAAATATCACGATATGCTCCACTATTTCCTGATAAAACAATGAGAAACCTGATTGAAAGCGAGATCATATACTATGTTGCACAATGAAACAGAAATATTTGAACAGCTGATACTCCGCACATCAGAGTATCTGAATATAAAACCTGAGATCATTGAGAAAGACTATTTTGTAACTGTTTTTCTTAAAAAGCTTGTAGAGAAAATGCCTGAGATCAAATTCAAAGGCGGAACATCACTTTCCAAGTGCTATGGTTTGATCGAACGGTTTTCAGAAAATATTGATCTGAATATGCTGGCTGAAACAAAACCATCAGAAAGTCCCCTAAAAAGCACTTGCTATGCAAGTAACAGAGAAAAGAAAGCTCAGTGCCAAATGTTACAGCGTTCAGGACAGAGTAGATATTAAGAAAGTCCTGACAGAGATCATTGAAAAAGAGAGCTCTGTCAGGACTATGAAACGATTACCAAACAACTTTTATTTGAAGATGTGCCTTATGAAATTGCAATATCAGAGCTGAAAGCAGTTGTAGAAAGTGAGCTTTTTGATTTTTGAATAACACGAAAATACCGATAAATTTTACTGAAAGCTTCTGATTTTCAACAATTTTCACAAATTTTAATCTACTATAATCGTAATTATCATCTCGGACATATTGCAAAACCAACCATCCAAAATACTGTAATTTATCGTTGTTAACATGCAGCTACAGGCACATCTAACATCAAAATTGCCGATACAGATACCGCACAATTTTCATAAAGTTTTTCAGAGTCAAGTGGACTTGAGTAAAATTTGTCAACTAATATTTTTTCTCTCGTTTCTACACTCATTTTTAATAAATAAGAAAGCTGTCACATTTAAATGATGAAATCAAATTCTCTTTCATCTATATACCCACTCAAAAATAGTTCATATGCATTTAGCAATTTAATAGCCTTGGTAATACAAATTGCAGCATGGTTTGAATACAATCTATTTATTTTGTTAAAACTACGATCAAGCCAAATCCTCATATTATTATTAATGGAAAAATCAGTGGTAATAACATCAATTAACATCGAATCATCTGATGGCTTTCTATAATTATCATACGATAATCGTAACTCGTATTCTGCATTTTTTCTGACAATTATAGGTTTCACTATACCTATCCAACATAGATTTCCGTCAATCGTTTTTCTTAGCATAAAATCAGGATAATGACTTCTCATTACCGTTATTTCTTGTTCAAGTAACTCCGGCTTTTCCTCAAACCAAGGAGTAGTATAACCATCAATGTATTTATTATGACGAGGAATAAATCCCTGCATTTTCTCACTAGTCTGCATATATTCATTATAAATTTGTTTGATTTCATTACATAATGATTGCCTTGACAAAGTGTTAGTGTATTCCAAATTATCTGTGAAGAATTGTTTTCTGCCTTCACTTCGTAATTTTTCTAATTTTGTATCTTTCTTCGAAGTATCATCTTCAAGACTTTCATAAAGAAGAGCTTCACGCAACTTCATAATTTCATCTTTCGTACCCAATGGTACCACCTCACTATATACATTATTTATCACATCTTAAATTTACCATATTGATTCTTTTACTCTAATTTTTTATTTTTCCCAGCAATATCAAATGTCAGACAATATATCTATTATGAATACTGGTAAATAAAAGTGCATAGTAAATTTAATCGAAAACTTTGTTGATTAAAAAGCATAATGCTGGAATTTATTGGTGCTGGCGTCTCTTGCCAATCCCAGTTCAAATACTACAATCCATTTTATAGCCCACGCTAAACAAAAAATCACTAATGCACTACGAGTTCTTGACCAACAAAAGATAATCTAAGCAATGTTGTGACAGCGTACATTGCGATAGCAAAGAATACGCCCTATCCTCATACAATTCAAGAATTGAGATTACAATGAACGCATTAAAAGAAAGAGTACCAGATATAAAAGAGATATTTATATATTCCATAGCAAATACCATTTTAGAACTTATATTCATAGAAAATATATGTGAGTTTTCAAGTAAATGAAAATTTTATTGCGGACAAAGCAAAAAATCACTGGCACATCATATGCCTTACAAAAATTTTTAGCGAAAGATATCACAAAATTTGCCAAGAAAACATAGTCAATATCTATGAATACAAATTATTATTCATATTCAATTATTTACAATCCTCTAATGTTACAAGGAAATGTTGCTATGCAATGATAAAAATCACCATTCGGACGTATCCTAACTTCAATTCCATTAGCTGCAAAGAAAGGCGTAATATATTTAAATAAAATTTCATTAAATATTGTTACCGGGTTTACCAATTGCTTGCCTTCTTTTATACTTTTAAATTTTGGTATTTGAATTGTTAAAGCATCATCCCCAATCCAATTAGTTGAGTGCTTTTCAGCGTAATTAATTATATCTCTTGATCGAAAATATTTAAAACTAAAATTGATACATTCACCATTAAGTTCTTCAAAATATATATTCATAAGACGTAATTGCATATAATTAGTTCCATTTTTTGCGTAATGAATACTGAAAGAATGTTCTTCAGAAACAAGTATTTCTCCTCCATATGAATGTGCCGCTCTTACATTCTCCATATCACGTATTCTCCATACAAATTGTAAAAAACTTCTATAACAATTAACCAATGCTTTCAACAAATCTATTTGAAAAGATTTGTCCAATTCTGCGATAATAGACATACCAGATATTTCAAAAAATTTCTTAGGCACATATTTTAGAAGATATGTATCTTCATTTGGAATTATACCTTGCTGATATAATTGTCTATTACTACGTATTATATGTTCATAATAAATTGGAAATTTATTATATACATTAATATAATCTGGATAGGAGAATCTTAGTGGCCTTTCATATATTTGCTGTACAAAACTTTTATAATGCAATTTTGAATGATTAGCACAAGCAACATTAATTACTTTTGGATTACACTGAAAATCTGTTTTTGTTATTGTATATCCATGTAAAAAACTATAATCTACACTTGATATTGTGTCTACAATAACCAGAGAACCGTCTGGCTGTAACATATAGTTCATTTAAATCCCCCCCTTTTATTTTGACGATTATACTATTTCAAAATGATTGTATAATGGTATATTTTTTAAACAGTAGTTTATGCGAAAATACATCTTGTTAAAATACATATTATTTTTGATTTCATCATATAATATAGATTTTTAAAAATATTGCAAATTATTAAAAGAATATATTTTTAGCCTTCTTATATTATATGTATAAGCCAAAAAATTGTATTTATTTTGTTTGGTTGTTTAATAGTCCTACTTATTATTAAATTTACTATTGCTTTCATACTTATCCTTTCCAATTCGCTAAAATACATTTATTTTTTGTAGATCATAATAATTAGGTTTTATAGGATAACATCTAATCGAGCTTTCAATACTTAGATGATCAAAGGGACATTTAATTAAAAAAGTCCATTCTTTAGGTTCACTATTAATAAGTGGTTAAACATGCACAATTCATCCAGCGTCTTCAGAAGAAAGATAGCAATCTTGGCGGAATGACATACGGACATAATTTTTTCATTGTTTTTTTTCTAAGGCTTGAATCTCTGGATGCTTTTCGTACTCTTGTTCCATAACATTACCCTATTTAGTTCATAGAGGATTACATTGATAAAGTTATTCTCGAATGATTATCGATGGAAACCGTTAATCCCATATTTACTAACAATTCAATTGGAAAAAATAGAGTGTTTCTTCTTTTCTGTACTACCGATATTGGAAAAGAATACTTTTTCACCCCAACATAAAACGCAACTCTATTATCATTGATATTAAAACAAATATCAAAAAACGGTAAAATATCAAAAACAGAGATATACATTTTTCCATTTATCGCTGGTGCAGCATTATCCAAAGAGGGGATATAGGTGATAACGCCATTTATTGAAAATAGATTCTGATTAGGCAAAACAGTTACTACAGATGATCTCAATGTATTTACAGTATTTTTTGCTCTATTAGAGTTTTCTGTATTATACGGTGCTTTTTCCCATCTATGATCTATTTCAAATTCTGATAAAGATTTAATAGCGTTGCACCTAAAAGAAGATAATTCAAATGTGTAATCAATATGTGTCCACGATCCTTTAATTAAGGATAAATTCCATGCGTGGGCTTCCCAACCTCCGCTTCCATCGCCTTCTCCGCAAACATACCTTGTGTGAATGCCTTTTCTATTAAGAAATAAATAAGCATATACTGCTATTGCTTGACAAACAGCAGTACCGTTTTTTATTAAGCCGACAGCTGAGTGATCGGATTGCAAATCGTTGTCTTTGTAGCGAACATTATCCCTAAACCATTTTAGAAGATAATTAACAATATTCTCTTCACCATGAATATGTGCTGTTTTAATACAGTGCTCTGCAACGATACAAGATAATTGATTCACTAAAAAAGCGTCATCAAAGTACTGATATGACAGTTCGCAAACGAGTATTTTCTCACCAAAGAAGGAGCGAATGAGAGAACTGCTCATAGAGCGTTGACCTAATTCAAATTCAATCCCAGAAATGCTTTGTAAATCATGTATGCGCTGTATGATTGTTTGTTTATTAAAAAATAGATTTCTGTTGTCAATTATTATCTTCACCTTATCTTTATGTGATTTTAGTATCATTGATGCCGCAATAATTAATTCAAATTCATCGCGTACAACAAATGTCATTTTACTATTGTCAGCATGATATTTTACAGAGAAATCTATTGTGTATCTATTACCAGAAACAATGTATCGATATGAAAGGGTATCTAATAAAGATAATAATTCTGGATGCAATAGGAAACATTCTAAAATCAGCTTCTCTAAATTATCACAAGTAACAGTTATACTAAAAGACTGCCTCTTCCGCCTCAAACTATCGATAAAACTATTCATGGTCATATAATTGCGAGATCATTTGACCTCTAATTTGAATACTATTTGTTGACTGGATTTTATAACACTTATGTGCATTTGCTTTCACCCAAAGAGGCGGAGAAAAGCTAAAAGTTTCCATAAAATTGCAGATGATTCCAGAAGTACTTATTTTTTCTCTAATTGTTTTGTAAAACAAGTCTAAGTCTCCGGTCAAGCTCCATTTTACAAATGCTGAATGACCTATATCAAGACTTTCCCATACATAAGAGTCTGGAGGAAGATACATAATGTTACCTATTTTTCCTTGATGAGGATTGCTATTTATAGAAAATAACCCTCCATAGATATCATCTGCAATAATCAGTTGTCCTTTTATGAGTGAAGGCATACCATTCTTAATCTGATTAACAAGGCGAATTGAGAGACTGTATTTATTTTCTCCGCCATAATGCCGTATTAAATTGTTATAAATGGAAATTCCACCTACACTATTAATTATTGATCCTAGAACAGAATGCTCTGTAATCCCAAGAACTTCATTACAATCATATTCATGTCCAGTTCTGGGTATTATTACAACTTTATATGTACTACTTTTGATCCAACCTTGAATAATGGATAATGCATTGTCCATAGATTTTCCTCCTTATATTACTCTGAATCGAACAGTTGTGCCGTTAGGAGCATTAGATAGTTGTTGTCCAAACGAAGACCCAGAACCCCTGTTATCAGACGATACAATGTAGGCAACATGAGCATCCACACCGCCTTCCATGAAAGCCGCTGGAGGATACTCATCTCGATCAAATCCATCATTCCTTCTGGTTGCGATCCCAGCTAATGACTGTTTTCTATTCTCATCTGCACCATCTCGGTTTAGCGTTAAAACCGCTGGATAGCCCATTCTGATACAGTTTTGTATATGTTCAGCAGATTGAGGGTATTTTGCTGAGTCTATTATAACCACTCTATATTCAGAGGCACCACTTCGTCCAGAATTGCCAGCACTACCACCTTTTCCACCAGGAGAATATATTTTCTGAATCTTTTGAAGATATGCCGCCATCTCTCTTACCCCTGCTGAAGTTTGATTTGTAACCGCACTCAACAATTGAGAAGAGTCATCCGAAAAGCTGTCCTTTAAGGCTATATGATGCGATTGTAACGGTTCCACCTTTGCGATTCTACGTTGGACTTCAGCTATTCTTTCACGAATAGAAGAACAATCGCGCTCATCATCTTCAGCTTCTTCAAGTTCATCGTATAACTCATCTAACTCGTCATGGAGCATACTAAGTTTCTGACTTATAGCATCTCCCAATTGATTAATATCAAATCTGATCATCTTTACAAAATCAGAACTTTTAAACTGAAAAGCTTCAAAACAATCCATAGCTCTATCTATGTCAACTATTGTTGTATTAACATCTGACATGGAATTATCTCCTTATGAAATGTCATTAAGCTTGCTTATAAGCTGTCGAATATATTGGATAGATGACTCCACCTGTGCCATTTGCTGAGTAATTGTGCCCGCTGTGCTTTGAACTGAGGTTGCGGTTTGATTCACCGCACTAACCACAGGTGAAATCTCGCCCTTCAGTTTCTCATACTGCGGATCTTGCCAGTTACTACCCTGAGATTCAGTCGCACTATTCATTGCGCCAGCCTGCTGCTGGAGTTCATCAGCGAGACTCTTAAGCTGACCAGCTTTGGTTTCTAAATCAGATTTCATTGTACTAAGTTGAGAGCAAAAATTCTGAAGCTCTCCAACATTATGAACGACAACTCTACCAGCCATAATTAACCTCCTATTTGTTGAGCCCACCTACTTCATAAAAATTGATAGATGGGCTCAATTAATTGTTAAATACTATCTAATTGGATTTTTATGATATTCATTTCACTTTGTGTTTGTGAAGCGAGTTCTTCTAATCTACCAGTTAAGACTCGCAGATTTACATAATATTTTCCTTCAATCTCATTGGACTTATTGTCGTTCCAGCTTTCTTTTATACTGTTCCATGTAGCCAATGATGCCTGCAAATCTGAACTGTCATACGATGATGTAGCAATATCGCCAATAATCATTGCTTTTCACCACAATATGGGCATTGAAGATCTCTATTAACCTTAAGATTATGTGTTATCTGTAATGGGTGAGAGAATATACCGGCGCGTTCTCCACCGATTTTAGTACTGTTTGTATTGCAAATCCATGTGTATTGCTTAAGATAATTAATCACTCTGGGCGTATAGTCGGGATTGTCTCGGTTAAGAAGATCCAAAGCAAGTTTTATGGCGATGATGGTTACAAAGTCGATATCCGTTGCGATACCGGGTTCAAAAGACAGATTCTCCATATCTTCATCTGTGCCGAAGTAATTAGCATGACTTTCTGGGCGATCACTATCGATTAAACCTCCAAGTGCGCATGTATAGCACGACAAGCCTTTGCCAGATGCCCAATAGAAGATTTCGCCTGCAAACGCCCTTGTCCAACAACAGGATGAAACAAAAGTACTATCCGTTTTGATAGCTAATTTACAAGCCCAATCAGCGGATCCACGATTATCTCCACCGCCGATAATGATAGTATCTCTGCCAAGCAACGGGAGTAACTCATCTTCGGGCACACGTTGAATGATACTTCTGTAGGTCAATACTTCTGCATTAGGGTTGATATCGAGTATCTTATCCTTAACCGCATCAACTTTGTATCGACCTAAGTCAGAAAAGCCGCACTGATGCCTACAAATATTGTGGATTTCAAGCGTATCAGTATCACAAAGTACAAATTTACCTACTCCAGATCGAGCCAGTTCCATTGCAACAAGTGATCCAACAGAACCACATCCAACGAGAACCGCACGCTTTTCAAGCATTGCTCCAGATTCTAGCAAGCCTGTATTTCTTGAAAACAGTCTTGTTACCGTATCATAAGGCTTGATTTTTACTTGAAAACTGTTTGGCCTTTCAACTCTTTGTGATACTGGTATAAATGCAGCACCATTGTTCAATATGGTAGCGGACGTAGGATCTGCTTGGTTTAGAACAGTTCCATCTTGAGTAACTAAAAGGTCATTTTCAGTGTTAAACTGACATCTTAACGCTGCAATAGTAGCCGCCGCATTGTAAGAAGTGTATGTTAAGGTGAAATCTCCATCGATATTTGTTCCAACCAATGTACAACTGTCTCTATAAACAAAGTCTTTTACACATTTAGAGGATAGATATGAGCCATTGTCCACATATCCAATCAAGTGCTGATCATCCTCAAAACGCTTAGAATCAAACACATAAAACGATTCTGTTTCCGGACGGAAAATGCCGAACAACGGTCCCCAAAAATCAGTGTTATCCAAGATGCTAGATGGTATATAAACCTTCCAATCATGTGCTTTTAGGGGAGTATCACCAGCGGCACCGAACTGCGATAAAAAATCAGCAACCACACTCTCATCAGCAGCATTATCACTTGTTTCAGTGCCTTCTTCGCCAAATGATCCCTCCCGCAATTCTTCTCTCAGCTTATCAGCCTCATTTAAAACATTGTTATTCATTTCGATCTCCATTTCTTGCACGACGAACAATATCATTGGATGATGCTAATTTGAGTATTTCAGGATTCTCAAACTTATCATCTCCCACTTCAACATCAACCTTTGTGTAGAATACATCTCCTTGATATCTTCCCTGTTCGGCATAATAAAATGTAATTCTCAAATTCGGATCAATGTTAACAAGAGCGGAGATACAACCGTTTCCCGCCGATTCTGCATATTTATAGTTTGTCTGGTCATCAGTTCCTGAAAAGACATCCAAAGAACCCGGATGTCTATGCCACATACCAAGGAATACAAGCGGATGCTTATACATTCTTGAAATAACTCCGCAAATATGGTTTTCATAAACATCGTCGCCTTCATGATAGGATGTTGTAAAGGTAGCATTAATTCCGGGGTCGCTAGCTTCTACAACATACCATATTCCTTTTTCAAAATGTCCCAAAAGAAGTCCACCAGTTTCAGTGCGAATCTTAGAGTAGGTCTCGCTATAAATTTGTGAATACGCTCTATCAGAGAGGACAACCTTTTTACATCTTGGATTGATATCTCCAGTAACATTGCTTCTTCCATCAAGATATTTTGATCGTCCATACTCTTGTAATTCCTGCGAAGTGCTAGTTCGGGAACCATAACCAAATAAGAAAGAGAGAAATGTTGTTTGCTTTTTAGTTGGTTTATAACGCTGTTGAATCGATTGAGCTAAAGATGAAACCCAGTCATTCGTATGTTTCACCATTTTTTCAACCAATAATTCTTCAGAGTATCTGCCTGAAATATAATCCTGCAATTCTTGCTTCATCTCTGCAAATACTAAATATTCAGAATTGTTCGGATCCTTTTTCACATTTGGAATACTGTTCATTCTGAACTTGCGCATTATTTCATCCGCATTTGGCATAACAAGATATACTCTAATTGGAAGTCGATTATTCTCAGTTGGTTTGGGAAAAGACTTATCTAATTCCATTAAAAAAGTCCATGATCCAGCTTTAAATGGTTTCTGGAGATTTCCTCTTTCTGAAATTGAAACTGGAAATTCCGGGTTGAATGTTTGAAGATAATCAACTTCAGGCTTTCTGGCTGTAGGACTTTTTGCTATCCATAAATCAACAGGCGATTCTTCATGTGATTCATTATCTTCATCGACAGCTGTATAACCTTGTGCGTTCATAACGGAATCCCAATCTGCTAAATCATCATGAGTTGCACATGGAGCATTATTATAAAGATCACTCATATTATTCACCTCTTTTTCTAGCACACTGCCGCCTGCCGCACGTTACGAAGCAACAGTGTGCTAATTATATATCTTTATTAGATTTTACCATGTTCCTGAAAGAGAGACCATGTTTTCTGGTCAATCAAACCAAGTTCAAACACTGTTATCCAACGCATAGCAAATCGAAGACATGCTGCTGCTGTTGTTACAAGTTCGCCTTTATGCTGACCATCCCTAATGTTATTTCTATCCTGCGTACACATGTAGATCTGATTATCTTCATCTCTAAGTAGGTGAGGAATAGTTTTAGGGGTTACATGAGATTGGTTTACTAGCTGCATCATTTCGTTATAATTTGGCTTTACAGGGTAAAACTTAACTGAACCCCCCCATCTTTTCTGTGGGTGGTCAGGATCGTACACGGCTAACAAAGTCCAATCCTTACGCTTTCCACATACCACAGGATGAATTCTTACTGTCCAATACATTCTGCCATTAGGCAAATAGCCCATTTTTGCGTCCGGATGGATATCAGCCATGGCCTTAATCTCAGCTTTCTGAAGAGCCGGATTTGTCTGGTACCACTGTGTCGCAGCCGCAACAACAGCTTTATCAACGGGTTTAAAACCGTCACCGTTAGCAAGAGATGAAGCGGAAGAAGAATCAGCGGGATTAAGCACAGTACCATCCTGATCAACCATAATTTCATCGCCACCTACAAGCTGATCTCTGAGTGATGCAATCATATCAGCAGTATCTGCTGCTACCACAGCCTTATCAACCGGCTTAAAGCCATCTCCGTTAGCCAAAGATGATGCTGACATAGGATCTGCAGGGTTAAGTACAGTGCCGTCCTGGTTAACCATTGTTTCACCACCGCCGGCGAGCTGTTCTCTCAATGCTGCAATTGCATCCGCAGTATCTGCTGCAACGACAGCTTTTCCTACCGGCTTGTATCCTTCTCCACTCTCAGTCGAAGATGGATTGGTCGAACCGTCAGGGTTTACAACTGTTTCACTTCCAGTTTCAAGCTGAGTTCTCAAAGAATCAACAGGAGTTTCAGTGTTCTCTGGCTGAGGGAGATTTTCCGACATGATGGTTGCCCTCAATGCAGCAATTGCATCTGCGGCATCATCGACCGAAACAATCATTTTAGGAATTGTGAATAACATATACAACATCCTTTCTTTAATAGGTTTATTAGCATCTGTTCAAAATATCTTAAACCTGAATACCAACAATGCGATATTAAGAATTAGTATAATGGATCCAACGATAAGTGAACATTTGCTTTGTTCGGAATTTACTATCATTACAATGTACATTATTATAGACTCTATTGTCATAACTATAATAACACATTGTAATATTACGACAAAAGATGCACCGAAGCGGTACAGAAGTATAATAGAGACTATTGTCATTACGCCTTTTAAGACAAAATCACCGCTATAAGCGTCCTCGTCATCTTCATCAACAACTATAAAGCTAACAACAATTGATATTAAAGAAATCAATACTCCTAGTATCCATTGCCAGATAACCCACGGCAAAAGTACGATAAATATACCCAAGCTGAAGATTGAAAGGCTAGAAATTGTGAAAACCTTTTTATAATCCAAAATGTAAGAATCGTTCGAATTCCCTGGATTGATTTCCACATGTGTTTATTCATTTTCATCTGTAATTCGTAACTGTCCATTCGGCTCCAAATTATACCTCATTAAATCACCGCCTAATCCATATTGATTTCTAAATCATTATCATCACCTTCTACCTCTTACATGGATGTATTAATTTCCAGTTAACCCAGCGAATTCATCTTGATTATCATCAGGGCTATCAATTACTAACGATGAAAAGTCAATACTGTTAATCAGCGTATCAATATCAAACATTCTGAATCGTCCGAGTTTGTCCGTACCTTTATTATAGTAATACGCCTTTATAACATTTGAACGAATTGTATTAAATCCTGATTCCTTGATTTTCTCCCACATATCATTTGAAAGTGCCGATTTAATTGCTACAGTGTTACCAACTGAAATAATACGGCATTTCAATTCAGCATCCAAATACGCACACTTTTCCTTCATCTTTTTGGCATCATCCGCTAGGACAAGTGTTACGGTGTCTGTGCGATGGAGAACACTCATAAGATTAGATACCAATTCGTTTGGTGTATTGCTCCAATCATCTTTGTGAAGTGTGGTGAAAGAATACGGATTGTACAGAACATTAAGGATGATGCAATCAGCAGATAAGCTGTTAGCATATGAAATAAACTCTGTTGGCTCTGACCACATATGCACGTTATGTCTTAATAATGTAGAAATTCCCTTCAGCTTACGCCGATCATCATCCAAAATTAACATATTAATTCTTAATCTTGATCGGTATAAATAGAGAAGTTTAGAAAGTAGTGTCCAAAATGCACTGCTTCTTACTTTGTCATCAGTTCCACAAGCCATAATCTTAAGATTAGGTTCTATATGCAGTCCAACCAGTGTATCATCAAAGAAAGCATCATCATCCTTATTGTACAAGTCATAATGCAATCTGTTTGAAAGACCAAGTACAAGCCCGGCATTATTATAGAATACCCCTTCATCAAATTGTGTTTCTTCTTCCGAATTCAATACCACAATAGAATCAGAGCCTTGCGAGCTTACAATATGGTCACATGTTTCATCAATACATGCGTTATCTGGATAGTAACACTGCATGATATAATTGTCTGCTTCTGTAGCTCCCATATTAGAATTAACTATTGCTTGTCCTTTTTTCAATGTCTGAGCTTTTCTAACAGCAGTATTCGGATGTCCTGTATCAGAACACATTTCAGGAACTATTTGCCTTGCGCTGCTGAAAGGACATTTAAACATCATTCTGTATATGAAGTAGTCTTTTGTTTGACCTGTAAAGGAATTATTTGCATTTTCTGCCGCTTGTGCTCTTTGCGAAGCTAAAATGATATAAATTCCAACTGTACGACACATTCTTACCAGCCAATTTGTGATTTCTCCTGTTTCTTTACCTCCATCATAAAGAGATTGAAATTCATCAATAATCAACAAGATACGTGGCAATGATGGAACAACACATTTTGTATTGTTCACTTCATAGAACTGTTCGATGTTCCTTACTATTTTTCCTGTTGCATCGCCAACTCTTTTAAACAAGGCGTTACGCTCTTCAACAAGTGATTTAATATATTCCAAAAAACTTGTCATCATATCGTTTTCTGTTGAATCATTTAAGACAGCTTTGACAGAACGTATGCCTTTTTTGATATAGCTGTCAAATTCTACGCCATCTTTTAGATCAGCGAGATATAGAATCAAGTTATCTGGGCTATAACGTGTAATTGCTTGGAGAATGATGGTATGCATAAGACTAGATTTGCCGCTAGAGGGATCGCCACCCACTAACATGTATGCGGCATCTTTATTGAAGTCAAGGGAATACTCGTTGCCTTGTGCATCAATTCCAATTGGAATGATTATATTCTCATAACAAATCTGTGAAAAATACTCCTCAGAAGGTATCAGGTGTTCAGCAAGAGGAACAATAGCTGATTGTCGCTCCGACAGAACTGTTTTTTGAATTATCAATTGTTCTTTATTCTGATCAACTTGAGGAGGAATGTAGAATTGAAAAGTTCCGCTGCCAAGACTTAATTCTCCATTAGAACTCATTCGAATACAGTCGCATAGATTCAAAATAGAGTTTACTGCATTCACTCTTGTTTGAGAAATAATGCCGCTAACCTGTAGTTCATCGGATGAAATGCCTATAAACGGTATTACTCCGCATCTATTTCCATTACGAACTATGCCTTCAACTTTTCCTAACATTTCAGGTGACAAAACCTCACTGATATTGCTAAGTATGAATATTTTAATCTCACGCTTTATTATAGAGCATTTATTGTATTCTGAAACATTGGCGAAAGTATTTTTTAAATAGGCACTATTCGTCTCGATTATATATTCCGATAATTCTTCAAGAGCCTTCGATAATGCGTCTTCTGTTCTTATGATATTAATTCTATTATTATCATCCGCACTTTCAAATGATGTAAATTCAGAGTATTTACCGCCCATGTTTGTAACATCAACTAAATATAACGAAACACCTATTTCATTAAACGCAGACAGAAGCTGTAATGCATAATTACGAAAAAGCGGGAATACATTTTCATTATAGTCAGAATAGTAGTTTACACAGATAGGCTTTACAAAAGCTTTATCAATTGTAAACGGAAGAAGTAATTCTCTGTTAGCATACAATGTATTTCCAAAAATAGTTGATAGAAAACTATCCAGTGTTCCATCATCTGAGACATTACATTTCTGTTGAATAATACCGATAGTCAAACCAAGGTCTCTGATTTCGGTATCGCCAGCTGTATAGCAAGACAAATAGGCACTTAATCGTGATTGTGCGTTTTTATAAACCTCTCCCGAAGATAATGATTCCTCTAAACCATCTAATAGCAAAACTTTTAAGCGCTTCATGTATTCAGCTTTAAGTGCTTCCCTTTGTTGATCAGTAATGTTCTTTCTTTGTGTGAGATTAGCTAATTGTTCCGAAGTGCTAATTTCAATCTCATCCTTTAACTGAGCATACATTGCATTCAAATCTTGTTCGGCTGCATCAATCATTTGAGAGAGTTTCTCTTTGTTTGCGACAATTATTTTATAAGCTTTCTTCCTAAATTTGGGGTTAAAGAATCCACATATTGCAACGATAGACTTAGGAAGCTTCGACTTAGTGATTTTTTGTATTGCGGAAATCGCTTCTGTAACTTGTCGGTCTATCTCTTCATCTGTGTAGTGTTGATCGGATTGAGATACCGTTGACGATGAACGTTCATTTTTGAACATTAAGAAACGCTTTTCTCTAATCTGTTTTTCTTGACTATCAACAATAATCATTATCTGTTTAAGCTTATTCAACTGAGCACGTACTCTTTGAAGCAACACCTGATTCTGTCTATTGTGTTGTGCCTCAATATCATTAAGCACGGTCACCATCTCTTGGTTGTCTATATTTTTCTTGTTTGAAAAGAAGTTTTGCACTGCCATATAGCTAGTAGCATATTCACTAATAATGCGTGAAAATCCACTGTATTCATTAAGAAAATCGCTGAATTGAAGCAACATAATCTCACCTCTTATTTATGAACAGGAACTGTCAAATAGTATATAACAAAACCAGTAATGATTGAAAATAACACAGAATTTTTGATTCTTTTCATTAAAGAAATCACATTTGGAGATTTAATCTTTTTTACTACTCTAATAAGCAACAAAAAAATGTATAGTAAAAGAATAAATGATGAGGCTATTCCGTATATTTTTCCAATACTAGCAATTATTTCAAGGCTATTTGTGCCTCCTATATTAAATCTGTGTGTTGATATCATATATATAAAAAATAATAGGAAATAAGATACATTACGTATTTGTATACCAGAATCAAATAGGTCCTTATTTCCTTCACACCATATGTCATGATTACGAGTGAAAAAAGATACTAGCGTTGAAAAGACAGCAACAATCTGAACTAAGTAAGAGAGTGTCAATGAAACTACAGCTGTCCAAAAAATTGCTGTTGGCATTATATTAATAAACATCCTTTCTAATTTCGCTTATCTGTTCTGTAATCCATTCCATTCCATTTTCTATTCTTCTGTCTAAGTCTTTCCTTAACCATTCCATATGATCTACTTCACTATCAATAGCTTTTTTTGTAACCTTAACATTATAACACGACGATAAGTCACTACTATCAGTTAGAAATGTGTGAATCATCTCATTAGAAGTATTATTGTAGTATAAGACTCCATAGGCTACAACAGAAGATAATACAACTAGAATTGAAATTGCTTTTGTTATTTTCTTTATTATTTTCCCAAAAGAAACAAAACTGTTGGTATTGTCATCTTCAATCATTAAAGATCCATCCGGATTAAGTGAGTATCTTGCCACGTCAAACACCTACTTTGGATCTATTTTCATATTACATATTTCGCAAAAGTCCGTATTTTGCGAAGCTCACCATATCCTAAATATTCAGTTGTCAAGATGCTGAATTTTCAAAAAGAGAATCGCAATCTCTTCATATACTCTTTTTTCTGTTCAAAAGAAGAATGAACATATCGGTTCAATGTGATCTCTACACTGCTATGTCCTAAGATCTCACTTAATGTTTTTATATCAAATCCCAATTTGACGCATGTTGAAGCAAAAATGTGACGAAGTGCATGAAAGTGAACTGACGGCAATTTTGCGTTTTTCAAAATCCTGCTGAATCGATATTGCATTGTTCTTGGTTCAATCGGTTTTTCAAAGCCAGAAAGTAAGTAATCATCAGGATTTCCTTTGAATTGATATAAAAAGCTCATTATACAATCGGGAATCGGGATTTTTCGTTTTGATGAATCACTTTTCGGGTCAGTAATGATCAGTTTTGTTCTCTTTTCTCCACCTTTGCATTGAATTCGCTGTATGGTTTTTCTGACGGTCAAAATACGTTTTTCAAAATCGATATCTTTCCACTGTAAAGCACAGAGTTCTCCGATACGAATACCAGTTGAATAAGAAAGTGCTGTTCCAAGTGTTCCAAGATTTTGATTTTTACTGATATATTCTTGAAGTTTACTTTGTTCGGAACTATCCAAAAGCTGAATCTCAGTATTTTTTCTTTTTGGGAGAACCAAACCTTCCATAGGATTGAAGATATGATATGTCTTGACTGAGTATTTAAAGATTCCTTTTATTAAAATGATAATGTCTGCTATGTATCTGTCTGACAATCTATCTTTCCGTTTTTGGTCGATAAAGTTATAGATATCCTTTTGAGTGATGGAATCTATCAATTTTTCTCCAAAAGAAGGTAAAATATGCTTTTCTGCTTTCATTCTGTAGTTTGATGCAGTTGATTCTTTTATATGATACTTGACCGTATTGAACCATTCATAAAAAATAGCATCTAATGTTTTGTAGCAAGACTGATAATTCTGTTCGCTTTGACGGATCATATTTATTCTTGAAATAACATCTTCTTTATTTCTTGAAATAATGTATTGAAATTTTCGTTTACCATTCTTCTTTTTTCCGCGAGGAATTCGTCCTTCCCATCGGCCATCTTTTCTGCAATATAGATTCATTTTGCCTCTCCTTGTGTAAATTCAACAAAATATAACATATTTTTTCGTCGTCTTAAGTCTAAAAATGACTATTTTTGTATTGACAAATCGAAAAAACTGTGGTATAATGTAGTATATCAAATCAAATATGATATGTCCATTTCGCAAAATACGGACTTTTGCGAAATGTTCAAAGGTAATACAGGACTCTCAGCCATATCGCTATATCAGCGGTGTGGCTTTTTGCTACTTTATGCCTTGCATATCAGTATCACATATTACTCAATTTTAAAGTAGAAATCAAGATATAAAAGCACCAGATATAGAGCAAAAAGCACTCTGATATCTGGTGATATTACGGGAATATTTTAGATAAAAGCCGTTGATCCATGCTGTAACGGAAACTGTCCGTCAGGCAAAGTCTTTCATTTGACCAATATGAATATATGCAGAAGAGCCAAAACGAAAATAGAGCGTCAGAATGCCTAAAAAATCTATTTTGACTTCCTTCTAATCAGCTGTAGTTCAACACTCCGCCTCCGTCCCATCCACAAACTGAAAAATCATTCTGCCGTCATGAAATGCTGTCACTTTCTCTACAGTCACACGCCAGATATCATCATCGAATCGTGTCAAGGTTTCTTCCGTATTTTCAAGCGTTTTGATAAATGAGGACATGATTTCAATGTGATTTTTCTGTTCAATCAGCAATTGCTTTTCTTGATTGATTGCTTTTGTTTTCTTTTGATACTGTTTTTCTAAATTGCTATACTGAATACTGTACTCCTCTTGATTCCGAACTTCTGAAGCATTTTTCTGAATATGCTCTCTTATACGCTGACTAATATCGTTGAGTTCCATTAACAATTGTTCAATTTTAGACTCATGAGCAGATGTATCAGCCAGTTCTTCCATAAGCATATGGCAAGTTTCAAGTACCACATCCTTTTTCCGAAAGAACTCAGCAAAGGCTGTGATAAATCGCAGCTTGATTTCATCCTCATATAAGTGTGGTGTAGAGCAGAGGTGTTCACCTTTGAATTTGTTATTACACTGCCAGATTACTCTGCGGTATTTGCTTGTTGAATGCCACACCTTAGAACCAAAGAAACTGCCGCAATCACCGCATACCAATTTTGCTGAAAAAATCGTGTTACCGCTGTATTTTCTTCCAAGCTTCTTTCGCCTTGAGATCTCTGCTTGAACTTCTTCAAATTCTTCCGGACTGATTATGGCAGTATGTGACTCCTCGATGTAGTATTGTGGAACTTCTCCCTCATTGACCTTTGTCTTTTTGGTAAGGAAATCTACAGTAAACCTCTTTTGCAATAATGCAGAACCTTTATATTTTTCATTTGTCAGAATACTTTCAATTGTTGACGAACTCCACTGTGTTTTTCCGCTAGGAGTAGGAATTTTGCGGGTGGTCAGATCTTTCGCAATTGCATATGTGGTACTGCCTGTCATATAGCTTTTGTAGATATAACGTACAATTTCTGCTTCTTCCGGAACTATTTCTGGCAGTCCATCTGCTCCCTTTCGATAGCCAAGGAAATGTTTGTAAGGGAGATTGATTTTTCCCTCAGCAAACCTTCTGCGTTGCCCCCATGTAACATTTTCAGAAATGGAGCGAGATTCTTCCTGGGCAAGACTGCTCATTAGCGTAACAAGAAGTTCTCCCTTGCTGTCAAGCGTATAGATATTTTCTTTTTCAAAATAAATCTCTACTCCGATAGCTTTCAATTTTCGGATTGTCGTAAGACTATCAACCGTATTTCTTGCAAATCGGCTTACACTTTTTGTAATGATAAGGTCAATTTTACCCGACAAAGCGTCATCTATCATCTGGCTGAACCCTTCTCTGTGCTTTGTGCTTGTACCACTGATGCCCTCATCAGTATAAACCTTTACAAATTCCCAATCTTCACGTCCTTTGATATAGGAAGTATAATATTCAACCTGTGCTTCATAAGAATTCTGCTGTTCTTCAAAATCAGTAGATACTCTTGCATATCCTGCCACTTTTCTTTTTGCCTTGGAATCAATCTGCATATGTGTCTGCAAATCGATTGTTGATGGAATTTTGGTTATTTTGCGTTCCATTTCAAACTCCTTTCTCTCGCCTGCTGTTTCATTTCATCATTCCAGCTTTCACTTCTGGAAATATGCTCCCAATGTCTCTTCACCTGTTGCCCATCGCAAAATATAAAAATCAGTTCGTTTGGTGCAGGAACAATAATTTGTTTTATTTTTGACTTTACAACTGTTTCATCAAAAGCAGCAATATTCAGGACATCACAAATCACTGAAAACAGAATATTTTCAGGTATCTGCTTAGCTGTTGGACAATACTTCTTCCCTTTTCGTACAAACGTTGCACACAGCCATGTCGCTCCCTGCGGATATACCTTTCGCTGATAATTCTTGCCGCAGGCTTTACATTGGATCATACCGGATAAGGGGTATCTTTTTGTACTGCCTTCATGACTATACTGCTGTTTACGTTCAGAAAGTAATTCCTGCACCTTATAAAAAGTTTCCTTATCGATAATCGCTTCATGTGCATTCTCTACCAGATAACGTGGAAGTTCTCCATTGTTCTTAGTTTTTATCTTTTCAATATGATTATTTCGATAGAACTTCTGCAACAAAAGATTACCCATGTATTTTTCATTGGACAATAATTCTTTGATTCTTGGATTTGTCCATGAATTGCCCTGACGAGTAGGTATTCCCATTTCGTTCAATTTCTTGGCGATTGCCGTTTGACCCATGCCTGATGAGTAATCATGAAATATCATACGAACAATTTCAGCCTCAGAAGGTTCAATTTCAAGAACACCTTCTGCATTTCTGCGATATCCAAACATAGTGATACTTCCAATGATTCCTTTTTCAAAGTCCTTACGAGCCCGCCATTTCCTATTTTCACTGGCAGAATAGCTTTCTTCCTGTGCATATGAGGAAAGAATTGTAATCATCAGTTCTCCATCAGGACTAATACTGTGAATATTCTGTTCTTCAAAGTAAACATCTACGTTTATTTCTTTCAATTCTCGGATCGTTTCCAGCAGTATGACAGTATTTCTTGCAAAACGGCTAATTGATTTTGTAATAATAAGGTCAATCTCGCCATTATAGCATCGTTTCAGAAGTTCCTGAAACTGATTTCTGTCAGCTTTCGTACCCGTTATTGCTTCATCAGCGTAAACACCACAATAATTCCATCCAGGATGTTTCTGAATCTTACTGCTGTAGTAGCTTACCTGAGCAGACAATGAGTGCAGCATAGCATCTTTCCCGCTTGATACTCTTGCATATGCCGCCACATTCAACATTTTTGGAGCTTTCGGCAGAAACTCGACTTTTTTAATGATTCTCTCCAAATTCTCACCTCCTCAGTGTCACATATTAACTCTTATGTGGAGGTAAAGTCAAGGGGATATCCCGATAAATACTACACAAAGATATGCCGTATTGTTTGGCAATTTTGCTTTCACATTTTCTGAACTGATCTTCTGATATCAGTCCGTCAATCATAAATTTTCTAAAAATAGAAACCGACACCATATACGCAGATATATTCTGAATCGTCTTACTTTTCATCATCAGACCTCCCACAGTAACAAAGAAATGAACAATATTTCCTGTTCTTGCTTTTATAGGCATAGAATTTCTTTCCGCAGCCTGCACACGTTATTGGAATCATCGCATCTGTTTTGATATTACTTTTTCGCCAATATGCCATGCGGCACTGATCAGAACAAAATTTCTTTTGTTTCTTATGAGGTTGATGAACAAGAATCGATCCGCAAACAGGGCAGTAGCTTTCATCTTTGCTTCTTCTGAGATAAGATTTGATCGTATTTCTGGAAATCTCTAATTCACAAGATATTTCTGTAAGGCTTTTTCCTGCGTTTTTCAGCTGATATATTTTCTGCTTTTGTTCATTTGTCATATATTACACCCTTCCATATAAATAGTAAGAAAAACTCCTCACTATACATAGGACAGTAATCATGATTTTGAGTACAAAAAAATCCCCACGAAATATGAAAAAAATCATACTTCGTGGGGAAGGGGTCAGATCAGCTGATTCACTTTTTTCTGCACTTCGTTATAGTCGTAACCTGCATCAGTCAGACGTTTTTTTCGTTCCGCACCATTTGACCATTTACCCTGAATGACTTCACGGGCAACTTCATCAACGGACTTCTTTGCAGGATATACCTGCTTGCCATTGCTGTCAAAAACAGCATATCCCGCCTTGCAGGCTTTCTTGGCATTTTCGAGAGAAGAAAAAGCCCCAATCTGCGACTTAGCATCAGGCCATGACTTTCTTACTCGATAAAGCTGTTTTGTTGCAGGTGCAAGGGTTGTCGGAATAGAACCTGAATTGAGATAAGACTGCACCTTCGCTTTGAAAGCTGCCCAATGAGGTAGAATATACGCAGGACACATCTTGTAAGGATTTCTTGCAGTATTAAGGTAGTCCACGCTGCCGGACTTTCCGTCACGGACATTCAGCCAATGCGTGTGTGTGTAAAGGTGATTGATGTCAAGGCCATACTTCTTCAAAAGTGCTGCTGCAAGTCTTGCACAGTTATCTTCAGACTTCTTATCCTTATCATTGTAAGAAGAACCCATAATGCATTCGATCGCAATTGTTCTACGATTGCCATTGCCACTACCATCAGCGGCGTGCCAGCCACTTAAGGATAGAGGCAGGTTCTGCCATGTACAAGTATTGTCAACGTAATAATGCACCCTGACATCTTTCATATTGCCATTAACAGTTGCTCTTGTATACTGCTCCGCAGGTGTCGTCCCACTTGCTACGGAAATCCAGTCGGTATTGTGGACTGTTACACCAATAATTTTCCCCCCCATCGAAACAGAGGGCATTGCGATGTGGTTGGGATTATGTTTTGTGAGTAAATACTCGTTGACGGTTACACCGCCAAATGTTGTTTTGTTATCAGGTTTCAGAATTGCCATTGTCATTTTCCTCCTTTGTTTCATCTGTTCTGCCCACCTTATTTTGCAGAACATCAATTGCTTTTTTGAATGCTGGCGGGAAAGGAATTCCCATAAGTGTCGTATTCTCGATGATAGAAAGCAGTTCGTTCAGACAAAAACTGATACAAACGGCATCACGAATGTAATTTGTGCCGATGAGAATATCGATTCTTACGCCGACCACAACCATAAGCAGAATACAGAATTTCTTTGCAAGTCCGACCCAGCCAGCTGTACTGTTGAGCGTGCCGCTTTCACTGTGCTTGGATTTGCCCATCGCCGCAGTTACAATTCCTGTCACGAAGTCAATGCCCATAAAAACAACCAGCGTTGCAAGAGCAGAATCCCAGCCGCCAAGCAGCGTTGCGATAAATCCGCCGATCACGCCTGCGATCAGGCAAATGGTATCTTTCATAAAATCACCCCTTCATAAATTTGATAGACTTGACCATCGGATGTGAATTGTCCGATGTGCCGCTGAATGCAAGATAATATTCTCCCTTCGGAATACTTTCCAGCGACTGCATCACAGAAATAAAATCATTGGAATAAAGCCATTGAAACGATAATTGCAGGGCATTTTCCGCCTTGATTTCCTCATAAATATGCTGAGCCAGTTCTGCTCCTGTTTTATCTGTCTTTTTCACAAGATAGAATGTTGCATTTTCTGATGCACCAACCAGATAGCTTAAAAGCAGATGCATATCTGCTGAGATTGCAATTGGTGTCAGGAAAATCACAAATACCGTTCCAGCCCAGCTGAAATCGTTCTGATTGAAATACAGGGCATAGTCATTTTCGGCAGAGCAGAAATGCGGATAAATCTCCGCAAAACCTGCAAGAGAACGATAACCATCGTTGTAATAGGTGTAAACGCTGTCACCATATTTTTGCAAAGTATCAGAATCGCTTTCAAATACAGAAATATAACTGATGCCGGAAATGCTTTCAATTTGTTTTTGCAGCTCTGCAATATCAGCTTTTGTTGCATAGTTTGACATATCAGAAATAATGCCGTCCCTGCCGTCAGCACCTTTGAGACTTTGAAGCCATTCTGTTTCTGTTCCTGAAAATCCATGTTCTACGGCAATAATATATGCTGATTTTCCATCGATTCCGTCAATTCCATCACGACCCGGAAGTCCGTCTGCACCATCCTTTCCATCTTTGCCCAGTAAACCATCAACGCCATTTCTACCGTCACATCCATCTTTGCCGTTTACTCCGTCCTTGCCGTCAACACCTTTCAGGCTTTCAAGCCATTCAACCTCTGTGCCTACGAAGCCGTGTTCTACAGCAATTTCATAGGCGGATTTGCCGTCCTTACCTTTTTCAGAAATCTTCTGCAAAAGCTGCTGGTATAAATCAGGAGTAGGCGGAACGTTGCTGTTTTCGCCCTCAAATCCTGACGGTCTAATGTGCAAGGTTTTTACAATCGTTGTTGCCCTGACTGTTTCAGTTGCTTCTGCATCATAGCCAAACAGTGACATTTTCATACTCCCTGCGGTTAGTTCGGCAGGCAAAAAACAACTTGTATTTTCTGTTCCGAGAACCCTGTTATAGGTTATTTCGTCCTGTGTGAACTGCACAACCTTATGCAATGGTTTCCAGCTTTTATCGAACACAAAATGTATCTTCACAAAAGCAATCTGATCTGCTGCAATGATTTCATGTTCCAGCGTTTCGATGTTTTGACCTTTTACAAGAAATTTTATCATGATTTCACCTCTTTCCATGTTTTCGTGCTTGTGACATATTCCGTATATCCGTCAAGGCACTGGATTTTTGCAAGCGGAGATTCGATATCAATTGCATGGCTGTCCCAGTTTGTATTTTTCTTCACAGCATTCCAGTCAGCAAGAGAACCCTCATAGGTAATTTGATTCAGGGATTCACAATAGTTAAAGCAGCCGCCCACAATCTCTTTGACGTTTTTTGTAAGAGTAAGATTTTTCAGTTTTGTGCATCGTACAAACATTCTGTCACTAATGACTTTGCCGCCGTATCGTACCGTTTCAAGATACTGGCACTCGCTGAATGCCATTGCACCTACGGTTACCACAGAGGACGGAACGGTTACAAACTTGATTGCCGTTCCTGCAAATGCGTTTACGCCAAGTTCAGTAACACGTTCCGGAATCTTCAATTCTGTCAAACCATTAAGACTTTGATGATAAATGTAACCGTCAATATGCGGCAGAAATGCAGCCTTTTTGATTGCTGTAAGTGTTGTCGGAAGTGATACTGTTTTCAAATTGTCGCAATACTGAAAAAGTCGTTCTCCAATGCCGGTTACACCTTCTGAAACAATAACCGACTTGATATTTGCATTGTTTTGCAATGGTGACGGATTGCTGTCAGTAGAATAGTTAAACGTTGCCCCAGTACCTTTGAGGAGCAGTCTGCCGTCTGAATAAAGCACAAAATCCACGTTCTGCCCACATTTCCCGATGGAAACCACATCACCTGTCATCTCGTCAATTTTCAGCGTTAATTCGTTGATTTTCGTGGTAAGCTGATTCACTGTCGTGTTGTAATTCTTCATCTGTTCCTGAATTTCCGACAACTGGGCAAGCATATCTGTCACTTTGCATTTGCCCAAAATACAACGCACATATCCGCAGAAATTGCCCTTTTCCCGGTAGTCTGTGATCTTCAGTTCAGATGTGCCTGCGTCCAGTCTGATGATGCAAAGGGTGAGATATTTCTTGTAATCGGTGTTCAGAAACTTTGGAACAGACGGGTTTGTTGCAGGCGTTCCTGCCAGAATTTCAAATGCAACATTTCTTACACTTTCAGAAGTATTGCAGCAGATGCCAATCGCCATATATCTCGGCAGGGATTCGTCCACATAGCGTGATAAGTCGTAAGTGTAAGCGGTATCCGAGATGAAATAATGCCCCTGAATCCATGCCTTGCCGCTGCCAATCGTTAATTTCAATTTGTTTGCAGTCAGCTTGAAACACTGACCGAAATTGTCTTGAATCCCGTCACAGATAATGCTGCCGAGATAGTCATTGAAGTTTTCAGCGGTATAGGTTCTGTCAAGGTTTTTTGCATTAAAAAATCCATATGAAAATGCCATATGATCACTCCATTTCTTTAAATGTCGGTGTAAGATTTCTGCCGTTGTGGTCGAAACTCTCAATCATGCCAACAAGCTGTATTTTATTTTGTCTGATGCCGAATCTCTGATGCTCTACAGTGACGAAATCGCCAACAAAATAGTCCACACCGTATTGAAACTGCGTGGACTGCACTGCAATCTGTGATTCTGAGTTTGTCTTTGTGGGAACAAGATTCTGCTTGCCTTTCTCTTTCAGAAGTTCTGCGTATTCTTTCTCAGATAATGGCTTTGTTTTGCCGTTTTTCTGCTCTTCGTCTGAGATGTCTTTTGCATCAACATACACCTCATATCTGTCAAGCAAGGCAGGTTCAGAATCCTCAAAATAAGTTGTCCGCTTACGCTGTTCGCCCTCACCTTTTCCAAGAACATAGGCAAAATTCCTCTTGACAGAAGTGTCTGTAAAGTAGGTGAAAGACAGCAGATTGTTGTAGCTGTCAGAGAACACAATATGCGGATTTTCCTCCTGCATCATACTTCTGTCAGCACCTTGCAACAGGTCAAAAATCATTTCGTACTGTTCCTCTGCAATCTTACTTAGACGAATGTTTGCTGTTCCGCCGATTTTTTCGCAAATGGTGTAAACCCACTCCATCAGATTTTCATAGCTGACCTGTAATTTCGTTGTCTGCGACCAGCAAGTGCCTTGAATTTCACCAAGTTTCAATCCCGGAATCAGAGCCTGTGTTCATAAGCGTTTTAAGAGCGTGACAGCATGAGAAATCATAATCA
>ERZ824473.889-NODE-889-length-48218-cov-4.586072_pt1 | contig 48218 bp, 50 predicted proteins | sample MGYA00519874_ERZ824473 | MGnify/ENA primary metagenome ERZ824473 (study PRJEB31778, sample SAMEA3449151) | human gut metagenome | biome: human gut; feature: human-associated habitat; material: faeces | place: United Kingdom | collected 2010/2012 ... | reverse complement strand
TTTCATGTATATATGGTTTAGGTGACCCAGAAGATTATCAAGAAATGATGTTATCATTAAGACCTGGAATGGGAAAATCACGAGAAGATATAATGAAAAAACTGGTAAACATGCAATATTCAAGAAATGAAATAGACTTTAAAAGAGGAACATTTAGAGCAAAAGGAGATATTTTAGAAATATATCCATCATCTCAAAGTGAATCAGCATTAAGAATTGAATTTTGGGGAGATGAGATAGAAAAAATATCTGAAATAAATCCACTAACAGGAAAATCAATAGGAACAAGAATGCATGTATTAATACCACCAGCATCACAATATGTAACCAATAAGGCAAAAATGGAAAGAGCTATTGTAACAATTGAAGAAGAACTAGATGAAAGAATTAAATATTTCAAAGATCAAAATAAATTAATAGAAGCACAGCGTATTCAGGAAAGAACAAATTTTGATATAGAAATGATGAAAGAAACTGGATTTTGCCAAGGAATAGAAAATTATTCAAGACATATGAGCGGAAGAGCTGCTGGAAGCCCACCATACACATTATTCGATTATTTTCCTAAAGATTTCTTATTATTAATAGATGAATCACATGCAACAATTCCACAAGTAAGAGCAATGTACAATGGTGATAGAGCTCGTAAAGATTCACTAGTAAAATACGGATTTAGACTTCCATCAGCATATGATAATAGACCACTAACATTTCAAGAATTTGAAAAAAGAATTAATCAGGTGGTATTTGTCAGTGCTACACCAGCAGATTACGAAAAAGAACATTCTGGAGAAAATGTAGTAGAACAAATCATAAGACCAACAGGATTACTAGATCCAAAGATTGAAGTAAAACCAGTAACAAATCAAATAGATGATTTATTAGAACAAATAAGAATAAGAGTGGCAAAAAAAGAAAGAGTTTTAGTAACAACATTAACTAAAAAGATGGCAGAAGATTTAACAGAATATTTGAAAAGTTTGGATATTAAAGTAAATTATATGCATTCAGATATAAAAGCACTAGAAAGAATGGAAATAATACGTAATTTGCGTTTAGGTGAATTTGATGTGTTAGTAGGAATTAACTTATTAAGAGAAGGTCTAGATATTCCAGAAGTTTCATTAGTTGCAATATTAGATGCTGACAAAGAAGGATTTTTACGTTCAGAGCGTTCATTAATACAAACAATAGGACGTGCTGCAAGAAATACAGAAGGAACAGTAATTATGTATGCTGATGAATTGACAGATTCAATGGAAAAAGCGATAAAAGAGACAAACAGAAGACGTGCAATACAAGAGGCATACAATAAAGAACATCATATTGTTCCAAAAACAATAAAGAAATCAATAAGAGATTCAATAAAAGCTATACAGACTGAAAATATTGGTGTTGAGTATAAATTGGAAAAAGAAGAAGATATTAAAGATACAATTGCTAAATTAACAGATGAGATGCTAGAAGCGGCAAGTAAGATGGAATTTGAACAAGCTGCAGAACTAAGAGATAAGATAAAAGAACTAGAGAAAATTATAGAATAATAGCATAAAAAGTAGAAAAATGTCAAAAAGATGTTGACATTTATGTAAATTTATAGTAAAATAGAATTGTACTTACAAAGTGCAAGGACACTTATTTTAATTTTTAGGGAAACCTGTCGTGAGAAATATCACGATAAACTTGAGTCTTACCTCCTTAAGTTGCATAAGGTTTTTCCCTATCCAACAGGCACGGAAGATATATTCTTCTAGTTGTCTATAAATAAATTTGAAGAGTTCCCCTATCAGGTTGATCGCTGATAGGGGGCTCTTCTATTTTTTAACAAAAAAGAAAAAATGTTCGAAAAAGTATTGACAAAAAGAAAAAGGATTATTATAATAATAACCGAACAGATATTTTGAAAGGAGACCGATATTATGATAACCAATTTACATATAAAAAATATAGGAATAATAGATGATTTAGAAGTAGATATGAATAGAGGAATGAATGTATTAACAGGGGAAACAGGTGCAGGAAAATCACTAATAATAGATGCTTTAGGAATAATATGTGGAGGAAGATTTTCAAAGGAAATGATTAGAAAAGGAGAAAATTATTCATATGTTGAATTATGTATGTACGCTCCAAATGATATAAATTCTGTAGATGAAAATATTATAATAACTCGAGAAATATATAGCAATGGAAGAAACCTATGCAAAATAAATGGAAGATTGGTTACTGTAGCAGAATTAAGAAATTTTATGAGTAATTACATAGAAATACATGGTCAAAATGACAATCAACAAATATTGGATAGTAGAACACATATAAAATATTTGGATAATTTTTCAGGAGATAAATTAATTGGGTTAAAATTAGAATATAAGGAAAAATATATTAGATATAATGAGATTAAGAGAGAATTGCGTAATAATTATGGTGATGAAAAAGAAAAGCAGAGAAAATTAGATTTATTAAAATATCAATTAAATGAAATACAAGATGCAAAATTAAAGGTTGGAGAGGAAGAAAAATTAGAAGAAAGAAGAAAAATAATAGTAAACTCAGAAAAAATTGCAAAAAATTTATCTGAAGCAGATGGAGCTATAGGAGAAAATACAATCGATGCAATAGGAATAGCAATAAGAGCCTTAGAAAAGATAGAAAGTATAGATAATAAATATGGTGAAAGTGCAAATTCTTTAAGAGATATATATTATCAAATTCAGGAAATTTCAAGAGATGTTAATGAATATATGGAAGATGTTGATTTTGATGAGAAAGACAGAGAAAAGATAGAAACAAGATTAGACATAATTGATAATTTAAAAAGAAAATATGGAAATAATATAGAAGAAATACTAAAATATTCAGATGAAATTAATTGTGAGATTAATAAAATTGAAAATGCAGAAGAATATAATGAAAAATTAAGAAAAGAACAAGAAAAAATAGAAAAAGAAATGACAGAAATAGCAGAAAAAATAAGTGAAATTAGAAAGAAAAATGCACAAGAATTAAGTAAGAAAATAAATGATGAATTAATAGATTTAGAAATGAAAAATGCCAAAATAAATGTAAAAGTAGAATATAAAATAAATGAATTTTATGAAGATGGAAAAGACCAAGTAGAAATATTTATAAAAACAAATGTGGGAGAGAATGAAAACAAATTAACACAAATTGCATCTGGTGGAGAAATGTCAAGAATAATGTTAGCAATAAAAAAAGTTCTTGCAGAAGTAGACAAGATGCCAATTATGATATTTGATGAAATAGATACAGGAATTAGTGGAAAAGCTGCGAAATCAGTTGCCAGCAAGTTGAAAAGCATATCATTAAATCATCAGGTACTATGTATATCACATTTAGCACCAATTGCTGCAATTGCAGATTATAACTATTTTATAAGTAAAAAGGTAGAAAATGAAAGAACTTCAACAGAAGTTAAATTGCTAAATGAACAGGAAGTATTATGTGAAATTGCACGAATATCTTCAGGAGAGATAAATGAAGTAACTCTTCAATATGCAAATGATTTAAGAAATAGAATTGCATAGTTTTAGTAAGGATATCTTTCAAAAAGATATTTGATAATATCATTAACATTAGATGGGGAAACTTTAATAAATAATCCGAAATCAAGAGAAATCCACATGTTTAAATTATTAGAATGAAAGTTATCGGCATAGGCTGCAGCTAACTCTGATATATCCAAAGGATTATTAAAATTTTTAGACCAAGCAGAATTAGAAATATTAAAATTTTTGAGAGAGGATGAATTATAAAATTTATTTAAAAAGGTATTAATATTTTCATGATTTGAACTAAATAAAAAAACTTTTGCAATCATTGTACAACTCCTTTATAAATATATTATGTGAAAAAAGTCGAAAATTATACTTTAGTATAAAAACTAGAATTTAGGCAATAATATAAAAGAACGACATATAGCTAGTAAAATAGTTAAATGTTTATTAGAATAGGAGGCATATAATGGATAAAAATCAAAAAATAAATTGTAGTGTAGAAAGTTGCGTATATCAAGATTATAATACAAAAAGATGTACACTACAAGCAATACAAGTAATGCCAACACAAGATTGTCAAACAAGACAACCAGATGAATCAATGTGTGGAAGTTATGAGTGCGCAGAATAATGCGCCTCTAACTTTATAATTGTTTTTCATTAGTGCGCATTGCTTTTTGCATTCTACGTTCTGCATCTTTTTTGGCAATATCTTGACGTTTGTCATATAATTTTTTACCTTTACCAAGTCCAAGTTCAAGTTTTACATAACTATTTTTGAAATATAAACTAATAGGAACTAAACTATATCCATCTTGTTTTACTTTACCAAAAAGTTTATTAAGTTCTCTTTTAGTTAAAAGTAATTTTCTATCACGAAGAGGATCTTTATTAAAAATGTTTCCGTGTTCATATGGACTAATATGCATTGAAAATATGTAACATTCTCCATCTTTGAATCCAGCATAGCTGTCTTTTAAATTAACTTTTCCAGCTCTAATTGATTTTATTTCTGTGCCAGTAAGTACAATTCCTGCTTCAAATTTGTCTTCTATATTAAAATTATGATATGCAACTGGATTTTTTGCAATCAATTTTGTTTCCATAGTAATCTCCAATCTTAAATAAATTTTAGAACATTATAACATAAAAGAACATTTAAAACAATATATGAATAAACAATTTACTATAAATTCGAAACATTGTTCACCTTGGGGTAGTATAAGCCTCCATGGCAAACACTAGACTACTCATTACATTCAAAAAGAAATTCTAATATAAGAAAACGAGCCTCTTTCACTCAGTCCAATCCTTAAGAATAAATATTTTTAATACATCCCTCGGCTATCCGGCATAATGTTAACAAATTCTAAATTTTGGGTTGCACTCGGGCTATATTTCAAATATTTATTTCTTGCGGATTGACCGTGAACATCCCTCATTTTCTTATATAATAATTTCTATTTTTGAATTCCAATCGAACGTCTAGTGTTTGCCATGGAGGCTTATACTACCACAGGGTGGAGCCATGTTTCGAACTTATAGTAAGTTTAATTATTCATGATCATCATAATTTCTAGTGTTAGTAAGTTGATTTGAATAATACCAAACTAAAGCAATTATAGCTACAACTGCAACAGCCAAGATTACCCAAGTCCACATAGTAGAAGACATACCTAAGAAATTACCTGAATTAGCACCTGTATTTGTAGTAGTAGCAGTTCTATTTGCAGTATAATTCATACCATTACTTGCACCAGACAAAGCAGTACCAGTAGAATTTCCTACATTATTTAAAGTATTACCAGTTGTATTTGCTGAATTTCTCATAGTGTTACCAATGCCATCAACAGCGCCTTCAACAGTATTTTCAGCACTACCTACAACATTACGAACTTCATTTGCGGCATCATTAACAGCATTCATAGCACCATTTCCATCAGTAGCAAAACTGTAAGTAACAGCAAATGTAAGAAGAGAAATCATAAATAAAACGACCGTAAAAAGTATTTTTTTATTCATTATAAAAATCCTCCTTAAAAGATTAAGTTTTAACAAAATAAAACTTATTTATAGTATAAATTGTTTAAGACAAAATATACTTGAAAAATCTTGCAAAAAAACGAAAAATCATATAAAATAAAACAGAAAAGAGGAAAAAATGAAAATTATTGAAAATTTTGAAAGTACAAATAAATTTAATATAGAAAAGCTAAAAGAATTTGATGCTCAAAAAACAAAAGTCTTCAAATACATAACATATAAAAAAAGAACAGAACAAGAAGTAAGAAATAAATTCAGAGGACAAATAGAAGAGCAAATGCTAGATGAAATTATTGAATATTTAAAAGAAGCAAAATATTTGGATGATGAAGATTTCATTGAAAAACAAGTACGAGAATATACAAATTTAAAAACAATGTCAATCAAAGAATTGAAATATAAATTGTATGCCAAAGGATTGGACAGAAAACTTGTAGAGCAATATATAGAAAAACATTATGATGAATTAAAAGAATATGAGAAAAAATGCATTGAAAAAATCAGAAATAAGAGAGTAGGAGATACAGAAGAAGAAATAAATCAATATCTATACAGGAAAGGATACAAATGTGACTAAAATGCAAAATATACTAACATTAGAAACTAACAAATATTCAATAAAATTAAATAATTTTGAAGGACCATTAGATTTATTATGCCATTTGATAGATAAAAACAAAATGGATATTTATGACATAAACTTGAGTGAAATAACAGATCAATATATTGAATTTTTAAATCAAATGGAGCAAATGAACTTAGAAGTAACAAGCGAATTTTTAGTAATGTCATCAACACTTCTTTATTTAAAGTCAAAACATTTATTGCCAAAGGTAGATGAAGAAGAGGAAGAGATTACAGAAGAAGAGCTGATTCGTAGAATTATAGAATATAAAAAATATAAAGAAATAACTAAAAAATTAAAAGAAAACTTTCTAGAATATTCAAAAAGATTTTATAAAGGAACAGAAGAAATCGAGTTACCAAAACAGAAAATGGAAGATGAATATAATAGTGAAATAATACCGGATTTGTATAAAAAATTGTTACAAAGAAATGCAGAAAAAATAAATGAAAATGCGGCAAACATAGAGAAAATAGCAATCACAGAAACATATACAGTTGGTGACAAAGTAAAAGAAATGTATAGAGCTTTAATTAAATATAAAAAGTTTAATTTTAATAAATTATTTTCAGTTAAAAAACGTAACAAAAATGAAGTAGTAACAGCGTTTTCAGGGTTATTAGAGATGTCTAGAAGAAATAAAGTTATAACAGAACAAGAAGAGATATTTGGCGATATAGAAGTAGAAAAAAATAAAAAAGTTTAAAAAGTTAAAAAAGAGGAAAAATAATATTAGAACATAGAGGTGATAATATTGTTTTTCTTTTTTTTATTAGCTATTTTATTGGTAATTATAATAGCAGTACATACAAGTCGAATTGGCATAGAAGTTGAGGATTTAGTAATAGATACAGAGCAGAAAGAAAAATTAAGTAAAGAAAGTAAGATATGGATATATTTAATATTGTTTAAAAAAATAGAATTATTTAAGAAAAATGTTTTAGAAATGAAAATGCCTAATTTAAAAATAGAAAGCAAAGATATAGAAATACAAGCTATTGATGCATTAAAAAATATAGATGTAGACATCGAGCAAATTGATTTATCAATCCAAATAGGAATTCAAGATGCAGCAGTAACGGCAATTTTTGCCGGAATGATATGGACAATATTAGGGATTGTTATTAAAAAGCAAGGATATGAAGTTGTTCCAATCTATTCAAATAAAAACTTATTAAAAATCAAATTAAAAGGTATATTTTCAATATATTTGATGCAATATATATATAAATTAATAAAAAGAAAAATCTTCGAGAAAAAAGTGGAGGTAGAAAATGAGTGAACATCCAATAGAAAGTCTTATGATGACTGCAATGAGTAGTATACAAGATATGGTTGACGTAAATACGATAATAGGAGAGCCAATTGAAACTCAAAATGGGATAACAATTATTCCAATTTCAAAAGTAAGTTTTGGATTTGCAGCAGGAGGAAGTGAATTTAGAGGAGAAACATTAAAAGAATATACTAGAAAAGACAAAGATGAAGAAATCGAGTATAAATTACCATTTGGAGGGGGAGCTGGTGCAGGAGTATCAATTAATCCAGTGGCATTTTTAGTAGTACAAGAAGGAAATGTAAAACTAATGCCAGTTGACCACGAATCATGCATAGACAAATTGTTAGACTATATACCAGATTTAATGCAAAGAATAAATGAAATGTTTAATAAATCAATTCAACAAAAAGAAGAAAAGACAAAAAAGATTATAAATGAGATGAAAAATAGAAGAATGGCATATGAAGAAAAAGAATATGAAGCTAAGAAGCAAGAAGAGAAAAGTGCAGAAGTAAAAGGTCAAGATGAAAAAATTAAAGAAAATGAGAAAAAATCTGATTATCAAGAAACAGCTAAGAGATTAGAAGCAGATGGAGATATATTTGAATAAAAGTAGCAAGAAAAACTTGCTATTTTTTTTCTTTTTTAGTACAATGATGTTGTTTAAAAAGGAAAGGAAGAGAAAAATGATACTAAAAGAACTAAAGATAGAAGCATGGTCAGGTGATGCTACTAATTGCTATATTGTAGAGGATGAAAAGACAAAAGAAACAATGGTTATAGATCCTGCAGGAGATGTAGATAAGATTGGAGAAATGCTTGATATATTACAAGCAAAATTAAAGTATATATATTTAACTCATTGCCATGGAGATCATATTGGTGGCGTTGATGAGCTAAAACAAAAATATGGTGGACAAATTGTTGCTGAAAGAAATGCGGCTGAGAATTTGTTGAACCCAGATGTTAGTTTAACATCATATATCGGCTTTCAGGGATTAACTGTTACTGTTGATGCGAGGGTTGACGATGGAGATTTGCTACATTTGGGCGAATTGGAGTTTAGAGTAATTCATACTCCTGGTCATACTTCTGGAGGGTCATGCCTTTATTGTGAAGAAGAAAAATTGTTGTTTTCTGGTGATACATTATTTAGAGGAACTTGGGGAAGAACTGATGTTCCTACTGGTTGCTTTGAAGATATTATTAATTCTATTACAAAGAAATTGATGATTTTGCCTGATAAAACAATTGTGTATCCTGGGCATGGAAAAAGTACGATGATTCTTGAAGAAAAGCCTATTTATTTAGAACTAAAACCAAGATTAATATAAAGAACCATGCATGGTGTATAAATTAGTAATAAAAGGTGATTATTAAGCATATATTATATATAGGAACATTAGGACAAGGAGAAATATATGTTTAATGTTACAATAATAAATACAAAGAAATCATTAGTAAGAATATTTGCACTATTGTTAATGATGATTATAATATTTGGAATAGTAAAAATAGTTACAAGATTTCAAACAAATGAAATCCTGAAAATAGATATATCTGAAAAGTTAACAGAATGCTTGGGTGCTGAAATTCCAGCAATACAATCTACATATTATAAGGCAAATAATATATTAAAAGAAGATGTAGAAGAGAAAGAAGAAAACTTTGCACAAAAAATCTTAAAGATAGAATTAGCTAAATTAGAAGATGTAAAAGAAACTGTAAGTATAGCAAATGAAAATTCATCAGAAAATGAGGAAAAAAATGAAAATAAGCCGGAACAAGTATCAACAGATATTCCAACAGAGGCTGAAATACAAGTGGTTACTAGTAATCCAATAAAGGAAAGCTATAATATTGAATTAGGTGGAGTAAAAATAAAAAATGAGACTAAATTTGAAATAGATGAATCAATATTAGACAAACAGCTAAGTATCAATAAAGAAAATATATTGATTTTTCATACTCATACATGTGAAAGTTATACACCGACAGAAGAATATTATTATGAACAAACAGGAAACTTTAGAACTACAGATATGAATTATTCTGTTGTAAGAGTTGGAGATGAACTTACAAATTATTTAATGAGTTTTGGATTTAATGTAGTACATGATAAAACATATCATGATTATCCAGCATATACTGGTTCGTATACACGTTCTAAAGCAACTGTTGAAAATGCATTAAAATCAAATCCAAGTGATATTATTATAGATTTACATAGAGATGCAATAGGAAGTAAAAGTGATTATGATCCTAGTGTGAAAATAGGAGAAGAAACGGCTGCACAGCTTATGTTTGTAATAGGGACGAATGGAGGAGGATTATATCATCCTAATTGGCAAGAAAATTTGAAATTCGCAATTGAAATTCAAGAAAAAGCAAATGAAATGTATCCAGGATTGTTTAAACCAATGATTGTAAGAAATTCAAGATATAACCAGCATTTAGGAAAAGCGGCATGTATTATAGAAGTAGGAGCAACAGGAAATACATTAGAGCAATGCATGACAAGTATGAAATATCTTTCTAAAATTTTTGATGAATATAAAAAATAATAAGCCAGCTCAAACTACTTTTGAGTTGGCTTACAATATGCACATTCAGAATTAGTGCATATATTTAAATTAGAAATAATATCATAAGAGCATTTTCCATCAATTTGATAAATACAATCTAAAGTACAATTGATATTTGTCAAAGATATCACCTCTTACTATTGTAGTATTACCGTATTGAACAAAAATATACACAATTATTTATTTTTATAAAAATTGCAGTAATCTTTTACAGTACATTTTTCACAGTGAGGAGTTCTTGAATCACATGTATTCCTGCCATGCCACATAAATAAGTGATTAATATCTTTTAAAGAATCTTTTGGAAAAATTTTTAATAGATCTTGCTCAATTTTTTCAGGATCTTTTTCAGAAGAAAGTCCCATCCTATTAGAAATTCTTTTGGCATGAGTGTCAACAGCAATTCCATTTGCAATTCCAAATGCTTCTAATAAAACAACATTTGCACTTTTTCTTCCAACTCCAGCAAGAGAAAGAAGTTCATCCATTGTATGAGGAACTTCTCCATTAAAGTTTTCTAAAACTTGTTTTGCACATAATTTAATATTTTTGGCTTTATTTTTATAAAAACCACAAGGATGGATTATAGCTTCAAGTTCAGTTATATCAATGGTTGCAAAATCTTGAATTGTTTTGCAATGCTCAAATAATGTAGGAGTTGTTTTGTTTACTCTTTCATCAGTGCATTGTGCTGAAAGCATAACAGCAACTACTAATTGAAATGGTGTTTTAAAATCTAGACTACATTTAGCATCAGGATAAGTATCTTTTAAAATTTGTACAATTTTTTTTGTATCACTTTTGTTCATTTTTATCTCCATATAAAAGTAAATTTATTATTTTAGGATAAATTATACTTGCATTATTTTTCCAGTTGTCAGAAATTTGTTTTGCTCTTTCTCTAGAACCAGCAAATGCTGAAATTTCAAATATAGTTTCAGTTTTTTCAACGATTTTACATTTTACTGTATAATTGTTTTCATCTGTAGGAATATATTCAGTAACAATAGATGACTCTTCTGCAATATTTGAAACTTCATCTTTAAAGATATTATCTGCTTTCAATTTTAAAATTCCAGGTAAAAGAGATTTTGTTAATGCTAGTGAATTTTTTCCATCTGTAGTAATTTTTATAAAAGTATCTTCGTCTTTTGTAAAGGAACCTACTAGGTTTGTATCAATTAGATCTGTTAATAATTCTTGAAAATAAAAGTAATTTATACCATTAGCTGATGAAACGATTTTGTAAAGATTGTCACTTTTTATTCCATCTGTAAGTTTGTTTAATAAATATAATATTAGTACCTTATTTTCAGCTATATCTGCAATAGATTTTTCCATGTTAGTCCTCCTTTTTCAAATTTCTTAACACATTATATCACGGTTAGGTGGATTAGTAAAGAAAATAATTTTACATGAGTGTATTTTTTGCATAGTGTCAAATTTTGTAGAAAAAACATATATTATATTAGCTGAAAAGCAGAGGTGATAATATGCGAGAAATTAAAAAAGGTGATATAGTTAGTAGGAATTCATATAAAAATGACATAATGTTTGAAGTTAAGAAAATTCTAAAATTAGTTGATGATAGAAAAATTGCAATATTGCGAGGAATTGATGTAAGAGTAGAGGCAGATGCGCCAATAGAAGATTTAAAATTAGTAAGCAAAGAAGAACGAATAAGAAGAGAAAAAGAATTTGAAAAAAAAATTATAAATCGAATTGCAAAAATAGAAAACATAGAACATAGTAGAAGAAAAGAAATTATATATACAGGTAAGATTTTACATTTAGATGGAGACAGAAAATATGCAGAAAAGTCAATAATGTATTATAAAAAAATGGGTTTAAATGCAATAGTAAAAAATATACCTGAAAATAGGCAAGCTAAAGTTGTATATAGACTGCTTTCAATTTATAACCCAGATATATTAGTAATAACTGGACATGATGGAATGATTTCAAATAAGCAAAAATATAATGATGTATTAAATTACAGAAATTCTATACATTTTATAAAAACAGTAAAAGAAGCGAGAATATATGATGAGAAACATGGAAAAAATTTAGTTATATTTGCAGGAGCATGTCAAAGTTATTTTGAGGCATTAATGGATGCTGGGGCAGATTTTGCATCTTCACCAGCAAGGATTTTGATAGATTTCTTAGATCCTTTAGTAGTAGCTAAAAATGTTGCAGTAACAGATAAGAGAAAATATATAACAATTGACGATTTTGTGGACGAATTAAGGGATGGAAAGCGAGGAGTTAATGGGTTAGGTGCACAAGGAAAAAAGAATGTAATATTTTTGTAATAAAAATGTAATATAAAAGTAATAATAAGTAGACACACCTTTGAAAACGTTGTGGCAGAAGAACTACAGAAAAACGACAAGAAAACACACACTTTGACAAAATCACCTACAGATGTTATATTTAAAGTATCTTAAGCAAAGTAGGTGATTTAATGATTTGTAGAAATGACATCTCAAACTTAAAAACAGACATTAATGACAAAATAGGTCAAAAGATAATAGTTAAGGGTTCATTAGGAAGAAGCAAAGAATTTGCAAAAGAAGGTACAATAGAAAAAGTATATCCAAATCTTTTTGTAGTAAAGTATGAAGAAAATGACCGTACAGCGTCATATACATATACAGACTTACTAACAAGAACAGTAGAAGTTGATGTATTTAATGGAGAAGATTATAGTCCTTTATTACCACCAGTAGCGGTAGAGAGTAAAAGAAGAAGAATAAAAGAACAGCTAGTTTAGTTGTTCTTTTTTTGCATCTGGCTATTGAAAAAAAACTCCTATTGTTATATATTAAATAGGAAAGGTGGTGGCCAAATTGACAATAAAGCAAACATTAACAAAAGGAACAATAATGTTAAAAAATAGCAATATAGAAAGTCCAAAATTAAAAGCAAGATTATTATTACAATACATTTTAAAAAAGTCTAGACAATACTTGATTGTGTATGATAACCAAGAAGTAGATAAAAAGGCACAATGGGAATATTTTGTTAATATAGAAAAGCTAACAAAAGGAATGCCATTACAGCATATAACACATACGCAAGAATTTATGAAGATGGATTTTTATGTTGATGAAAATGTATTAATACCAAGGCCAGATACAGAGATATTAGTAGAAGAAACAATAAAAATAGCACAAACAATGGAAAGGCCTAAAATATTAGACTTATGTACAGGAAGTGGAGCAATTGCAATATCTTTAAAAAAATATATTCCGAGTGCGCAAGTTTATGCTGTGGATATAAGTAAAAAAGCATTAGAAATAGCCAAAAAAAATGCACATAGATTAGAGGCTGAGGTTAAATTTATAGAGTCAAATTTATTTGAAAAAATTAAAAATGAAAAATTTGATATTATAGTATCAAATCCACCATATATAAAAAAATCAGATATAAATTATTTAAGTCAAGAAGTTCAAAAGGAGCCTCAGATTGCATTAGATGGAGGATATGATGGCTTAGATTTTTATAGAAAAATTTCATATCAAGCAATTGATTATTTGAAATTTGGAAGTTACTTGTGCTTTGAAATAGGATATGACCAAAAAGAGGAAGTGCTTGAAATTCTAAAAGGAATAGAACATTATACAAAAACATATTGTAAAAAAGATTTATGTGGAAATGACAGAGTAGTCATTACACAAGTAAATTAAAAAGGGGGAAGACATGTCATTTTCATCGGAATTAAAAGAAGAACTTAGCAAAACAGAAAATCTTTTTAATAAAGAAGCAGTAAAATATGAATTGATGGGATATTTAATAAGTAATAATATTACTGAAGAAAGTCATAATATAAAATTTAGTACAGAAAGTGAATACAATATAAATAGATTTTCAAGATTATTAAGTAATGTTGGAATACAAGATTATGACATAGAAGTTCAAGGAAATTTATTTATAATAACTGTTTCCAAAAAGGAGATAGAATTACTAGAAAATATTGAAAATTTGAATTTGGAACAAATAAGATGGCTTATAAAAGGTGTATATTTGGGAGCAGGCTCAATAAATAATCCAGAAAAAAAATATCATTTGGAAATAGGAATAGCTGATGTTGAGAATGCCAACCAAATAATGCAATATTTGAAAGAGTTTGATATAAAGAGCAATATAGTAGAGAAAAAAGGTGAATATGCAATTTACATAAAAGATGGAGAAGCAATTTCGAAAATCTTAGCTTTAATTGGTGCAAATAAGTCAGTATTAAAATTTGAAGAAATAAGAGTTCAAAGAGAAATGAACAATAAAATAAACAGAATTGTAAATTGCGAAACTGCAAATTTAAATAAAACGATAAATGCTTCAATCGAACAAATAGAAGCAATTAAGAGATTAAAAAGTAGTGGTAAATTTGAAAAATTAGATGAACCATTAAAAGAAATTGCAGAACTAAGATTAAAAAATCCAAATTCAAATTTAACTGAGTTAGGAAAAATGTTAAAAAATCCTGTAGGAAAATCAGGTGTAAATTATAGATTAAAAAAGATAATGGAGATAGCCAATGAAAAATAAAGAAGTAGGAGTATATGTGCATATACCTTTTTGTAAGCAAAAATGTTATTATTGTGATTTTGTTTCATATTGTCAAAAAGATTCAATTATTGAAAAATATATAAATGCCGTAAAAAAAGAAATTAGATTGCAAAACATACAGGCACCAATTACTACAATTTATATAGGAGGTGGAACACCATCATATATTGAAAGTGACTATATAAGAGAAATAATTGGAGAAATAAAAAAGAAAGATGTAATAGAAAAACCAGAAATTACAATAGAGGTTAATCCAGGAACAGTTACAATTGATAAATTAAGAATTTATAGAAGTTGTGGAATAAACAGACTAAGCATAGGCTTACAAACTACAAATGATGAATTGCTAAAGCAAATAGGAAGAATACATAATTATGAACAATTTTTAGAAACATATAAAATGGCAAGAAAAGTTGGATTTAAAAATATAAATATTGATTTAATGCTTGGGCTTCCAAATCAGCGAATCAAAGATTTGAAAGATAGCCTAGAAGAAGTAATTAAATTAAATCCGGAACATATATCTGTGTATTCATTAATAGTAGAAGAAGGAACTCCAATTGCGAATAAAATTCAAAAAGGAGAACTTATTTTGCCAGATGAAGAAACTGAAAGAAATATGTACTGGTATGTGAAAAATACATTAGAATTAAATGGATACAAGCATTATGAAATTTCTAACTTTGCAAAAGAGGGATATGAATCAAAACATAACCAAAATTGTTGGAAACAAAAACAGTATTTTGGATTTGGTGCTGCAGCTCATTCATATAGAGATATTACAAGATATTCTAACACTCCAAACATTGAAGAATATATCAAAAATATAGAAGCTGAAAGACTAGACAAAAACAGAACAATTCATGAAATTCAAAAAGAATATGATATGGAAAAAGAATATATGTTATTGGGATTACGTCAAATAGAAGGAATCAATATAAATGATTTTAAGGCAAAGTTTGTAAAAAATCCAATATATGTATTCAGAAATGAATTGAAAAAATTGACAGATGAAGAATTAATTGTTGTAGAAGGAAGTACTATAAAGCTTACTAATAAAGGAATTGACTTAGCAAATTTGGTTTGGGAAGAATTTGTTTGAGTGTAAATTTGGGGTCGGTCCTTTTTTTCGCAAAAAATTTTATAAATTGTTGCAAATTGGAAATAATATTGATAAAATGTGTCTAGTAAGAAATTATAATAAAATGTAATTTCTAGTAAAATTTTGCAAGCCACAATTGGCAGAAATGGAGGTCTTTCTATGGAAAGAAAAATAAAAGTTGTACAATATGGAGTAGGCAAAATGAGTTTATATACAATGAGATATGTGTATGAAAAAGGTGCAGAGATAGTGGGAGCTATTGATGTAAATCCAAATGTAATTGGAAAAGACATTGGAGAAATATTAGGAACAGAAAATAAAGGAGTTAAAGTAACAAGTGCTGAAAATGCAAGAGAAATGTTACAAGAAGTAAAACCAGATATAGCAATAGTAACAACAATGAGTTTAATAAAAGATTTGGAAAGCCCATTAATGTTATGTGCAGAATTAGGAATAAATGCAATCACAACATGTGAAGAGGCATTTTATCCAGAAAATTCAAACCCAGAATTAACAAAGAGAATAGATGAATTAGCAAAGAAAAATAATTGCACAATCACAGGAAGTGGATATCAAGATATTTATTGGGGACAATTGATTTCATCAATTGCAGGATCAACACAAAAAATAACAAAAATCAAAGGAAGTTCAAGCTATAATGTAGAAGAATACGGAATAGCTTTAGCAAAAGCCCATGGTGCAGGACTTACATTAGAAGATTTTGATAAAGAAGTAGCTTCAGTTGATAGAATATCAGATGAAGAAAGACAAAAAATAATAGAAAGTGGAGAATATTTACCATCATATATGTGGAATGTAAATGGTTGGTTATGTGAAAAATTAGGACTAACAGTAAAATCACAAAGACAAAAATGTGTGCCACAAACATATAAAGAAGATTTATATTCTTCAACATTAGGAATGACAGTTAAAGCTGGAGATGCAACAGGAATGAGTGCTGTTGTTACAACAGAAACAGAAGAAGGAATAACAATAGAAAGTGAATGTATTGGTAAAGTATATGCACCAGATGAATATGATAAAAATGAATGGACAATATACGGAGAACCAGATACAACAATAGTTGTTGCAAAACCAGCAACAGTAGAGCTAACATGTGCATCTATTGTTAACAGAATCCCAGATGTTATAAATTCAAAACCAGGATATGTTCCAACATGTGAATTTGGAGAATTAAACTTTAGAATAAAACCATTAAATGAATATGTAAAATAATAAAAAGAAGGTCACTTGCACAGTGACCTTCTTTTTTGCAGAGTTATAAAGTTAGCCTCCTAATAGCAATTCTATACTGACTTGGTAAAACTTTGCAAGACAGTACAAATCATACAAAGGTATACTAGATATTCCACCTTCGTATCTGGAATATTGGCTTCTATCTCTACATAAAATGCTACTGACTTCTTCTTGAGTAAGGTTATGTTTCATTCTTTCTTCTTTCAACGTTTTTCCAAGATTTCTATAGAAGTTCTTTTCATAAGTTGGTTTTTTCTGCATGTGTATCCTCCTTATTATTCAATAATGGATATATAATAACGGTTATGTTAAGTATAACATATTTACATAAAAAAGTAAATACTTTTGTAAAAAAATGTCAAATACCAACATTTTGAATATGTGCTGCAACATAAATATTGTTAAGCGAAATTTGTTGAGAAAAATCAATATCCCTAGGTTCATAACTTTTATTTTTGGTCAAAAAACTGTATAAATATTTATATAGTTACAAATTGACAATAGCCTTTATTTAGTATAGAATGAAGGCAATAAAATGCAAAAAAATTGTCAAGAAAAACACCAACACAAAATTGACAGAAAAGGAGAAAATTATGGAAGAAAAAGAATATGGATTAGTACTAGCAGGAGGCGGTACAAAAGGTGCATATCAGGTAGGCGTATGGAAAGCGTTGCAAGAGTTAAATATAAATGTTACAGCTATTGTTGGAACATCAATAGGAGCTTTAAATGGAGCATTATTTTTGCAGGATGACATAGATTCTGTAATAAAGATGTATGAACATATAAAAATTAATAATATAATGAATATAGAAGGTATTGATTCAAATAAAAATATATTTGATTTATCAAACATTTTTAATTTGGCTGCTGACTATACTAAACAAAAAGGTATTGATAATACTCCTTTAAGGAATATGATAAGAGAACATGTTAATATGGATAAGTTATATGATTCTAGAATAAATTTTGGACTTGTTACATATTCTGTAAAGAATAAAATTCCTTTGAGAAAGTTTAAAAATGAGATTCCTAAAGAACAAATGGAAGATTATTTATTGGCTAGTTCTTGTTTTCCAATTTTCAAACCTCAAATTATTAATGGGGAAGAGTATTTTGATGGAGGATTATATGATAATAGCCCATATAATATGTTAATAGAAAATGGATATAAAAATATAATTATTGCAGATGTTGCAGGAATGGGATTTAGCAGAAGAAATGTTAGCAAAGATGTATATGTAAAAGTTATTTCTGGTTCAGAAGATCTTGGTGGGACTTTTGAGTTTAACCATGAAAGAATAGTCAATAATATTAAACTTGGATATTTAGATACAATGAAGAGTTTTAATGCTTTACAAGGACACATTTATTATTTTAAACCTGAAGAGTTTGCAAAAATGCTAGATGCTTTTAGTTTGCAAACAATTTATGGACTTGAATATGCAGCAGAGATGTACAAGATGTATAAATATAGAGAATATAACTTTGAAGAGTTTATTAATGAATTAAATTTAAGACATAAAGAGACAGAAGCTTCATATGAAAAAATAAAAAAAGAAAATATCATACAAATTAGTAAAAAATTAAATCAATTGTTTACTAAAGGATTTGGAATTTGCATAGTAAAGGATTTGTATATGGACAGACCATCTTCAAAAGTTTCAAATCACTTATTGAATTTTGTTAAAGATTATAGGGTTGCAGCTAAAGCTTTGATAGAATTAAAAAATTATTTAGGTTAGATTGTAAAAAAATATAAAAGTTCATAAAGAGTTCATAATAATATACTATAATTACCAATGAAGGGAGAGATTGGAAATGTTAGAATTTTTAAGAAAGTATGAAAAAGAATCAATTATAATATCAATATTATTGATTATAGTAGCAATATTTTTAATTGCAAAGCCAGGTTTGGCAATCTCAACAGCAGTAACTCTATTTGGAGTAGTATTTTTTGTTGATGGAATTGTAAACATCATATCTTACATAATTGAAGAACCAGAAGTAAGAGCATTTAGTACAGAATTAATAATGGGAATTTTATTAGTAATGTCAGGATTGATTATTTTATTTAATCAACCATTATTTGCATCAATGCTTCCAATAATGGCAGGAACATGGATTTTTATAAGAAGTATTATGAAATTCCAATTAGCAATAAACTTAAAATCAGCCCTTGCTGAAAAATGGGGATGGCTATTAGTATCATCAATATTGATGTGCATATTAGGAATTTTAATTATTGTAAATCCATTTGAAGCTATGTTAACATTAACAAGATTCATAGGAATTATGATAGTGATAGTTGAAGCTGTAGACATATGTGAAAGTATATATTTCTTAGCTCAAACAAAATAATTACAAAAGAAAAAAGTAAATAAAGGACGGTCTTTAAATGTTTTAGAAATAGAATATTTAGGGCGGTCCTTAATAATTGCGGAAAAAATCAAAAGGAGGAAGAAAAATGCATAAAGTAGCAAAATTTATATGCAAATACAGTAAAGTGATTTTAGTCATTGCCTTATTGCTATTAATTCCATCATTAATAGGAATGAAAGCAACAAGAGTTAATTATGATATCTTGGTATATTTGCCAGATGACATAGAAACAATTCAAGGAGAAAATGTCTTAACAGAAGATTTTAATATGGGAGGATTTTCTGTAATTATTATTGACAATATGGAAACTAAAGATATTGTCAAATTGGAAAATAAAATAAAAGAATTAGATAATGTAGAAAAAGTTTTAGGAATTGCTGATGTAGTTGGCAAAGGATTTCCATTAGAAATGTTGCCAGAAGATGTAACTAAAAACATCTATAAAGATGGAGAAACAATAATGTTAGTTACATTTAAAGATGAAATTTCATCAGATACAACAATGAATACAGTTGAACAATTAAGAAGTATGACAGATGAAAGATGTAAAATAAGCAGTATGTCTGCAACAGTATTAGATACAAAATATTTATCAAACTCAGAAGTTGCAGTATATGTAGTAATTGCTTTAATTTTCTGTTTAATAGTTTTGGAAGTAGCATTAGATTCTTATGTGATACCATTTATACTATTAGCAAATATAGGAATTGCAATTTTGTACAATATGGGAAGCAATATATTATTAGGACAAATTTCATATATAACAAAAGCAATCAGTGCAGTATTACAACTTGGAGTAACAATGGATTTTGCGATATTCTTATATCACAGTTATAAAGCAGAAAAGAAAACAAACAAAGATAAAAATGAAGCAATGGTAAATGCAATTCAAAAAACATTCACATCAGTTGTGGGAAGTTCATTAACAACAATTGCTGGATTTTTAGCATTATGTAGTATGAACTTAACACTAGGAAAAGATATCGGTCTTGTTATGGCAAAAGGTGTATTACTTGGAGTAATCACAGTTATAACAGTTTTACCAGCAATGATATTACAATTTGATGGTTTAATAGAAAAAACAAAACATAAAGAAATTTTACCTAAATTTACAGGTGTAAAAAACTTTGTTATGAAACATTATAAAGCAGTTATAGTAGTATTTATCATAATATTACCAATTGCATTTTATGGATATCAAAATACAGGAGTTTATTATAATTTAACAAAATCATTACCAAGTAGTCTAGCAAGTATTCAGGCAAACAGCAAGCTTGAAGAAGATTTTGATATGGTATCAATGGAAATGCTTTTAGTTGACAAAGATATGCCAGATGCAAAAGTAGATCAAATGGTAAATGAAATAGAAAATTTGGATGGAATTGAATGGGTAATGTCTTATTCAAAAATGGAAAAATATCTTCCAAGAGAAATATTACCAGAAGATATATCATCAATATTTGTAAGTGATAAATATCAAATGATATTAATAAATTCAAAATATGAAACAGCAACAAATGAATTAAATGCACAAGTAAATACAATAAATGATATAGTTAAAAAATATGATGAAAATTCAATGTTAGCAGGAGAAGGACCATTAATGAAAGACTTGGTAGAAATAAGTGACCACGACTTTAATAGTGTAAACTCATTCTCTATTGGAATCATATTTGTAATAATGATATTTGTATTAAAATCAATATCATTACCAGTTATTTTAATGAGTGTAATAGAATTTGCAATTTTCATCAATATGGGAATTCCATATTACACAAATACTGTATTACCATTTATTGCTTCAATAGTAATTGGAACAATTCAATTAGGAGCAACAATAGATTATGCAATATTAATTACAACAAAATATATTGCAAACAGAAAAGATGGAAAAGACAAGAAAACATCAATTGATGAAGCACTTGGAACATCAATAAGCTCAATAGTTGTTAGTGGTTTATGTTTCTTTGGTGCAACATTTGGAGTTGGTGCATATTCAAAAATAGAGATGATAGGTTCTCTATGCACATTAATGTCAAGAGGAGCAATTATCAGTATGGTAACTGTAATTGCAGTATTACCAGCATTCTTAACTGTATTTGATAAAATAGTTTGTAAAACAACAGTTGGAATGAAAGAGATAAAAGCGTAAGAAAGGAAGTTTTTAATATGAATAAGTTTATGAAAAGATTTACAGCTGGAACATTGTTATGCACATTGCTTGCATACACATCACCAGTATTAGCATATACAAAAGATGAAACTGTATATTCAAAGATTAATAGTAATGGAGATAGAACCAAAACAATAGTAACAGATCATTTATCAGGAGAAGAAGAATTAGTAAATGATTTGACAGATTTGTTAAATATCAAAAATGTTAGTGGTGATGAAGAATTTTCAAAAGATGGAAATAAAATCACTTGGAAAACAAACGGAAATGATGTTTATTATCAAGGTGAAACTGAAAAAGAATTACCAGTAGAATGTAATATCAAATATGAATTAGATGGTAATGAAATGAGCAAAGAAGATATTACAGGAAAAAGCGGAAAAGTAAAAATTACAATTCAATATACAAATAAAGAAGAACATACTGTAAAAATAGAAGGAAGAAATACAGTATTATACACACCATTTATCGTAGGATGTGGAACAATTTTCAACAATGATAATAACAAAAATATTGAAATAATAAACGGTAAAGCAGTAAATGATGGAAGCAAAACAACAGTAGTAGGTATTGTTGTTCCTGGATTACAAGAAAGCTTAGGACTTGATAAAGATGTTATAGACATTCCAGATTCAATCGAAATCACAATGGATACAACAAAATTCGAAATGGGAACAATGGTAGCATATATTACACCAAAAGTATTAGATAACTCAGAATTAGAAATTTTTGATAAATTAGAAGATGTTTATTCACAAGTAGATACATTACAAAGTGCAAGTAAACAAATTGAAGATGGTGCTAATACTTTAGTAGAAGGAACAAACACATATAGTGAAAAGTCACAAGAATTCAATAATGCAATGAGTCAAGTCTCAGATGGGATAGAAAGTGCAACAAATAGTTATAATCAATTAGATGATGGAATTGATACTGTAAATAAAAGTGCAGGAACTTTATCAGCAGGAGCTAAAAAAATAAATGCCGGAACACAAGCATTAAGTGCAGGGATTGACAGTGTTGACGAAAATGTTGGAAAATTATCAGCAGGAGTACAACAATTATCAGTAGGAGAAAATAAATTATCAGCAGGTGTAGATAAAATTATTGCAGGTGTTAGTGAAATAGATATGTCTGATGCGGCAGAAAAAGTACAAGATTTAAAGAAATTAATAGCTGCAAATAAATCAACAATAACTACATTAAAAACAACAAATGCTTCATTAAAACAAATGGCAGAGGCAACAACAGATGCTACAACTAAAGCAAGTTTAGAAAAACAAATTAAAGGAAATGAAGAATTAATTGGATTATTAACAATGAATGTTAGTGCACAACAAGAATCATTAGACACATTAGGAGAAATGGATAAATTAACAGAATTAAATGAAGGATTAGCAGAATTAAAAACAGGTGTTGTAAGTTTACAAAAAGGTACAGAAACAGTAAGTGAAGGATTAACACAATTAAAAGCTGGAACAGAAACATTATCAGGTAAGACACAAGAATTATCATCAGGAGTTTCAACATTATATGCTGGAACCAAACAATTATCAGCTGGAACACAAACTTTAAGAAGCGGATCTTCAGATATGAAGGCTGGATTAAATACAATAAATGGAGCTACAACTCAATTGTTAGAAGCAGACAACAGTTTAACAGAAGGTGCTGCAACAATTGCAGAAGGAGCTAAAACATTAGCTGATGGAATTACAGAATTCAATACAACAGGAATAAATAAAATTTGTAACTTCATAAATGGCGATGTAAAAGATGTAACAAACAGACTAGAAAAATTAGAAGAATTATCTGATGAATATAGTACATTTACTATGAAAGACGAAGAGGTAAAAGGAAAAGTGCAATTTATTATGATAATGGAAGATGAAAAGAAAAAATAAAATGCAAATTTTTGAAAATAGAGGCTTTAGCAAAAGTCTCTATTTTTTTGCCTTGCAATTTTAGGGATAATATAGTAAAATAAAAATGTCAAAAAAACACCGACACCAAATTGACAAGAGAGGATGAAAAAAATGAACAATTTTATAGGAATATTAGTATCTTATGTGTATATAGCATTAGTAATAATTGGTGCAAAAATATTTAAAAAAAAAGGTAAAGAAGCAAGTAGAAAATTTATACATATTATGCTAGGAAATTGGTGGTTTATAGCTATGTATTATTTTACAAATGTATGGTTTGCAGCATTTGTACCTGCCACATTTGTTATTATAAATTATATTTCGTATAAAAAAGACTTGATTAAAGTTATGGAAAGAGATGTACAAGACGGATTAGGAACTGTATATTATGCAATTTCTTTGCTTATTCTTGTTATAGTGTCTTTTGGCGTGTATAAAGAGCCTTCACTAGGGTTAATCCCTAATTTGGTTATGGCATATGGAGATGGATTAGCTGGATTGTTAGGAAGGATGATTAAAAGCAAAAGATATAAATTAAGTGATACAAAGAAATCAGTTGCAGGATCGATTACAATGTTTGTAATTTCAACATTATTGATTGGTGGATATTTGTTATATTGGCATAAGGAAATATTTTGGTCAACACCACATTGGCCATTAGTTGCAGTTTTGATAGGATTTGCAATAACTGCGATTGAAGCAATTTCAGAGAAAGGAACAGATAACATTACAGTTCCATTAGGAACATTATGCATGTTGTTGTTGATAGGATAATACAAAAAGGTAGAGGATGTATGAATAGAGATATTTTAAATGATTATAGAGAAAAAGATGATAAGATTTTATTAGCACAAGTACTGGACAAAATTGAAATGTGTGACAATAAAAATAAAATTGAATATACAGATTTTTTAGATTTGGCTCAAATAGAATTAGTACAAAAATTTATAAATAAATTAAAAATAGAAAATTATATTTTTTATGGTGGCTTTGAACAGGCTGAAAGAAAAATACTTGTTATATATCCAGAAAAATTTAATGCAACAGTAGTTGAAAAGAACTTATCAAATGTGGTAAAAATTATTAGAATTCAATTACCAGATGATTTGAAAGGAAAATATACACATAGAGACTATTTAGGTGCAGTAATTAAACTAGGTGTTAAAAGAGAAAAAGTTGGAGATATTATAGTAGATAACGATGGAGCTGACATCATTGTAGATAAAGATATTGTGAAATTTTTAAGTGAGAATTTAAGTGGATTGACTAGATTTTCTAAGTCTACAATATCGGTGGAAAATATAGAAGATTTAAGGACTGTTCAAATTAGAAAAGAAGAAATAGAAATAATTGTTTCTTCTCTAAGACTTGATAATGTTATTTCTGAACTTGCAAGATGTTCTAGAAATAAAGCTCTTGATATTATTAATATGGAAAGAGTTTTTATAAATTTTCAAAATGAAACTAAAAAGACTAAGCAAATAAAACCAGGAGATATGATTACAATTAGAGGAAAGGGTAGATTTTTTGTTAAAGAATTAGTTGGACAAACTAGAAGTGGAAGAACAATATTGAAAGTTGAGAAATTTGTGTAAAATGAAAAGTGCAAACATTTTGTTATGCACTTTTTATTTTATAAGAAAACTTTCATGATAATATAGTCACTCAACGGCTAAAAATCTGATTTTGTCATAATATATGCATCACGAGAACCATTATAATATTTTTTTCGTATTCCTAAATTCTTAAAACCAAATTTTTCATATAAATGAATTGCTGGAGCGTTTTCTGTATCAACCTCTAAAGTAAAAGTTCTCATATGTAAATCACCACATAAATCTATCAAAGATTCTAGTAATTCTCCGCCAATACCTCGACCTCTACAAGATTTTTTTACAACGATATTATTTAAAGTAGCTTCATCAAGACAGGTAGAAATTCCTGCAAATCCAACAACCTCATTATTTTCCTTAGCTACTATATAAGTTGTATTTTTATTTTCTAATTCTTGTTTTAAAATATTGTAACTCCAAAAATTATCAAAGTCAGAATATAAAGTATCTTTCATTTGTTCTAAATCATCTAAAATCATAGTAACGATTTCCATAAAATCACTCCTTTTTGTTTTTATCTTCGAGAGCTCGTTCTGCTTGTGATTTTCTTAAGTATAAAGGCATAATTGATGTTTGAATTCCATTTTTATATTTATCATAACCTGCAATTCCAAGAGATATACTACTTAGATCATTTTTTTCGCAAAAACTACAATTTGGAAAATTATCTTTTAATAGTTGATAATTTTGTTTTGCACCATCTCCAACAAATGTGATTGGGGCAGAATATGAAGTTAATGCATTAACAACATTGTTGATTTCATTGAATTCTAGTTTGTTTAATAAAGTATATTGATTATCTTTATGTTCAAATAATCCCCAATATACATTACCGTTTTTAGCATCTATTAGAGAACAAATTAATCCATCATTATTGCTATTATAGGATAATGCTTCAAGAGAACTAATACCTATACATTCGATATTTAAACTATCTTTAAATGCGAGAACTGTTCCAACTCCAATTCGAATTCCTGTAAAAGAGCCAGGGCCTTTATCACAAACAATTAAATTAATATCAGATAAAGATAAATTGGTGTCACTTAAAACATTTTCGATTGCTGGCATTATTTTTTCTGAATGATTGCGAGTATCATCAACTGTGATTTCTTTTATACAAGTTTTATCTTCTAAAATTGCAACTGTACAAATATTACTTGCTGTATCTATGCTTAATATTTTCAATTTTATAATCCTTTCCGAAGGCTTGTTTAATTTGAGTTCAAATTTGCCTTGAATAAGCTTATTATACTACAAAGAATGTGATTTTACAAGGTAAAAAAGAAAATTTGTTTTAATAATTGACAGGTGTTTGTTGATATATTATAATATTTTTACAAAATGTAGAATTTATTACAGGAGGTTGTGCAATGAAAATTGTACTAGCAAGTAAAAATCAAAAAAAGGTGAGAGAATTGCAAAAAATAGCACAAGAAATCGCTTCGAAAGATAAAGATATTGAAGTGATTTGCTTAAGCGATATTCCAGATATTGATGGATATCCTCAAGCAGAAGAAAATGGAGCAACTTTTTTGCAAAATGCAAGAATCAAAGCAGAATACTGGGCAGAAATTCTTGATATGCCTGCATTAGGTGAAGATTCTGGAATTGAAATTGATGCATTAGGTGGTGCACCAGGCGTTTATACCAAAAGGAGTATAGCAATTCTTTGTCCAGGTGAAAAAATTGATGAAGACAAGCCTGAGGAATTATATCCTAAGTTCTTAGAATTAATGAAAAAAAGTAAAAATCCTAGTAAAAAAGCACATTGGGTTAGTTCTATGGTATTAGTTATGCCTGATACAATGAAGAGAATTAGTGCAATTAATACTTTGACAGGAGAAATGTGTGAATGTAAAGGAGAGCGTCAATTTGGATTTGATCAATATTTTAAACCTGAAAATAGCACCAAAACACTTGCAGAAATGACAATTGAAGAGAAAAATGCAATAGGACCTAGAAAAAAATCATTTGAAGAGATTTTGAGCAAGATTTAACTTGTGCAATAGTTCATGATTACTAAGAATTTAGAAATCATGGACTATTTTTTTGCACAATTCGACATAATTTTCATAATATATAGTAGTACTGGAGGTGCTAAATATGGAACCACAAGTAGAAATATATTGTAAAAAAGAAGACAAAAGAAAAGACTGTTCTTGTTTATGGTTAATACTTGCAGTAGTTGTAATTGCTATAACATTCTTTGTTGGAGCATTAGTTACAGCTCTTACTGGATTAATAGAGACATTAGGAATTGGAGCTATTATCACATTATTAATAGCATTAGGAGTGTTAGCTGTAATTGTTTTTATTGCTTTAATTTGTTGCAAAAATACGGATAAAGATAAAAAGAAAAAATGCTGCTGTTGCTAGAAATATAAGGAAAACTTGATTAGTTGTTGTTAATTTAGGGTCGGTGTTTTTTTGACAAGAGTGTCAAGAAAAACACCGACACCAAATTGACAATTGACAATGCGAAAATGTAATGATATAGTATGTTTGAAGGGAAAAATATATATGAAAAATAAAATAAGTACAATACTTTTGATAGAAATAATATTAGGAATTTTGATATTTGTTATAAATGCAATAATGCAGAAATTTGATTGGCAATTAAGAAGTTGGTTATTAACAGTAGCGTTCTTTGTATTGCACACAGGTATAATTGGATTTTCAATTGTCTCAGTATTGACAATAAATTCAAAAATTAAAAGATACATTTTTTTATTTATTTGGATTTTAATATGTGCAGGTGTTTTTTTTATAAATTTAATGTTTTTTTGCATAGGGATAAAAGCTGATTATATAGAAAAAATTGATGGACAAGAAGTTCTTACAGTTGAATATTCAATGTTTAGAGGAGATACTTATGAAGAACATTATAATAACTACAATTTTTTTTCATATAAATTTGTAAATTAAAGGAGAAATAAATAATGACATTAATATATATAACAATTGCATTAATTATAATATTATTAATTTGCTTATTGGCTGGCATAATAGCCAAAAACAAAATATTACAGAATATTGGGATAGGGATATTTATATTTGTAATAGTTTTTTGGATAGGATTTTTTATATGGGCTGTGGTTGAATCAGATCAAGAATATGAAAGGCAATTTGGGGAAGATTCATCAAACATTAAGAATGAAGATGAATTGGTAGAAAATATAACAACTAAATTTTTGGATAATAAAGTTTATTATAAGGTTGGAAAGATAGAAGAAATTAAAGATAACAAGATTTATTTTTCTGATAATGATAAAAATAAATATATGTTAGAGAATAGTGAACAAATAAATTACATAAATGGTAGAACGGCAGAAAAATATACATTTAATAATCTTAAAGAAGGCTATTATATTAATTTGAGCAATAATAAAAATTGTTATGTTTTTAGAAATATAACAGGAGATGAATTAAAAAAAGAACTTCTAATTAGTTTGTCTTTGCCTGATACTGTTGATATGCTAAGGACAAGTGTTGATAGTATAAAAAGTGTGAAACAATTAGGAAATAATGAAGCATTAGTTACTTTTGAGATTTCTGATATTATAAGAAATGAAGATTTTTCTGATTATGATAATGGCGAAATTAATGTGACTTTAAAAGTAGATAATAATACAAAATATAATACAAATTTTAATGGAAATACAACTTATGATGCTAATACAATAGAAGATTCTAAAAGTTTGATGTTGTATATTAGATTGGATGCTAATACTCTAAATGATGAATATCCATGTATTTCTATGTTTGACTCTTATAGTAATTAAAAAATCTTGTTAAGTTAAAGCCTTAATGATACAATATTTTTGAAAATAAAAAGATTTAAAATTATCTTCCAAAGGTCTTGATAAAAAAATTCTATTGTTATAATAAAATTAATTATTATTAAAAAAATAATAAGAGGAGACAAACAAAAGATGTTATATACAGACCAAGAAATAAACAAAAGGCTAAAAATAGAAAATAGAATAAGAAATATACTATATGGAATTATGTATGCAGTCTTAATTATAATAATGGTATATAATATATCATTAATAGCTCAAAGTATATTAAAACCAAATAAAACGCCAAGCTTTTTAGGAGTAAAAACTTATGTAATAATTTCAGGAAGTATGGAACCGAATATAGAAATAGGAGATATAGTAGTAGGAAAAGCAGAAGAAAACTTAGATATAGGAGACGTAATTTCTTACAGAAAAGGCCAAAGTGTAATAACACACAGGATAACTCAAATAAACAAAAATGAAAATGGTGAGATTGAATACAGGACACAAGGAGACAACAATAATGTAGAAGATGAAGAATCAATAAAACCATCAAATATTGAAGGAAAAGTGATAAAGATAGTTCCTAAATTAGGTAAAGTAACATTAATACTACAAAACAAGGTAATAATAATATTTATATTTATTATTTTTTACATATATGTATCTAGAAACTATAAGAAAAACAAAAAAGTAAACGAAAGACATTTAAAAAGATTAAAATACGAAGAAGATAAGTAAGTTGCGGCTTCTGTGTTAGAACTTCAGAGTGACTCCACATTAGACATACCAATAAAACCAATTGCACCAAATAGTAAGCAAGAAATTTTATTTGAAGTAAGTAACCAAAAAGATCAAAAGCAAAGCGAAATTACAATGCAATATGAGCAGGTAAAATTGACAGCAAATACAACAGACCAGATAAAGTATGGATTTAGTGAACAAGTAAATCACAAATATAAATTAGAAATAAACTGGAATACTAATGCTGAAAATTACAATAGCTATAAATATAGTAAAACAATAAGTATTAAAACAAATGATTATTTGGAAGATAAAATTATTACTTATGATACTACTAAATTAGTATTGGATAGAGCTAATATTTTTACAATCACAAAATCAAGTTTTGAGAAGGATTCTGAGTATGAAATTAATTTTGTGAAAGTGGACTCAAGTGCTAGTGCTGAGTTAGGTACAGAGATTGTTGTTGATTAAGTGGTGATAATTAAGGGTCGGTGTTTTTCTTGACACTTTGTCAAAAAACACCGACCTCAAATTGACCACAAATTTACAATATTATACAAATCAATCCGCCAGAGCCTTCATTAACGATGCGTTCCAAAGTTTCTTGAAGTTTAATTTGAGCTTCTTCAGGCATTTTAGCAAGTTTTGTTTGTAAGCCCTCATTAACAAGTTCATTTAAACTCTTACCGAAGATGTTAGAACCCCAAATACTTGTAGGATCATTTTCAAATCCAGAAAGAAGATAATTGACCAATTCTTCAGATTGTTTTTCGGAACCAACAATAGGAGAAACTTCAGTTTCAATTGTTGCACGGATCATATGCATTGTACGTTCTAAACAGATAAAAATCTTTACAAGGTCAAGTGGACAATATATAGCTCAAAATAGACGAGGCATAAAAGAAATATCTTTTGAAGAAATAGAGGAATATAGGGATAAAATATCAGATATAGCATATGATATCGAATTAAGTACAGGTATTATATTATCTCCAGTAATAAAAAATATAGAAAAATACAATTTTTTGGGGGCATTCTAATGTAGGTATAACATTAAATAGATATGTACATACATCTTGTATTTGGAAAAATTATTCTTTTTTGGTAATAAAAACTTTTTCGTAAAATGTCGAAAAAAAGTATTGATAAAAAAAGGACTTATTGGTATAATAAACTTGTGTTTTAGGTATCTTTAAGTATGTTACTTGAAGTAAAAAAGAGTATTAAAAAGGATGAAAAAAAGTGAGAATAGTAAAGAAAATATTAACAAGTATAATTATGATAATTTTATGCAGTATTTTATTTGTAAGTGGAGTAATACTAATAAATTCTTATGCTAAACCTAATGAAGTACCATCTTTTTTTGGATGGAAACCATTTATAGTGTTATCAGGATCTATGGAAACACAGATTTTGCCAGGAGATGTTGTTGTTGTAAAAGAAATTGATGCAAAGAAACTAAAAGAAAATGATATTATAGCATTTAAGGATGATGACAATATAGTAATAACTCATAGAATAATTGAAATTATAAAAGATGAGAATGGAAATACAAAATATAAAACAAAAGGTGACAATAATAATGATGAGGACGATAGATTTGTAAGACCAGAACAAATAGAAGGAATATATAAATTTAGAATAGGAAAACTTGGAAATTTAGCATTATTTGTGCAGACACCTGTAGGAATGGTTATTTGTATATCAATACCATTAATATTGCTTTTATTATTACAATGGAAGGAATCACTAAAAGAAGGAAAAGTAAAAAAAGATACACAAAAAGAAATAGAAGAATTAAGAAAACAAAATGAGGAACTTCGTAAAAAACAATAGATGAATTAGGTATTAACATTATAATAAAGAAACCTTTATATATAAATATAAATACGAAAGAAAGGGGGAAAAAACATGGGAAAAAATAGAACAATGAAAATGATTTTAATAACATTGTTAATTACAATGATAGCATTAGTTTTAGTGTCAGGAACTTATGCAAAATATACAAGTAGTGCATCTGGAAGTGATACTGCTAGAGTTGCAAAATGGAGTTTTAATGTTGGAGAAAATGACATAGTAGCAAAAGATACATTTACATTTGATTTATTTAAAACAATAACAGACACAGATGGAAAAACAGAAACAGATGTAGTATCTGCAAATGCTGACAAAGTTATAGCACCTGGAACAAGTGGAAGTTTCGATTTAGTTTTAGAAAATAAATCAGAAACATCAGCTAAATATGGAATTACATATACTGTAACAAATACAGCATCAATACCAGTTCAATTTTCAGTAAATGGAAAAGATTGGACAGATAACTTAGCAAATGTAGTAGAAAGTGATACAGATACAAAACTTGATGCAAACAATGGAACAAAAACAATAACAATTCAATGGAAATGGGCTTACGATGGAGATGACACAACAGATGTAAACTTAGGAAAAGTTGGAACAGCAAAACTAATTGTACAAGCAGATGTAACAGCAACACAAATAGACTAATAATATTTTTGAAAGCTCTATGAAAGTATTTTTAGTAGGGCTTTCATTATCTTAATATATTGGTAAAAGTATTTTTAAAAATATTTTTACGAGTATATTAAGAAAATACATAATGAAAGGAGATTGCCATTGGAAAAAGATAAGGAATTAGAAGAAAAAATAGATAGTATCGAAAGCAAAATAAGCAGAAGTAAGAGAAAAAATGTAATATTTATAATAATTATTGTATTATTGATATTAGTTTTACTTGCATCATGCTTACTAGGATATAAATTAGGAAAAATAGGTTATTCATCAATTAATACATCAGGAACGATGGAAAATGATATAGATTTAATAAGAATCACAGATAAAGATGGTGTGACATGGAAGAATAATGAATTACAGGTTTTTAAAAATGTGAATTATAATGGAGAAAAAATTATAGCACCACATTCGAGTGGAATATATAAATTTTACGTGAAAAATGAAACTGAAAATAACATAGCATATAACATAAGATTAGTTGATGAAATGAGCCATTTCGTAAATATGAAGTATAAATTAAAAATAGATAATGTATATATATGTGGAAATACAAATAATTACGTAGAAATAGATAAATTGAATATAGACAATATTGTATTAATGAAAAATTCTACTACATTATATAGTTTAGAATGGTACTGGGAAGACAATGATAAATTAGATACATATGTTGGAGGATTGAAAACAGATGAATATTATACTCTTAAATTTAATATTCAAGCTACTAATATTACAAATGAATAGAGGGGAATATCAAGCTTTATGTTATATACAAATCAAGAAATTGCTAAAAGAAAAAACATTGAAATAAAAATAAAAAATAGTTTTAATGTTTTAATATATATTATTTTAATAAGTATTATGTCATATAATATTTCATTAATACTTCAGAGTATATTTTGTCCAAATAAAACTCCGAGTTTTTTAGGAATAAAAACTTATGTAATAATTTCTGGAAGTATGGAACCTAATATAGATATAGGAGACATAGTAATAGTAAAAGAAGAAAAAAACTTACAAGTGGGAGATGTTATATCATATAGAAAAGGGCAAAGTGTTATAACACATAGAATAGTTAATATTACAGAAGAAAATGGAGAAAAAGAGTACAAAACTAAAGGTGATAATAACAATACAGAAGATAGTGAGATTATTTTTAACAACAATATTGAAGGAAAAGTAATAAGAGTAGTCCATAAATTAGGAAAAGTAGCATTATTATTAAAAAATAAAATTATTATAATAGTAATTTTGATTATTCTTTATATGTACATATCAAGCAATTATAAGAAAAATAAAAAAATAAATTCAAGACATCAAAAGAGATTAGAATATGAAAAAAGAATGAGGTGAAAGTGAAAAAATGAAAAAGAACAAAACAACAACAATAAAATCTCCTAAATTACTAATAGTTTTTACATTTATAACTACTATAATCGTAATATTTTTTTCACTTTCTAAGTATAAATCAACTATTGCAGGAAGTAGCACAGGACGAGTAGCACAATATGTGCTTGGAATTCAAACTAATAATGAAATGAATGTCCCAATAAATGAGATGAAACCAAATAGTAGTCAGGAATTCTTTTTTGATATTATTAATGAAGAAAACAATAGTAAAAATGAAGTAACATTGAATTATACAATTGAATTAGAGAATAAAGCAAATTTGCCATTAGATTTTATATTATATAGATATGATGAAAACAGTTCTGAATATAAAGAAATAAACTTAAATGCAAATACAACAGAAGAATTTGAGATGGATACAAAAAATAAAATTGATCACAAATATAAAGTAAAAGTAAAATGGAAGGATAATACAACAAATCTAAATTATGATAGTTATAAATATAGTAAAACAATAGATTATCTCAAGATAAGTGTTAATGCTATACAAGTAGATTAAATAATAGAAAGGGTTTAAAGATGAGAAAAAGAAAAATTAATTTGAAAATTATAATATTTGTTATTGTTGTGATTTTCTTTTTAATACTATCATCAACAATGGCTAAATATGTTTTTGAAATTCAGAATATACAACAAGTAGAATCGAAAAAGTTTTATTTTAATAGTGATATCTCAGCTGATAATGAAAATAATTATTATACAGAAATGTGGGATGGAGAAAAAGAATTAGAAGTAAATTTTTGTGTAAATAATTATGAAAATCAAAATTTAATAACATCTGAAGATATAAAGTATAGCATTGAAGTAGAGAAAATAAATGATGTAAATGATGAAATTACAACAAAAATATTTGGAGATAATAAAGAAATTTCTGAAGAACAAATATTGACAGGAAATGTACAGTCTATAAAAAATTATACAATAAAAATTTCTGCAAATAAAAAAATAACATCAGATTTAGTTAAAATAAAGTTAAAAATAAATTCTATAAGCCCATACAAGAAAGAATTAACTTCTGATATAGATATCAATATTTTAAATAACAATAATGAGATTAATTCAACAATTATTGATAATGGAGAATATGTAACATTAAAAATTCAAACAAATGATTATATAGAAAGTAAGACAATAACTTATGATAATACGAAGTTAATTTTAGATCAATCAAGTGCAGTATTAGAAAATATAAGTAATAGTACGAATGATGCTAAAAATAGTTTTGTTATACCAAAAGCCAATTTTGAAAAAAATACAAACTATGAAATATATTTTATAAAGATTGATACAAACATTAATATTGAATTAGGAACTGATATAATAATAAACTAATATTGCGAATACTGAGGAGGAAAAAATGAATAGACTAAAAAAATTTTGGATATTTGCAATTGTTTTGATTGTTGCTATTGCAACATCAATAATAGTTGAAATTAATAGATATGTACCAGAGTCTAAAGCTGAAGAGAAAAATACAAAATCAATAAGTGTTACATACAAATCTGGAATAGGTGAAGGAGAAGATGTTGTAGTTACACAAACTTTGTGTGATTCGCAAACACAGGAAAGCAATGATTACACAGACGGAAAAATAGTATTATATAGAAATGGTGAAAATGGAATAAACTTTTCAGCAGAACAAGTAGAATATAATAAAGTGATGTATGACAGAATTTTGACTGGTTGGAAATTAATATCAGTTATGAAAGATGGAACCGAAATAACGAATTTTGTTGAACCTGAAAATCAAAATTATGCAGATAAAACAAATGCCAATAAAGATATTGGTACAGTATATGCACAAGAAGGATGGTATATTGTTCCAGATGGTGTAACAGCAATAACTGTTGAGGCTGTTTATGCGAGAGCAATATATGTAAGAAGTCCATTTGATAAAATGTATTATGATGAAGTTCATTGCTTTTACTATGGAGAAAATAGTGATGGAACAACAACTTTAGCAGGTACAGCAGTTGCCAAGAGTTCTGATAATAATGATGGAAGTACAGTAGAAAAAGCAGTTTCTACACTAAAGAGAGCATATGAACTAATAACAGCTAGTAGTGATTTAACTGTTTATGATACTGCTTTTGTTTTATGTGGGGATTTGTATGAGATAAATTATCATTCTGGGTTTGGAAAATATGCAACTGGAACAGCAGGAACATTTTCTAATTATTCTAGTCAGGTTTTTGGATATAATTGGTATGAAACAAAACCTGTTACAATTACCAATAGTAGTGATAGATATAATTTCTATACAATTGCACCATTATATGATTTTAACAATTACTCATCATTAAGATTAGATAATCTATATTTAGCTGTATTACCTACAAGTAATTTAAAAAAAGTTCATTCAGAAATAAGTGCAACGATATATACATATACAAGGTCTAGACAATTTAATTTTTATAATTTAGATTCTATGTATGAAACTACAGAAACACTAGAAACAGAAACAGCCTATATACAAATTAGATATAAAAATATGAAGTATATGAAATTGAATGGAGGATATTGGACTCCTGTAAATAATTATGGAATTACTAGTGAAACATTAAGTAAATCGAATTATATATATATTGGAGGAAAAGCAAATATAAGTGTTATTACAACTGGTGGCTGGAATAATGGTTCAAATGTTGAAAGAATTTTGACTAATCCAGTAAGTTTAGTAATAACAGGCGGAAAGATTACACAAGGAATATATGGAACTGGTTATGTACATGGAGGGAGTGTAAAAGGAAATGTAAATATATTTGTTTCAGGTGGAAATATTTCCAATATATACGGAGGAGGAAATGGGTCTGTATATGCAAATGAGGATGAAAATGGAAACGTAAATATAGAGATAACCGGAGGAGTTTTTGGAAGTATATATGGTGGTGGTCAATATTATACTTCTAGAATATCAGGTGACGTTAATATAAGAATTTCAAATGCAATTATAAACGAAAATGTATTTGGTGGAGGAAGAGGTGGCCAAGTATTAGGAACCACTAATTTAATATTACAAAATACAACAATAAAAGGAAATTTGTTTGGTGGAGGTTATAGAGTAGCAGATAGGATTGAAATTATATTGATTGAACAGTATTCTTCACAAAGCTTTGAACAAAATAAGAAGATATATAATGAAAAGGCTGTATCGAGGGGAGATGTTAATTGGGAAGAAGCACCTAACAATTTTCCAAGCTATAATGAGGAGACAGCGGAAATTGAAGGTAGAAGATATCATCGCTATTATGTTTCTAATGATTTTCTTTATTTTTATGAGTTTGGAATAAAGTATTTTTTGACATTAGCTAATGTAAAAAATAATATAAATATAGATATAGAGAATTCTACAATTGAGCAAAATATTTATGGAGGAGCATCAATTGGATTAGTAGAAGGAAATATTAATCTGAAATTAAAAAATACTAATGTAAATGGAAATGTATATGGTGGAGGAGATGGAAAAACAACACCATCATCAATTGCATTATATTCTCCAATACAGAATTATAAGGAATTAACAGCTGAAGGAATAGATAACAATAAAAAAATAGGAGACTTTACATGGACAAGTGATAAAGACATATTAACATATTTCAAAGGAATATATGATGGAAAAAATAAAGTAATATACAATTCAGACAATACAACAACAGCATTTAGTGAATTATCAGAAGAAGCACAGGCTATAGCAGAAAAGTATGGAACAAAACAATTGGTATATTCAAGTGATGTAGAAAAACTTGGATTTGTAGAAGGAGACGTTACAGTAAATATAGATGGAGGAACATATAAATCAGCAGTGTATGGAGGAGGAAATAACGGTCAAGTAAAAGGAAATGTAACACTAGAGCTTGCAAATATTTCATCAGACCAAAATGTGTATACAGGTGGGAATACAGGTAATGTAGAAAAAGGAACATCGCTAACAATTAACTCAGGAACATATGCAAATGTATTCGGAGGAGGATATTCAGGAAAAGTATTAGGAGATAGTACAGTAACAATAAATAAAGGAACATGTGCAAACATATTTGGAGGAGGAGATCAAAGTTATGTGCAAGGAAACGCAGATGTAACAATAGGTCAAGAAAATTCTTCAAACGTGATAAATGTAACAGGTCTAGTGTATGGTGGAGGTCGAGGCTATGATGCAAATAATGATGGAGATGCATCAGACTTTACAACAGTATATGGAAATTCTACTGTTTTAGTACAAGGTATAAATACTTTAGTAGAAAATTATGGCTCAACAAAACTTGGTGCGGTAGCAGGAAATGTAGATGTAAACTTCAAAAACTATTGGTCAGGAAACTCAACTGCAAAATATAAAACTATGAATGGTATAGATAGAGCAACAACAGTAAGCTTTAATAATAGTTATGTACTGTTAGAGAATAAAGACTCAAGTGGTAATTTAGTTGGAATACAATCAATAGAAAACCTGGTAATACCGAAAGGAAGTGGACTGAAAATATCAGCAAATGGAGAAATAACAGGAAACTTTGAAGGCGGAGGAGAGTTATACCTAGACAGTTTGGTATGTTTAACAGTAAAAGGAAATATAACAGGACAAACGACAATGATACTAAATCCAAAATTATTAGAAAATGGAAACCAAGTAATAAAGGGAGGAATAACTGTACCATATTTAAAAGTAGGAGGAACGGCACCTGAAAAAATAGCGTTAGTAAGTGGAGAAGCAAACAAATATAAAATAATACAAGCAAATAAAGAAACAGTAAAAGAAGAAATAGGAGAAGATTATATATACTATTATATAGCAAAAGATATAATAGTACAGAATAACATAACAGTAGAAACAAACAGTATAGATGGAAGAAAATATAAAGATACAATAACAAATACAAGTGATACATTAATTTTAAATACAGGAACATTTACAACAGATTTTAATATTTCATATTATTTAACAGATGATGCATACAAAGCAAAAGATTATAGTAATATATTAAGAAAGTTAAAACTAATATCAAATACAGACAAAGAAAAAGTTATTATAATGCCAGTAGGAACAGAGATAACAATGATAATAGATGGAAAATATTATTCATATGTAGTAAACACAGAAAATTTATCAGAAATAAGCTTAAGTGATTTTACAAATAATGAATCATCAACTAAATATGACGAGTTAAAAGACATAACAAATTCAGAATTAGTAGACAAATCATTAAATGAGATAAATGGAACAACAACATATACATTTAAAGAAAATTACAAATTTATAATTAATTTTACAAATACAAAAGGAATAGAAGTAGACAGATATTATCCATCACTTGAAGTATATTATGGACAAACATCATTTGGAGATGAAAAGAAAGATGTAGCAAATAATATAGTTGATATTCAAAAAAGAGAATATAGTTTAGATTTAGTAAATGATAGAACATACTATGAACCAGATAAAAAAATAAACTTAAATGGTACTTTAAAAATAGGAAGTTTAAAAGAAAATACATATTTGCCAACAAATGATTTAGATTTAAAAATAAATTTAAAAGATAGTACTGATAATATTGTGAAAATTCCTGAAGGAGCACAAGTTGTAATAAATAATAATTATTATCAAGTTAAAGATGGACAAGTTATATGTAAATTATTAGATAATTTAAGTACATCAACTATGCAACAAAGTTTAGATATAAATTTGGATATGTCAAATATTTTACCACAAGATAGAATTACAAAAGGAGATTATAAAATAGAAGTAGAATATTTGAACAGTAAACAATATGAAAAACTCACTGAGAATAATATTTCAATTATAAGTAAACAAACAGAATATGGGGTAAGTACAGACATAAATTTAATAAATGGAATTGAGAATACTCAAATTCAACTAATACCAGGAAGTCAAGAAGAAAATAGAAGTATAAAAGTCAAATACTCAAATCTCAGTGAATTAAACAATATGAAAATAAAAATAAAGGCGGTAGAAAGAACAGGAGAATTTGAATATAAAGAAACAGCTAATAGCAAGAACAAAATTGATATTGATACAACAGAATTGAATGTTGTTGATGAAAAAGATGTGGAACAAAACATAAATATTACTTTTAAAAAAGAATTGCAAAAAGGAACATATAGAATATTAGTTGAGTTATATGATGAATTTGGAGAATTAAGAACTTCAGACTATGTTAACTTTATAGTTGACTAAAAATAGAAACGGAAGAAAAATATCTTTCGTTTCTATTTTTTACTTATGGATGGTGCTATTTCAAATTTTATATTAAAACAATTAAATTTATCTGTTTCATTATTTTCCAAATAGTCTAAGTAAATCTCAAGTTCATCGATATTTTTACAAGCAGAAATTATTGCTGGATGTAAATTATAATTGAATAGTAATTCCATTCCTAAATCAAAGGTAATGAAGGAATATCACTATATGATACTTCTATAAATGAGTATGTTAAAGAAACCGAAGATGGGATAAAACTGAATACAAGTTCACTTATAAATTCAGATAAAATGCTTGACAATCTAACAATTACAAATATTCAATTGATATATAATTCAGGAATGACGAGTTTAACTGCAGATGTAACTAATAATTCTAATGTTGAAACACCAATCACAACAATAACAGCGATACTTAAAGATGAAAAAGAACAAGAAATTTGTAAAGTTAAAGGGGTTATAAGAGCATTAAAGATTGGAGAAACAGGTAGATTAAATATTTCTATGTCAGGAAATTTTATAACTGCATATAATATAGAATTTTCTAAATAAATATATAAGAAACAATTTATAATTATATAAATAATAATAATATTGATTCATATAATTATGTTGATCTTGAACAGATTACTAATGATAAATTAATAAGTTCGTTGAAAGCATTATCCTTGAAAGAGAGGATAGTGCTTTTTCTTTAAGTAACATACTTGAAGAAAAGTCCGACATTCTATAACACCAGTTATATCAATACATACGTAGAATTTTGCTCCTACAAAAATTTGTTGTTGCTACTAAAAAAATAATTTTGTAAAACCCTAAATAATTGAAAGAAGATATTGACAAAGGTGAAAAAATATTGTATAAAGTTTTTTTTAGAAAGACTTTGATTGTAAAGAAATTATTAAAAAATTATATAAATAGTTATATCACAACAAAAGAAGAGAAGTTTTAACTTCTCTATTTTTAAAATTAAGAAAGGAGAGGAAAAAATGATTACTGGATTAAAAAGAGTATTAAATTCAGGAAATTTAGACAAAATAGAAAAATTTATTTTAGATAAAGAATATGAATATTATACTGGTGATGGTGATAAGTTAGTAGATAGTTATGAGGATTTAGAGTTTCAAATTCCTAATTATGATTTATTAACTAAAGCTTTAGGAATAAAAGATAGTCAAACACCTATCATTACGGAAATGTATTTAAATGAAACTAGAACAATAACAAATAAAATAGATGTATATAGCAGTAAAATAATAAATTGCTATTTAGTAAGAATTGAACAATTTACTTTAGCTGATGATGATGGAGGAATTACTAGAATTATTTTTACAGATGATATTAGTAATGCAATAGAGAATATTAAAGAGATGCTAGGTAGTAGAAATATAGCATTAGAGTCTAAAAGATTTTTCGAAAAACAATAGGAAAAGATTTTCAAGAAAAAGGGATATTACCTAAAAAAAGAGTATTTTGTATTAGTACAAAGTTAATAAAAAGAGATTAATAAAAATATTACTGATTTTTTAAATAAAATTATAGAAGAGTATAAATAAGGAAGGAGCAATCCTTCCTTATTATAATATAATACAAATCAATCCGCCAGAGCCTTCATTAACGATGCGTTCCAAAGTTTCTTGAAGTTTAATTTGAGCTTCTTCAGGCATTTTAGCAAGTTTTGTTTGTAAGCCCTCATTAACAAGTTCATTTAAACTCTTACCGAAGATGTTAGAACCCCAAATACTTGTAGGATCATTTTCAAATCCAGAAAGAAGATAATTGACCAATTCTTCAGATTGTTTTTCGGAACCAACAATAGGAGAAACTTCAGTTTCAATTGTTGCACGGATCATATGAATTGATGGAGCTTTAGCACGAAGTTTAACTCCAAAGCGTGAACCTTGTTTAACCAGTTCTGGTTCTTCTAAAACTAGTTCATCAATTGAAGGTGTAACAATGCCATAACCTTTAGTTTTAACTTCATCAAGAGCATAAGCAATTTTATCATATTTTTTCTTGGTGCAAGCTAAATCACTCATTATAGAGAATAAATCACCTTCATCCGTAATTTGCATTCCAGTTATTTCTGAAAGAACTTGGTAGAATAATTCATCTTTTAATTGGATAGATATGCAAACTTTTCCAGTACCAAGCATGATATTATCAACATTTGTTTTTGAAATGATGTCAGTCGAATTGATTTTTGATATACAATTAGAAACATCTTTTAAAGCAGAAATATTGGTAAAAGCATCTTTTAATTGTTCAAATAGTTTAGATTTTAAAGGATGAGAAAAATCTAAGCTATTAATCCATTTAGGAAAAGAAATTCTAATTTCATCAACTGGAAACTCATAAAGTAAAGTTGCAAACATTGAATTTATATCATCAGCAGTAAGTTCTTCACAATTAATAGGCATAACATTTGTATTATATTTTTCAGATAATTGAGTAGCTAATTCTCTTGCTTCAGGAGAAGATGGATTAGCAGAATTTAATAAAATGATAAATGGCTTATTAATTGCTCTAAGCTCGTTAACTACACGTTCTTCAGCTTTTACATAATCATCACGTGGGATGTCAGTAATACTACCATCTGTTGTAATTAAAATTCCGATAGTAGAATGTTCCTCAATTACTTTTTTGGTTCCAATTTCTGCAGCAGTTTCAAAAGGAATTTCATCATCAGACCATGGAGTTTTAACCATTCTTGGCATATCATCTTCCAAATATCCAATTGCATTGTCAACTAAATAGCCAACACAGTCAACTAAACGAGTTTTTAATTTTAAATTTTTATCTATTGTAATTTCTACAGCCTCATTAGGAACGAACTTTGGCTCAGTTGTCATTATTGTACGACCACCGGCACTTTGTGGAAGTTCATCTTTTGCTCTTTCCTTTTTATACTCATTATCTATATTAGGAATAACAAGCAAATCCATGAATTTCTTGATAAAAGTAGATTTTCCAGTTCTTACAGGTCCAACAACTCCGATGTAAATATCACCATCTGTTCGTTTGGCTATATCTTGATATAAGCCTATATTTTCCATCTATAATACCTCCTTGATAGACAAACTTTTATTAATATATATGGTAAAGTAATTAAGAATATGACAGAGGCATAAAAAAATGTTGCTAAAAAAAATAAAATATGATAGAATAGGTCTATTGAAATTCATATAATATACTAAAGGAGCTGCAAATGCTAGATTTACAGCGTGAAAGGACGAAAAAAATGGATAAAAAACAAGAAGCGATTGATATTCTAAAAGAATATGATCAAGAGCATATTATTAGATTATTAGAAAAATTAGATAGTAAAAAACAAGAAGAATTAATAGAACAAATACAAAAAATAGATTTTCATCAAATGTTAGAGTTATATAATAATACGAAAAGAAAAATAGAATTTAAAGAAAGTAAGATAGAACCATTAAAATATTTGGACAAAGCAAAATTGACAGAGCAACAACATGAAAAATTTGATAAACTAGGAGCAAAAGTTGTAGAAAATGGACAATATGCTGTTGTTACAATGGCTGGTGGGCAAGGAACAAGGCTTGGTCATCCAGGACCTAAAGGAACTTTTAAATTAGATGTTTATGGAAAAGGAAAATATTTATTTGAAATTTTAGTAGATAATTTAAAAGAAGCTAAGCAAAAATATGGAGTAACAATTCCATGGTATATTATGACAAGTAAAGAAAATCATGATGAAACTGTAGACTTTTTAGAGAAAAATAATTATTTTGGATATGATAAAAAATATGTAACAATATTTACTCAAAGTGAATTACCTTTAATAGATGAACAAGGAAAATTGTTGATAGGAAAAGACTTAAAAATAAAAGAAGCATCTGATGGAAATGGTGGAACATATTCATCATTAAGAGCAAGTGGATGTTTGGCAGATATGAAAAAAAGAGGGATTAAGTGGGTATTCATTGGCTCAGTAGATAATGCACTATTAAAAATGGTAGATGTTACATTATTAGGAATGGCAATTGATCAAAATGTACAAATTGCATCAAAATCAGTAGTAAAAGCAAATCCACATGAAAAAGTTGGTGTATTTTGCAAAATGAATGGGCATCCAAAGGTTATAGAATACACAGAACTTCCAGAGAAAATGGCAGAAGAAGTAGATGAAAATGGAGAACTAAAATATGGTGAGTCACATATTATGTGCAATTTATACACGATAGATGCTATTGAAAAAATTAGTAAAGAAATATTAATGTATCATAGTGCACATAAAAAAAATTCTTATATTGATGAGAATGGAAAAGAAGTTGTACCAACAGAACCAAATTCATATAAATTTGAATCATTTATATTTGATGCATTTGAGTTTTTCGATGATATAGCAATTCTTAGAGGAAAGCGTGAAGATGACTTTGCTCCTGTAAAAAATAAAGAAGGAGTAGATAGTCCTAAAACAGCAAAAGAATTGTATGAAAAATTTTGGAATTGTTAAATTGTTAAATTGGGGTCGGTCCTTTTTTTAGCAATGCAAAAAAAGGACCGACCCCAATTTCTCACTGAATTAAAATATGGGGGTAAAAATGGAAGAGTGCAAAATTAAAAATTTATATAATTTAGATGAAACAATAGCAAAAGAATTGTTAGGAAAATTCGAATATCCATGGGAAGTTTTGCCAGAAATTAATGATTTTATATTGGAGATAGGACCTAAGCTAGATCCAGAAGTTTATGAATTGAAAGGCGAAAATATTTGGATTGCTAAATCAGCAAATGTATATCCTTCAGCATATATAAAAGGACCTGCAATTATTGGAGAAAATGCAGAAGTTAGACATTGTGCATTTATTAGAGGAAAAGCTATTGTTGGAAACAATGCTGTTGTAGGAAATTCAACAGAATTAAAGAATGTTATTTTATTTAATAATGTTCAAGTACCACATTATAATTATGTAGGAGATTCTATATTAGGATATAAAGCTCATATGGGAGCTGGTTCAATTACTTCTAATGTAAAATCTGATAAAAAATTAGTAATTATAAAAGATGGTTCTGAAGAGAATGAAACAGGTTTAAAGAAAATTGGAGCTATGCTAGGTGACAATGTAGAAGTTGGATGTGGTAGTGTATTAAATCCAGGTAGTATAATTGGGAAAAATACTAATATTTATCCCCTTTCATCTGTTAGAGGAGTTGTGCCTGCCAATAGTATATATAAAAATCAAAATGAAATTGTAGAGAAAAAATAAAAGTGAAATTTTAAGTCATGCAAAAAAGGGGTCGGTCCTAAAAATAACATGTTATTTTTAGGACCGACCCTTTTTTCGCATTTTCAGATTTGCATTACATTTGTTGATTTCCAGGTATAAAATAATCAACTACACCGTAAATTAAAGCCCCAATTATGGCAGCCATCCAAGAAATTGAATAACCAGCAACAAAATATTGTGTAAAATATAATATAATAGCAGCTAAAGCAAATCCTACAAAACCTTTACCAAATGGACTAGCATGTAATCCTGTAAATTTTATAATTAAATAATCCATTATTGTTAAAACAATTGCAGCAAGAGCTAAAGACCAGATGTTATTAATAGTGAAGTTAGGTGTAAAAAATGCTGTTATAGCTAAAACGATAGCAGCAGTAACTAATCTACCAACTATTTGCCATACTGTAGAATTTCCAGTAGTGCTATTGCTTTGAGTATTTGACATATCAAAAACCTCCTTATTTGTTTTTATCATTAAAATTTTTCAAGGTTATACAAATATTATTAGCAACAAAAAAATTATTATACAAAAATCGTATAAATAAGTGAAATTTGCAAAAAATATATTTGAAAAAATGAGGTGAAAAAATGTTAATTACTTTTTTTAGAGCAATAGTGTTATACATAATAGTTTTAATTGTTATGAGATTGATGGGAAAAAGAGAAATTGGTCAGATGCAACCATTTGAACTTGCAATTTCTATTATGATTGCAGACTTAGCTGCAACTCCAATGGCTGAAACGGGAATTCCAATTACAAATGGAATTATGCCAATTTTGGGCTTATTAGTAATGCATTTAGTTATTTCTATGATAAATTTGAAAAGTACTAAAGCAAGAGAAATTATTTGTGGAAAACCATCTATATTAATATTTAGAGGAAAAGTTGATGAGAAGGTCTTGAAAAGAGAAAGATTTACAATTAATGAACTTGAAGAAAGATTGAGAGATAACAATATTTTTAATATTGGAGATGTAGAATATGCGGTGCTGGAAACTAGTGGACAAGTAACAGTGATTCCTAAGCCTAATAAAAGATCTACAACACCCGAGGATTTTAATATTGAACCAAAATATGAAGGGATACCATATGATTTAGTTGTTGATGGAAAAGTTATGTATAAAAATCTAGAAAAACTAGGAAAAAATTATGTATGGTTAAAAAAGCAAACAGAGAAATTTGGAATCAAGCCAGAAGATGCCTTGATTGTTACTATTGATGGGAATAATCAATTTTTTTGCCAAGCAAAGGAAAAGGGGGATAATAGCTAATGTTCAAAGAAACTGTAATTTGTATTATAATTGTAGTTGCGATTTTTTCTTTAGACATGTTTACTCAAAATTATACAAATCATGCGGTTGCAGACATTTCAGATAGATTTTCTAGTTTGCGAGAAAATATTTTAAAAGAAGATAAGGATCAAATGGATGAAGAGTTGAAAAAATTAGATGAAAATTGGAATAAAATGCAGGATAAACTTGCATATTATATTGAACATGATGAGCTAGAAAAGGTTGACACTGCTATTGTGGATGCTAAAAGCTTTGTTGAGACAGAAGATTATCCTTCTGCTGTGGCAGAAGTAGATAAAGCAAAATTTGTTATGGAACATATTAAAAGAAAATATGCTTTTAATTTGCAAAATATTTTTTAGCTATTGATTTTATTAATGTTATATATTATAATACGTATGTGCTTGCTTCTATAGCTCAGTCGGTAGAGTGCAGCCTTGGTAAGGCTGAGGTCACGGGTTCGATTCCCGTTGGAAGCACCAATGACGTATCTGTTTGAACGAATAAAACAGATAGATACAAAAATCAATCAGAAAATAAATCTGGTTGATTTTTTGTTGCCTAATAACAATATTAAAATCATCCAATCGAAAGGATGGTGTTTAAATTGAAAACAATTAAACAAGAATTACAAAAATTCAAAGGATTTTGGCATAGTATAATGTATTTATTTAATTATATAAAAATGTAAAATATCGTTGACAAATATGAACAACCGTTTTGTAATGCTGTATAGATGAAAATGGTATTGAATTTTGGTATGCTAGAGAGTTACAATTAGTTTTAGACTATAAAGAATGGAGAAAATTTGAAAATGTAATAAATAAAGCAAAAGAAAGCTGTAAAAATAGTGATATAAATGTATTTGATTGCTTTGTCGACGTCGACAAGTCAATAATCTCTGGAAAAGGAAGAAAATCTATAATTAAAGATTATAAATTAAATAGATATGCTTGTTATTTAATAGCTCAAAATGGAGACAGTAGAAAAAAAGTAATTGCTCTTGCTCAAACATATTTTGCAGTTCAAACTAGAAAACAAGAAATTACTGAAAAAGAATATAGTTTACTTACTGAAGATGAAAAAAGATTTTATCAAAGAAATTTAACAAGAAAAGGCAATTATTCACTAAATCAAACAGCAAAAAAAGCGGGAGTTAAAAATTTTGATAAATTTCATAATAGTGGATATAAAGGATTATATAACGGAGAAACAGCTGTTGATATTGCAAAAAGAAAAGGATTAAGGTATAGAGAAGATATTTTAGATAATATGGGAAGTACTGAATTAATTGCAAATTTATTTAGAATATCACAAACAGAAGAAAAATTGAAAAAAGATAATGTAAATACAGAAAAAGAGGCTTGTAAAACACATAACAAAATTGGAAAAATTGTCAGAAAAGCAATTAAAGAAGCTGATGGAACTCCAGATGCCAACATTCTGACCAAGACGGAAAAGTCCTACAAGGACTATATCGTCTGTGACGAGAACGGGAACGATATCGGATTGCTCTCTGAAATCGACCCTGTTTAATCATTAACCTCCGTTAACGATGATTTCATTCGTCAAAGTTAACAAAAATTCAAAGATTCTTGCTCATTTGCAAGAATCTTTGCTTTTTCTATTTTAACCAAAAAATAAATTATCAGTTTCTTTACATAAAAACTTGATTTTTGTCTGAAAATACATTATAATAATTCTGTAATATTGGATAAGAATGGCAAAGCCATTTTTTATATAGAAAAAAGAGGAGAGATAGAAATGCAAGAAAACCAAAACAATCAAAATCAAGAAGTAGAATTAGATGAAAATCATTTAATTCAAATAAGAAAAGAAAAATTAAGAGAATTACAAGAGCAAGGAAAAAATCCATTTGAAATAACAAAATTTGATAGAACAAATACAGCAGGAG
>ERZ824473.887-NODE-887-length-48242-cov-20.215473_pt1 | contig 48242 bp, 36 predicted proteins | sample MGYA00519874_ERZ824473 | MGnify/ENA primary metagenome ERZ824473 (study PRJEB31778, sample SAMEA3449151) | human gut metagenome | biome: human gut; feature: human-associated habitat; material: faeces | place: United Kingdom | collected 2010/2012 ... | reverse complement strand
CAGATCGGCGGCGACCGCCGTTTCATCTACAACGAAACCGTGGTCAGCGGCGGCAAATACTATTTCGGCACGACGCCCAGCCAGTACACCTCGGTCCGCCTCGGCGAATTCCCGAACCCCAACGTAGGCTGGGAAAAGGCCAAGAAGCTCAATCTCGGCGCCGACCTCTCGTTCTTCAACCAGTTGAACATATCGGTGGATTATTTCAAGGAAAACCGCGAGGGCATCTTCCTCCAGCGCAAATCCATCCCCATGTACGTGGGTCTGAGCACCAAACCCTGGGTGAACATCGGCAAGATGCGCAACAGCGGCATCGACGCCTCGCTCGAATACCACCAACCGCTCGGCAAGGACATCCACCTCACCGTGCGCGGCAATTTCACCTACGCACGCAACCGGATCATGGACCAGGACGAGCCTGATTACGCCTATACCTACATGAACCGCAGCGGCCAGATGCAGTACCAGAAATTCGGTCTGGTGGCCGTCGGACTCTTCCAGGATCAGGAAGACATCGACTCGTGGACCAAGCAGAGTTTCGGCGAGGTGAAACCGGGCGACATCAAATACCTCGACCTCAACGGCGACGGCATCGTCGACAGCTACGACACGAAGCCCATCGGCTACTCGGACATTCCCGAGATCGTTTACGGATTCGGCTTCTCGCTGCAATGGAAGGCATTCGACCTGTCGGCATTCTTCCAGGGCGTGGCACATGTCAACTTCTCGACCCTCACCGACCAGACGCAGGCGTTCGTCGGCCGCAACCTCAAGGAATCGAGCGTATTCGCCGACCTCTACGGCAACACCTGGACACCGGAGAACCCCGGCGCCAAATACCCGCGCATGACGACCGGCGCCGTCGACAACAACAACCAGTTGTCGACCTTCTGGATGGCCGACGGACGTTACCTGCGCCTGAAGAACCTCGAACTCGGCTACACGCTGCCCAAGCGCATCGCCAACAAGATCGCCATGCAGAGCCTGCGCGTCTACCTCTCGGGGGTGAACCTATTCACCTTCAGCCCCTTCAAGCTGTGGGACCCCGACCTGCAAACCGGAGCCACCAACTACCCGAACAACCGGATCATCAACATCGGTCTCACGATCGGTTTCTAACCCCTAACCGGCAACAACCATGAAAAACACTATTAAAATATTCGCCCTGTCCCTGACGGCCGGAGCCATGCTCGCTTCCTGCGATTCCTACCTCGACCGCCAGCCCGACGAGCCGCTGACTTCGGACAACATCTTCAAAAAACAGAAGACCACGCTCCAATACCTGACCAACATCTACTCCTACCAGCCGGATTACGAAGCTCCCGCCTGCGTGTCGAGCTACAACGACATCCCCTGGGAGGCCTGCTCGGACGAGACCTCGTTCTCCTATCTGGACCGGGCCTACACCCAGATCAATTACAACTCGTGGAACCCGTCGCTCCCCAACTACCGCGACGACACGTACAACACGCTCTACAAGGGCATCCGCGAAGCCAACTACTTCATGCAGAACGTCCACAAGTGTCCTCCGGAGGAACTGAACGATGTCGACAAAGGCTACTACTACAACGAGGCCCGCTTCCTGCGCGCGCATTTCTACGCCATGATGCTGCCCGTCTACGGTCCCGTCTTCCTCATCGGCGACGATCCGGTGGATTTCACGCAGGGCACACTCGACCAGCGCGAACGCAACACCTGGAACGAGTGCGTCGATTACGTAGCGAACGAGCTGTGGGAGGCGTCGAAAGGGCTGCCCGACAGCTGGCCCGACATCTACTACGGCCGTGCCACGAAAGGCGCCGCCCTGGCCGCCCGCGCACGTCTGCTGCTCTACTCGGCCCGCAAGCTCTTCAACGGCAACGACCTCTACAAGGGTATCGTCAACAGAAACGGCGACCACCTGTTCCCGACCCAGTACGACGAAAAGAAATGGGAGCTGGCAGCCCAGGCCGCCAAAGACGTCATGAACCTGAACCTCTACTCGCTGGTCGGCGCCGACGGCACGGACCCCTACGCCAGCTTCAACACGCTCTTCACGTCGGTAGGTTCCGGGACCGGCGCTACGGAGAAAATCTACACGCGCATCGCCAGCGGCTACCAGTGGCGTGTGGTCACCACGCCTCCGAGTGTCGGCGGAACGGCCTACGGCGGCTACGGCGTAACCCAGAAACAGGTCGACGCGTTCGCCATGGCCAACGGCCGCTACCCCATCACGGGCTACACCGACGGCGACCAGACGCGGCCGATCATCGATCCCGACGCAGGTTACAGCGAAAGCGGATTCTCGAAGTTCAAGCACCCGATCTACGGCGACGAACTGGAGACGTTCAAAATGTACCAGAACCGCGAACCGCGCTTCTACGTCAACGTGTTCTGGAGCGGCATGACCTGGCACGGCGCCAACAAGAAAACAGCCAATGTCCAGTTCTATTTCAACGGCAACTCGGGTCCGGGCAAATCGCACAACTATCCGCCGACGGGTTACCTGGCGCATAAGTTCACCAACCCGTCGATCGACACCTCCACCGGCAACTGGGGCTACCTGGATTTCCCCGTATTCCGCTATGCGGAAATTCTGCTCAACTACGTCGAGGCGCTCAACGAGTACGATCCGTCGAATGCGGACATCACGCTCTACCTGAACATGATCCGCAAGCGCGCCGGCGTCCCCGACATCGAGGAGGCCTATCCCGACGCCGTCGGCGACCAGACCAGGATGCGCGAACTGATCCGCCGCGAACGTCAGGTCGAGCTGTGCTTCGAGAACCTGCGCTATTTCGACACACGCACCTGGATGACCGCCGAAACGGAGAACAACATGCCCGTCTACGGCATGAACATCGACGCGAAAGACCACAAGACGACCGGTCAATTCTGGCAGCGGACGCTCTGCGCCCACGACGGCGGACGCGACGGCAACCGCGTCTTCACCAAACGCTGCTATCTCTTCCCGATTTCCCAGGAAGAACTCGACCGTGTGAAATGCACGCAGAACTACGGCTGGTAAACCCCACTAATCCGGATAATTATGAAACTGAAAAACATATTGATACCCTTCGCCGGCGTGCTGCTGCTGACCGCCTGCGAAAAGGACCACCGCAACGACAACCTGGTGGACCCGCGCGTCTACATCGTCAACAACGGGGTGCAGACCGCCACCTACTACGACGTCGAGGAGACGCTCGACTACGACATTTACGCTTACAGCAGCGGCTACTTCGGACAGCCGTCGGAGGTGAAGGTCGTCCTCGATCCCGATGCCGTCGAGACCTTCAACGCTGCGAACGGCTCCTCCTACACGCTGCTCGGCGAGGAGTACTATCAGATCGTCAAAAGCACAGGTTCGATCTCGGCCGAAGGCCGGCGCGCAACCCTCACCGTCCGCCTCGACTGCAAGGAGATCATGGCGCTGCCCTACATGAACGACTACGTCCTTCCGCTGCGGCTCACGGCCGCGGGAACCGAGGTCAACGAGGAGCTGAACACCATCCTGATCAATCCCCGGATGCAGGAGACCGAGGTGCTGGCCGAGAACGCCGGTGTCGTGGAAAGCGACTTGAGCGCCGTCGATGCCAACACACTCGAATTCACGGCCTACACCGAATTCGACAACAAGTGGGATTCCGAGATGGAATACGAACACGGCGATGCGGTGCTCGCGGCTTATAACGCCGAGCACGGCACGCAATACATCCCGCTGCCCGAAAGCGCCTACGCCTTCACGGCGGCCAACCTGGAAGCCGGCTCGAACAAAGCGGTTTCGACCATCAAAGTCGACAAATCGAACCTGACGGCAGACCGCTACTACACGCTGGCCGTAAGACTCAAGGACAATTCGAAATTCAAGATCGGCGAGAAGAACACGGTGCTTTACCACATCTCGCTGCTCCCGATCTACGACAGCCGCAATAAATGGAGTCTCGTTTCGTGCAGCTCCTACTACACCGGCCGCGGACCCGAGCTGATGATCGACGGCGATCTGGTCACCCGCTGGGAAAGCCGTTACAACACCATCGGAGAGGGCGACATCAACCCCGACGAGGCATCGACCGTATGGGATATGGGCAAGACGTACTACTGGTGCGGCATGACGCTCGTCCGCCGCAGCGACTCCTACGTGACCGACCTCCGTGCCGGCTACGTCGAACTTTCGGACGACGGCGAGAACTGGACGAAAGCCCAGGACTTCGATTTCGGCGACAAGACCAACACGTCGACGACCGGAACCTACGCCGCCGAGCAGTGGACCGTTTCGGGCCGCTACGTACGGCTGGCCGTAAACGCGAGCAACCGCAACAAACTGTACTCCGTATCGGAATTCATTCCGGTACTGGCAGAAAAGACGGAATGAACTCAAACCCCAATTTTTTCGCCCCGATGAAAAAACCGATCCTGCTTTACCTGACGACCCTCGCCCTGGCCGCACTCTGCGGCGGGGCGGCGGCCGGGCAGGCCACGGCGCAGAGTGCGCCCGACATGTCGAAATACATCCTGACCCCGAAACCCGCCGACACCCCGCGCATCAACGGCGCGCGCGTCTTCGGCGTCCGTCCGGGTTCGGAATTCCTCTACACGATCGCCGCGACGGGCATTCGTCCGATGACCTTCTCGGCCGAAGGGCTTCCCAAAGGGCTGAAACTCGACCCCAAGACCGGACGGATCACGGGACGCGTAACCGCTCCGGGCGAATATACCGTGTACCTGAAAGCCACGAATGCACTGGGCAGCAGCGAGCGCAGCCTGAAGATCGTCGTGGGGAACGAAATCGCACTCACCCCGCCGATGGGCTGGAACAGCTGGAACTGCTGGGCGCGCGACGTCACGCAGGAACAGGTGCTCTCGTCGGCACGCGCGATGGTCGAAAGCGGACTCGCCGACCACGGCTGGTCCTACATCAACATCGACGACGGCTGGCAGGGCAAACGCGGCGGCAAGGACAACGCGATCCAGCCGAACGCGAAATTCCCCGACATGAAGGGCCTCACGCGCGCCATTCATGACATGGGTCTTCGGGTGGGCATCTACTCCACGCCGTGGATCGGGACCTATGCCGCGCACATCGGCAGCTACTCGGACAACCCCGACGGCGTCAACGAGTGGATCAAAAAAGGCCGGCACAACGAACATTACCGCTATCAGAAAGAGGGCGGTAACTACTGGAAGGACCGGACCGAAGTCTGGCACCTCGGCCCTTACTCCTTCGTGGAGGCCGACGTGAAGCAATGGGGCGAATGGGGCATCGACTACCTCAAGTACGACTGGAATCCGCTCGACTACTACCATGTCAAGGAGATGCACGACGCCCTTCGTACTCTCGACCGCGACGTCGTTTACAGCCTCTCGAACAGCGCACCCTACGGCGACGCGCCCCAGTGGATGCAGTACTCCAACTGCTGGCGCACGACGGGCGACATCCGCGACACGTGGGAGAGCATCAGCAGCATCGGGTTCAGCCAGGACCGCTGGCTGCCCTTCAACCGCCCGGGCCATTGGGCCGACCCCGACATGCTGGTCGTGGGCATGGTGGGCTGGGGTCCGAAACTCCATTACACGCAGCTCACGGCCGACGAGCAGTATACGCACATCAGCCTCTGGTCGCTGCTGGCGGCGCCGCTGCTGATCGGCTGCGACATGGCACAGATGGACGACTTCACACGGAGCCTACTGACCAACGACGAGGTGATCGACGTCAACCAGGACCCGCTGGGCCTTCAGGCCGTACCCGTCTGGCAGCAAGGCGACCAGGTGATCTACGTCAAGCACCTCGAAGACGGTTCGATGGCCGTCGGGCTTTTCAACCGGGGCTGGCAGACCGTGAAGATGAATTTCACGCTCCGCATGCTGGGACTGCGCGGCAAACAGACCGTGCGCGACCTGTGGCGGCAGAAAGACCTCACGGAGTGCACCGACAAGTTCGAGACCACCGTTGCACCCCACGGCGTCGTTCTGGTGAAGGTCTGCCCGGGCAACAGCCGCGAACAGGCGACCGGCAAATAGCAAATGCCCTGTTCCCATAACAAAAGACGGATACCTGCGTATCCGTCTTTTTCTTGAGCGGCATTGCCACAATCCGACAGAAAAGCCTTCCGGAACGAATCCGAAAGGCTTTTCCGCTTGTGGGAACAAGCGGATTTGAACCGCTGACCTCCTGCTTGTCGAGCAGGCGCTCTAAACCAACTGAGCTATGCTCCAAAGCCTTGCACAGCGCACTGTGGACTTGATTTTGGAAGCTGTTGCTCGTGTCGGTTTATTCATGGTTTAACTGGCGGTTTAACTTTGTAGCTAACTCCGAGATGGGTTAATAAATTAAGTTATCTATATAATAAATTAGAGAGGACAAACTTGCAAAAGGGGTATATTTGAGACCCCTTTGTAAAGTCTGTCCTCGTATCTGTTGAGAAAATCGCGCAAGAAAATTTTACTCTTTCCCCTGCTCTCTCCTTTTAAGAATGTTGTGTTGCTTTTGTTTCTATAAACAAAAATCCTCGACCGTATGGCCGAGGATATGTGCTACAAGTCCTTTGATTGACCGTGTGACGCAATTATAGAATGTTCAATTTATATAGCCCTTGAAAAATGTGTCACTTAATCTTTACCGATTTTTTAACTCCTTATATTCTTTGGCTATTGTTCTACATAGTCCCGCCATAAATCGCAATGTCGTCGTAGATAATCTGCCCGTCGCGTTGCGGAATATTCTTTCATAACAATCCAATGGCGGCTCAATATCCATTGCGCATCTGCGGCTACTTCTCGATCGGTAATCATATTAAACGCATCTGACAAAAGCCGCTTTTGTCGTGCTTCAGCCCGTTTCCATGCAGGACGTTTTGTCCAATCATAATTCACCACCCAATTGAAAACACTGCCTTTGTAATATTGCGTCAAAGCCCAGCAACGATTAATAGAATTTTCCAATCCTATGGTATATCGGATTTGTAACAACGCTTTTCTATTCGGGTCCACCGTCTGTTTGATGGATTGCTCCAAAGAGTACATTTCACGGGCAAAATTGTATTTGTAATCCGAATTATCTGGCAGTCTTTCCCCTCCATGTGAAAATGGGTTCCACTTCATAAATCCGTCTTTGTATGTATTCAAAGAGTATTGAAACGCTGCCGAAACCTTACTGAAGTATTTTATCGCATCTGCATAGCGCATTTCCCGTAAACACTGTGTCCCGATTATCTCATTGAAATAATCCGTATCGGTATAGCTTCGTTGGTTTATAAAACGATCGAATGCAGTTTGTGGTTTTTGTAACCGTTCGGTATAAGCGATCAGATGACTTACTCCGACCGTATCTATCAATGCAAATAAATTATTACTGTAATCAAGCGCGTTATGCACTTTTGTTTCCTTGCGGTATTCGGATAACGAAATGCATTTTTCTTCCCAGCGGTTTTCCACCTCAAAAAAAGCAGTTTGTTTATTTACGATGTTGAGCAGGTTGTTATCCGCCATGTTCGCCAACTGAATAGCACGGGTATAATTCCCTTGTTCGATATATCGCGGAACAATGACTGAAAACACAATTTTTCGCAACATATCGTTCCAATAATAGCAGGTGCGATTATATTTAATGACAAACCACTCGCATGTCGCCTTTCTGACACGATCGTCGATATTTGTTATTATCTTGTTATCGAGCCATCGAAGCTGGCGAAGCAACTTTTCTTCATACTTTGCATTATAAATGCTGGATTTGGCATCCAGATAGATGCGCAAAACCATGATGGATTCCTTTATAAAGTCATCGCCCTGTACGTTCTCGGCTTTACTCAACAAATTCGATGCGGTTTGTATATCTCCGTCCAGATCGGTAAGGTAGGCGGCCGTGTAGTACCACATGGCACGATTCGACACTTTACCCTCATGGGCTGCTTTTCTTGCAAAGTCCCGTAACCGCATGACTTCATCCCAACCACCGAAGTTACCAAGACGAAAATCATATTCTACTGTCGCGATTCTCTCCTGTAGCATCTCGGGAATTTGCGGAGAATCTGGATCATAGTTATAAAGCAATTCCAATAATCCGATTTCGTTCATCGGTTTTCCTTGCTTCTTGGTGCAGAAGAGCAACGATTTAATATCTCCGCACTCGGCATATAAGCGCATCGCCCGTTCTGTTTCTCCAATCCGATAGTAAGCCCCCGCGATATAAGGACGAATCATTTGCTTAATCAATCCGTCAGGCAAAAGCGGCTGTACTTCATTCCAATAGTTGATGCAACGATCGTATTGTGATGAAGCGAACAAAGCACGAATCGCCTGTAATGCGTAACGATCCCGCAATCTGTACTCGTTATAAGCCATTGCACGACGAGCGACGTCAGACAAGGTAACGCTTACTTGATCTTTGTCGGTCGGATAGTACCACGGATCATTCTGTTCCATGCGGATTTCTTCGCAGAGTTTCATTATAGACAGAAGTTCCGCGATCTTCCTATCCTTATGTGTCACGATCCATCCAATGAATCGGTTTTGCATCAGCGTATCTTGGGCAGGTCGTTCGATAAGGTCCGTAATTCGGTCGATCTCCTTGCTGGTGTAGCGGTAAACAGCTTGGTAAATATCATCCAATGGAATCGCAGTAGAAGTCAGCTCTTGCCACAATTCGCAATTTTGCGTTATTTTACTTTTAGGCTGTTTCGGTAGCCACCGCCCATAATATTCGTCCAGATCATGAGTTTTACTGTAATCGTAGACACGATAGGTACGGTATTCGGCTGGTTCATAAATCGGCCCACCTCCCGAATAAGCCTTATTTACAGAGAAAGCCGCAAGGAGTGAGACCACGCTACAAACGGTCGTATAGAGTTTCGATTTCATCGGTCGTGTAGTTTGAAATGCAGGTTGAATCCAAATGATAAAGCAAGACTGAATAGCTGTCGTCTTTCAATCGTTTTTCGGCAAGTTGTTTTACTTTGAGCACCTCATCATATCGGGAACTCTCCAATCGGATTATGTCCCCTTTCTGTAATTCGTGGGATTCCAGATAATGATTTTTCAACACCTTGTAGGTTCCATCGCTTTGGCGTCGATAATATGTCAGGTCAGAAAAGTCCGTCGTCCGTAAGATCGCTTTGAAACGATTATCTCTGAACCAGATTCCCCAAGCAAAGGCAGGATAGGCGAAATCAAGATGTAACCGATAGTTGGTATTCGTCAGATAGGGGGCAACATCGGAATAGTCCAAAATCGAGTTTTTGGTTTCTGCATTGCGCAACGCACCCGTATTGTAGAGCATCAGCACGCCCCGATCGACAGGAGGACAATCGCCCCGCAGTTGGTGTAATCGGATAGTGGAACTTAATTCGATTCCTTTGCCATGCAATGAATCTTTGGCTATGCGGCACAACTCGAAATAGCTGTTTTGTGTTGTTGCAGTCCAATCGTAATCGAATTGCACCTCGTTGATGTTACCGATCTTATGACGGGTTGCCATTGCCAAAATGCGTGTTACGATGCGGTTCGCCAAATCAGCCGTTTTCACGTTGGTTTGGCGTAATGCCTCCAATGTGATATAGACGGTAGGGACAATCTCCATATCGACGGGAGGAACCTGCCGAAAAACGGTCGTAGCAATTGGTACTGGGTACAATTCTCCCTCCAGCCAATGATTGTCCAAAGCCACGTCGAAAAAACGAAGATAGAGCCGTTTTACATTGTGCTTACGCAGAAACGCCAGCTCCGAATTGGTCGGATTGAACGTCGTTTTCCAATGATAGATAGAGTTGTATTCACTATGCGGTACAATTCTTTTGATAGTTGTAGAATCCACCGTATTGCACTGTTCCTGCGGATGGGTTTGTCGGTTACCGCAACCGACCATAACCAGCACGGCAAGTATTAGTATGCAGTTCTTCATCTTGCGTGACGTAATTTCAGAAAAATCATTTTATATAGCCTGTGGAAATTATGTTACCTAATCCGTTTCTGTTCTTCCCACCTCCTTATATATTCCTTTGCATCATTATATTGATTGCATTCATTTTTTGGCAATTTCTCAAACACCTCTGTGGACTTTTGCATCATCTTGATAGCATTGTCCAAATCGCCTGTCTGTTCGTATAAGTGTGCTTTCTCGAAATAGACCATCGCTTTCATTTGGCAGACCTTTCCATATTCCTGTTCTGCATATTCCAGCATATTATCGTATAGGTGCTGTGCATTGTCTATTTGTCCTGCAACCAAATAATCAGAAATAAGGTTAAACATCATTTCCTCTTTCATGGCAGGATTGGAATATTGCCGAGCAACTGAATCAGCTTGCACTTTCTGTACAAAGGCTTTCAACACGCTATCGCCGCCTATTGTTCCCGTATTGAAGTTCTGCACAATGTCATTGAGCATTTCATCATAGGTTTGCTGTGGACGGTGACTGCCACACGAAACAAGCAGTAGTGCAAATATGGATAACAAACAGATTTTCATAATTATAAAAGCGTGACGCATTTTGCAGGATTTCCCAATATATAGACCTGTTCAAATCATGTCACTCGATTAAATCAATCATTACCAAATACGATTGCGCAAACTATCCCAATAGTAATAATACATATCGTTGGAACGTGTAGATGTAAACTTGCGGCTATTCCTCCTGTAAATAGGCAGGCCAAAATTGAAACGATTACGACGGTGATAATTTTATCGCCTATACTGTTATCTTTCATATTTTTGAATTTTACTCATATTTATTGCGGTGTACTCGATTATATACTTCTGTCCATTCTGTACAATCCCAATCCGCAAATGCTGTTGCAGGAGAAAGGCTTTCATTTTGGATATTGATTTCTACTCTCCACTTACTAATAGGGGTTCCTTTAATAGCGAAGAAAATACCTGCACATTCCGTATGGTATAAACAATGATATTGAGGACTTATCATCATTATATTCTCAATATTGATTATCCCCCATTTTTCAATTAGGCCATAATCGCCAGCCATATTCATTTCGCCCCATTCTTTCTGGCAAATTGGGATATAACCACCTTTACATTTCCCTACATCATCATAAATAAGAGGAATAACCTCTTTCCCGTGCATATCTACAAATCCCCAGTGTTCATTCCTCTTACAAGCTGCCAATCCCTCGTTAAAACCACCAATATCATCGTAAATACAAGGCACGATAATTTTCTTATCTGTGTCGATATATCCCCATAATTTGCCTATACGAACTTTTGCCAATCCGTTACAGAACGGTTCTATCTTATCATAACACGCATAGGCAGATTGTTTTTGTGGTGCTCCCTGTCGCTCCAGCTTAACCCGCAATAAATATTCTGTATTCTCTTCATCAATAGTATAATCCAAAGAAACTCTATCAACTTGGTTTATGTGGACACAATCAATTATATAGGTTCCCTTATTCAAAGATAATTTGCAGAGTGTATTTGCTTTTATATCGCATCTTGGCTCCATGTCAATAAATACATGACAATCAGAATCAGATATAATTTTTAAGGTTGCCATATTCATTAGGCTGTATCCACCTCCAACCCCCAGATGTGATTAGTAATAAAAGAAAGCGCAGGGCTGGTGACTTATTTTAGTGCGACAGGTCGTAGGAAACCCAATAGATAAAATAAGCAACAACCCCGCGCCTGTATCGTGAAGATACGACGGGAGGGCAATGCCACTTATCCTCTCTATTGTGCTTGGAATTTCCTACGTTCGTCGCACGAGAATAAAGTTACACTTCCGTAATTCTGTATGTTTTCCACAAAAGTAGAAAACAAACATCGGAAATGCAACGGCCTTGCACCTCTTTTTTCGAGGTTGTTGCAGTTACAAATTTCGCCAAAACAAACTTGCAATCCAACAGCGATTGGGCTGGAAAGTAAACTTTGTTCTTTGCTTATTGGGATAGCAGGCTTTGTTCTCGACTTTACGCCTGCATAAGCCCTCAAAATGCACGTTATACCAATCAAATCCAACTGATTATCGTACTCCCGTCCGCATAAAATCCATATTTCTACTTGTCTGATGATATAACAGAATGTAATACGCATCATTTCAGATACTTTGCAAATCTATTAAGTATCTGTCCGCTTTGCTCTTCCGTAAAAGAAAATACCCCTGCCGTCGTGAAACAGCAAGGGTATTTTTCTTGGTTGAACATCGAGTGTTGTCTACTCCACAAACCACCTGTATTGGGCATCGCCCTCGATGGCTCTGCCTATACCCGTGATAAGCTCGGTAGCGTTCAGCGAACGGTCGAGGAACGTGTCGATGTAACTCGACTTGTTGGCTCCCGTAAAAAAGTTGTAAACCCTCCAAAGGTCGATCTCTGGATTGTCCCCTCTTGAGAAGTTCTCGTCCATGTAATACGCCTTTGCCACCGCGTTGATATGGCAGTCCGTAAACTCCATAGCGGGAAGCTGTCGTTTCTCGGCTGTGGGCAGGTATTGGTACAACCGTGTCTTGCCGATAAGCTGGGCGAACTGGTGCTCGGTAAGGTGTCGTTCCTGCATCGCTGCCATCCGTTTTACATGGCGTTCGGCATCGTACTCTCGAAACAGGCGCAAGGTGGCATCGAACAAGTCCTGCACGCCCATCACCCGCAGTTCGCTCTTGAATCCGTCGGTCGATACGCAAAGGTTACAGCACACGAGGTTCTTGAACCCGATGAAGACCTTGAATTTCTCCACCGTTTTCTTGGAATAGAGGTTCTCGTGGTTATAGGCCCTTACTCCTCCAATCGAGAGGTTCAGCCTGTTCCCTGCCACATCCTCGTAAATCGTGGGTATCTCGAAGCAGAAAGCCATCCGTTCGTAGTAGATGGTCTTGTCGGTTTCCAAGAGCTGGTTCACGGGCTTGTGGATGGCTTCGGGAATCCGCCCCTTGATGATATGGGACACGACTATATCGGGAGCGTCGATTACCTCCTGCGGGAACATACGGTGTGCAGCCCCCAGCACCGTTTCGATAAAGCTCTGGTGGGAGATGGTCACCTCGTTGTCCTTGCTGAATACGGGAACGACGCAATCCGCTCTCAAGTGGGCTATATCGACAGGCTTGGTGTTGGCCTCGATAAAGTGGCGGTTATGACGAACACCCAAAGGAACGACAACACCCGTCGTTGCTGATTGGGCTGGTTGTTCCTCTACAATCGTTGCTACCTCTGCGGCAGGGTTATCGAGGAAAGGGCTGTCGGAGTTCAGACCGACGGCAAATTCTGCATTAGGCTGAAACGCTGGGTACATGGTTGTAAGGAGTTTGAGGTTGAACACTCGGTTGTGCAGGCTGTGTCATATTGCACCATTTGAGAATGGCCTGACCGACGGCAGGTGTGATGAGGAACTCGGGACGGCCCGTGAACAGTCCCGTGCGGTCTTTGGATGTAGTAGCCTTGTGGTTCATGGCTATATCGAGGACTGCGGTAAACTCGTAATCCACGTTATCACGCTGTACGGCTTTCAAGCCCACTTTCTCTGGAACCATTTTGCCGTTCTTGTCCGAGAGTACATAGTCCTGCTTGGAACGCATTGTGCAGATCACATGAGCAGACGAGGTAAGGATACGTTGGATAAAGGCGTTCTGACGGGGTGTGACCTTGGCCCAGTTTGCAAAGGAGTTGCCTTGCAAATTGGCGTGGAAATCCAGCAGGTGATCCCAACAATGGGAAATGCTGTCGATGATGATTACCTCGGCTCCTGCCTGCTCGCAAATGCCTATGGCCTCGATGTAGGTTTCGGGTGCATAGTTTTCGAGGGTGAGGACTTGATAACCGCCCAGATGGGCATAAAGATCAGCCGAGCAGTTCTCGGAATCAATGACGGCGATTTTAGACCAGTCGCCTGTCATTCCGTAAGCGATCAGAAGCGACGAATAGGTCTTGCCCGAACCCGAAGCTCCCGCCAGTGCAAGCCGCATCTTGGCTGCCCGACGCATGGATTGTCTCAATTGCATAACTCTACAAATTAGATGATTAGTAAATGATTAAACTAATCATCCTCGTTGCGGCTTTTGTATTCCTTCTGCAAGTTTGCCCGATAATCTGCCAGAGAAATTCGCCTCTGTAATATTAGTTCCCAAATCTCGATGGGGAGGGGGCTTAAATAGGGGTATTTATCCGTAGGTAGTATAGGCATTAAACAAATAGGATATAATCACTAAATTCATCTAAACCGATTACAACTGAATGTTAATTTTGATAATTCCATATAAATAAATAACTTTGGAATATCTGTTCTAAATTAAGATTAACATGACACAAAATCATTCATATCCAGGAGGCTCAAAGTCAAGAGTAGACCAAGCTGGAAAGAATATTCGCCAGAACACATATACAGCAGACGATTTAGCAGTTATCGACCAATGGCGAGAAGCGCATCGGATAGTTTTGAATACATTTCAAGCAATATTACGAATGCGTACAAGAAATAATGATTCCATAACTGTTGCACAACGCCATAAAAGACGCTCAACGATTTTTGATAAATTAACTCGTCACTCAAAAATGCAACTATCAAGAATGGATGATGTTGCAGGTTGCCGTTTGATATTTAATACGATTGATGAATTATATGCGTTTCGCACCCAAATACATAACGCTAAACGAATGAAACATCGTTTGCGTAATGATCCAGATAAATATGATTATATCCAGCATCCTAAACAAACGGGTTATAGAGGTGTCCATGATGTGTATGAATATAATGGAAAGAAAGGTGCAAACCAAAAATGTAATGGCTTAAATGTTGAAATTCAGTATAGAACTCGCATTCAACACGCTTGGTCTACAACCGTAGAAATTATCGGCTTAATTACAGAAAACCAACCTAAATTTCAAAGAGGAGAAGACCGTCGTTATGAACAAGCAATGGTATATGCAAGCGAAATTTTATCAAGAGCTTACGAAAATATGTATGGGCCACTGCCTGATCTTTCCAATGATGAATTAGTAAGGCGATTTATTGCCTTAAATGATGAAATCCATTTGATTCAACGGTTAAAAGGTCTAAACTCCACAAATACTGAAATTTCTAAAAAGAAAAACGCCATTCTTATTTTTAAGCCAGATGGCGAATTGGAAGTAAAGACATATAAAGATGCAACAGAAGCATTAACTGCTCTATTTATACTCGAAAAAGAAGTAACACATGATGATATAGTGTTAGTACGAGCAGATACCTCACAAGAGGTTCGAGAAGCTTATAAAAACTATTTTTCAGATGCCCGAGAGTTTATCCAGCTAATCGAGAATGGTTGTCAGAAATTATTTCAGGTTATTCCTCTTGATATAATGACAGAAGAGGAATAATCTATTATATAAAATCAAATCCTGTAAACTTTTCGTTCTCCAGTTCTAATATCTCCCGATACTGTTCCTGCATATCGAGAGCTTTTATAAAGTAAGGCAATGATACCTTTTCGGGTAAGGTTTTGCACCGTTTATCGAGTTGGTAAGTTAGGCTTATCGGCTCGGTATTCGGTACGTCGATAGCGTTGTATTTCGTAAGCAGTACAGACAAAGCTGACTTATTGCGTTTGGGTACTGCAACGCCTTTCACCTTGCAGAAATCGCATATCTCTTTATAAATCCCTGCATCGGTTTTTCTAATTGAGTGATTGATAAAACACCCTGCCGTCAGTTCATAGCCTTTCTCTATGGTCTTAATAAGTCCTAATTGCCTACATTCATTTAATAAGGCAGTAACCGTATTGCGGGACAATCCGACAGCCTTTGCAATTTGGCTATTGCTTCATTGCACGGTATCCGTATTATTCAGGCATACCGACTTTAATAACAGCAGAAACCCTGCAATCTTGGCAGGATAGTTCTTCTTAAAGAAACTGTTATCCAAAAAGAAATAGTCTTTGCTGGTTGGCTTTATATAATAGGAATTTCGCCTTATAAAGCCTCTGTCTGCATCTTCTTTAACAATAGTCTGCACGGTCAGACAGCCTGCATCTTTCAGCCGTTTGATAACACGGCGGATTGTTCGTTCATCCAATCCCGTCAGTAAGGATAGCTTTTCCTCGGTTACATGAGAAATGTTCGTCTTGTGATTGGAGCAACATTTAATGGTGGCTCACACATAAATATCGACGGGTTTACTGTTTCCCGTCTGAAAGTTCACGATTGATTTGGGGATTACGGTATAATTCATCGTTAGCAATGGAATTTGTGTTATTGGTAAATATAATCTCTTTTAAGTGCAGCAGTTTTCGGAAGCAGGCTACGCCGTAATGGTCTTTGGCCTGTTTGCGGTTATCGAATCACCTGCGGTCTTTGATATGGTAGTACATGGTCTGAAAGACTTTAATAGGTAATGTATAAGTAGGTATTGTATATATAGGACACTTTTGAGCAGTTAGCATAGGACAGATTTGAGCAACTGCATCTATCGGTTATCAAAACCTACTATCTTTTTTTATGAAAAAGGACAGAATATCTCTGTCCCTTTAAGGTTATACAAATATAATAAAATAATTCGATAATTCCAAAGCAATTGTATTTATCAGTTACAGAATGTTCTGGGATTGCAACCTATGTTTCAATTTTCCGACCGACAATCTATCTTTTTTGGCTTCTAAATTTTGTTTGATCTCTTCTACATCGATTTTTAGAATTTTACATGGTTCAAAAAATTCGTTCAATTCAACATATAGACAATAATCAAACTCAAACCCTCTGAAAATGATTTTTGAGCGATTTGCTGGCTCTCGTCTGGTTTTAATTTCGACTCTTTTATTATGTTCGTCATAGCCATCAAACCCCTTTTCGACAGTTGTATCATTTAATTGAATATTAAATATTTGACTGCAATAATATTCTCCTAAATCCCCAACTAGATTTTTTGTTCGTATTACTTTCGCCTCTTTTAAAGCTTTCAGAGCATGCGCTATATTTCCCAATTCAATTCCAATATCCATAATCTCCTTTTTTTGTGACACATTTTAATCTGTTCTATATATCAATAAATTTCCCAATTACGTCACCTCCTCCAAAAATTTCTTTTCTCCCAATTTCCACACCCGTTCTTTCCCTGTTCTGGATTCCTCTGCATCGAAATAGAGCATAATGGATTTTCCGATACCTCGCCTGTCGTATTCTATCTTGTACGCATCAAAAATCTGCTGTAATTCCTTATTAATAATCGTTGTCGAATAGGTCGTGTTGACTTAAAGGCATTGTACACCTTGGCGATAACAGCTTCGCTTGTTACCTCTTTAAGATACCTTGCCTGCTTTATTTCCGCTTGAATATCTGCGTCCTTAAATTGCAGTTCTCTGACCTTACGGAATCCGATTACATCAAATGCTTCACAATACAATCCATATTCCTCTTTGAGTTCATCATAAAATCGACGGTCATAAGTTTCATCGGACTGCCGTAACCGTTGAAGCACCTCAAACAATAAGGTTATACGGTCGGCTTTGGAATCGCTCCTGTTCAATAGTTTTCTTCGTTCCAATTCCGTATAAGCACTGTATTCCGATTGTGACAGAATTTTGAACGCTCCGCTACGGCGATAGGCTTTATTGAGGATTGCAGAGTGTCGATATAACATCTTCAGACGTTCATCCAGATAGGCATTGTTATAACGAAAATAATTGATTTCGCCCTTATCCGTCACAAATCCCAACCTGTTATAATCGACATTCTCGATGGCTTGATTGATAAGGAATTGTTCTCCTTTCGTTTCAGCCTGTGGTCGTAAGTCCAATAGTCGATGAAATTCCCTGTGTTGTTCCTGTAAAAACTGTTCCAACTCCTCTCGACTTTGATATGTTGTGTCAGGATTGGTGTCCGTAACATGAATGATTTGCTTTACACCGTTTCTAAATCTGCCGACAATCTGTATCGCTTCCGTTTCTGGGTCTATCAATGTTGGAGAAACCAATCCCTCGATGGTTTTATAAACCCGTGAAAGCATAATCACCGTCGGCTTGAAATCGAGATTAATATCCAATGCGGAGTAGAAACGGCTGGTAAAGAAATTGTAGCGTTTCAAAGATATTTTGCCGTTCTTATCTGTCACCGAATCGAATACGTGATAGCCCTCTTTATGGAGTTGTTTTCGAGCTTCCGTACTGCAATAGACATTCGTATCATCCCCAATTTTGAAATTCACAATCAATTCCTTAATTCCCCTCACCGAATTATAGAACACACATATAGGGGTAGCATCCTCTTTCAGTTGGGCGAATAAACGGTGCAACATTACCTCCACATTGTTCGTGGGCCTTATTTCTAACTCCTTGCTATGGTCGTAGGCTGGTTTTATTTTGATGATTGTAAATTTCTGCTCCTCAAAACGCGGGTCATTGATAACAATAGGAGTGGCTGATACCATCGCCTTATTCTGAAACAGAAAGAAATCATCAATAGGCAGCGTCATATCCTGTCGATAGTCAATGTCAGCAACTATTTTCTCACACTCATCGAACAACAGAAAATAATCCTGCAAATAAGGAATATGCAGTTTTTTAAGTGCACTTGTCACTTTGGGATAGCTGTCTGGTGTTGTCATCAACTTTATAGGTTGTCCCTCCTGTGCCGTTATCCGCTCGATAATTTTAGTCGTTGGCATATTATCACCATACACGCCGATAATATTCGGATGCTGTTGCTCCTTGCCAATTATGACAGGTACATTCGGTTCGATGATAATAGAATTGCGTTTAGAATGAATCTCCAACCAAGTGGCGCCAATCCCACATACTGTCTTGTCGATAATGGTATTTGTAGGTATCTCCTTGAATACTGAATCCAAATGTTCGCCTGCGTCTACTGTTCGCAGGTCTATCGGCAAACGATTATTTTGCAGTTCTGGGACATCGGTTGGCAGGAAAGAGTAATGATAAGGTTCGACGGTTTCCAACTTGGCAATCAGTTCCTCTTGAGTTAGTGGGAAAAATCCATAGTCGATACTCCCGAACGGATATTTAGCCGTTACATGTGCCCCTTTTATTTCATCCTTTTCTTCGCTCCTAAAAATGGCTGCTCCTCGCTCTGTTTCCCGTTTGATATGTCTGTATAAATAATCTGCTTCGGCTCTGAATGTTGGAGTTTCGCTGTTCTTATGATAAGTAGGGAATCCACGATTTTCACCTGTAAACAGATAGTTCAATAGGAACGATTCATATTCGGGAGTTAATGAAATGGAAATATAGGATATGGAATACTTTGCTTGTTTAGTCAGCCGAATTTGAAATTCTGGAATCCCATGTTCAAGTTCGAGCACACCATCAATAGACACTCCATCCCTCACCATCTGCCGAAAAAGACGGCAATCACGGGCGGCATCCGAGTATCTTAATTCCCAGAACTCCACTTTGCGCCATACCTCTCCCGCTGGAGGACGAGGTATGGTAGCAGGATCTATTTCTGATAGTTTCATTTTTATCTGGCCCAAATCAACTTTTTAATCATCTCTTCGGGCGTATAAGGGAATACGCCATAATTGACTATACCATGAGAATGAACTGCTTTATACTCTTTGCTCGTTGGATTGTAGCGAGATGCGTTATTCGCACGATCATACTTATACATATAAAAAATGTAGTTTTCATCCACCTTTTTATCCACATTAAAGATATTGGGATAATCTGGCTTCTTCTTGCCGTACATCAGATAATGGTTTACATATGACCATATATCTCTATTCAGATATAATTTTCTTTTTACGCCACCATCTACTTCAAATTCGTAAAAAGCCATCCCTGAATCTATACCACATACCAGATTTAACGGTTGCGATGAATCCATAATTTTTACAAGCAGTTCAAAGACAGCATCATTGTCCGAGGTTTTTAGATCAGCGAAAGAGGCGGGTTGGTGGTCTACAAATCCATCGTTCAAAGCATCCATTTCAGCTTCGTACTCTTTCTGGCTGGAATAATATTCACTCATAGCAATATAAGTTTAAGTTGGTCTTATAAAGTTAGCAAAAAAATAAGAGATTGTTCGTTTCCAAACAATCTCTTTTGGGTAGTGACGCATTTTTTTAGGGGTATATAAAACAAATTTTTCCAAAAATATGTCACCTGTCATAGCAAGTGTTGCATCGCCTCATCAATCTGTGAGTTCTCGAAACTATCCAAATAAATCTGTGTGGTGGATAAATCCGAGTGTCCTAACGATTCGGAAATCAATGCTACGCTAACGCCTGACCGTTTGAGCACCGTTGCATAGGTATGTCTCGCCACATAGGTCGTTAAAGACATTTCCAAACCGATCATTTCTCCCAGCGTCTTTAACTCTCGATTGACTTTTTTTAGTGTTTTACGGATACGGTCACGTTTCTGCTGTTCAGTCTTATGTACGGCAGCATCGAGAATTGGAAAAATATAATCACTATCACTTCCAAACGGACTGGCATACTTTTCTACGATTTTAGCTGAAATGTCATTCAGTGGGAAACTTATCGGCTTGCCTGTCTTTTTCCTTACATAGCAAACCCTACCATCCTTCAAATCGCAGAAGCGGAGCAATGCAATATCCGAGAAATTTATTCCTGCACCAAAATAGCTGAACAGAAATAAATCCTTTGCAAGTCCCATATAAAAGCCTGAATCAGAAAGTTCGAGTGCGAGGATTCTTTGCACCTCCTCCTTGGAAATCGACCGTTTCTCTGTATGAATATCAAACTTGTTTATTTTGAATCTGTTAAACGGATATACATCCTGCTTGATAACGTCCTGCTCTATGGCTTTATTGAAGACGCTACGGAGCGTTCGAAACAGTTGGCTTATCGTGGTGTCCTTACATCCTCTGGCGTGCAACCACTCTTCGTATCTTTTCAGCCACACACAATCAATCTCTCGAAAGGGAATATTGAGTTTATTACGCGTGTAACTCATCAACGAATTAAAGGAGTATTTATAGACCGCCAAATTACCCAGCCTCTCCGTCTTCTTCATCTCCGCAAACAACCTGCCGTACATTTCCGCAACAGTTTGCCCTTGGATCTTTTGTTCAACAGCCTGTGCCAACGATCGAGGGGTGTACTCTTTGCGTTCAGCCATCATATCGACAACCAATGCGTTGTACTCCGCCATTTTCGAAGCGATCAGTTTGTCAATCACTATTTTATTGGGACAGTTTCGTTTGGGCCTATTCTTCTCGAAATCCCAGAATTGAGGTAAAACCGCTACGCCAAGACTGACGTATTTCTTTTTTCCGTCTTTACAGAGACGAATCATCAACGGATGCGCTCCGTTTGCAAGCGTTTTCGACTTGTAGCACAAAATGCTGACACCTGTTGCCATGTGAGTTTGTGGTTTAACTCTCGGTTTAACTCAACAGTTAAAAACGGTGGTAAACCACGAAAACAGCGCATACGAAAAAAGCAGTCGCATTTCTGCAACTACTTGATTTTCATTGGTGGGAACATGCGGATTTGAACCGCAGACCTCCTGCTTGTCGAGCAGGCGCTCTAAACCAACTGAGCTATGCTCCCGGTATAAAAAACCATCCTGTCCTGGATGGTTTCGGTCGTGGGAGCTGAGGGATTCGAACCCCCGACCCTCTGCTTGTAAGGCAGACGCTCTGAACCAGCTGAGCTAAGCTCCCCTTTCGCTGAATTGCGAGTGCAAATGTATGATAAATAAATCATTCCTGCAAGTCTTCAATTCTTTTTAGGGAATCTTTTTTCGCTGGCTGTTCGTTCGGTTGACACATTGGTTGACACATTTACATAAACTCAATGCTGGTTAAACAATAGTGAATTAGTTGATAATCTTACATTTGAATAAGCGAGGACAAACTTTGCAAAGGGGCCTATAAATATATCCCTTTCGCAAAGTCTGTCCTTGCTCTCTCGACAGAAAATCGGCGCAAAATTTTCCCCTCCTGCCGCTTTCCCGTTTTTATCAATTTTCAGTAGCTTTGATTTCTATAAATAAAAATTCCCGACCGCATGGCCGAGGATTATCTTTATATAAATTGCTCTAAATACTTTTCATTAAACCCCGCTAACGGGAATTTGAAATCTTTCAGTGTTCCGTCTGTTGCTGTATATGTAAAGCTAACGGCGTCGCTCTTGTTGTGAACGGCAAACAGGTTTACGCTCTCTGCGGAATTTGAAAACTCAATAACGTTAGGCATGATTAGCGTTATATCTCCTTTTATATCGTCCAACGGACAAGACATTGAAACTATCGGCTTCCCTCGTCTTTGAAATGTCATTTTTACGGGTTTCTGCTGGTCGATGTCCAACGCAAAGAAATAGTAAAAGGTAAACGGGACGGTTTCATCTTCTTTTCTCCCGACAAATAGGCAGACCCCGTCATAATCATTATAGGCTACGGATTTGGCAATATAGGATATTTGCAAATCATCCTGTTTCTGCGTGCCTGCCTTTCATTCTGTTTTTGGTGTTTTGTTCATTTTAGCTAAAATTTATGTTGTTAAATAAATCTTTGATTATGATATAAATATACGAAAAATCTGTGACTTGTGCAAGTAAAAAAGAAAGGACAAACTTACTAATGCAAGTCTGTCCAAACTTCGAGGATATTTAAAAAAATTATTTGCGTTTTACCTCATGTCTTACAAGGCTTCCACTAATTATTCCTGCTTTTACAGTTTCTTCATCAGCCGCCCTAAAATTCTTATATTTTGCAGGATAACCAGTTACCGTTACAGATTTGATTTTTCTTCCCCAAAGACCTGTTCTTATAACAATAGCTTCTTGCGTTTCAATCAACACATCGCCGCCACCATTGTTTGCAAGAGCCTCACTAATAGCAGTATTGATGCAATTTTTTAATCCGCCTTTTCGTACCTTTTTGGTCGGTACGAGAGTATAAGTAACTTTCTGATTAGCAACATCCAAATCACTAATTACAGCGGCAGCAAGAGGAGCTGTTACATCACGGGTGGTTGCTGTTTTATGCACAACAGAGCAAGAGGTCATGGTCAAAGCAGCGACAAACATCAGTATAATCGTTTTTTTCATAATTGTAGAATTTAAGTTTGAAATAGGATTTTACATTAAGGCATTATTTTAAATATCCCCGAAATTTTATTTTGTATTCACCAATGGCAGGCACTTCAAATATTAACCATCCGCGTGTCCCAAAATTTGATTTTATAGTTTGATTACTAAATCCATAAACATCAACGTCTTTAAGAAGTTTAATATCTTCAAGTTCTGTTTGCTTAACCATTGTCGCATAAGGATGTACTTCATATTCATTTCCATTATTATCAATTACACAGAAACAAGAATAATCAACAAGATGGGCTACTGAATCTCTGTTTACAAATTCTATTTCAAATAGAATAAACCTCCCCGATGTCCTTATATCTCGAAATCTTTTTTTGAAAGATTTTTTTTCTTTCAAAACATTACATTGGTAAGGAGCCTCAATAACATTATGCTTAATGTTAGGGGATGATATTCCTGCGAATGGTATCGCGATAAAAATCAATAAAAATGACAGTAATTTTCTTTTCATACCTGAAAAAATATCGCTCCAACACCACCGCGACGGTTATTTTTTTGATTTAAATAAACAGAAAGCGTGGTGCCGAAAACTTATTTAGTCAAACAGGTCGTAGGAAACCCAAGGTATAAATAAGCAACAGCCCCACGCCTATATCCACGAATGGATATGACGCGGCAAGATGTCTGCCCTTCTCTACCTTGTCCGAATTTCCTACGTTCGTTTGACGAGAATAAGCAACACTTTCCGTGTTTGTCGTATGTGCCACAAAGATAGACAAGACAAACTAAAAAGCAAAACATCTTTCCGATTTCTCGGGACTGTTGCAGATTGAATTATAAAGAACAAGCCGACATATTCCCTCTAATGTTGAGTTGCAAAACATTCCAACCCTCCATTATTGAGAATATGCCGACTTAAAATCTGTTTTGACGGTTTGGTAATGGCTGTAAGGATTACAAGCAGCCGATAATCAGCCGACCGACCAACCGAGTATATAGAGTGTTCCGCACGTTATCCTGCGGCTATCTTTTGTATCACGCTGTCCATACAGATAGACTGTCCGCTGGCTAATCGTCCCCACCAACAGCAACCGTATTCCTCGATAATAACCTCTCCCTCTCGTTTCAGTCGTTCGGCCAGCCACGAATCAATCAGCCACCATTCCATGACATCACCCACAAAGGGATAGATATATTCTTCGGGTAATAAGTGTCTGTCGAGCATTTCATCCACGACCGCGGTTTGATTCGTCAACACGCAGTTCTCTATCAATCGCTGTGCCGTCATTGGATTCCCTGTTGAGCGGCTATGTTGCGTAACCATTGGTTAGCAAATGTTGTGTGGCTGGCCTGCAAGCGAGGGTTCAGCGCTATTCCATCTTCCGACCATCTGACGCTGTTTTGCTCGATACCGCAATAGTCGTTGCGATAATAGTAGGGAATGAATTGCTGTGTTTCATTGTGCAGGGCAAAGAGCATTTCGGGGTCTCGCATGGCATCGCCGTTCTGCTGTCCGTAATGAGCCAGCGAAAAAAAGTCGTACTTGTCGATACGGCCGATCAGTTCTATGTGGACGGGCATATAAGTACCGTCCGAGTTGTCGATTTTGGTTGTTTGTAAAGCTAACAATGCGCGGAAAATCCCCGCCGCCTTTCTGTCAAGTGTTTTCATAGATAAAACGGTTTTACATTTGACAATAAGGAGGGGGCTTTAGTATAGAGTAGGCGTGTGTGCAGGGGAGATAGATTGCAGAATTTGGCGGATTGATTTTTGATTCTGCTCGTCATGGACAATACTTTCTGCTCGCAAATAAAATAAAATAAGCAGAATATGCATATATTTGTGAGCAGAATCAAAAGTACAACTATGGCAGACGATCGGCTGGATATTATTAGGAGGTATGTAACAACACATCCGCAATGTTCCTCTACGGAGATTTTCGAGGGTATTGGTCAAACCGTAGCTTATGCTACTGTGCGTCGCGATTTGGCAAAACTGCTTGCGGACGGTGTGTTGCTCGTCACAGGAAAAGGTAAGGCGAGCCGTTATGCGTTGTCCCCAGCCTATGCACTGTTTCAACCTGTCGATTTGGATGGCTATTTTAGTCAGGAAATTGATGAGCGGCAAATCAACGAAACCTATAACTTCGATTTGATCGAATCGACACTTGCCGTCGCTTCGCTGTTTACGAAGAATGAAATCGAGCGCCTCGATGGTCTGCAACATATGTTTGCCGAGAATATCTCGAAATTATCTGCGGCACAATACCGTAAGGAAATGGAACGTCTTGGGGTGGATTTAAGTTGGAAGTCCTCTCAAATCGAAGGTAACACCTATTCCCTGTTGGAAACCGAACGTCTGTTGCTGGAAAAAGAGACGGCGGCAGGAAAAAGCAAGGATGAGGCGGTGATGCTGCTCAACCACAAAGATGCTTTGGATTTCATCCTCGATAATCCCGACTATCTGTCCGAGCTGACTGTGGCAAAGATCGAAACGATCCACTCGATTCTTGTCAAGGAACTGGCTGTCGATCGCAATATCCGTATACGGCGCGTAGGCATCACGGGGACGAATTACCGTCCTTTGGACAATGAGTTTCAGATTCGTGAAGCGCTGGAACAAATGTGCCAAGTCGTAAACAGGAAAGAAAACGTATTTGAGAAAGCATTGCTTATTCTGTTGTTGATTTCCTATATTCAGCCATTCGACGACGGCAACAAGCGCACGGCACGTATCGTCAGCAATGCCTTGTTGATTGCCAACAACTATTGCCCTCTGTCGTTCCGCACCGTGGATTCTATTGATTATAAAAAGGCCATGCTCCTCTTTTATGAACAGAACAATCTGTCCGCTTTCAAACAGATTTTCATCGAGCAGTTCGCGTTTGCCGTAAAAACCTATTTTTGAAATCATCCCTCTTCATAGGAAACTCCAATCCGCTGTCATTGTGGGTTGGAGTTTGTATTTTCTGTCTTTTGAGGATAAGCGCCTACGGCGTGTATGTAAAGAGAGAAATTGGAGTGACGCAATTTTCAAGGGGTATATAAATAAGAAATCCCCGAAATATGTCACCCTCTCTTATTAAATGAAAAAGCCCTCGTGCGTAAGCACGGGGGCCGTATATCTAAAATGTAAAACCGCAGAAATCTGTTTCTGTTTGTTGCTCTCGCTCTATAATCTTCCGATATTGTTTCTGCATATCGAGTGCCTTTATAAAGTAGGTTAACGATACCTTTTCGGTAAGGTTTTGCAACGTTCGTTCAGTTGGTATGCAATCGTTATCGGTTCCGATGCTGGTATCTACAATAAAAATTCAGTCAGTAAGAGGACAAACATTGTCAAGGGGTATGAATTATAGACCCCTTGTCAATGTCTGTCCTTGTCTTTTATGAACTGTTGATGCTGGTTAAATAGAGAGTGAGGACAGACATTGTAAAAGGGTTTATCTTTTAGACCCTTTTACAAAGTTTGTCCTTGCTCCTCTCTACAATAAATGCTGCATAGCCGCATCTATCTGCGAGTTCTCGAAGCTATCGAGATAGATTTGCGTGGTGGATAGGTCGGAATGGCCGAGCGATTCGGAAATGAGGGCTACGCTTACACCTGACCTTTTCAAGACCGTAGCGAACGTATGCCGAGCGACATAGGTAGTCAGATGTTCGATGCCGACCCGCTGTCCGATTTTACGCAACCAGCGATTCGTGTTCGTCAGCACCTTGTGCGTTCGGTCATATCTCTGCTGTTCCGTTCTATGCACACGGCGGTCGAGTATCGGGAAAATGTAATCTTCATCCGTCTGCCCTTGTCGCTGGTATTTGACAATGATATTCCGCATTTCTTCCGTCAGCAGGAAATTAATCGGCTTGCCCGTTTTCTTGCGAACGTATTGCACCCGTCCGTCCCGTATGTTGCCATATTTTAGTAGGGCGATGTCCGCAAAGTTAATCCCCGCACCGAAATAGCTGAACACGAAAATATCCCGTGCCAATCGTTCGGATGGATAGCCTTGCGACAAATCGAGTGCAATAACCTTGCGCACATCCTCTTTCGTGATGGCCCGTTTCTTCGTTCGCGTATCGAATTTGCTGATTTTATAGGTATCGAACGGGTAATAGTCCCGTTTCACCAACTGCAATTCTATCGCCTTGTTGAACACGCTACGCAACGTGCGAAAGAGTTGGCTGATGGTCGTATCACCGCAACCGCTCGTCCGTAACCAGTTCTCGTAACGGCGCAACCACACGGCGTCAATGTCACTGAACGGAATTTGCAACCGCTGCCCCGTGAATTTCAGCAACGATGTACGGGAGTACTTGTAAACACCCGCATTGCCGAGTTTACCGCCGCGTTTCATGTCGTCAATCAGTTTATCGTATAATTCGACCACCGTCGCGCAACGGACTTGGTTATGAAAATGGGACACGAGCGTTTCCGCCGTGTATTCATGTTGCTGGGCGGTCATTTCGACAATCAAATCGTTGTATTCCGCCGTTTTTGCGGCTATCAGCCGTTCGATTTGCTCCTTGTTGGGACAATTCCGTTTGGGCTTGCCCTTCTCGAAATCCCAAAACTTTTCGTACAGGGAAAGGCCGAGCGAAACGTATTTGCGTTTGCGGTCTTTCGTCGCTCGGAGCATTAAAGGAAGCGTTCCGTCTTTGAGCGGTTTGTACTTGTAACAAATGACCTCGATGTTTGCTTTCATGCGTCATGTTGGTTGACACATTGGTTAACACAAACGGACAAAAAACGTGTAAACCGACCACGGAGGCACATAAAAGAAAAACGACCTACATTGCTGTAAGTCGTTGATTTTCAGTTGTGGGAGCTGAGGGATTCGAACCCCCGACCCTCTGCTTGTAAGGCAGACGCTCTGAACCAGCTGAGCTAAGCTCCCCTAAAAATGGCTTGGGACTGCAAAAGCAATCTTCCGATCACCCTCCGGACCACCCTTTTACAGACGATCCCTTGCAGGCGTTTTTGAAAGAACCTCTACGCAACCCTCGCGCATCTGCGCCTGAACAAGGACTTGAACCTAGGACCCCATGATTAACAGTCATGTGCTCTAACCAACTGAGCTATTCAGGCTTTTCGAGACGAATTGTATCGTCGTTTCGGAGTGCAAATATATAGCAAATTTTCATTTCCGCAAAATTATTGCACGAATTTTTCGTAAAAAAAGTATCTTTGCATGTCGCACAAATCGTAAAGAAATGATCTTGAAACGTGTTATTTTCCTTATTCTCTTGGCACTATGCGCCTTAACGGGCCTGGCGCAGGAACGTCTGACTTTTCAGCCCGATGCGTGGGACTTCGGCACGATCCGCGAAACCGACGGCCGCGTGAGCCACACGTTCACGGGCGTCAACCGCAGCGACAGCCCCCTGGTGATTCTCGACGTGGTGACCACCTGCGGCTGCACGGTCCCCGATTTCTCGAAGAAACCGATCCTTCCGGGCGAAAAGACGCAGATCACCGTCACCTACGACCCCGCCAACCGCCCCGGCGCATTCACCAAGGAACTGTGGGTCTACTCCTCGGAAAAGCGGAAAATCGCCACGCTCACCGTGCAGGGGAGTGTCATTCCGCGGCAGAAAACCGTCGAGGAACTCTACCCCGTCGATGCCGGCGGAGGGCTGCGGCTGGCCTCGACGCTCAACGCCTTCTCCTATATTTATCCGGGCCGGCAGGTGCAGGCGGCGATCGGCTACGCGAACACCTCGAAGCGCCCGGTCCGCCTCGAACTGCGCCCCGAAACCATGAGCGGACTGCTCCGGACCGGCTATCCGAGACAGGTCGCGCCGGGCGAACGGGGTGAAATCAACTTCTCCTACCTCATCCCCGCCGACAAGCCCCGCTACGGGACCGTGCGCGACGCACTGGAGGTCGTGGTCGACGGCCGCAGCAACGGCACGACGCTCGTCACGCACGGCATCGGCGTCGACCCGCAGCCCGCGGATGCGACACAAAACGCCCCGAAAGCCGATTTTTCGGAAAATATCCTTAAATTTGGGCCGGTCAAACATGCGGGACCGGTTCGGAGAATGCATTTTACGCTCTCGAACGCGGGCGGCGCGGAGCTGATCGTGCGGGCCGTCGAGGGCGAGGGACACGTGGCCACGACGCTCGCCCCGGGACTGAAAATCACCCCCGGGGATTCGGTGCGCTGCGAAATCCTGCTCGATCCCCGGGCGCAGGACTACGGCATCGTGACCGAACACCTCGTGGTGGTGACCAACGACCCCCTGCGGCCCATGCGGCGCATCCGGGTGACGGCGGTCATCGAAGAGTGACACACAAACACACAACGGATATAATGTACCCCATTCTTGAAAAAAGACTCCTCGCGGAGGGCATCTGGCTGATGAAGGTCCTCGCACCGCGCGTGGCCCGTTCGGCACAGCCCGGACAATTCGTCATCGTACGCGTCGACGAACACGGCGAGCGCATCCCGCTCACGATCTCCGATTTCGACGCTGCGGAGGGCAGCGTGACCATCGTCACCCAGGCCATCGGCGCCTCGACGCGCAAAATCTGCGCACGGAACGAGGGCGAGGCTCTCGCCGACTTCGCAGGTCCGCTGGGCCACCCTTCGGAATTCGTCAAAATGCCCCTCGAAGAGCTGCGCAAACGCCGCTACCTGTTCGTGGCGGGCGGCGTGGGCACGGCCCCGGTCTACCCGCAGGTCAAATGGCTCAAGGAACACGGCGTAAAGGCCGATGTCATCATCGGCGCCAAGACACGCGGCATGCTGATCTATACCGACGCCATGCGCGCGGTGGCCGAAAACCTCTACATCGCCACCGACGACGGTTCGGAAGGGTTCAAGGGACTCGTGACGGCGCTGATCGGAGAACTGATCGAAAAGGAGGGCAGGCGCTACGACGAATGCGTGGCCATCGGCCCGATGATCATGATGAAGTTCGTGGCCCTCACCACGAAGAAATACGGCCTGAAGACCACCGTATCGCTCAACGCGCTGATGGTCGACGGCACGGGCATGTGCGGCGCCTGCCGCGTGACGGTCGGCGGCCGGACGCGCTTCACGTGCGTCGACGGCCCGGAGTTCGACGCCCACGAGGTCGATTTCGACGAGGCGATGCGCCGGCAGGGCATGTACCGCACCCAGGAGCAGCGCGCCGCGGTCATCGAGGCCGAGCGCGAGGCCGGACACGTATGTAAGATCGGATTGGACAAATAGATTATGGCAAACAAGATACCCCGCGTGCCGGTGCGCGAACAGGACCCGGCGATCCGTGCGACCAATTTCGAGGAGGTCTGCTACGGCTACGACCTCGAAGAGGCCACGCTCGAAGCCTCGCGCTGCCTGCGTTGTAAGAATCCCCGCTGCGTGGCGGCCTGCCCCGTAGGCATCCGCATCCCCGACTTTATCGCCGCGCTGCACGAAGGCCGGCTGCAGGAGGCTGCCGACATCATCTCCGAGGACAGTTCGCTGCCCTCGATCTGCGGCCGCGTCTGCCCGCAGGAGAGCCAGTGCGAAGGTTCGTGCATCCTGGGCATCAAGGGCCAACCGGTCGCCGTGGGCAAACTCGAACGCTTCGTCGGCGACTGGAAACTCGAACACGGCGCCCCCGTACAGCCCGCCGCAGCCCGCAACGGCCATAAAGTCGCCGTCATCGGCAGCGGCCCGGCCGGGCTGGCCTGCGCCAGCGACCTGGCCCGCATGGGCTACGAAGTGAAGATTTTCGAGGCGCTGCACGAGGCGGGCGGCGTGCTGGTCTACGGCATTCCCGAGTTCCGTCTCCCGAAGGAGCGGATCGTGGCGCGCGAAATCGCCCAGGTCGAACGGCTGGGTGTCGGGATCGAGACCGACGTGATCGTGGGCCGCACCGTGACGATCGACTCGCTGATGGACGAGGAAGGGTTCGACGCCGTCTTCATCGGCTCGGGCGCCGGGCTGCCCCGTTTCATGGGCATCCCGGGCGAGAACCTCAACGGCGTGGTTTCGGCCAACGAGTTCCTGACGCGGGCCAATCTGATGCACGCCTACGACAAGGCGTACGACACCCCGATCTACGTCGGGCAGCGTGTCGTGGTCGTGGGCGGCGGCAACGTGGCGATGGACGCCGTGCGCACGGCCAAGCGGCTGGGCGCGGAGGCCACGATCGTCTACCGCCGTTCGGAAAAAGAGCTTCCGGCGCGCGTCGAGGAGGTCCACCACGCCAAGGAGGAGGGCATCCGCTTCCGCATGCTGACCAATCCCACCGAGATCCTCGGCGACGAAAGAGGCTGGGTGACGGGGCTGCGCTGCGTGGAGATGGAGCTGGGCGAACCCGACGAAAGCGGCCGCCGCTCGCCGGTGGTGAAGGAGGGTTCGGATTTCGAAATCGCCTGCGACGTGGTGATCATGGCGCTGGGAACCTCGCCCAATCCGCTGCTGGCCGCCACGACCGCCGGTCTGGAGACTACCCGCCGCGGCTGCATCACGGCCGACGAGCGCGGCGCGACGACCCGGCCGGGTGTCTTCGCGGGCGGCGACGCCGTGACGGGCGCCGCGACGGTCATCCTGGCCATGGGCGCGGGACGGACCGCAGCCAAGGCCATCGACGAATATGTAAAATCGCGTGCGAACGGCATACATTAGGCAAAAAATCCGTACATTAGCGCCGACATGCAAAGCTGATAAATTCCAACACCATGAAAAACATCAAATCCCTGATTGCCGTCCTGGCCCTCTGCGGCCTGGCAGCCTGCGCTGACAACACCCCCAAAACCTTCTCGGGATTCATCGCCGACGCCTCGATGAACACCGTCACCGTCCGCGCGCTGACCGCCGACGACACCTACACCTTCTCGACCATGAATGCCGACAAGAGCGACGCCAACGGCCTGCTGCTCGGCGCCCCGATCACCGTGGACTACACGGGCAAACTGAAGGACGGAACCGCCGCCACGAAGGTCGCGACCGATCCCACCTACGCCGAAGCCGTCGGCAAATGGACGATGCCCGACCCGATCAGCCCCGAAAGCGTCATGGGCATCGAGATCATGGTCGAAGGCGAAGCCAAATCGATCAACATGGCGACGCTGGTCTACACTTCGTGGGAGCTGCAGGGCGAAATGAACAAAATCCTGCTCAAGGGCCAGAGCCTCGGCAACGGCCAGACCATCGACTTCACCGAGACGGGCGTGATCGCCCAAACGGCCGACGGGAACTACACCCTCACGATCGAGGGCACGGGCACGGTCTACACCAAGGCCAGGCAGTAAACAGTTTTCCGCACCGAAAAGCCAGCGCCTCCGGACTTCCGGGGGCGCTTTTGTTTCCGGCGGGGCAACGGCTTTTTTCCCGAAAATAGCAGCTCCGGCGCTTGCTAAATCCGCGCTAAATGCGTAAATTTGTGGCTACTAACCCGTTTATCCGAACCATGAACAAAATTCTGACGGGAGCCTTGCTGCTCCTCTGTTCCTTCAGCGCCGCGGCGCAGACTCCCCGCGACTCGATTGCATTCGCCACTGCCGAATGGCGCACGGCCGACCTCGGCGGCGGTGCCGAATGCCGCTATGCCCAGATCGACATGTTCGGGTCGCGGCAGAGCATCTCCGTCGCCACCTACCCCGGACGCAAGTTCACCACCTCGATCGTCCACCTCGACCGCAGGGCCGAGTCCACGAGCGATCTGGGCAAAGCCGCCGGCGCGGACATCGCCGTCAACGGCAGTTACTTCAACGTCAAAACCTTCGAACCGGTCACCTTCGTCCTGCTCGACAGAAAAATCGTGGGACGCACCACCCCCGAGGAGACGTCGCGCACCAACGGCGTCATCGCCTTCAAGGACCGCAAGGGACGCCGGATGGAGATTTTCCCGTGCGACACGACGCAGTACGCCGACGTGGCGCGCCGTTACCGCTCGGCGCTGGCCGCAGGCCCGGTGCTGATCGACGGCGGCAAGGTGGTCGAATACACCTCCGGGAGCAGCTTCTACACCCGCCGCCATCCCCGGACGCTGATCGGCAAGCGGGCCGACGGCACGGTGGTGATGGCCGTGATCGACGGGCGTTTCAAAGGCCGGGGCGACGGCGCGACCATCGCTGAAACAGCCTACATCGCGCGCCAGCTCGGACTTACCGAGGCGCTGAACCTCGACGGCGGCGGCTCCTCGACGCTCTGGACGGCGCAGGAAGGCGTCCTCAACCATCCCTACGACAACCGCCGCTTCGACCACGAAGGCGAGCGCGGGGTCCCCAACTGCATCGTGGTCCGCAGGTAACCGACCAGCGACCCGGAATCAAAAAACGCGGTTTGATGAAGTTGCATCAAACCGCGTTTCCATTAACCTTGCCTCCTTATCGCTTCGACCGCACGTACTCGTCGTACATCCGGTCGTAACAAGCCTTCAACTGCGGAAACTCCGCCTTCTTCACCTCGTACATGAAGACGCCCCGGTAGCGCGCATCCTCGTACAGAGCCTTCATGACCGCCGCCCAGTCGTTGTCACCCCGGCCCTGACCCGGCAGTTCGTGGCACTCGTTGCGGCCGTCGCCGTCGCTGACATGGATCGTTTTCACCCGCCGTCCGAGCGCCGTGATCAGCAGTTCGGGATTGTCGATGTGGTTGGTGTCGACCGCAGCGTCCACCTCCCGGGGCATCAGCGACATGATGTGCAGCACCTCTTCGACGGTCCGGCCCAGCGGGCGTTCGTAGTTCCCGTCCCTGACCAGTTCATGGCCCAGCATGTTCTCGATCACCACCCGGGCGCCGATCTTCTTCGCGTCGGGAAGCAGTTCCCCGACCGAGCGCACCAGTCGGGCGATCCGCGCGTCGCGCTCCCCGTGCCCGAGATACCAGCTCGGATGGAAGAGCACGATCCGGGGCGAAAGTATCTTGCAGAAACGCAGCACCCGCCGGTTCAGTTCGACGCTTTTCCGCCGCACGGCCTCGTCCGTCTGCGAAAGATCGATCTCCCGGCCGTAAGGCATGTGCACCGACCAGACTTCGATTCCGGCGCGTTTGAGGTCGCGCTTCAACCGACGGCAGCGCGCCTCGATCTGCCGATCGTCGGTCATCTCCTTGTCCAGGAACAGTTTCGACGCGCTGATCTCGATGGCGTCGATACCCGCCTTCTTCGCCTCTGCGAAGGTTTCGTAGGTCCAGTTCGACACCGGGCCGAAAATCCCGGACGAAGAACCCACTTTCAGCCGCGGCGGCTGCCCGGCAAACACCGGGATTGTGCATAGGACCGCAAGCAGCAGCAGTCCGGTTCTGTAAAGTTTCATAAATGCAAAGATCGTAAAAAGTCAGGCCGATGCAAAACCGGGCCGGCATGCGGGGCGCCCGAACGTTACAACGGATAAAAGGGGCGTACCAAGTGTTGGTACGCCCCTTGTGAATAAACTTATTTGACGACGGCTCCGATCACCGTCTTGCCCTCGCGCGAAGCGCCGGTCTGGTCGACCGTGCTGACCGCCTCGCCGAACGCCGGGTCGAGCGTCTCGCCCAGTATCTTCAAATCCGAAGCGGACATGCCGTACTGGCGTGCCGGATTCGCGTCGCCGAGCAGTACGCAGGTCTTCATCGTACCGCCGTTGTCGCCCAGCGGGCTGAGCATCGAAGCCGGATCGAACGCCGCGCCTCCGACGGCCATACCGTCGGCATTGTAGACCGTGCCTCCGATAATGGAGCTGGCGACCTTGTAGCTGGCGTCCTTGAACCAGGCGACATCGTCGGCAGCGCCGTCCGTCGTATTGCCGGAGATCAGCGTATTGTAGACCTCGATGGCCCCTCCGACGGCAGCCTGCTGCAATCCGGCACCGTTTCCGGCCGTCACCGTCGTGTTGCCGGCAATCGTACAGCTGACGATCACCGCCTTGCTCGGTTTGGCCGCCGTGCCGTAGACCGCGATACCGCCGCCCTTTCCGGAATGGTTGCCGTAAAGCGTCGAATTGACGATCACCAGGTTGCCGTTCTCGCGGACGTAAATACCGCCGCCGTTCTTGGTGGCATGTTCGGGATTGACGCTGTTGTTCGAGATCGTGGTGTTGCTAATCAGCACGTTGGTCTTGCCGCCCGTGTCGCCGAAGATATACATGCAGATACCGACTCCCGAGGTCTTGTTGTTGTTGAACGTACAGTTGTTGATCCGCAGCAGTTTGGCTCCGTCGGCCCACAGACATCCGCCGTTGTATGCCGCCGTCGACTTGGTCGCGTTGTCGGAGACCACGCAGTTGTCGAACAGCGCCTCGGCTCCCGCATCGACGCGGATCGCACCCATGCGGATGTCCGTATTTTCGACAATCTTGCAGTTGAGGATGTCCACCGTCGCGTTGCCGATGAAAATGCCCGCGCCGTAACTCTGGAAGAACTTCACGCCGTTGATCGTCGTACTGCCCACCGTGCCGAACTGCGACGAACCGTTCTTGATCGTGAATCCGTCGAGCGAGGCCTTCATGCCGTTCATCTTGGCCGCCGTCACCGCAACCACGTGGCATACGGCATGGTTACCGTCCAGAATCGTCTCGTTCACGGCAGGATCGGCCACGGCACCCTCGGCCGCATCGGCCGGATAGCCGCCGATCATCGAGAAGTTGCTGTGGATCTCGAACGTGTTGTCCAGCGCGGTCTTCATGCCCGTCAGCGGCACCGAAGGCACGTAAGAGCCCGCAGCCACGTGGATCACGTCGCCGTTCATCGCCAGGTCGATGGCGTTGGCCAGCGTGGTCGCCGTCTCCCACGTCAGGCCGTCCTTGTCGGCCGAGCCGTCGGTCTTGACGTAGTAGTGCGTCGCAAGATCCGAAGCGCTCGCGGCGGCCTGCGTCACGGGCAGCGTGGTGTTCTCGCCCTTGATGACATAGGCCGAGATCGTCGCCGTGCGTTCGTCGAGCGTACGGTTGGCGGCCACGGTCACGGTGATCGTGGCGTCGCCCTGTCCGTACGACGGATCGAACGACACCCAGTCCTTGTCGCATTCGATGCGCCACGGAAGGTTCGATTTGATCGAAAGGTCGTAGTCCTTGGTAGCCTTCTCTGCGATGATGCTCTCCTCCACGAACGACAGTTCGGGTGTCTCGGGAGTAAAGGCCGTATCGTCGCTAAAATCCTGGCAGGCTCCCAGCGCCGCGCATGCGGCCGTCAGGAGCAGGTATTGAAATATCGTTTTCATCGGTTCCGTCGTTTATTGTTCAACAATCGCCAGTCCGGTCGCCACCTTGCGCATGACCCCGCCTTGGTCGGTCGGCCAGTTCAGCAGTTTGAGTTCGCCCTCCGCGCCGTCACGGGCGATGAAGGTCGACGAGCCTCCGCCGTCGAGGTTGAGCGCGTCGTAGGCTCCGCAGGCCGACATCAGGTTCATCAGGTCCAGCAGGTCGGCGCCGTTCGAGTAATAGAAATTACGGCCGTCGACCACCATCAGGTAGACCTCCTTGCCGTCCTGCGACACGCCGATTGCGGTGCGCGGTTCCATGTTCGCCACCGGCATCGTGTTGGCGCTCTGGTCCAGCTGCTCGCCGTTCTTCAGCAGCAGCGTGCTGCGGCCGCAGACCGCCTCGCGGACGATGTCCTTGTCGAGAGCGTACTCCTCCGCCGTGAAGCAGTAGGCCGTGTTGTCCTTCGAGATCACGAAGACGTTGCAGTCCGTACGGTTGAACGAAGTCTTCACCGCCACACCGTCGCGGTAGCACACGCCGTAGGGAATGTAGGTCGTCGTATTGAAGAAGTCGGCGTTCGTACCGCCCAAGACCCTCTTCCCGTTCTTCTGCATCGCCTCGAGCTGCTTCATAATCGTCTGTCCGGTGCCCACCGCGTCCTTGTCGTTGGCGAGCGTCGTGCGCAGGGTGATTTTGTCGCTCAAGGCAATCCGGAACAGGAACATCTGCATGGCCAGTCCGTCGTCGGCCAGAAATGCCATCTCCAGCACGTCCACACCGTCGGCCAGGTTGTAGGCCCTGTCGCTCTTCACATGAGCCACATATCCGTTCGACCCGTCGACGATGCTCTGTCCCCAGGCTGTCTGGGCCGTCGTGTCGAACTTGGCGTATTCGTCGAAAGCATTCGAATTGTCGCACGCCGCAAGCAGCCACACGCACAACAGCATTCCGATCATATATCTGTATGTTTTCATCGTTTTATCGTTTTATGCATATTGGACAATCCCGCTAATAACCCGGATTATTCGGTTTGAGATTCGGGTTATAAAGCAGTTCCCGGCTCGGAAGCGGCATCAGGCACTGGTAGTCCTTCGTGCCGAGCGTCTGCGTAGCCTTTCCGGTCCGCACGAGGTCGTACCAGCGGAAACCCTCGGCGAGGAACTCCAGACGGCGCTCCTGAAGCACCGCGTCGAGAAAATCGGCTTCGTTCGCCGGACTCACCCTGTCCAGACCGCGCTTTTCCCGCAGCTCGTTGAGACGATCCAGACCGCCGTTGAGCCCCTGCGCCTCGGCGCTGATCAGATACATTTCAGCCAGCCGCGAAATCACCACGGGGTCCGACCCGGTCTGCCCGCTGGGGTATTTGTTGATGAAGTTCAGGTTGTCGAGCGTGGTGATCGACACCTCCTTGCGCAGGTCCTCGTCGGCGTACATCGTCATCACGTCGCCCGCGGGACGGTAGTTGTAACTGCCCTTGTTGGGGTGGTTGTAGGAGTAGAACTGGTTGGAAATCTTGATCGACGAACCGTCCTCGGTCAGGCACGAAAAGGCGAAGATCACCTCCTTGTTGGCCTTCGAGCGGAAAATCTTGTCGAAGTCGTCGAGTGCGTAGTTCGGATTGGTGATCAGGCTCTCGGCCAGCTCTTTGGCCTCGCCCTTCTTGCCCAGATAGAGTTTCACGCGCGCTTTCAGGGCCGTCACGGCGGCGGGCGACACATAGTAGAAACTGTCGGCGCTCAACCCGTTCAGGAAGCCCGAAGCCGCGTCGAGGTCCTCCTCGACCAGCGCCCAGGCCATCGAGGCCGGGTCGCGCGAAACCTTGGCCTGGGTGTTCTGCCGCAGGACGGGCACGTCGCCGAAGCGGGTCACCAGACAGAGATAGATATGCGCCCGGAAATAGTGGCACTCGCCCAGCACCCGGTTCCGCGTGGGGCTGTCGGCCAGTCCCTCGGCGATCGACATGACGTTGTTCACCTGCAGAAGCGCCTTGTAGTAGCCGTTCCACTGGCTGCTGACAAACGTATGCAGCGCATTGGAAAGCGAGTTGATCAGGTCGATCGGGCGGCCCGTGCTGGTCATCAGCTCACCGCCGAAAAGGTCGAACGCGATGTAGGAGTAGTAGGTCGGACCCTCCTGGACCTTGTTGTACATTCCGATGCGCAGCGCCTCGATGTCGTCGGAGCCGACCACCGTCGGAGAGACCGCCGAATGCGGCTCGATGTCGAGCATGCTGCCGCAGGCACCCATCAGAGGCAGCAGGGCAAGCAATATTATTTTATGCAACGATTTCATGATTAATCGGATTTAGAAAGTGATGTTTACGCCTAACTTGAAGATGCGCGGCTGGGGAACGCCGTCGTTATCCTCGCCGTAGAAGCGCGGATCGAGGTTCACGCTCGTCTCGGGGTCCCAGCCGGGATAGCGCGAGCAGAGGAAGACGTTGTCGCCCTGGGCATAGACCCGGAGTCCCTTGAGGTGGATTTTCGAAACCAGCCGCTGCGGGAAGGTGTAGCCCAGCGTCACCGAGCGCAGGCGGATGAACGATCCGTCGGTCAGGTACATCGTCGAGTTCTTGCCGTTCCAGCCGCTGTACGAGTAGATCGCGCGCGGATATTTGTCCGACGTACCGGGTCCCGTCCAGCGGTTGTCGGCATAGGCCTTCAGCAGCGAGCGGGTATAGCCGGGCTTGGAGCCGTGGATCATCCACGACGCATACACGTCGTTACCGTAGCTGTACGTGAAGAAGAGGCTCAGTTCCAGCCCTTTGTACTTGAAGGTGTTGTTCCAGCCGCCCGAGAACTTGGGGTTGGGGTTGCCCGTGACGATACGGTCGTCGTCGGTGATGTCCCCGTCGCCGTTGCGGTCCCAGTACTTGACGTCGCCGGCACGCACGCCCTTGTCGTAGAGCGCCTGCGGAACCTCGCCGTCGTACTGATAGATGCCGTCCGTGCGGAAGATGTACCACGAACCCACCGTCCGGCCGAGTTTCAGCGCGCGGTTCGAACCGATCGCCAGCATGTCGTCCTCCAGCAACGCGGTGAGTTTGTTGACGTTGCGCGCGATATTGAGCGACGAGCTCCACAGCACCTTGCCCAGGTTGAAGTGGGTGTTGATCGTGAACTCGACGCCCTTGTTGCGCATCGAACCGATGTTGCTCAGGATCGAGGTTTCGCCCGTCGTGGCGTGCACGGGCTTCGAGTAGAGCAGGTTGTTCGTGTTCTTCAGGTAAACGTCGGCGATCATGTTGATCTTTCCGCCCAGAAAGCTCAGGTCGAATCCGGCGTTGTACTGGTCGGCGGTCTCCCACGTCAGGCGGTCGTTGCCGCTCGACGAGATAGCGATGCCGCTCTGGCCGCCGTAGTTGGTGCCGCCGCTGATCAGGGCCTGCCAGCCGTAGTTGCTGATTCCGTCCTGGTTACCCGTGCGGCCGTAGCTGGCGCGGATCTTCAGTTCGGTCTTCTCGGCGTCCCAGAACGACTCGTTCGAGACGTTCCAGCCGACCGACACCGAGGGGAACCAGCCCCAGCGGCAGTCGGGCGCGAAGCGCGACGAACCGTCGGTACGGATCGTCGCGTTGACGACGTAACGGTCCTTGTAGGCGAGGCTCAAACGGGCGAAATAGGATTCGATGGCATATTCCGACAGTCCGGCGCTGGCCCCGACGATGTTCGCGGCCACGCTCGCCACGTCGAACGCCGGCGAGGGGTAGTTCTGCGCGTCGATGTACGACGTGCGGCTCTTGGTCTTGAGGAACGAGTGTCCCACCATGGCCCCGAGTTCGAAGTCTTCGCCGATCTTGCGGTTATAGTTGGCGTAGAGGTCGATCGTATTGGTCATCACGAACCGGTTCCGGTCCAGGATACGGCCGTTGTCGGCGGCATAGGGGTGGTTCTGGTTGTAATAGACGTAGTCGTAGGTGTAGGCCGAGTCGTTGTTGTACGACGCCCTGACCGTCAGCCCCTTGGCGATCTGCGCCTCGGCCCAGAACGAACCGATGAAGCGGTAGTTGTCCGTATAGGAGGTCTCCTCGGAGAGAATCTGCACGGCATTGTGCAGCAGCAGTTCGTCGGTTCCGCCCGTGTAATAGCCGCCGTTGGGTTTGTAGGGACGGTCGAAGGGGCGCTGCTGCACGGCGCGTCCGATGATCGTCGAGCCGAGGTCGGCGCCCGGGATACGGTTGTTGTGCAGATAGTTGCCGCTGATGTTGGCGCCCACCTTCAGCCATTTGAACATTTCGTGGCTGATATTCGACTTGAGGTTGACCTTCGAGATGTCGTTCGTCTTGATGACGCCCTCCTGGTAGTTGTAGCTGCCCGAGAGGTAATATTTGGTCTTGGCATTGCCGCCCGAAAACGACACGTCGAAATAGTGCGACTGGCCGAGGCGGGTGATCAGGTCGAGCCAGTCGGTGTCGGGCATGTTCCCGTAGGGATTCTGGATGTGCTTGACATAGCCCGAACTGTTGATCGTGAAGCCGTTCTGACGGTTGTAGTTGTCGACGCCCTCGTTGAAGACCTCGACGTACTGCTTCGAGCCGACGTACTGGCGGCGCCCGGTGTTGGGAAACTGCGTGATGCTGAAGCCGTAGTTGACCTTGACCTCCGATTTGCCCTCGCGGCCCTGCTTGGTGGTGATCAGCACGACGCCGTTGGTGGCGCGCGAGCCGTAGATCGCCGCCGAGGCGGCGTCCTTCAGCACCTCGATCGACTCGATGTCCGTGAGGTTGAGCGTCGCCAGCGAACTCATGCCCTCGCCGAACGAATAGAGCGACGCCGAGTTGTTCGACAGCGGAATGCCGTCGATCACGTAGAGCGGCTCGTTGCTGGCGCTGAGCGACGACGAACCGCGGATGCTCATCTTCTCGGCCGAGCCGAGGTTACCCGAGCTGGTCGAGATCGACACACCGGCGATGCGGCCCTGGAGGAGCTCCGAGGGCGACATCACGCTGCGCATGTTCTCCTCGGTGGGCTTGAACTGGCTGATGGCGTTGGTCACCAGACTGCGGCGCTGCGTACCGTAACCGACCACGACCACCTCGTCGAGAGCCATGTTGTCGTTTTCGAGCCGGACTTCATAGAACTTGGCCGGATCGCCCACCGCAACCTCCTTGGTCTTCAGACCGAGGTAGGAGACGATCAGGCGGACGTCCGTGCGCGACCCGATCCGGACGGAGAACGAACCGTCGAGGTCGGTGGTGGCACCGATGGTCGTGCCGTCGACGATCACCGTGGCGCCGGTGACCGGGTTACCGGCGCTGTCTTTCACAACGCCCTTCACGACGGCATTGGCCGAAGCGCGGGCCGCGGAGTCCCGCTTCGCGGGGGCGGACATGATGGCGATCATCTTGCCCTCGACGCTGCTCACGACGTTCTGTCCGGCGAACATCTTTTCGACGACAGCGCCGATCTCCTCATTTTCGACATCGAGGGTGATCTTCTTGTTCACATCGGCATCCTTCGTCTTGATGACGAACGAGTAGCCGTAATCCTTTTGCAGGCGTTCGATCGCCGCCTTGACGGTCGCATTGCGGACCGACAGGCTCACCTTCTGGGCCTGAGCCGCGGAGGCCTGGAACAGGAAGCACAGAAGCGCGGCAAGCGTGATCAAACTTTTGACGGAAGGTAAAAGTTTATTCATTACGTTAAGATTTGAAGTTTTGAGAAATAGGTCATTAAAGGTTCCGTTCGTTTTGCATACTACATGATATGGTTATTTTAGGGGTGGCGATATGTAATAGACCTCGGCTTCCCTGCGCACCGAGAAAAGGCGGTCCTTGTTGAGCGCGTCGAGGATTTCGTCGAGCGATTCGTTGTTGATGAACGATGCGTAGTAGGTCTCGTCGCACAGCGACTTGTCCGTGACGACGATCTCGACGGCGAAGTGGCGGCGCAGGTCGGCGACGATGTCGCCCAGGGTCTGCTCCACGAAGAAGAAGTTGTCGTTGTCGATCCAGTTCGCATAGGAATCGGGATCGAAATTGAGGAAATCGATGTGATTGTTGGTCTTGTTGAAGCGGAGGATGTCTCCGGGAGCGAGGGTGAGTTTCCCGTTCATTTTCGACGCCTTGATGCCGACCGACACCTTGCCGCGCACCAGGCTCACCTCCGATTTGGCGTCCTCCTGGTAGGATTTGAGGTTGAACTGCGTGCCGAGGACCTTCACCTCCAGCCGGTCGGCGGAGACGATGAACGGGCGGTCCTCGTCGCGGCGGACGTCGGCGAACATTTCGCCCGACAGGTAGACCTGCCTCATTGAGCGGTTGAACTGCCTGGGGTAGATGAGTTTCGTGCCGGCGTTGAGCCACACGTGCGTACTGTCGGGCAGCACGACCTCGCGGCGCTCGCCCATGCCGGCATAGACCTCCACCCACTCGCGCGGGATGTTGGCCTGGTGTCTGTAATGGAGCGCCAGGACGACGGCGGCAACGACGGCGGCGTATTCGATTATACGGAGGGGCCACCGCCACCGCCGGGCGTTACCGCTGCGGGGGGGGGAATTCGGGGCGGGGCATGCCGCGAGGATCGAGTCCAGCTTACGCCGCACGCGCTCCTTGCCCTCGGGATCGTATTCGGTCTCGGTGGCGTCCAGCAGGTCGCTGAACAGCTGATCCAGCCCCGGGTCCTTCAGCCGCTCCCGCAGCCACATGCGCACCTGCTGCGCCTCGGCTTCCGTGCAGTTGTCCCGCATGTAGGCGAGCAGCTGTTCGCGCGACATATTTTTCTTGGTATCCATAGGTTTCTTCTTGTTTTCAGGAGAATAGCACGAAAAAGAGCATCACGACGGAGATCGTCTTGCGGATCTGCTTGATCGCCAGGTCGACGTGCTTTTCGACCGTGCGGATCGAGAGGTTCAGCACCCGGGCGATCTCGGCATTGGTCATGTTGCGGTCGTAGCGCATGGCGAATATCTCGCGCCGCTTGTCGGGCATCGAACGCATCACCGAGTCGATGAACCCGACCCGTTCGCGCACGTCGACGTAGTCGTAAACGTCCGTATCGCCGTCGGCGACGTCGAGCATCGCATCGTTGATGTCGCTGCGCAGCATGTTGTACCGCAGCCGCATGTAGTCGAAGAGTTCGTTGCGCGTGGCGACCAGCAGGTAGTTGCGCACCGACAGTTCGGGGTTGACCTGCTCCTTGCGCATCCACATTTTGACGAAGACGTTCTGGATGATGTCCTCCGCCACGGAAGCGTCCTTGATGATATGCCTGGCGAACGTGTGCAGCAGGTCGTAGTAGCGGTCGAAAAGCACTCCGAAGGCTGCTTTGTCGCCGCCGCGCATCATCACGACGAGTTCCGAATCCCGTAAACAATTCTGCATGCCGGTCAGTATTTGCTCATATCCGTAACCGCATAGGGCGTCCGGCAGGCCTCCAGCGCCGCCCGGATCGCCATCGGGGCGTTGGCGTCGGTAACCGGCGTCGAATACCCCGTCGACGAGGTGCTGGCGGTCGAATAGCGGTAACCGTTTCCCTCGACGCTGACGCCCGTGCAGGGCGTGACGAGCGTCCGGAACACCGTCGCGGCGGCCGCGTAACGGCTGATTCCGTAGTCCATGTGGTAGGAGTCGCGCGTGAGGTCCATCCCGTTGTCCCTGTTCAGCGACGAAGTCCGCAGGTTCTGGAGCGACGTTCCCGAGGGGATCACGACGTCGATGCAGGTCTGGGCGGTGATCTTCCGCACCTGGGCCACGATCGCCTCGAACATCGCCTGCTGGTTGGCGAAATATTTCGGATAATGGGAGTGGTAGGCTCCGTAGGCCTGGGCCATGATGTACCCGATCGTGGGACGGTCGAGGGGCTGCGCCTGCTGGATGTAGTCGCAAAGTCCGGAAATCGCGCCCCGCTCGGTCTCGTCCCATTCCCACGCATAGTACGAACCGGTGTGCTCCTGCAATGTCACGATGTCCCACATATCCGACTCGACGATGCTCTTGAGCGAACGGTTCAGCGTCCCTTCGTTCTCCCACTTCGTCGCTCCCGGCTCACAGTAATAATAGGTGCAGATGTCCGGCGCCGTATAGTTTTCGAAAAATTCGGGCAGTTTGTAGCCGCCGTGATAGGCCCGCACCATCCGGACATGGGTGATCCCGGCGCTTTTCAACATCCCCGGCAGATGCTCCGTGGCGTCGACCGTAAAACTGTTTCCGATAAAGAGTATCTTGAGGGATTTGCCTCCCGCCGGCAGCGGCGGGTTGAACGTGCCGCCCAGTTCGCTCCCGATCCGGATCACCTCGCCGTCGGCGAAGACGAAGCAGATGTATTTCCCCGTGTCGAGCACGCAGCGCAGGGCAACGGCTCCGTCCGCAGGAGCCGCTATGCCCGTGTCGGCCCCGTCGAAAGCGATCGTCCCGCCGGTCGTCAGCGTCACCGCAGGCGACGCTCCGCCCCGCAGGGCCTCCGCATCGGCTTTCACCGCCGTCGCGTCGCCGTCGGCCGCCCAGTAACCGCCGCTGCTGACCGTAAAGACGGGAATCGCGCCTTTCCGAACGCCCCGCGTCGCGGCGCCCTTGAAACCGAATTTCAGCACCCCTCCGGCGGTCGTCGTCACCGACTCGGCATAATTGCAGGCCTCCACGCGTGCTTTCAGGTAGGCTTTCATCTCGTCGGTCGAACCGAACAGGTCGACCGACTCCTCCCCGGACACCTTCTGGGAGACGGGCACGACGACCGGTTCCGCACCGCCGTATGCGATCGTCAGCGACGAAGTGCGCTGTTGCGCCAAGGGGTTCGCCTGGGCGGTGATTCCGACCTTCGCACTCCCCGTGCCTTCCGCCGGAACGGCCTCCAGCCATTCGTCGTCGCACACGATCTTCCAATGCGCCGTCGTCGAGATGCTCAACTGCAAGGTCGTTTTCCCGGACTCGAAATTCAGCGAAGCCGGAGCCGCATAGAATCTGACGTCGGGATTTCCGTCGTCGTCCTTGCCGGAAGAGCAGCCGGCTGCTGCTGCAAACAGGGCAAAAATCAGCAGGTGAAAGAGAAGTTTTTTCATAAGTTCATCGGGTCGGTTATAATAAGTACGAACGGGACGAACCCTCTACGTAACCGAAAATGCAATTTCATGGAAATGGAATACGACGCCCCGGAACCGGAGCGGTGAATAAAGCGGAATAAGACCCCGGACGGGAACCGGAGGCCTGCTTTCAGCCCCGTCCCCCGTCCGGCGTCGCTCCGTAAGGTCATCCCCGGAGCCGGATTGTGGATTCAATCGGTTTATCTGTTCCCGGAACGTTCCGGCAAGCTGCCGGTAATTTCGGCCACCCGCCGGGCCACCGTTTCGGGCGTTACGGCTTTCAGACAGCGGTAGTCGCCGTAGCGGCAGGGCTTGTTGCCGAAGACCGAGCAGGGACGGCACGCCATGTCGGCCTGCAAAACGTCCCCGGGCGGAATCCCGTAGCCCAGGAACCCCAGCCCGGGATGCGTCGCGCCCCATACCGACACCACGGGCGTCGCGACGAGCGACGCCAGGTGCATCACCAGCGAATCCATCGTCACCACGCAGTCCAGGTTGGCGATGAGGTCCATCTCCCCGGCAAAGCGGACCTTGCCGTACAGGGCCGTGACGTTGGGATACGTGCGCTCCATCTCCTCGGCGAACGCCTGTTCGGCCCCTCCGCCCCCGTGGATGAAAACCCGCCCGTAACGCTCCGAGAGCATCCGCACGAGTTCGCGGCTCTGCGCCTCGGGATAGGTCTTGCCCCGGTGTGCGGAGAAGGGGGCAAAACCCACCCACACGCCGTGTTTCTCCCCGAAGGGATTGGGACGCTCCCGGTGCACGGCGGGCGCGGGGTCGTCCGGCACGAATCCCAGCTTCCGGAAAACGTCGCAGTAGCGCAGCACCGTGTGGCGCAGCGGCTCCATGCCGCGGCCTCCGCAGCGGATGAACGCCCGTTTTTCGGCACGCCCCTTGTCGATATGCGCCGTCGGAACGCCGTGCAGGCGCATTGCGAGGCGGAATGCCTTCGAACGCAGCACGTCGTGCACGTCGGCCACGGCGTCCACGCCCAGCCTCCGGGCTTCGGCCGCCAGCCGCCACATCCCCGCGAGGGTGCGGTGGGCGCCCCGGGTGTCGACGTCGAGGAACCCGACATCCAGCCCCGCGAAGAAGGGCCTGAACATGGGCCGCGTCGCCACTGTGACCCGCAGGCCGGGATAGGCGGCCGTCAGGGCGCGGAGCGCATGCGGCAGCATCGCCACGTCGCCCATCGCCGAGGTGCGCATCACCAGCAGATGACGCGGGACCGGCCCGCCGCCCCGGAGCACACCGCTCCCGGCCGCCGCACCGCCCTCGCGTCCCGCACCTGTGACGCCGTTCGTCGTTTCCGCGCTATTTTTTCTGCCCATAGAGCACCGGATTCAGTGCAGGGTCGTTGTACATTTTCATCTGTTTGTAGGTCTTCATGTACTTGCGCCCTGCCTCGATGTCCTCGATCAGTTCTTCGATGGCCCGCGAAAGGTCGGCCTGCTGCGCGAGCAGCACGTCCAGTTTCTTGCGGCAGGCCGCGCGATGCGCCTCGTCCACGTCCGTACGCTCCGCCTCGCGCGCCATGTGGTAGATTTTCAGCGCCAGGATCGACAGGCGGTCGATGGCCCACGCGGGGGTCTCGGTGTTGAGACGCGCGCCTTCGGCAGGCGTTATGTCCTTGTACTTGTCCAGCAGGTAGGAATCCACGTACTCCACCATGTCCGTACGGTCCTGGTTCGACTTGTCGATGCGGCGCTTGATCTTCAGCGCCTCCGCGGGGTCGATGGCCGGGTCGCGGATAATGTCCTCCAAGTGCCACTGCACCGTGTCGATCCAGTTCTTGTGGTAGAGCAGATGGTCGATCGTACCCGGTGCGTAGGGGTTGTCGATGGGATGGTCCACATCGTCCCAGCGGTGATACTCCTCGATGGACCGGTTGAAAATACGGTTCGCGTTTTCGGTAAACATAGCTTGCGGTTTTATAGTATTATTGGATTTTTCACCGGAAAATCATACCTTTGTCGGTAACGATTAAACAAAGATAATGACTTTTTCCAAAAAAGCAATACTCCTTTCGGGAATCCTCCTTTGCGCGTTCGTGCAGCTCGGGGCGCAGGTGCGCCAGACGCGCGAAGAGTACATCAGCCGCTACATGCCCATCGCCATCGCCCACATGGAGCGCTACGGAATCCCCGCGAGCATCACCATGGCGCAGGGAATCCTCGAATCCGACTGCGGCAACAGCCTGCTGTCGATGAAGTCGAACAACCACTTCGGCATCAAATGCAAGCGCAACTGGACGGGCGACAAGGTCTACCACGACGACGACGCCAAGGGCGAATGCTTCCGTTCCTACCCCTCGGTCGAGGCGTCGTACCGGGACCACGCCGAATTCCTCGACTCGCAGCCCCGCTACGACTCGCTGTTCGCCTACTCCTCCGACGATTACAAGAGCTGGGCGCGGGGCCTCAAGGCCGCGGGCTACGCCACGGCCCCCGACTATGCGCAGCGGCTCATCCGCATCATCGAGGAGAACCAGCTTTTCCTGCTCGACCGGCCCGACGGCGCACGGCTCTACGCCTCGCGCTACGGGCTGAAACGCGACCCCGAGGAGTGGTTCTCGTCGCAGAGCAGCGTGGAGGAACTGGCCCGGACCGGGGGAGCCGTCGACCCGGACAACTACCGCGTGACGATCAACGCCCACCAGGGCTACAACGTCTACGCCACCAACGGCGTGCACTACGTGCTGGCCAAGGAGAACGACACGTTCGAGAACATCGGACGGAAGTTCCGCCTCTCGGCGCGCAACCTGCGCAAATTCAACGACCTGAAGGACAAGAAGGCCCAGCCGGTGCCGGGCGAGACGGTCTACATCGAGCGCAAGCGGAAACGCTGGGAGGGCAACTCCCGGCATCACATCTGCCGCCAGGGCGAAACGGCTTACTCCGTAGGCCAGTCCTACGCCATCCGCACGCGGTCGATCGAGAAACTCAACCATCTCCGCAAGGACGAGGAGCTGGCCGCAGGACGCGAAATACGCATAAAATAAAACCCACATACCATGGAAACAACCCCGCTGAGAGCACAGATTCTCGATACCATCATCCGCAAGTCGACACTCAAACAACGGGTTTTCGACAACACCTTCGGAGCGTTCAACTCACTGAAGGAGACGCTGCTGGAAATGGCCTCGGAGATGGACGACGAACTGGACGGCAAACTCGACCGCCGCGTGCGGCTCGAATACCGCGACCGCGGCAAGT
>ERZ824473.882-NODE-882-length-48369-cov-16.364698_pt1 | contig 48369 bp, 46 predicted proteins | sample MGYA00519874_ERZ824473 | MGnify/ENA primary metagenome ERZ824473 (study PRJEB31778, sample SAMEA3449151) | human gut metagenome | biome: human gut; feature: human-associated habitat; material: faeces | place: United Kingdom | collected 2010/2012 ... | reverse complement strand
ACCTTGCCGATGGGGCAGTGGATGATGTTGGTCTTGTCCAGACGGTACTCGACCTTACCGGCCTTAGCCTCGGTGATAGCCTGCTTGATGTTCGGGGTGACGGTGCCGGCCTTCGGAGACGGCATCAAGCCCTTAGGTCCGAGGATCTTACCGAGACGGCCAACGGTACCCATCATGTCGGGGCTGGCGATAACGGTATCGAACTCAAACCAGTTCTCCTTCTGGATCTTCTCGACGAGATCCATGCCGCCTGCGTAGTCAGCGCCGGCTGCGAGAGCCTCTTCAACGCGCTCCGGCTTGCAGAAGCACAGGACGCGGACGGACTTACCGGTGCCGTTGGGCAGGACGATCGCGCCGCGGACCTGCTGGTCAGCGTGACGGCCGTCAACACCGAGCTTGACGTGCAGCTCGACGGTCTCGTCGAACTTGGCCTTGCTGGCGCTGATAACAAGATTCAGAGCCTCCATGGGATCATAGAGTGCCTGCTTATCGATGAGCTTTGCGCTCTCTTTATAATTTTTACCTCTAAACAATTTGTTTTCCTCCTAATAATGTGGTTGAGTCGGATGGATTAATCCTCCCACGTTAGGCGGCAGCGAATTGCTTACTGCCGCATGAGGAGCGAGAAGCTCGCTCTATCAGTCGCCAACGACAACGCCCATGGAGCGGCAGGTGCCGGCTATCATGCTGATGGCGGATTCGATGTCGGTGCAGTTGAGGTCGGGCATCTTCTGCTCGGCGATCTTGCGGACGTCTTCCTTGCTGATAGTTGCGACCTTGTCTCTCTGAGGAACGCCGGAAGCGGTCTCGATGCCGCATGCCTTCTTGATGAGCAGGGCGGCAGGAGGAGTCTTGGTGATAAAAGTGAAGCTGCGGTCAGAGTACACGGTGATGACAACAGGGATCATCATGCCCATGTCGCCCTTGGTGCGCTCGTTGAAGTCCTTAGTGAACTGGCCGATGTTAACACCGTACTGGCCCAGTGCGGGACCTACAGGGGGAGCCGGAGTTGCCTTGCCGGCAGGAACCTGGAATCTAACGTATCCAACTACTTTCTGTGCCAATTTACAGCACCTCTTTCTTATTAATCTTTAATTACTTCGACCTGATCGAGCTCCAGATCGACCGGAGTCTCTCTGCCGAACATAGAGACTACAACGCGGACTCTGTCCTTATCGGGCTCAAGCTCGTCCACGACGCCGCTGAAGCCGGCCAGAGGCCCGTCGGTGACACGTACGGTATCGCCGAGCTGATAGTTCAGAACGATCTCCTTGTGTTCGACACCCAGATCATAAATTTCCTGCTCCGTCAGGGGGACGGCCTTACCGTCGGAGCCTACGAAGCCTGTTGCACCGCGGACGTTATGGATAAGATGCCAGCTGTCATCCGTAAGGATCATCTTCACGAGAACGTAGCCCGGAAAAACCTTGCGTTCAACGGTTTTTTCCTTGCCGTCGGTGATCTCGGTGACGGTTTCCATAGGGATGTTGACTTCTCTTATCAGATCGGTCATCCTGCGGTTTTCCGCAGCCTTCATCACGGCCGCGGCCACTGCGTTTTCATAACCTGAGTACGTATGAACAACGTACCATTTCGCGTCTTCCGCCATGTTATCAACCCGCCAGTGTAAGGAGCGCCTTGACCAGCGCGTTCGCCAGCCAGTCGAAGCCCCAGAGAACTATTGCGGAAGCCACCATCATTACGACGGAGACGAGAGTGTTGTTGGTGAGCTGCTTGCCGGTCGGCCAAATGACCTTCTTCAGCTCGCTCTTCATCTCGCGGAACCACTTGCCGACTCTCTTGAAGAAGCCGGGCTTGGTGTTGTCGTCCTTCTTAACGGCGGTGACTGCCTTTGCGGGGGCAGCGCTGATTTTCTTTTCGTCAGCCATTTTCACGCATCCTTTCAGAAGTTACTTAGTCTCAACGTGCTTGGTGTGCTTTCTGCAGAAGGGGCAATATTTGCTGCGCTCCAAACGGTCAGAAGTGTTCTTCTTGTTCTTGACCGTGTTGTAGTTCCTCTGCTTGCATTCTTCGCATCTGAGTGTGATTTTTACTCTTGCGCCTGCAGCCATTCTTTCGGCACCTCCTATTTTATTTACCCGCATTGCGGGCATTGCCTCCCTGTATTGTGACGAGGGCTTGCGGCGAAAAATGCGCGCAAAAACAGACCTCTCGTCCGACAGGTAATTCATACTATACCACAGTGCGGGCAAGAGGTCAAGCTGTTTTTTATTGAATTTACGGGATTTTTTGGAGCAGTACGCTCCCCTGCTCAGAACATCCCGAGGCTCTTGAACAGGAAGCTCCAGCCGAATATTGTGAACGGGCACAGCGTGCTTGTCACGACGACTATGTCTCCGGCAAGTCCGGCGTCGCCGCCCATCTGCTGAGTCATTGTGAAGGCCGCCACGGCGTTTGACGAGGCGAATATGCCGATGAGCGCCGCGAACTCTACTCCGCGGAAGCCCAGCAGCGCACCAAGTGACAGAAAAATCGCCGGCATGACCACGAGCCGCCCCACGCAGGCAACGGTAAGCGGATACAAATGCTCCTTCAGGCGTCTGAACTCGAAGAACGCGCCCAGCAGGAACAGCATCATCGGGCTTCCGACGCCGCTCATCGAATTCACAACGGATTCTATCAGCGGAGGCAGCTTCCAGCCGAAAATGAGAAATATTATTCCGCAGAGCGAGCCGAGTATCAGCGGATTCTTCGCCACGTCCAGCAGCACATGGCCGACGCTGTCGTGCTTATCCGAATACGTCTCAAGTATTATGACCGCAAGCACGTTATACATCGGCACCACGACCGCCAGCAGCACCGACACCGCGCCGGTGTCCGCGCCGTTCAGCAGGCTCTGCGCGATCGGTATGCCGATAATGGCGAAATTGGAGCGGTAGATTCCCTGTATCACAGCGCTGCGCTGGCTACGGTTCCTGATAAGCATCTTCGCCGTTATGCACGCCAGCCCAAAGGCCGCCAGCACACCAAGAACCGCGTACAGCAGCAGCCGCGGGCGGATCGCGTTTGCCAGATCTGAATTATACACCTGCTTGAATACAAGCACGGGCAGGAATACGCGGAATACCACCTTATTCATTTTCTCAACGTCCTTGCCGTTTACAAGCCCCGTCAGACGCACGACGAAGCCCACAAGCATCATCGCGATCAGCGGGAAAACGGCGTTGAGACACACTTCAAAATTGCTCATCTGCTGTTTCTCTCCAGGTTTTTGACAGGTTTATATAAAGTTTAACCTTTTCTTTCCGGCAAGTCAATAGTTGCAAGGTGTTATAAACCATGGTATATTTAAATCAAAACAGATCAAAAACAGGCAAATTTGCCGGAGGTAGCATATGAGGATAATGGCGATCGATCTCGGCGACGCGCGGACCGGACTTGCGGTGTCGGACGCGATGGGCATACTCTGCGGTGAGGCGTGGACCATGGAGGAATGGGACATGGAGCGCGCGGCAAAGCGCATCGCGGAGGCCGCGAAGGAGCGCGGAGTTGAGCGGCTGGTGCTCGGCCTGCCGAAAAACATGGACGGCAGCGAGGGCGTGCGCGCCGAAAAAAGCCGCAGATTCAAGGAAATGCTTGAAGCAGAGTGCGCGCTGCCGGTCGTCCTCTGGGACGAGCGGCGCAGCAGCATCGAAGCGCACGCCATCCTCCACGCCAGCGGTAAAAAAGAAAAAAAACACCGCAAAACCGTGGACGCCGTGGCGGCCAGCCTGATCCTCGAGGGCTATCTCGGCAGCATATAAATCAAAATTTCGGGGGAAACTATGATGGAAGAAATAATAGATGTAAACGCCATCACAAAAGAACTATCGAAAATTTCGATCGGTTCGCTCGCGCTGGATAAGCTGATATCGGGCGTGCTCGCGCTGGCGGTCTGCCTTGTCTGCATCTTGCTTCTAACAAAGCTCACCGACAAGGCACTGGCCAATTCCAAGCGGCTGGACGGCGCACTGCGCGGCTTCATCCGCTCCGTCGTCAAGGCGGCTATGTGGATAATCACGGGCATAATCGTCGCGGACAGCCTCGGTATCCCGACGACGTCGCTTATCGCACTGGTCAGTGTGGCAGGTCTTGCGCTGTCGCTGTCGATACAGAATATAATGTCGAACCTGTTCTCGGGCATCACGCTGCTCATGGCAAAGCCATTCGTCGCGGGCGATTTCGTGGATATCGGCGGCAAATCAGGTACGATAAAAACCATCGGCATGTTTTACACCGTCATGGACACGGTGGACAACACCGTCATCAGCATCCCGAACGGTGACGTGACCTCCGCGTCCGTCATCAATTACAGCAAGGAGCCGGTGCGCCGCGTTGATATGCGCTTTGAGGCGAGCTACGACGCGCCGACGGAGGACGTCAAGGCCGCGATAATGGACGCGATCCATGCCGACAAACGCATCCACACTGATCCCGCGCCGTTCATCGCCATCAGCGAGTACAAGAGCAGCAGCATTGAATATCTTGTGCGCATCTGGTGCAAAAATTCGGACTACTGGGACGTGCATTTCGGCATGAATGAGTGCGTGCGCGAGTGCTTCGCGGCGCATGGCGTGGAAATGAGCTACGAGCACATGAATGTGCACATATTGGATAAATAATTTTAGGCATTTAAAAGCGCCGGAACCGGCGCTTTTTTACAAAAACTTCTCTGATTAGCAGGCATCCCCGCCTTTAATCCGCGCGCTTCGGCACATACTTATCCTTGCAGCAAAAAACAGGCAGGAGGGATAAGATGGGCTTGAAAAAAATTTTTCTGGTTCTGACGCTCTGCCCCACATTCGCAGCGCTGCTCGGCACGGCCGCGTTCGCGCAGGAGCTAGTGCTCGGCGGGCAGGCGATCGGGATACAGATAAGCACGCGAGGCGTTCTTGTGGCTGGACTGACGGGCGTTGAGACCGCGGACGGCGAGCGCTGTCCCGCGGGCGATGCGGGCATATGCACAGGAGACCTGATAGTCGGCGTCGGCGAAAGTGAGCTTGACAGTGCGCAGGATTTTGTAAACGCAGTGGGTGAGCTGAGCGGGCAGCCGGTGACGGTCGTCGTCGAGCGCGAGGGCAGCACATGCAGCTATACCGTGCAACCGGTGCAGTCGAGCGAAGGTCAATGGATGCTCGGGATGTGGCTGCGTGACGGCATATCAGGCATCGGCACGCTGACCTTTGTCGACCCCGAAAGCGGCATGTACGGCGCGCTGGGGCACAGCATAAGCGACAGCGGAACCGAGCTTCTTGTGCCGCTGCGCGAGGGCAGCATAACGGACGCGGAGATAGTCAGCGTCGTGCCCGGCAGCAGCGGTACGCCCGGCGAACTGAACGGCTGCGCCGACACGGCCAAGACACTGGGCAACGTTGAACAGAACACCGAGCTTGGCATTTACGGCCACATTTTCACGCGGACGGGCAGCATCGTAGTTGAAACCGGCGATATGCACACAGGCTCCGCGACGATAATCAGCACCGTGAACGGCCGCGAGGCTAAGGAGTATGACGCGGAGATAAACCGCATCTACAACGAGACAGGCGGCCAGCGCATGATGCTGACCGTGACCGATCCTGAGCTGCGCTCGATCACCGGCGGCATCGTACAGGGCATGAGCGGCAGCCCTGTGATGCAGGACGGCAAACTCGTCGGTGCGGTCACGCATGTTTTTGTCTCGGATCCATGCAAGGGATTCGGGATAAGCATCTACGACATGCTGGAGACGGCGGGCATACACGAACAGGCGGCATAAGGGAAAAAAACAGGCAAGGCTTTGAGCCTTGCCTGTTTGATATTGATTTTTGCTTATGCGCCGTAGATAAGATCCGGAACGATCGTTATCAGAACCGGGCAGAAGGTCAGCAGCAGCAGCACTGCCAGCAGGCAGAGTATGAACGGCCATACTTCCTTCAAGAATTCGCTGATGGGGCACTTGGTGATGCCGCAGGTGGTGAACATCATGGAGCCGAACGGAGGAGTAATACCGCCGATCATGATGTTGACTATCATGACAAGACCGAAGTGGATGGTATCGACGCCGAGCTTCTGCGCAACGGGCAGGAGCAGCGGGGTCGTGATCATCAGGGCAGCGCCGCCCTCGAGGAACATACCGAGGATGAGAAGCACGACGTTGCAGAGCATGAGGAACACATACTTATTGCTGGTAAGTGCAAGAATGCCGTTTGCGACGAGCTTCGGGATGTTGACCCAGCTCAGATACTGGCCAAAAACGCTGGCGCTGACCATGATGAGGACAACGCTGGAGGTACCGGCGATGGTATCGAGCAGGATGGGGATGAAATGCTTCTTGAAGTTAAGTCTGCGGTAGATAAGGCCACCGACGATAAAGCAGTAGATAACCGCAACAGCACCGCCCTCGGAGGGAGTGAACATACCGAGGCGCATACCGATGATGATACCGAAGGGGAAGAAAAGACCCCAGAAGGATATGAACGCCTGCTTGAGTATCTCGCTGGCCTTCGGGAACTTGTCTCTGGTGGTGGGGTAGTTACGCTTCTTTGCGATGATGGCGACAACTATCATCATGGAGATGGACATCAGTATGCCGGGGACATAGCCTGCGGCAAAGACCTTGCCCAGAGAAACCTGCGCGAGCAGGCAGTAGATGATGAGGTTGACTCCGGGAGGAATGACGGGGGTCGCAGCAGACGAGGCGGCGGTGATGGCCGCGGAGAACGCCTTGGAATAACCACGTCTCTCCATCTCAGGAACGAGCATCTTGGACTGCATTGCGCAGTCGGCGTTTGCGGAACCGGAGCAGCCGCCCATCAGCATGGACAGCAGCACGTTGACCTGTGCAAGGCCGCCGCGCATATGACCGGTAACACACTCACAGAAGTCCATTAGCTTTTCACTTATGCCGCCGAAGTTCATGACGGAGCCCGCCATGATGAAGAATGGTATCGCCAGCAGCGAGAAGGACTGAGTCGAGTTCATGACCTTCTGGAGAATAAGCCAGGGCTTGGAGGTGGTATCAATAACAAGGAAATAGAAGAACGTTGCGCCGAACAGAGAGTAAACGATCGGCATACCCATGAAGTAGAGAATGAACACGAGGAATACGGGGATAAGATCTACGAATGTCAATGCCATTAGAAATTACCCTCCTCTACCTTGTAATCGTCATCGCTGGGTTTGACCTTTATGATATGCAGTCTGTCAGTCAGCAGGAACCAGATGGAGTAGATGACGGAGAGGGCGAAGCCGATAGGCACGGCGATGCCGATCCACCATCTGGGGAAACGCAGAATGTCAGACACATAGGGCTTATACACGCCGCGGACGTATATAAGGTTATGTACGTACTGAATACTGATAACCGTCAGCATGATGAGAACTGCAAGCTCCAGCACACTGATGATATCCTGAACTACCGCTCTAGTCTTGGGCTTGAGCGCGTTGGTGACGATATCAACACCAAGATGGGCGTGCTTACGGTAGGCATACGCGCTACCTATGAACACCGTCCAGACGAAGAGACCGGTGACGACCTCGTCGTTCCACTGGAGGGGGTGGTTGAAGAAGTAGCGCATGATAACGTTGAGGTTTGCAATCACAACGCAAGCCGTAAGGGTAGCGCCGGTGATGATAGCGTCAAGATTTCGCAGAATTTTTTTGAAAGTGATTTTTTTCTTCATACGCAGTAAAAATATCCTTATCCAATTCAAATCTTAACGCATTTTGAACATCGCTATAACCTGACACGGACTGCCCGATGTTTCAGGCAGTCCTGTCGGTTAAAAAAGTCAGTAAGACTTATGGCTGAAATCAGCCGTTGTTTGCACGATACTCGGCAACGAGTCTGGTCAGCTCATCGTATGCCTCGTAGGTGGAGCCGTACTCGTCAACGATCCAGTCGATAACGGGCTTGCAGGCTTCCTGGAAAGCAGCGAGGTCAACGTCGTTCCAGGTAACACCATGCTCCTTGAGCATCTCGATCTGAGTTGCTTCGTCGTCCTGGCAGGAGGTCTGCTCCCACATGCCGCACTCGTAAGCGCACTCTTCGATTATCTTCTGGTACTTCTCGGGGATGGTCTGCCATACGTCCTCAGGCATGAACAGCCAACGGGTGGCGATCAGGTGGTTGGTGGAAGCAACCTTCTTAACGAGCTCGTAGGGCTCGCCGGCGCCGGCCAGAGTAGAGACTGAGCCTTCGAAGCCTTCAACAACACCCTGCTGGATAGCTGCAAGGCAGTCGGTGAAGCCCATGACGACAGGAGTCGCGCCGAGGCACTCAAGGGTCTTTGCAAACAGAGCGGAAGAGGTAGCGCGGAACTGGTGGCCGTGCAGATCCTCGGGAGTGTAAACGTCGAGGTTGGAGCAGACGGAACGGAAGCCGAAGGAGTAGTGGGTGTCAAGGATGTGGATGTTGCTCTCCTTGAGCTCCTCGATCAAGTTCGCGACGAACTCGGAATCCATAACGTAGTTGTACTCTTCGTTGGTAGCGTAGAGCATCGGAGCGATAACCATTGCGGCGTCGCCAACGTAGTCAGCGAACAGGGAGGGCTCTTCAAGACCCATCCAGTTTGCGCCGTTAACGGCCTGGGTAACGGAGTCGGCGTAGCAGTCGAGCTCGTTGGTGCCGTAGTAGGTAACGGTCACGTGACCCTCGGTCTTCTCGGTGATCATCTCAGCGAGCTTCTCGGAGGCCTTGTAGTTCCACTCTTTGGGGTTGAAGACGTTGGAGAACTTTATCTCCAGGTAGAAATCGTCTGCGCCGTCATCGGCTGCAGCGTCGTCGGTGTTTGCTGCATCGTCAGCCTTGGGGGCTTCGGTCTGAGCGTCGTTTGCAGGAGCAGCGGTCTGTCCGCAAGCGCAGAGAGCGAATACCATAACCAGAGCGAGAAGCATGGCAATGATTTTCTTCATTTTGTTTTCTCCTTCACAAAATTTGTTTTCCGACACTCCGTAATATTAAGAGCCGTTAAAAAGCTTTAAATATATGTTAACGGAGTGTTAACGCTACGTTATAATATATCTGAATTTGCGGTTTGTCAACCAAATCGGGGGCTCCGCCGTGTTTTTCGGAGATGTGCACTAAAATGCCCCTCGCTTTTTGGTGTAGATATTTTTTTAACGCTTCTGTGGATGCGAAATTCAGGATATTTCAAGATTTGTTTGCCAATTTCGATGCAATGTGCTATTATCATTCCTGAGCCATTTATTTGTATTCAGGAGACGCTATGACCTACTATGAAGTAACTATGCAGCACAACGCAGACAGTCTTCTCGCGCTGTCGCGCATGCAGTATGATCTGTTTTGTACCCGCAACCGTATCGTCCGCACCATCCTCAGCGCAATACTCGTCATCATCGGCGTGTTGAACTACTCCGCCTGGTGGGGTATTCTGCTGCTGGCGTACGGCTGCTATCTGACCACCAGCACCTATGTGTCCCCGGATCGCACGGCGCACAAGCTCACCGCGCAGATAAAGCAGTCCGGCAAGCCTTTCCCTTGCTCCCGCTACTGCTTCGAGAACGGCGGGCTGCACATTTTCGCCATGCCGGAGAACAAGGAGCTGGATCCCCTGCCCTACTCCGAGGTGGAGCGCGTCGGGGAAAACGCGAGCTACTTTTTCATCTTCCGCGATCAGTTCGGCGGCTACATGGTGCCGAAGGACGCGCTGGGCGATAAGGTGGACGGGTTCCGGAAGTTCATCGAGGAAAAGACCGGCAAGCCCGTGGCGCTCAAGGCCTCGCCTTTCCGCCGCATGCTCGCTCGCATGAAGCGCCGCGAGGACGAGCCGTATCACCTGTAAGTCGGGGCGGTATTTATATAATGCCCCGCGGGTTTATATCGCGCGGTTATGCGGATATATTTGGATATATTTATATAATAGTAGAAACACGCCGGCCGAACCAGCGTGTTTTGTTATTTGAACGTAAAAAGAGAGTCTCCGTAGAGACTCTCTTTAAAACACAGTATACTCGATCAACGCTTGCTGAACTGAGGAGCGCGGCGGGCGGCCTTGAGACCGTACTTCTTACGCTCTTTCATTCTCGGGTCGCGGGTCAGGAAGCCTGCGGCCTTGAGGGCGGAACGGTAGTTCTCATCAACAACGATCAGCGCGCGGGCGATGCCGTGACGGATGGCGCCGGCCTGACCGGAAACGCCGCCGCCGGAGACAGTAGCCTCGATGTCGACCTTGCCGACGGTGCCGGTGGTGACGAGGGGCTGACGGACGATGAGCTTGAGGGTATCGAGACCGAAGTAATCGTCGATATCACGGCCGTTGATGGTGATAGCGCCGGTGCCGTTGGGGATGAGGTGAACGCGTGCGACGGAGGACTTTCTGCGTCCGGTGCCGTACATATAGGGCTTCTTGCACTTATAGGTTGCCATATTTCTTTACCTCCTCTTAGCGATCCCAAACTTCGGGCTTCTGAGCTGCATGGGTGTGCTCCGCGCCGGCGAAGACTCTCAGGCGCTTGAGCTGCCACTGAGCGATGGTGTTCTTCTGAAGCATGCCGCGGACTGCAAGACGCATTGCGAGCTCGGGCTTCTTGGCCATAAGGGTCTTGTACTGGGTCTCCTTCAGGCCGCCGGGATAACCAGAGTGGGTACGGTAGTACTTCTGCTCCAGCTTCTTGCCGGTGAGGACTGCGTCCTTGGCGTTGACGATGATGACGTAATCGCCGCAGTCAACGTTGGGGGTGTAATCGGTCTTGAGCTTGCCGCGGAGAAGGTCTGCGGCGAGGGCAGCGGTTTTGCCCATGGGCTTGCCGGCTGCATCAAGGACGTACCACTTGCGGGTAACGGTCTCCTTGGTTACCATGGTAGTAGACATGTTCTGTGCCTCCATATAGATATAATGTTTTGACATTTTTCATGCGCGATAGTATTATTTCTCTAAACGCGCTTTATCTTTATATCACAAGCATTTCCGCTTGTCAACGGCTATTTTAATTCTGATTTTCAAATCTCTTGAATCCTCGTAAATTCTCACGAATTCGCGTATAATCTCAAAATCATTTTTCAATTTTCAAGGAAACTTTTTATGGACAAAGCACACAATGATTTCACCGGCCTGATCCGCCGCGCCGTGGACGACTACGGCATGATACAGGACGGCGACCGCGTGGCCGTCGGCGTGTCCGGCGGGAAAGACAGTCTTGTGCTCCTGCTCGCGCTCGACCGGCTGCGCAGATACTACCCCAGACAATTTGAGCTTGAAGCCGTGACGATAGAGCTGGGCTTCGACGGCATGGATTTCTCCCCCGTGGCCGAGCTCTGCGCGCGGATCAACGTACCGTACACCTGCGTCAAAACCGACATCAAGCAGATCGTGTTCGATGTGCGGAAGGAGGACAACCCCTGCTCGCTCTGCGCGAAAATGCGCCGCGGCGCACTCGGCAATCTTCTGCGCGAGCGCGGGATAAACAAGCTCGCTCTGGGGCATCATTTTGACGACGCGGTCGAAACATTCATGATGTCGCTGCTGTTCGAGGGGCGGCTGAGCTGCTTCCAGCCCGTGACCTACCTCGACCGCTCCGGCGTGACGCAGATACGCCCGCTGATATACGCGGGCGAGCAGCGCATATCGAATCTCGCCCATCAGCTGGAGCTGCCCATAGTCGAAAACCCGTGCCCGCAGGACAAGGGCAGCAAGCGCTATGAGATAAAGCAGCTCCTGAAAACGCTCGGCCATGACTATCCGGACATGCGCTCAAAGATATTCGGCGCGATACAGCGGCTCCCGCTCGACGGCTGGGCGCCGGAAAGGTAATACGACACATTCCCCTCGGAGGCTTCACATGAAATTCAAAAGACTCACTTCCGCTGCCGGCGCGGACTTCGAGTCCGCATTTGACCTGTACGGCGTCAGCTTCCCCATCCACGAGCAGCGCCTCATCGAGTCGCAGCGCAGCATAATGACCCACCCCGAATACCTCTTCGACCTGATATATGACGACAGCGGAGAGTGGTGCGGCGACATGCTGTACTGGGAGACCGCGGACTTTATATATGTAGAACACTTCTGCATTCTGCCCGAGCAGCGCGGACAGCGCTGCGGCCAGCGCGCGCTGGAGCTTCTCGGCGAGAAGGGCAAGACCGTGATACTTGAGATCGACCCGCCGTCGGACAAGACATCCGTGCGGCGCAAGGGCTTCTACGAACGCTGCGGGTATCACGCAAACCCGTTCGCGCACGTCCATCCGCCGTACCGCGCGGGCTTCGATGGGCATGGGCACAGGCTTGTCATCATGTCGTACCCACGCGAGCTGTCGCAGGATGAGTACGACCGGTTCAATGAGTACCTGAAAAACGTGGTGATGCGGCAGGCCGCGGACACGTCCTTTGAGGGCATCGCGCAGGAGATCAAAACGCGTATCGACCGCCTGCTCGACACGCAGCCGCGGGTCATCATCGCGATCGACGGCCGCTGCGGCGCGGGCAAGAGCACTCTCGCGGCGCGGCTTGCGGAGCTGTGCGGCGGGAACGTTTTTCACATGGACGATTTCTTCCTCCGTCCCGAGCAGCGCAGGCCGGAGCGTTTCGCCGAACCCGGCGGGAATGTTGACCGCGAGCGCTTCGCCGCCGAAGTCCTCGCCCCGCTGGAGAACGGAAGCCGCTTCAGCTACCGCCCCTTCGTCTGCCGCAATATGGCCTTGGGCGACACGGTCGAGGTCGAGCCGAAGACGGTCAGCTTCATTGAGGGTGCATACAGCATGCACCCCGAGCTTGCCGGAGCCTATGATCTCACCGTGTTCCTCTCGGTATCTCCGGAGCTTCAGCACGAACGGATCATGCGCCGCAACGGCGAACGCAGCCGCGATTTCTTCGAGCGCTGGATCCCGTTTGAGGAGAAATATTTCCGCGAAATGGACGTTCCGGCGCGCTGTGGGCTTATATTTGAGGCACGAGACGAATAAAGCTCCGCGCCGCGCAGAAATCTGTTGACTTATCCGCCGTTTGATGCTATTATACTCCAGTATGCGCCCGCGCTCTCAGCCATGGGGTCATGCCGCCGATGCGGTAGCCTTTCCGCCCTCGGCTTAGACGCAGGGTATAGAATTTCAAGAAAGGGGTAATCATCACTATGATCACCAAAGAAGTCAAGACCAGCGTTATCGCCGCGAACGCCACCCACGAGGGCGACACCGGCTCCCCCGAAGTTCAGATCGCTATCCTCACTCAGCGCATCCGTGAGCTGACCGAGCATCTGAAGAATCACCCCAACGACGACCACAGCCGTCTGGGCATGTACAAAATGGTCGGTAAGCGCCGCCGCCTCCTTGACTACCTCGCCAAGAAGGACATCGAGCGTTACCGTGCGATCATCGCAAAGCTGAACATCCGTAAGTAATTTTGCCGTTCAGCTCTTTCTGAAGGTTATGAAGGTATTGAGCATGGGGATAATTGAATAATCCCCATGCTTTTTTAATGTAAGCAAGCGTTTCCCGCACAGCTTAGTATTTGAAAAAGCGCCCTCAGGGCGGGCGTTTCTTCAAGTGCTAAGACGGCGGGATCGCCAAAATATAAAGGAGATAAACACATGATAATCACCCAGAAGCAGTTCCCCAATTACAAGAAGTATGAGATCATGTACGAAGGCCGCCCCCTCTCCATGGAGGTCGGCAAGATGGCAGAGCTCTGCAACGCCGCAGTCCTCGTCAAGTACGGCGACACCACCGTTCTCGTAACCTGCACCGCTTCCGCCCGCCCCAAGGACGGCATCGACTACTTCCCGCTCTCCGTTGACTTCAACGAGAAGCTCTACGCAGTCGGCCGCATCCCCGGCAGCTTCATGCGCCGCGAGGGTAAGCCCAGCCTGCCCGCAGTTCTGGCCTCCCGCCTGATCGACCGCCCCATGCGTCCCCTCTTCCCGACCGATCTGCGCAACGACGTCGTTATCGCCTGCGAAGTCCTGTCTGTTGACCGCGACTGCTCCCCCGAGATCACCGCAATGATCGGCGCATCCGCCGCAGTCTCCATCTCCGACGTGCCCTTCAACGGCCCCATCGCCGGCATCGTCCTCGGCTGGGACGGCGAGAAGTACCTCTTCAACCCCACCAAGGCCGAGCGTGAGCACAACCGCATGACCACCACCATCGCCGCCACCCACAAGAAGATCGTCATGATCGAGTCCGAGGCCGATCAGGTTCCCGAGAACGTCATGTACGAGGGCATCGTTCAGGCACATGAGCACCTCCAGCCCGTTCTCGACCTCATCGACAAGATGGTCGCCGAGATAGGCAAGCCCAAGTTCGAGTACGAGCACGCTGCCTTTGATCAGGAGCTGTTCGACGAGCTGGTCGAGAAGGAGTTCGAGTCCATGGAGCACTGCATGGACACCGATGACAAGAACGTCCGCGAAGCCCGCGTCAACGAGTGGATCACCATGGTTCAGGAGAAGTACGGCGAAGAGCACCCCGACATGATGCAGTACATGGACGAGATACTCTACAAGCTGCAGAAGAAGGTCGTCAAGAAGTGGCTGCTCGCCGGCAAGCGCGTTGACGGACGCCAGATGAACGAGATCCGCCCCCTCGCAGCCGAGGTCGGCGTTATCCCCGTGGTGCACGGCTCCGGCCTGTTCACCCGCGGCCAGACTCAGGTTCTCTCCATCGCCACTCTTGCCACTCTCAGCGAGTCCCAGAAGCTCGACACCATCTGGGAAGAGGAAGAGAAGCGCTTCATGCATCACTACAACATGCCTTCCTACTCCACCGGCGAGGCTCGTGCCAGCCGCAGCACCGGCCGCCGCGAATACGGCCACGGCGCACTGGTCGAGAAGGCTCTCGAAGCCGTCATCCCCGACGTTGAAGACTTCCCCTACGCCATTCGCGTAGTTTCCGAGGTTCTCTCCTCCAACGGCTCCACCTCTCAGGGCTCCATCTGCGGCACCACGCTCGCTCTTATGGACGCAGGCGTTCCCATCAAGGCTCCCGTCGCGGGCATCTCCTGCGGCCTGATCCAGGATGGCGACGACTTCACCACCTTCATCGACATTCAGGGCGTTGAGGACTTCCACGGCGAGATGGACTTCAAGGTCGCAGGCACCAAGCAGGGCATCACCGCCATCCAGATGGACCTCAAAAACGACGGTCTGAAGCACGAGATCGTCAAGGAAGCCTTCGAGATCACAAAGGAAGCCCGCTTCCAGATCCTCGACGCGATCATGCTCAAGGCTATCGCCGAGCCGCGCAAGGAGCTGGCCAAGTCCGCGCCCAAGATGATTCAGATGAAGATCAACCCCGACAAGATCCGCGAGGTCATCGGCTCCGGCGGCAAGGTCATCCAGAAGATCACCGCAGACACCGGCTGCAAGATCGACATTAACGACGACGGCTCCATCTTCATCGCGAGCTCCGACATCGAGGCCTGCCGCACCGCGCGCAAGACCATCGAGGACATCGTGTTCGAGCCGGAAGTCGGCGCACTGTACTACGGCAAGGTCTCCAATATCCGTTCCGACTTCGGCGCATGGGTCGAGCTGGTTCCCGGCAAGGACGGCCTTGTGAAGATCAAGGATCTTGAGTTCAAGCGCACCGAGAAGGTCGAAGACGTTCTCAAGGTCGGCGACATGACCTGGGTCAAGGTCATGAACGTCGGCCCGAAGGGCATCGACCTGAGCCGCAAGGACGCTCTCAAGGAGCGCGGCGAGCTTAAATAAGCCGCAAAACGTATAAAATCAGGATGCCGTTAACGGCATCCTGATTTTCTTATCTTTTCTTAAATCTGCGCTCCAGCCATTGCATTCGGGCGGCGGCAAAGCTAAAATAGCATTCCGTTGGAACACTTATAGGCCTAGCAATAGAGAAAGGATATGATATAAACATGAAAAGATCTTTTGCATTTATCGCTGCAATACTGTCGCTGTGCATGCTCTGCGCCTGCGGCGCCGGTCAGCCCGCGGCCGCGGATACTCCGGCTCCGACTCAGGCTCCCGCAAACACCTCCGAGCCTGCGGCTCCCTCGCCCGAAGTCACGGAAGCGCCCGAAGCTTCCCCGGAAGTCACTGCCGCGCCCGAAGTTGATTACAACGCCGCCTACGCCTCCGTCCTGACCGCGTACTGCGACGCGCTGGCTGCCAACGCCGGCGAGGGCGATCTGATGGGTGCCGGACTGTCCGTCCTGTGCATCTACGCCGGAGAGGACAAACCGGCCTGCGTCGGCTACTGCTTCGCCGACCTCGACGGCGACGGCACAAGCGAGCTGCTGATCGGCCAGATAAGCGGCGACGAATTCACCGACAAGGTAATCTTCGATGCGTACACTCTCGTCGACGGCGCGCCCGTGCAGTTGTTCCAGAGCCGCGAACGCGCGCGGTACTACCTGTGCGGCGACAACACTGTCGCGCTTGAAGGTTCCAGCGGCGCGGACTCCTCCGACAGCGAGCTGTACTCCGTCAGCGGCGGCGTGCTGACCGCTATCTCCGGCACGCCCGACAGCGCAAACTACGTCCGTCCGGAATTCACCGCGTTTTCGAATTATTAATGCGCAAAGCAGTATAAAAACATCCGTGGTTAAGAGCAGATGCTCCCATCCACGGATGTTTCTTTATAAACTTACAGCGCTATTGGAACCGCGTCCGGCTCTATGGGGCACACATAGCCCGAAGCCGAGCGCTCCTTGAATTCGCTCTTGGCCTTCTCCAGCAGCGCCGGCTGCTCCAGAAGCTCTATCGCGGCGGAGGCAATGACCTTGCCCGCACAGAGCATCGCCTTGTGCGCCATGCTGCTCTTGCCGCAGGCAACGACCTGCCACGAATGTCCAGGCACGCCCGCGGGCCACGCCGCGACCTCTATCTGCGCGGTCGGCGTCTGCCAGCTCACGTCGCCGACGTCGGTGCTGCCCGGCCGGAAGCCCTCACCGGAATACTGCGGCATGAGGAAATCGTAGACGGGCTTGGTCATGTTCTCACTCAGCGCCTTGACCTGCTTGGCTATACCGGCGTCAAACTTCGCGCCGATGCCGGGTACGTCGCGCTCAGGAGGATATGTCGCCTTCAGCGCAGCGGCGTATTCCAGCTCTTCGGCGGTGCACTTCGGCACGCCGACCTCCTCAAAGCAGCCGTGCATGAGCTTCTCCAGCGTGTAGTTCGGCAGCAACTCCGCCGTGCCGTCTATGAACACGCGGTCGTAGCTCGTGCCGGTCATCAGCGCCGCGCCCTTCGCAATATCGTCCACGCGCGCCTGAAGCTTTACTGAATCGGCCACCTTGTTAGCGCGCACCATGTACAGCACCGCGGACTCCGCCTGCACGACGTTCGGCGAGACGCCGCCAGCGTCGGTTATCGCGTAGTGTATGCGGCAGTCCTCGGTCATATGCTCGCGCAGGAACTGCACGCCGACGTTCATCAACTCCACCGCGTCCAGCGCGCTGCGCCCGTTATACGGATCGCCCGCCGCGTGGGCGGCTTTGCCGTGGAATTTATACAGCACCTGTATGCAGGAGTTGTTCGTACCTGTCGCGTTCTGGTTCACGTCCGACGGGTGCCACGTAAGCGCCGCGTCCAGCGCGTACCACGCGCCCTCGCGCGCCATATACGCCTTGCCCGCGCCGCCCTCTTCGCCGGGGCAGCCGAAATATATCACCGTGCCGGACTTGCCGCTCAGCTCCAGATACTTTTTCACCGCGACTGCCGCCGCAAGTGAGCCCGCGCCCAGCAGGTTATGCCCGCAGCCGTGACCGCTGCCACCGGAGACGATCGGCGCGTACTCCTCCGCACCCGCCGTCTGTGACAGGCCGGACAGCGCGTCGAACTCACCGAGAATGCCGATCACGGGCTTGCCGCTGCCGAATTTGCCGGAGAACGCGGTCTTTATCCCGCATATATTCTCCTCGACCTCGAAGCCCTCCGCACGCAGCGTGTCGCAGTACAGTTTCGCCGCGCCGAACTCCTTGAGCGACAGCTCAGGGTTATCCCATATTTTATCCGCTACCGACTCAAACAGCGCCGACTTCTCGTCAACGCTGCCGAGCGCAAGATTTTTAAGTTCACTCATCACAGCACCTTGGACAGAAAGTCCTTCAGACGCGGGCTCTGCGGGTTATCAAAGATGTCGGCAGGGCTGCCCTGCTCGACGATCTTGCCCTCATCCATGAATACCACACGATTGCCTACTTCCTTTGCGAAGCCCATCTCGTGCGTCACGACGACCATCGTCATGCCCGTCTCGGCCAGATTCTTCATAACGTCCAGCACCTCGCCGACCATTTCGGGGTCGAGCGCGGAGGTCGGCTCGTCGAAGAGCATCACGTCAGGCTCCATTGCGAGTGCGCGCACTATCGCGACACGCTGCTTCTGACCGCCGGAGAGCTGCGCGGGGTACGCATTGGCGCGGTCGCCAAGCCCGACGCGCTGCAGCAGCGTCTGTGCCTTGGCTTCAGCCTCAGCCTGCGGCATATGCTTTACCAGCACCGGAGCCATGGTCATGTTGCCCATTATCGTCTTGTGCGGGAAGAGGTTGAAATGCTGGAACACCATGCCCATCTTCCGGCGATGCTCGTCGAGGTCGATTTTCTTGCCCTGCGCGTCCTTTTTCTTGGTGATGTCCACGCCGTCAAACACTATGCTGCCGCTCGTCGGCTGCTCAAGCAGGTTCAGCGAGCGCAGGAAGGTGGATTTGCCGGAGCCGGAGGGGCCGATGATGACGATGACGTCGCCCTTGCAGATATCGAGACTCACGCCGTCGAGCGCCTTTATCTCGCCCTTATTGAAATGCTTTTTCAGGTCAGTAACCTTTATCAGAACGTTGTTATTTGTCTCCACGGCTCATCTTCCTTTCAAAATGTCCGAACAGCTTGCTGAGGATGAAGGTCAGCAGGAAGTATATCACGCCGACTATCACCAGCGGCTCTATCGGCAGGTAGGTCGCGCCCTTGACAAGCAGGTACTGCGTCATAAGATCGCCGATGAAGAAGGTCGAGGCCAGCGAGGTGTCCTTGATTATCATGATAAACTCATTGCCGAGGGCGGGGAGTATGGTCTTGAGCGCCTGCGGCATAACGACGTGCCAAAGGCACTGCGCCTTGCTCATGCCGAGGCTGCGCGCCGCCTCGCTCTGCCCCGCGTCAACGGACTTGATGCCGGAGCGGATGACCTCCGAGACATAGGCCGCGCTGTTGCACACGAGCGCGATGGCGATGCACAGGAACTTCTGCTTGTTGAGCGCGGGGATAAGCTGCGGCAATGCAAAATAGAAGAAGTAGAGCTGTAGCAGCATGGGCGTACCGCGAATTATCTCGATATACGCCGTAGAAAGCCAGCGCAGAGGCGCAATGCGGGACATTTTCATGCCGGCAAGCAGAGTTGCAAGTATCGCGCCGAAGAAAACGGTTATCGCGGAGAGCAGCAGCGTGTAGCCCACGCCGTCTATCAGGAATTTATCCCAGTATTTAGTAAGTATCTTTACTATATTGTCAAAGCTTATAAAGCTCATTTTCCCACTCCTGTCAGTGCTTACTTAAGCAGCGGGATACCGTATCTCTACGCTATCCCGCTGCGTTCTGCTCGGGTCTATGCTCAGTCTATGGTCTTTTCGATTGCGTTTTCGGACTTGGCAAGCTCGATGGCTGCCTCGTACCATTCACCGTAGAGCCCGTCGGCGTATGCCTTGGCAAGCGCCTCATTGACGACTGCAAGCAGCTCATCCTCGCCCTTGGTGATAAGGACTACATTTGCCTCGTACTCGGCCTTTACCTCAATCTCGCAGGAGCAGACGGCAAGGTCGGGGTTGGAGTCGATTATCATTTCCGCATTGCCCTTTGCAACGACCAGAGCCTCGATATTACCGTTTTGAAGCTCGAGAACGCCGGTGCCGATGTCGCCGATGGTGATGGGGTTAGCGTCCGGAAGCTGATCGGTGAGAAGCTGCATCTGGAGAGAGGCGACCTGTGCGCCCACGTCAAGCCCGGCAAAATCTGCGGGGGTCTTGTATTTCTCGGTGTCGGCGGCGCGGACAAGTATCACCTGCTCGGTCTCGTTGTCGCCGGCGTAGTAGTAATCGGAGAGGTTATAGTTCTCGGCGCGTTCCTCGGTCCATGACCAGCCGGAAATGGAAATGGGAACGGTGGCGGTGTAAACTGCGGTCTGGCAGGCATCGAAGCCCATCGCTTCTATAGTGAGGTCAACGCCGATATAGTCAGCGATGTACTTTGCGAGGGACACGTCGAAGCCGACGTACTGCTCCTGACCGGACTTGGAAGCGTCAACGAACTCCATCGGGGAGAAGTCCGGAGACAGGGCAACGGTGAGAACGCCTTCGGCCTTGATCTTCTCCAGCGCGTTCTGCGGTTCGGAAGCGGCCGGGGTGGATGCGCTGCTGCCGCAGGCGCACAGCGCCGCGACCATTGCGATGCACATGATGATGCATACGAGCTTGCTTATCTTTTTCATTTTAAAATCCTCTTTCCCATGCTTGATTTTTGTTTTTATTATTGGCAATGAATTAATATTCACTTGGCATGCTGAATAATAGCAGGATTATTCAATAAAGTCAAGTATATTTTGTATAAATATTTGCTCAATTTCACGTTTTGTGAAATTTTATGCGCCGGGCGGGAATTTATCCGGCGCGGTTTGTATATTTTGATGTGCGAATATTCATTGATTTTTGCATTATGCAAAAAGGCTCCTATTTAGTAAGCTCTCAAGTAAAACTGCATGACAAAAGCCTGTGCGGTGCACAGGCTTTGTCATAAGCAAATTACTTGATGCCGTACTTCTTGTTGAACTTATCAACACGGCCGCTGGTGTCGACCAGCTTCTGCTTGCCGGTGTAGAAGGGGTGGCACTTGGAGCAGATTTCAACGGTGATGTTCTTCTTGGTGGAGCCGGTCTCGATGACGGCGCCGCAAGCACACTTGATAGTGGTCTGCTCGTACTTAGGATGGATTCCTTCCTTCATGGTTCTGTCTCCTCGTCATGTGCTGCCTTGATTGTGCGCGGACGCATAGTTACAAGACGCAAATGGAATTGTAACACAGTGCGGCGCGCAATGCAAGTATTTTTAAGAATTTTCCTCAGATTTCCGCGTTTTCAGCGGGACTGTCACAGTCCTGCCCGCCGCGAGGAAATACAGTGCGCACTCCCGAACCGGCTTTCCGGTTATGCGCTCCATCGCCGCGGCATACGCGCGCAGCTGACCGGCATAGGTCTCGGCTCGCCGCTCGACCGCAGCGCCGCGGACGCGATCCGTCTTGTAGTCGATTATCACAAGCTCGCCGTCCTCTTCGATGCAGCAGTCCACAACGCCCTGAAGCAGCACCTGCTCGCCCGCCGCCGCGCCGAACACCTCATCCGCGCCGACCAGCAGCGAGAATTTGAACTCTCTGCGCATATTTTTCGCTGCGAGCATACGCCGCCCCAGCGGCGAACGGAACAGCCCGTCTATCGCTTCCGCGTCAACGGCCTCCGCCTCGCGCGCCGTGATGAACTTTTCCTCCTCCAGCCTCGTGATCTCGTGGTTTATCTCCGCGATGCTGCCGGTTTTGGAGAAATCCATGTATTGCAGCACCAGATGCGTCGCAACGCCGCGCTCCGTGCCCGTGGCCGGACGGTTCACCCTGCCGAAATCCGGTGTACGGAAGCTGGGCGCGGGCTTCGGCGCAACGCTCTGCGCGTCCTCGTCCGCGGCGTCCCGCCCTTTCAGCTCCGTCGCCGTGACCTTCGACGGGAGATGCACCGCATCGGCATACGGATATTCAAAGCTCAGCTTTCGCTCAAGCTCCGCGATCATTCCCTCGTCGCTGCCCTCCACCGGCGTATCCGCCGCGCGCACGGGCGCGGCCGCCGCGGGTTCCGCAGTCTCCATGGCGATATGCCGCCCGCCGTCGGCGATGGCGGAATAGATCAGCCAGTCCAGCATCGACTGCGCCGAGGCCAGCACTTCGGGCGCCATCGGCGTTGTGACCGCCTCGCGCGCCTTCGCCAGCGTTTTCTCCGCGTCCTTCACAACACCCGTGACGATCAGCCGCTCTTTCGGCCGCGTCAGTGCGACGTAGAGAAGCCGCAGTTCCTCCGAGAGCGTCTCCCGCTCAAGGCGCAGGCGTATCGCGTGGCGGGCCAGCGTCGGGTACTCGATGCGCCGCTTCGTATCCGTCAGCTTCGGGCCGAGGCCGAGCTGCGGATGCACAAGCACGGAGTCCTGGCTGTCGCGCTTATTGAAGCGCCGCGCGGTGTCGCACAGGAACACCACGGGGAACTCAAGCCCCTTAGATTTATGTATCGACATTATCTGCACCGCCGACGCGGATGCCGCGCCCGATGCCGGTTCCTGTCCCTTTTCGGCCAGACGGCGCAGCCACAGCACGAAGCGGTGCAGCCCGCGGTATCCGCTGCTCTCAAAGCGCTCCGACAGCTCCACAAGCTCCAGCAGATTCGCGCGGCGCTGCTCGCCGTCCGTCATGGCGCTGCATATCGCGAGCATGTCCAGCTCGCCGCAGAGCCGCCATGTCAGCTCCGCCGCGCTCATATCCGGCGCTTCCGCGCGGAATCCGGCGAGCGTTCTGACAAAGCCCGCACATTTCTCGTCCGTCTCCGCTGCGGCGCACAGCGCCGTGTAGAAATCGCAGCGCTTACCGGAGGCGCGTATGGCGGACAGCTCGTCCGCCGTGAAGCCGAACACCGGCGAGCGCAGCACCGCGATGAGCGGAATGTCCTGATACGGGTTATCTATGACCGCGAGCAGCGACATCATCGTCGATATCTCTATCGAGGTAAAGAAGCCGCCGCCCTGCACCGATGCAACGGGGATGCCCTGCTGCACCAGCGCGTTTCTGTACACGCCGCCGATCGAGTTCGCCGAGCGCAGCAGGATCGCAATGTCGCCGTATTCCAGCGGGCGCATACCGCCCCTGCCGCTCACCTCGGTGCGCACGTCTATCAGCTCGCGGATGCGCGCCGCGACATACTGCGCCTCAAGCTCGGTCTTGTCGGGGCTGTCCTCGTCCCCGCCGCCGCACGGCAGCTCTATCAGCCGCAGCTCCGGCTTCGGAGCCTCGCCCTCATAGCTCGCGCCGCACTTGAGCGCCGCTGCCTCGTCATAGTCGATGTCGCCCAGTTCGCGCGACATGCACAGCCCGAACACGGCGTTCGCCGCGTCCAGCACCTCGCTGCGGGAGCGGAAATTCTCCCGCAGCATGATGCGCCGCGGCTCGCCTGGGGCGGCGGCATCACAGTCGGCGTAGCTGAGATACTTCTCCGTGAATATTCCGGGGTCGGCCAGCCGGAAGCGATATATCGACTGCTTCACGTCGCCGACCATGAAGAGGTTCTTCCCGTCCCTGGATATGGCGCGGAAAATCTCGTCCTGCACGCGGCTGACGTCCTGATATTCATCGACCATTATCTCCGTGAAACGCCCGCCGAGCTGTCGCGCCAGCGCGGACGGGCTGCCGTCCTCGTTCGTCAGCAGCCGCACCGAGATATGCTCAAGGTCGCCGTAATCCACAAGCCCCGCACGGCGCTTGTCCTTCGTCATCTCACCGGCGAAATCCAGCGTCAGTGCCAGCAGCGCCGTCATGGCGGGGGTGGTCAGGCGAAGCTCGCTCAGAAGCTTTTCGGAGTCGGAATAGAGCATGTCCTCGATCTTCTCCGTCGCCTTTTTGCAGGCCGTGCGGCGATTTTTCGCAAGCTCAGACAGCGCCGGATCAGGTGATCTCGCCAGCCGCCCCAAGGCCGGATACGTGATCGGCAGGCAGGCGCGCGCCCTGTCCCAGCCGAGGTCAAGGCAGCGCCGAAGCTCGCGGAGCTGATCCGCCGTCGCAGCGATGCTGTCCGTATAGGCGGCGGCTATCTTCTCCTGCGCGCTTATCGCGTGCAGCACGCGCTCAAGCTCCGCCGCCCAGTATTCGGCCATCGACTTGACGCGTTCGATTATCTCGCGCCCCCACGGGGTCTGCGCGGCGTCGTCTCCGGTCTCGCCCAGCAGTGCCACCTGTTCCGCCGCCCACTGCTCAGGCCGCGCATGGCACTGCATCTTGTCGTGCAGCGTCAGCACCAGCGTCCCAAGGCGGCGGTCGTCGCGCCCCGCGCCGACGGTGTCCGCCAGCAGCGCGAAGCCCGGATGCGCGTCCACGTTTTCATAGTACCTGTCCAGCACCCGCTCCAGCGCCGCCGACTTCATCACCGCGATGCGGTCGTCATCCGCGATCTTGAACTGCGGCGGCAGGCCGCAGGCGTGGCAGTGCTCACGCAGAAGCGCCGCGCAGAAGCTGTGTATCGTGCCTATCTGCGCCTTCTGGCACAGCGCGCTCTGGCGGCGCAGCCGCTTATTGGCGGGATCCGCGGCAAGCGCGTTCGCTATCTCGTCCATAATGCGCCCGCGCAGTTCTCCCGCGGCGGCGCGCGTGAAGGTTATAATAAGGAAGCTGTCGATATCGACGGGGTGTTCGGCGTCGGTTATATAGCCCATGAGGCGCTCCGTGAGTACGCGCGTCTTGCCGCTGCCCGCGCCCGCGGACACCAGCACCGCGCTCCCGCGCGCGCTTATCGCCGCAGCCTGCGACGCGGTCGGCTTGAATTCAGCCATTGCCATCCTCCCCTTCCATCATCTCTATCACCTTGTCCGCCGGTATCTTCTGCTGGAAGCGGCAGCTCTCGCCGTTCTCGCCCTGCGAGAAGTGGCAGGCGTCAAAGTAGTCGCAGTTGAGGCAGGCGTTCTCCTGCTGGCTGCGGTAATACGGATCGGCGGCGATACTGCCGGAATTGAGCTGCCGCGCCATGTCCGTGAGCGTCTTTCCGATATGCCGTGACAGCAGGCCGAGCCGCTCCGCCGTCATAAGCGAGTCGGGCGTCGGCTTGCCGTATCTCATGCGGATCGGGATATATTTCTTGTCCTCGCCGTGCTCCCAGGCCTCTATGACCTCCGCGTCGTCGAGTACAACGCCGCTGCGTTTCACGCCGTCCAGCCGCAACCGCTGCGCCTCCTCGTCGCCGCAGTCGCGGCTGACGGGCAGGATCACGCTGCGCGCGGGGACGTACATCACGCCTGCCGGTACGATCTCGCGGCCGTACAGCTTCTCCCCGTCGCGCCCCAGAGCGAACAGGTACAGCAGCATCTGAAGCCCCATCCCGTACCACACGTCGGAGAGGGAAAAGCTCTTTTTGCCGGTCTTATAATCGACCACGCGCAGATACAGCCGCCCATCATGCAGCCAGCCGTCCACACGGTCGGCAATGCCGGTGAGCGTCACCGCGCCGTCGCCGTCGCCAAGCTCCACAGGCGGGATATCGCTCATTTTCGAAAAGTCAAGCTCGAAATCCAGCGGCGCAAAATCGGAGCGGCGCAGCTCCGCCGCCATGTCCGACACTATCTGGAACACATCCTTGCCGAGGCGGCGGAAGAGGTATATGAACCGCTGCGACTTCTCCTGAAAATCGTTCAGCTGCTCATGCACGTAGCCGTCCACATGGCGCTGGGTGATTGCGTGCAACTCGTCGTCCGAGACGGCGCTGAAGCCGCCGCGGTCACGCACGTCGCGCGCCGTGTGCTCCAGCACATAGTGCATGAACGTGCCGATCTCCGGCGGCGTGAAGCCCGCCGGTTCATACGGGCGCGCGTTCAGGCCGTACTGGCAGAAATACGCAAATTTGCAGGAGGCGAATTTATCTATCCTCGACGCGCTCAGCTTCAGCCGTCTGCCGTACAGTGCGCGCACCGCCTCCGGTGACAGCCGGCCGCGGCTCATCTTCGCGGCGGAGGTCAGTTTGCCGAAGCGTTCGGGCTGCATCCGGCGGAAATACTCCGCGGCGGAGCGCTCGCGCGCCGTACCGCCGCTCACCGCGTGCGCCGCAAGCGTCAGTGCGGGCGCTTCGGCGGACATGCGCAGTTCGGATATGTCCGCGTACTGCGGCTTCAAGCCGAATATCGCCGCCGCGCGGCTGTACACGAAGGCCGGGCGCTGCGGCGCGCCCTCGGAATTCACAAGCGGGCAGCACAGCGTCAGGCTGTCCGACGGCAGGCTAAGGCAGTTATATATCAGCGAGAACTCGCGCCACAGCTCCCCGTCTCCGGCTCCGCCGAGGTCGATGTCCAGCTCAAGCAGGCGCTTCCGCTCCTCGTCGGAGAATATTCCGGTGTCGCCGGACGCGGCGGGCAGGCGCTCGTCGCTCACGCCGAGGACGATGAGGTGCTTTATATTTCTGCGGCGCATACGGTCAAAATCACCGGCGGACACCCTGTCGAGCGACACGGGTATCACGCCCACATCGTAGCGCGAGAGCATCAGCGTGAACAGCCGCCCGAAGCCTTCCATGTCCATCTCCGTGTCGCCGAGTATCGCGGCGCACTGCTCAAGCGCGGAGACGATGATATCCCACAGCTGCGCGTACTCGCGCGCAAGGCTCTCCCGCCCCGCAGCCCTAAGCTGCTCCGCACGCTCGCTCAGGCGCTCGGAGAGCTTCAGTTCATCGAAAAAGTCCGCCAGCGCCGCCGCCTGCTCCGCCGCGGTGGACGCTTCGCGGCCATGTGCGGCAAAATGCAGCAGCGGGTCGCCCAGCGCATAGCGCAGGGCGTTTATTTTTTTCAGGCGCTCCGCGGTCTCCTCGGTGTACTCGGCGTTGTAGCCGTCCGGATGCTGCCGCCAGTCGCCCGCGCGGCTCCACGCTCCGGCGCGGAGCTGCCACTTAAAGATATAGTTTTCAAGCGCGTCGCAGTCCTCCGGCGCAAGTCCGGTCAGGCCCGTGCGCATATAGCTTATCACGTCGTCAACTTCCCAGCCGCCGCACACGATGTCATACGCCGCGGCTATCATCGCGGGGAGCGGCTTCGACAGCAGGTCGCTGCGCCGCGCCATGAAAAGCGGCACGCCGTAATGCTCGAACGCGCTCTCCAGCGCCGCGCGGTATTCGTCAAAGCCGCGCACCGCGACCGCGATATCGCGCCAGCGGCAGCCGCCGTCGCGCACAAGGGATATCGCCTGCGCCGCCGCGAACTCACATTCGGCCACCATGCCGTCCGCCGTCATGAGCTTCACCGAATCGTTCGGCTCGCCCTGAAAGCTCACGGCGGAGTAGCTGAACATATTCTCGGCGAAGAAATCGAGCGCGTCGCCGCAGGTTCCCGACGCGAAATGCCGCGTCTCCGTCTCCGCGCCAAGTTCCCCCGCATAGGCGAGCAGCTCGCGCGCGCTGCGGCGGGACAGCTCGAATATCTCGTTCTCGCCGTACAGCTCATCCATCGTCAGGCATACGGTGAGCTGCACGCCGCGCTTCAAAAGCGCACGCAGCACCTGTCGCTCCTGAAACGTGAAATCTATGAATCCGTCGACATATATATGGTCATCCGGCCCCATGGAGCTGTCGAGTATCTGCCCGGCAAGCACGGTCAGCCTGTCGGCGGGGTCGGCGTGTCCGTTCGCTACGACGGCGTCGTAGGCTTCGAGTATCAGCGCCATGTCCGCGAGCTTGTCCCCAAGTCCGCCTAGGCAGCTCTCCGAGGCCGCATAGAGCGCCTCGGAATCGACTCCGGCGGCCTTCAGACTGTCCACCGCCGCCAGCAGCGCCGACTGCGTCTCCGCCCTGCGCCCCGCCGAACCGTACACGCGCAGTCTCGACGCCGCGCCGTCCAGCGCCAGCGCCATGCACAGCAACCGACCGCCCTTATCGAGATATGGCGCCGCGCCGCCGCCCTGCTGGGACGCTATGCGCCGCGCAAGTCCGGTGAAGCTCATGACCTCGGCGTACAGCGACATGCTGTCGCCGCAGACGCGGCACAGCTCGCGCTCCGCCTCATGGCTGTACTGCTCCGGAACTATGAGCAGGCGGCGTCCCTGCTTTTCGAGAACCGCCGTATGTATTTCATTTATGACCGCTGCGGTCTTGCCCGTACCGGCGTGGCCGGTAAAAAGTCTCAGCATTATTGAGTCCTCTCACGTTTTATACTGCTTATTGTATTTTATCAAAAAACGCGCCCCGTATCAAGCAAAATGACCGGGCGGAAGGCTCCGTCCGGTCATTTGTCTTTTCTATGAGATTTTCAGTCCTCACTGAAGCGTACCCCGCCGCGCTCGGAGCAGCGCGTGATGAATATCGCACACAGGAAGCTTATAAGCTCCGCCACGCCGACCGCGTACCAGACAGCCGCGCCGTTCGTCGCCACCGAGATCAGCACGATGCACAGCGGCGTGAGGATGAAGCCGCGCAGGACATTCACCGCCGCGGATTCGCGTGTGCGCTTGGTGGAATACAGGTACGAGGAGAGGATCGTATTCATCGACGCGAACAGGAACGCCCAGCCGTGACGCGGTATCGCCGCTACGGTTATCGCCGTGGCCGGGGCGTCCGCCCCGAACATCGCGCAGATGACCCCTCCGAGGGTGATTATCAGCCCGTATACAACGGCGCTGCCGCCAAAGCTGACGATAACGCCGGCACGCAGGAAATAGTGCAGATCCTCCTCGTTCTGGTCGCCGTAGCTGCGGCCGAACAGCGGCTGCATTCCCTCCGACACGCCCATGAATATCGCATAGGCAAACGATATGATGTACCCGATTATCGAATACGCGTTCACTCCGTCGTCGCCGATGTACTTTATCAGTGTGAGGTTCATGCAGAGAATCGTCACCGGCGTTGTGAGCTGGGAGAGCATCTCCGGCAGGCCGCGTGTGAGTATCTTGCCGACAAGGGCTGCATCGAACTTCACCGGCGCTATTCTCAGCACACCGCGCTTTTTGACAAAGTGCACGACGATTATCGCAAGTCCCGCCACCTGCGAGATGCCCGTGGCTATTGCCGCGCCCGCGATGCCCTTTTGCAGCGGAAAAACGAACAGCCAGTCGAGGAAAATGTTCAGCGCGGTGCTGATGATGGTGGAGGCCATGACGAACACCGGCGCGCCGTCGTTGCGGCCAAAACCCTGAAGGGTGGTCGATATGGCGGCGGGCAGCGTAAAGATGCTGTACCACAGCAGGTAGTCGCAGACCATGTCAATATAGTTCCAGTCCGCGCCGAGGAGCGCCGCCAGCGGCCGTGTGAACATGATGCCGATGACGGAGAACACCGTTGCAATGACGGCCGTGCAGCCCAGCGAATGCATGAACGCCTGATTCGCACCGGGGATGTCCCCGCGGCCAAGGCGTATGGCCGCAACCGTGACGCCGCCGATCGTCGTCAGCATGAAGGCCGCGCCTATCACCATGATGAACGGCATGGCGAGGTTCACCGCGCCCAGCGCGTCCGTCCCGACGCCGTTGCCGACGAACACGCCGTCAACTATCGTGAACAGGAAAAACGCGCACTGGCTCAGTACGGTCGGTATAACGTAATTTGCAACTTTTCTCGCTCTCTGATTCTTCATTTATTCTCCGTCTCGCCTAACAGCTCGGCTCTCGCTTTCTTCAGATTTTCAAGATGCCGCCGGAAAAGGCTGAGGTACAGCTCCCGCTCTTCCTCTGTGAAGCCGAGCATCGCGGCGCGCTCGATCTCGTCGACTATGCTTATCGTCCTGCCGCACAGCTCCCGCCCCGCTTCCGTCAGGACGATGCTTTTTCGGTTCCTCGTGCCCGGTATCGGTTCAAGCCGCACAAGCTCCTTTTTTACCAGCCCGCTCACCGCGGAATTTATTGTCTGTGCCGGGAAAAACCACTCCTCGCACAGGTCGTTCTGCGTCACGGGTTTGTCCGCGCGGCTGAGCGTATACAGCACCCAGAACGCGGTATTGTTCATGCCGAAATGCGCGGCATAATCATCGCCTATTCTGTCCGACTCCTTATACAGCCTGTCAAGCGTCTGCATCTGGCGTCTCAGTTTTTCGTCCATATCCGCACCTCCGATTTATAAATCCGATTTCGGAAACATTGCGCAGTTTACTCCGATTTCGGATGTTTGTCAAGTACTGATTCATGTTTTTCAAAAAAAGATTGAACAGCGTGCAGTTTTCTGATATAATGCGTAAAAGTATTTTTTGAAGGGGTGAACCTGTGATGAAGTTTTCATCAAAAATGGAAAAATGCGGCCTTTCTCCGATGAGAAAGTTTAACGGTTACGCCGACGAAGCCGTGAAGCGCGGCATAAAGATATATCATCTCAACATCGGCCAGCCTGATATAAAGACCCCCGACGCCTACTTTAAGGCCATGCGGGAGTTCAGCGAGCCTGTCCTCGCGTACGCTCCCTCCGCCGGCGTTCCCGCACTTATCGACGCGGTCTGCAATTATTACGACAATATCGGCGTAAAGCTGGATAAGAAGGATATCCTTGTCACCACCGGCGGCAGTGAGGCGCTTCAGATGACCATGGCGACGCTGCTTGACGACGGCGACGAGATCATCATCCCCGAACCGTTCTACCCGAACTACCACACCTCCGTCACCCTCGCCGGCGCTACCATCCATCCGCTGACGACCTGCCCGGAGGAGAACTACCGCTACGCCGTGCGCGAGCGCGTCGAAGCCTGCATAAACGAGCACACCCGCGCCATTCTGGTCACGAACCCCGGCAACCCGACCGGCACCATCCTCACGCCGGACGAGCTGAAGCTGATGCTCGACATCGCCAAGGAGCACAATCTGTTCATCGTCTGCGACGAGGTGTACAGAGAGTTCGTATACGGCGGTGAGCCGCTCCAGAGTGCGCTTCAGTACGAGGGCTACGAGGACAACGTCATCGTTATCGACTCCGTGTCCAAGCGCTTCTCCGCCTGCGGCGCACGTATCGGCCTGCTCATCTCCAAGAACAAGGAGTTCATGTCTCAGGCGATGAAATGGTGCCAGTGCCGTCTGTGCGCCTCCACGACCGACCAGGTCGCCGCCGCCGCGCTCTACTCCGTGGACAAGGACTATTTCGCCGCGACGCGCGACGAGTACAAGCGCCGCCGCGACACCATGGTCGAGAAGCTGTCGAGCATCCCCGGCGTTATCTACGCGCAGCCGAAGGGCGCGTTCTATATAATGGCCGCGCTGCCCGTTGACGATGCGGACAAGTTCCAGCTATGGCTGCTCAACGAGTTTGACGACAATGGCGAGACCGTCATGTTCTCCTGCGGTGAGCCGTTCTACGGCACTCCCGGCAAGGGCAAGAACGAGGTTCGTATGGCGTACGTCCTCAAACAGGAGGATCTCGCCCGCGCGATGGATATCCTCGCCGTCGCAATAAAGAAATACAACGAAACGCACTGAGCGATAAAAAAGTTCCCATGAAGATTTCTCTTCATGGGAATTGTTTTATTTGTCTTTATTTATCTGGTCGAACCGGACTATTTTCGCGTTCTTTTCGCCGCGCTTCGGGAGCTTGTGCTTCACGCCGTCCGGTGTGACGATATAGGTGTTCTCAAGCAGCTCTATCGTGCCGCGCCGCCACTCCTCGATATACTCCTTGCGCAGCGCCGCGCGCTCGGTCTGCTCCGCCTCGGTCAGCTCGCGCTCCTTCGCGAGCCGCGCAAGCTCATTTATACGGTCAAGTTTTGTCTGTTCCATTGAAATTCTCCTCGCTTATCCGATAGTCCCAAGCTCGTCGAGCGTCAGCTCAAACGCGGGGATGAAGTGCTCCATAAAATATTTGACCTCCGGCAGCGGGTTTGCCTCCAGCTGTTCGCGGTTCTGCTTCTCCGCGGACAGAAACTCGTTGTTGCCCGCCTTGCGCTCCTCGATGCACTTTATGTACGCCGAGAGCTTGTCCGCCGCCTTGACGATGTCGTGCAGCCGCTCCTGCGCCTCGCCGGTCAGCAGCGGCTCATACGCGCCGCGCAGCTCGTCCGGCAGCGTGTCCAGCAGCATGTTGCATGCCAGATTCTCCACCTGCCGGTAAGCGCCCTTGATCTCCTCGCTGTGGTATTTTATCGGCGTGGGCAGGTCGCCGGTGAGAATCTCGGAGCTGTCGTGAAACAGCGCCACGACCGCCGCCTCGTTCGGATCACAGGGGACGCCCATCACGTCGCGCCGTATCACGCCCAGCGCGTGGGCGATGACGGCGACCATGTGGCTGTGCTCCTGAATATTTTCCGGCAGAGAATTGCGCATAAGGCTCCAGCGGACAATGTACCGCATGCGGGATATATATGCAAAGAAATTATCGCTCATAGCTCGCTCCTGACTTTTTTTCTTGATTATAATACATGCGCCCGCATTTTTCAACCGCGTCGGACGCGGCGGGTAAAAATTTCCCGAAATTTCAGCAAAAATTGCGCTTTTATGTTGATTTTTAGTTTCACTGGTGTTAAAATTCAGTTTTGTGTTGAAAATAAAATCAGAGACAAATCTAACGCAAGGGAGTTGCGATAAATGGACAAACTCAGAAACGTAGCAATCATTGCCCACGTTGACCACGGCAAGACCACTCTGGTCGACGAAATGCTCAAGCAGTCCGGCGTATACCGCGAAAATCAGGAGATCGTGGACCGCGTAATGGACTCCAATGACCTTGAGCGTGAGCGCGGCATCACCATCATGGCCAAGAACACCGCCGTATGGTACGGCGACACCAAGATAAATATAGTAGACACCCCGGGTCACGCTGACTTCGGCGGTGAGGTCGAGCGTATACTCAAGATGGTCAACGGCGTTATCCTGCTCGTTGACGCAGCCGAAGGCCCCATGCCGCAGACCCGCTTCGTGCTCAGCCGCGCGCTCGAGCTGGGGCACCGCGTCATCGTCGTCGTCAACAAGATCGACCGCCCCGATCAGCGCATCCACGAGGTCGTGGACGAAGTGCTGGAGCTGCTGATGGATCTCGACGCGACCGACGAGCAGCTGGATTCCCCGATGCTGTTCTGTTCCGGCCGTCAGGGCACCGCGAGCTATTCGCCCGACGTCCCCGGCACCGATCTCAAGCCCCTGTTCGACACTATTCTTCAGTACATCCCCGCGCCCGAGATGGATCTCGACGCGCCGTTCCAGATGCTCGTCTCCAGCATCGACTATAACGAGTACGTAGGCCGCATCGCCATCGGCCGCATCGAGCGCGGCGTCATCAAGCAGAATCAGGAGATCGAGGTCTGCAACTATCATACGCCCGACGAGCCGTCGATGAAAGCCAAGGCCGTCTCGCTCTATCAGTTTGACGGGCTGAACAGAGTCCCCGTGACCGAGGCCGGTGCCGGCAACATCATCGCCATGAGCGGCATCGGCGACGTCACGATCGGCGACACTATCTGCGCCCGCGGCGCGGCCGAGGCTCTGCCCTTCGTAAAGATCAGCGCTCCGACTCTGGAGATGACCTTCTCCGTCAACAACAGCCCCTTCGCGGGTCGCGAGGGCAAGTTCGTCACCTCCCGCCAGATCCGCGAGCGCCTCATGCGCGAGACGCTGAAGGACGTCTCCCTCCGCGTCAGCGATATTCCCGACAGCACCGACAGCTTCAACGTCGCGGGCCGCGGCGAGATGAGCCTGTCCATCCTTATCGAGACCATGCGCCGCGAGGGTTATGAATTTCAGGTGTCTCCCCCGCGCGTGCTGTATCAGGAGATCGACGGCAAGAAGTGCGAGCCTATCGAGCGCGTCGTCGTCGACGTGCCGCAGGACTCCATGGGTTCGGTCATGGAGAAGCTCGGCTCCCGCAAGGGCGAGTTCCTTGAGATGACGCCGGTCGGCAACCGCATAAAGATGGAATTTCTCGTTCCGTCGCGCGGCCTGTTCGGCTACCGCAACGAGTTCCTTACCGACACCAAGGGCGAAGGCATCCTCGCCTCCGTGTTTGAGAAGTACGACGTTTATAAGGGCGACATCGCCCGCCGCAATACCGGCTCCCTCATCGCGTTTGAGACCGGCGAGGCCGTGGCCTACGGCATTTGGAACGCGCAGGAGCGCGGCCAGATGTTCATCACGCCGGGCACCAAGGTCTACGCGGGCATGGTCGTCGGCGTGTGCCCGAAGTCCGACGACGTGCCGGTCAACGTGTGCCGCACCAAGCACCTGACCAACACCCGCGCCTCCGGCTCCGACGAAGCGCTGCGCCTCATCCCGCCCAAGCAGATGAGCCTTGAGCAGTGCCTTGAGTTTCTCGCGGACGACGAGCTGCTTGAGGTCACGCCGAAAAACCTGCGCCTGCGCAAGAGCATCCTTGATCACAGTCTGCGCATGAAAACACTGATGAGAAACAAGTAAATGATGACGAGAATCGAGCCTACGGCGGAATGCCGTAGGCTCGATTTAGTTTGTCTCAACGATTTCAACTATTACTTCTTTTGATACAATATGCAGTTCGTTTCCGGAAAACGTCTGAAACAACAGGTACAGCGAGTCCATGTCTTCGCCGTGATTCGGGAGATATTTCTGCAAATATGAAAAATCTTCTTCCACAGTCAGCGAAACGATCGTTGCGCGCTCCCCCTGCCAGTCCCCTTTAATCGTGAGGGAAGTCTCTATGTTGAGGAAGGTAAAGTTGATTTTTGCGCCGAAAATCGGATTGAATAATGTGATCTTAATGCTGTCTTCTTTAAAGTCAAATTCCGCATTTTCCAATTCCGCATCGTGAACATAGCTGTTGTATAACAGCTCTTTTAACCCTTTGACGTTATCTTTATTATATCTCGGCATAGTCACCCTCTGCACATTGCTGCAGCAAACGTAAGTTGCTTTCCCAGGCCTCATCACTGCGCTTCTTTGCTTTTTCAATGCAAACATTTACTGCATTGCGGATAGAATTGTTATCCGAGTATTTTTGCAGCCTATTTAAAATGCAAAGAGCCCCAGGCCAATTCATATCCTGTAACCATTCTAACAATTCGACTAAATAGGGCTTAAGCTCCTCGTCGCTTCTCTCCGCTATGATTCGAGCACAATTTCCCCATACATTTTTATTATGCTTTGGTGTTAACGGTTGTATAAACGGAATAATCGTTTCCGTATCTCTTGCTAAGAATATTCCCTTGGATTGAATTTCATATGGCATATGCCAATCGAGCATATCCATAATTTCTGTAATATCTACCATTTTATAATTGTTGGCGTCCGTTCACCAGTTTTTGTCGATCGTCAGCAGTGGTTTAATAGTCCAAACCAGATCACTATTACGCTCAATCTTATCAGCGGAAAATATTACATCATCTGAATAATAGTCAATTTTGGATATTTCAGCACTGATGTTGTATATAAAAGTTACAAAAACCCCTTCCTTAACTGCGATACACTGAGTGTCTCCTATAGCCGTGGAAGAAAGTCCGGTCTCATATGGGTACAGCTTCTTCACCTCTTCCCAAGTCGTGCCGTTATTGGCCATATCTTGAAGTAGGTTATTCATCTCATCATAGCCCTTGAACTTATCTGTGAATAGACAGAAGTATATATCGTTTTCATTATAATAGTAATGATTTTTACTGTACATCTCGTGTCCAAAATATATGAATGCCCGTTTGCCAGTGTCAGACATAAGCACAACATAAGGAAGGTAATTTTCAAAAAACTCCCTTGGGTCTCGGATGCACTCAATTTTGTAGTCCCTTGCGAGGTCGAGTATATTGTCATAGTTCTCTTCAATCAAGGCAAGGTCGGCATCGGAATAGGTATGTGTTATCAGCTCTTCCGCCAGAGTTGTGTTGTCAGCCGGCGGCAGTTCAATGCGGCTCTCATAGGCAGCGAACAGCAGGCATATCAATACACATATAATGATCAGCTTTTTCATGTCTCCCCCCTAGCCGTGTAAGCATATCTTTATTTGTAATATCTCATCTCCAAAAAAGAGCTTTTATATTTTCCTCTGTTTGGATTTGGGAACATCGTACGATGACGTGATCGTTCCGTTGCCGTCAAAATGTTCATAGCAGTTTAACTTTCCATCTGTGTCATGGTGAAATCTATATTTATTCCAAACTATATAGCTTTCTCTTTTTTCACCGCAATACACGTCTTTGAGCAGGCCGTTATTATCATAAGAGTACTTTTCAGAATAATACTCTTTATATCCCATGAGCCGCGGATTTTCAATGTAACACACCAGCCTGTCATAACTAACAATGCGACCGCAGTCATCATATTTGCAGAGAGACACGCCGGAAATTTCCGGTCTATAAATCACTTCATAAATCGGAGCAACAACCGTTTGCCCATCTCTTATTAGAAATTCTTTGGAGTACAACACCGGTGTGGCTCCGCAATTACGATCCCAGTAGTATTCAGCCACACTTAAGCGGTTATCGCTGTCAAAGCCGTATCTGAATTGATAGTTACTGCGCGGGTGTATAACGCGCCGTCCTCGATTCACTCCTCCGACCACAATATCTTCAATCAGACTTGGGCAATAATACCCCCTATGAATCCCTCCACGGCTTCCGCAGCAGTATTCATATCTGCTCGGCGTACCGGAAAAGTTTGCATCTATCTCCTCATATCTTTTGCAGTACTTATTTATCTCGTGCAGAAGTACCTCTTCTTCAAATGACAAATCAATCATAGCTTCTCCGTTCAAGAAATGCAGGTGCGTTTTTTACCATAACTGCCCCTGTCATCTAACGTTTTTAATAATATATCCTTTCAAAGCTGACTTTTTTACGCGAATATTCCTCTATGATTCCCTTATATTTTTCTGTATCACAGTAAATATTCTTCACAAGAAACGGATGTCTCCACTTTGGACTGGGATGCAAGTGGTGAAGCTCTTTATGCCCTTCTTCATATTTTTTGCAAGGTTTCAGAACTATGGCAAACATTTCTCCCATCAAGCTCGTGCTACCCCTGTTTGGAAAGCGAACGATGCCAATTTGTGCTACTTCGTACCAGTATATCTCCACGGGTATGATTACAAGAACATGATATTTCAGCTTGCGGGAGTCAACTGATGCCTATTGGCATGCTCTGAATGCAAGAATGAGCATATACGCAAGGAACATTGATGCAATAAGAACTAAATCGCTTCGAGAAAGATCCCAATGCATTGCAATAAGGAACCCTAAACGCAGAGTACCTATGGCTGCAACGATTATTACATCAATCTTTTTCGGCCATATGCGCATCACAGGCCGTTCCTCCGTCGTTTGCTCATGGTCTTTCATCGTCGTGCCGCCCCCCTTCTCTGCGCTTTCGCGGAATTTTCCGGTTTATCTGATTTGAGATTACCAAATACCGGTCTGTATGTCAATATTTTCAGACATTCTGCACGACGAAATCCCGCAGGATCGCTCCTGCGGGATCGAAATAATTAAAACCCGCGCCCGCATATTCTTCCATAATAAGCAAAGACTAGTACTGTCAGCCAGCATTACAAATACACACAGAAAAGGGAGATATAACATGAAGGCAACCGGAATAGTCCGCCGTATAGACGACCTCGGCCGCGTGGTCATACCCAAAGAAATTCGCCGCACCATGCGTATCCGTGAGGGCGACCCGTCACAGATAACATTGGCACGGTGGGAAGCATTTTGCTTTGCAATGGACGATCTGGCTAAGAGACAGGGGTGGAAGTAGTACATAGTGACGAAATGGTGGCCATTAACCATGAGAATCCGGGAGAGGGTGAAACAGAAGGAAACCGCCGCACGGTGGTCGATGCAGGCATCGTGCGGCATTTTACCATGACGCTAAAGGAAGTATTCTGTTGATTGGCTACTCGATCGCATGAATAATCTCAATTTTCAGTTCCTCATCTGTATCATATGTGCCATCCATCACGGCGGTAATTATTCGAAGCAACAGGTCTTTATCGATTTTCCCAGCAGCAACCTGATAGCTGATATTTTCCATCACCGTAAAAAAGCTTTTCGCTACCGCCATATAACCATTTAACAAAAGAAACTGCGCACTCAGTGTTATGGCGAGACGTTTGTTACCATCGGCAAAGCAATGAAATTCGCAAACACAAAAAAAGAGGTGCGTCAGTTTTTCCTCAAACGTTGGATAGTAATCATCGTTTTGTATATTATGTAAAACGCTCTCCAACCGTCCTAAATCAAAATGCTCATAAGTTCCACCGCCACTATATTGGATTGTCTTCTCGTGTGTGCGCTCTGCTTGCTCAAGCGTAAGATACACCAGGCCTTCCATTTAATTACGCTCCTTTAGCCGTTTAAGCACATCTTTATTTTCCTCCATAAGTCTTTCAAGTTCGTCTCCTGTTGCTCCTAGGAACTTTTGATACTCATCTTTCTCAAGAGGCTGGATATACTCAGAAAGCTGGTAATGGAACGCATCTCTTAACGCCATATCCCGGCTAGCCATTTTAATGCGCCCTCTTTGAATCAGTGGTTTCCACAATGCCATATTTTCAAACTCATGAAACAATATCTCTGTTTCGGATATTGTCATTTTGCGGTTCAACTCAGTATTCTTTTTGCGAATAGCGTCTGCCAGGCCGCTTTCATATGCGGCAATAATATCTAAAATTTCACTGTAAAATGTGTCGCGAACTTTCTCGTTGGCCTTTAGGTCTAGTATTTTCTTGTATTCTTTCGCCTTCTCACGAAAAATACTGACATAAATCATATCAGTAAACCGAGCATACTTATATTTGTCATCTTCAACACATTCTTTAAGTGCATCTGTAAAATTTCTACGATAGTTATCTTCTTGAAGCGATGCAAACACAAAGTCCTTATCTCGCTGGTTAATGTATTTTGTTCCACCGCCGGTTTTCCGATTAATCAAATCAATAACGATATCGAGCATCATTTGTCGTAATGCTTTTGCTCGATCGCTCTCGGAAAGAAGCATTGCCAAATTCAGAAATGACTTGAAGTCAAAAACACCAAGTTGACGAATTTTGCTAGGGACATAAATGTCCTTAGCAAATCTCTCCTGCCCTGCTTCGAGAAAGTCTTTAAGTCGTTTTCCCCGGAGAACTTCATAACCATTTTGCGTTAGTTCCTCGTTATTTTGCTCAATATATCTGCTGATTGTCCGAATATCAACTTCAAAAAATGTAGCAACATCTTCTCTGGTGATGTATATTTTATTTTCCCACAAGATTCCTTGGATTCCCGATTTCTCTTGAATCTCCTGTACGGCCAAGTCATTGTTGAGAATATTCTGGCGATCAATACGAGATACTGTCAAGTCTTTTGCCATATTGTGTTCCCTCCTAATCAATGAATTTTTTTACGCCGCCAGCGCATTGGCATTGACCCGTTCAATCGCCTGTCGGATGCCTGCCCACACGGACAGGTCTGTGAACACTTCCACGATGCTGCCGTAGTCGGTAAACGGTGCTTCCTGCAAAACGGACAGGTCTTTCATCATGCCGTTATGAACAATGTACTCCACAATCTGGTTTACGAAATAAATCTGTCGGCTATCGAGGCTGGCATCATTCAGATACTGAGCAAAGGCTTCTTTTGCTGCATTCATATCAAGCCCGACAATTTCCCGCACGAACTCGCCCAGCGGCTTTTGCCCATACTCGGCCTCATAGTCCTGCTTGGTGCCGACTTCACTCCAAAGAATTTTCTCCAGTGCCTGTACATCTTCCGCGGTCAGGGGGACATTGCTTTTGAGCTTGGCAATCACCACATTGTCCATGTGCTGCCGCACATAGAATTCTGCTTTAGCCTTGTAGTTCTTAAGGTCATCATTTTCCAAATCTGATTCATTCCAGTCTACAGAGAGAATCTCATCATCAAAATTCGTATCATAGCGCACGCTGGTTTGCGGGATATACTTCATAAGGTCTCGCAGATTTTCCCGGATATGCTCAAATTCGTTGATTCCGGCATTCTCTACATAGTCCGTATGCAGAATTTTGTCGATCAATTCGGCTTGCGCCATGATTTCCGGGATGTTCGCCACAGATGCAACAGCGGAAACCTTCTTAAACAGGTCGCTGCGGGCTTTGCCGTATTTCTTTCCGACGAGATAGGCAAGCTCGATGCCGTATATCAGCGCATCGAACCGCAGCGCCTTAGCATCGTCCTCTTCCGGCGTGATGAGCGGTGCCAGCTCTTGGCCCATGAGCAAGGTGTCCTCATAGGTCAGGGCGTTATAGTTATCGGGATTTGCATACAACTCCACATATTTCAGGTGCTGGCGCACTGCAAAGTTCTCTTTGTTCAGTTCCTGCACTTTGTGCACCATGTCCTCTACCAGCGTCTTGCGGAAGGCAATGAGATCCGTTGTCTGATACGCCAAGTCTTGCAATTTGAACGCAATTTGGGATTTCAGATGGAAGATCGCTCCTTGTAAGGCAATCATATTGGCAGTGGGCCGTCCCTTGTTCATGCGAAAGAACTCAAAGTTGCCGCAAAAGTCAAAGATGTAGAACTTGTCCTTGTCCTTACCGTCCAGCAGCCCCGGGCACAGACGGGTGCCACGCCCAATCATCTGCCAGAACTTCGCCTTGCTCATGACCTTCTTGAAAAACACCAGATTCAGCACCTCCGGCACGTCAATGCCGGTGTCCAGCATATCTACAGAAATGGCAATCTGCGGCAGCTTTTTCGGATCAGAAAACTCATCGATGGCGCTTTGCGCATAGGTCATATAGTTGTCGATGACTTTGGCGAAACCGGGCAAGTGCGGATATTCCTTGTTGAACACCTCAAGGATTTTCTCTGCATGGGTGTGATTCTTTGCAAAGATGATCGTCTTGCCCAGTTTATTGCCATAGTCGATGGTCAGGCCATTGGTCATCAGCGTATTCAACACCTGCCGGATGGTATCTTCATTGAAGATCCATTCGTTCAGCGCCGAGGACGCAATGCGCTCCGGTAATTCTCCGTTTTCATCTTCGAAGGTGTCCTCATAGGCCTGCTTGTCCTCGTCGGAAAGCTCATCGTAGACGATGCCCTGCTCAATAAATTTCAGCTTCGTCTCTACCGACAGAAAATCCACCAGATATCCGTCCTTCACCGCCTGTGCCAGCTCATAGCCATAGGTGGGAACGCCGTTTTCCAGCTCAAATATCTCATAGGTATTCTTGTCAATCTCATCCTTGGGCGTGGCTGTCAGTCCCACCAGCGGCGCGTCGAAATAATTGAAAATATCCCGGTATTTGTTATAAACCGAGCGGTGCGCTTCGTCGCAGATCACAAGGTCAAAGTGCCCACAGGTAAAGAGCTTGCCGTCTTCATCCTGTACGCTGTCGATGACATTGTACATGGTCTGATAGGTAGAAAAGACGCAGTGAGCGGTGTAGTTATCCTTCTCCTCACAGAGGTTGGTAACGGAGAGATCAGGCAGCAGATTCACAAAGCTGCGCTTTGCCTGGGTGACCAGACTGTTGCGGTCAGCAAGGAAGAGAATATTTTTCACCCAACCATGCTGGAGCAGCACATCGCATAGGGCAATAACTGTTCTCGTTTTTCCGGAGCCGGTGGCCATGACCAGCAGCGCCTTGCGCCGGTTGCGTGCAAAGGCATCGCAGGCAGCTTTGATGGCACCCTCCTGATAATAGCGTCCGGCTATCTTCCGATCCACCATGACATTTTTCAGGCTTGTCCGCATGGTCTGGAGATTGAACAGTTTTTCCAGATCCCGCTTGGAGTAGATAGCGGCACACTTGCGTTCGGGATAGATATTGTCCGTAATGCGGGTCTCAAAGCCATTGGTCAGGAAAATGACCGGGCGGCGGTGATACTTCTTTTCCAGCAGGTCTGCATAGAGCTTTGCCTGCTGGCGTCCCTTGGCCACATCCACGCATGTGCGCTTTGCTTCCACTACTGCCAGCGGGCGGCCATCATCGCCGTAGAGCACATAGTCCGCATAACCTACCTCGGACTTGTTTGGCATACCGGGCAGCTCCACCTCATTCAGCCAGTCCTTGCCCTCTGTCCAGCCCGCATCTGTGAGCATGGTGTCGATATACAGCTTGCGGGTCTTGTACTCAGACAGGTCGAGGGGCTTTGGCACATAGGTCTGCTGCTGCTCGGCTCGGCGGGCAGTCAGTTCTTCCTTCAAGGCGGCATTCTCCGCCATGAGGGCTGCAAAATCCACATCGGGTATCGTCTGCGAAGGAACTGCGGGCGCTTCGGCGGGCTGCGTCAGCAAGGAACGGTCAAAATGCCCCTCTGTGTAGTTATCACCATAGCAATAGGCCACGAAGTCCAAGAATACATAGAGGTTTTCCAGACACAGCGCCGCCTGCTCCTCGGTAATCTTTTTACCGGTGTGGGCGGCGTTGTTGCCCATGCGGCGAATCAGATCCATCCGCCGCCAGATGTCCGCGCCCACGATGTCCCGGAAGTCTTCGGTATTCATGAGGCTCACCAGAGAGTCCTGATAAGGCATGACCAGCGCCTTGTCCACGGAATACATCCACTTCACGGCAAACTCCATCGCCCTGCGGCAGTTCAGCACGCAGGCGGAGGGGTCGATATGTAGAATTCTTTCCGCAGATACCGCTACGGAGGCGAAGGACTCGAATTGGGGATCGACAGCGAAAATGTCAAAGTTGGTCATAGTGTGTCACCTTGCCAATCACATTAGACTATCAACAATTTCAGCTTTTTGACATTCTCAAGAATGTCTAATAGCCAGAAGTTGGGTCATTACATAGTCACCGTAAGGAGTTAGTTTCCAGTAGACTTGCTTATCAGTTGTACTGCGTTTCTTTTCTCCAGACTTGATTAATCCCAGCGCTCTAAACTGCACTTTAACCACATCAAACGACTCTTGATTTATTCTAAACTGTTTGGGATTTCTAAGTTTTGAAAACTCAGTTTTGTCTTGCCAAGTGTTATGATTTTCTATATATTTGCTTAGCCCGACTTTGAATGCTAAATCTGTACATTCATCTATCATCTGTGGGGCTACGGAGGCAAACAGTTCGTTCCAGCTATAAGATTCTTCGTCTTCGCACGAAAACGATTGATAGCTTCGCTTCTCTGTGGCTTCGAAATGATATTTAATTTCAACTTGATCATTGCCTTGGGATAGAACTTCAGTACCTGTCGGTGCTCGAGTAGCAATGTTTTTTAACTGTTCTTTCAGACTTTCATTTTCTCGCTGCAACTTCGCAATTTCTTTTACAGACTCTTCATCTACTCCGCTTCCTGCCCGCACCCATCCATCAGCAGGAAAGTCTTTAATAAGTTTAATCATGCTTCGGGAGACAATCGAACCGAGTTGCTCCGGATTTTCCCAATATTTAACTAGTTTTTTCTTTGCGAGCTTCTTGAATGTGTCTAGTTTTTCCTGCTTTTCGCCATCTTTTTCGCTTTTTCCTAATGGAATATTTCCTGGATTTTTCGGCAAGAATGAAATAATTGGCTTTCCTGTTTTGAGTGCATATTCAAATTCCATCTGAGTATAACTGATTCCCTTATCATTGATGCTTCCGTAACGACCACCGATAATGAGCAAATAATAATCACAAGTATCGATTACTCGTTTAATCAATGTCCATTGATCATCATTAGACGCTGGAAAAAGCTCCATCCCAGCAGGCATGCAGTCTAATTCTAACAATGCCTGCATAACTTCTTTACGTTCTTCTTGCAAATCTTCAAACGTAGAACTAACAAATACTTGATAAATCTTATCCACAGTTATCTCCTTATCCGAAATATTTCTGCATCAAACTATCAAACAACAACTGTGCTTCGTCCAACGCCTTCTGTACGGCAACTTTTGATTTGTCGGTCTGTTTGACGAAGGCTGCGAATTGTTCCTGTAGTTCCAACGGAGGTATGGCCACTCGCAATTGCTTTAATTTAACTCCTGGCAAATGTGCTATGGTAGCTTTTGCTCCAGCAATAGTCGCAAACCCATCATGATCACAATTGTATTTAAACCACCACCCCAGATAATCTGGGTGAACAATTTGACGATTACACCGTACCCTGTGAAGAGCCTTCTGGAAAAAGCATGGCTGTATTTCATTATGCCACACGGCGCAACGCCCAATTTCACCGCCCTCGCATACCAGAAGGTCGCCATTCTGCAATTCAAATTCAATCCGATCTTCTTCGTTAAAATCCATTTGGTTCAGATTTTCAGTATTAAATCTAAACCACTGTACATTGAAATTGGCCAAGTACGGATAGCTACATTCACCGGTCTGCTGCTTAGTGTCCAGCATCTTTCCTAACCGAGAAGATGCGATATCTGCCAAAACACGTATTTCCCATGACTTGCTGTTGCGAATTACATCCCCAAACATCTCGACAAATCGGGCTTTGACGAGCTCGTCCAGCTTTTGAAGCTGCTGTTTTCTCGATAAAATTACTCTGTATGTCTTTTCCAAAATGATAGCACATTCAGTCTGCTTTTCTAATGAAATGTTTGGCACAAGAGTTTCTTCCAATATATTTCGCCCAATAGCTTTGAAGGTGCTACCTGTTCCTTTACAGTTCAATTCTTCATTTTTACCCTTCAATAGCCAAAAAATATACTCAGGCGCTACTTTCTCCCTATTAGGGGTCAATGCAGCTAAGCCTCTCCCGATGCAACATTCTTCTTTGGCGTAGTTCATTGCCCCAATAGGCGCTCTGACTGAAATAAGTATATCCTCCGGAGCCGCCATTTTTGTAGGGGCAGAACACCACTTTCTCGTTACCGGATACCTCTCACCAAAGTCAGCATTGCCTTGAAAAAAGGGAACACCGTGTCCGTTTTCGTTATAGCTATCAGAACTGGGTGATTGCCCCATATTGATTGTGCAAACATCTTTCAGCTTGACATAGTTCATCTCTTCATCCCCACAAATCCGAATTTAGTCACCAGAATATTGCTTGCCAGTCACAGAGTATCGACAGCTGTCAAAGTTCTCTGGGCTGAGCGGAACAATTCTGCTTAATGTGACATACCCATCTCTATAAAGAGCATTTACCGTTTTCAAGACTTCCAATTCCGGTTCATTTACCACACGGGCAATATCGTGAATATTTGTATCCGGGTGGGTGCAAATAAAGTCATATACACGCTTCTTCATTTCAGCATCTCCTCCAGTTCATCCATCGCCGTGCCAATTTCCTTCTCCAGTTTCCGCAGCTCCGCCATAATCTCACTGGTAGGCGGATACTCCACAGGCTTATACTCCGTTTCCTTGTACTTGTTGATGGACAGGTCATAGCCATTGTCCACGATCTCCGCCTTGGGCACGAAGAAGGATTTTTCCGTGCGCTGGCGGCCTTTTTCTGCCTCTGGATTATGGAACCGGGCGATGATGTCGGGAATGTCATTGTCGGCCACCGGGCTGCGCTTATCGTCCAACGAGAAGCCGTCGGCGGTCATGTCATAGAACCACACGTTGTCTGTACCACCGTGGCCGGTCTTGGTGAAGATCAGCACCGCGGTAGACACCCCTGCATAGGGCTTGAATACGCCGCTGGGCATGGAGATTACGGCCTCCAACCGGTTGCCGTCCACCAGTTCTTTGCGGATGGCTTTGTGTGCGGTGGAAGAGCCGAATAGCACACCGTCTGGGACGATGCAGGCGCAGCGTCCGCCGATGCGGAGCATCCGCAGGAACAGAGCCAAAAACAGCAGTTCCGTTTTCTTGGTCTTGCAGACTTTCAGCAGATCTGCCGAAACGGTGTCGGCATCCAGACTGCCCTTGAACGGTGGATTGGCAAGAATCAGAGAATACTTTTCTTTGTCCGGGTTCTGATCGGACAAGCTGTCCCGGTACTCAATAAAGGGGTTGTCGATGCCGTGGGTCATCATGTTCATCGCGCCGATACGGAGCATGGTACGGTCCATATCGTAGCCGAAGAACATGTGATTCATGTAGTGGTCCTTCTTCTGGCGGTTGAAGAAGATTTCTTCTTTGCGCTGCTCCTTCAGGTATTCACCCGCAGAAACAAGGAAGCCGGAAGTGCCGCAGGCCGGGTCGCAGATCACATCGTCCGCTTTTGGGTCCATCAGCTCCACCATCATGCGGATAATATGTCGCGGGGTACGGAACTGGCCGTTGAGGCCAGACTGGGCAATTTTGCTCAGCAGATATTCATAGGTATCGCCCCGCACATCCACCGCCTGAGATTCACTCATCAGGCGGTAAATCTCGTCCAGTTCATCCACTACTTTGGACAGCAGCAGCGGCGTGGGCAGCTTGAAAATGGCGTCATCCATGTACTTGGAATAGGCGCTGTTTTTGTCACCGTGGAGGTTCTTGATGAACGGAAACACCCACTCCTGCATCACGCTGTACATCTTTCCGGCGGGGAAATCGTGGAATACACTCCACTTAAGCTGCTGGCCGTCGATGGTACGGTCACCGACCTGCACCTCATCCGCAAAAATGCTCTGATACGGCAGCCCCAGCATGGCAGCTTCCTTGGCCCGGAGATTGTCGGTGTCATCCAGATCATGGATGAACATCAGATAGGTGATCTGCTCAATAACATCCAGCGGGTTCACCAGTCCGCCCGCCGCAAAAATATCCCAGAGGCTGTCGATTTTGTTTTTCAGTTCACCTGTAATCATTTATTCTCTCTCCCTGTTCCAAGTATAAGAAGTGTAGCGTCCGCCGCTGAGTTTGATGATCTCGCCGGATTTCAGCAGATCTGCCAGCGCGCGCTGGACGGTGATCTGACTGATATCCGGGCATTTGGCCATGATTTCACTCTTGGTGATCTTGCCGAGGTGGTTTTTGATGATCTCGCGCACTCGGTCGGGCTTGGAAAGACCCTTGGTGGTCAGCAGCTCGATCCGGCTCTCGAAATCCCGGTACGCCGCCACCAGAACGCCCAGCATATAGGTGACAAAAGGCGCATAATCGTTGGTTCCCTCATGCCAGTTATAGGAGCTGGCTTGCAGAGTCTCGTAATAGGTTTCCTTGGTATCGGAGATCAGTTTCTCAATACTGATATATTTGCCAACGATATAGCCAGAACGGTACAGGAGCAGCAGTGTCAGGAGCCTGCTCATGCGGCCGTTGCCGTCGTTGAAGGGATGGATACAGAGAAAGTCCAGTATAAAGATGGGAATCAGCAGCAGCGGGTCAAGGTCGGTGTCTTGCATGGCCGTCTGAAACGCGTCGCACAGTGCGTTGATGGCCTCCGGCGTTTCCCATGCAGGGATCGGTTGAAAGCGGGTAATCTGCTCACCATTCGCCAGTTCTTCTGCAATGACATTGTCGGAGTTTTTGTAGTTTCCTCCGATAGTTTTTCCGCTGAATTTAAATAAGTCGCGGTGAAGCTGCAAAATGATAGATGGCTTTGGAGGAATAAAATCGTGGCTTTCATGGATCGTTGCAAGCACATCGCGGTATCCAGCAATCTCTTTTTCGCTGCGAGTTTTTGGCATTGTTTTATCACGCACGATTTTCTTCAGTCTGTCATCCGTGGTGATAATTCCCTCGATGCGGTTAGATGCCTCTGTGCTCTGAATTTTCGCAACTTCCAGAAGTTCAGACAACGCATCCGCTTTAGCCTCGATAAAGAGATTTTGCTGCCCCTTGTATTCGTGAATCTGCGTCAGGTAGGCCACGACCTCTGGCGTCAGCAATTTGTTGTATTCTGTTTTGAAGTCGAACGCTCTCATGCACTGCCCTCATTTGAATTTCAATTTCATCAAATCTTATCGAATGATGCAATTATAGTATATCCTTGAATTACATCGCTGTCAATATTAATTTTCTCATTTTTGCATTAATGATAAAATTAGAATTTGGTTGTCGTCTGCTACGCATCATGTCCCCTCGCAGGCGCTGACAATCGAAAGCTGTATCGTAACGATTTCAGATTGTCAGCAAAAAAGGAAGTCCGCCACTCATCGGTACGGACTTCCTTTTGCATTTTCTGAGCAGGTGTTCCAAACTGCGTTTTTACAGTTTAGGTACCCGTCTGCGAAGAAAATATGGGGAGTTCAGAGGGGAAAATTCCCTTTGACGCTGGGTTTCCAATAGGGGCGCGAGCATCCCTGTTGGCACACGATTTTGCTTCGCAAAGTCTAGTGTGTTATACCTTTGCTTCCGGCTGGCGCGGAAAAGGGGTTGACGGCGCACTCTGCGGTGCGGCAGAGTGTGGCAACAAACGCTTTTTTGCGGCAGTAGGACGGGCGGATTTTGTGGTGTGAGCTACAGCACAATCGCAGGATTTTTGAGAAACAAAATCCGCCTGTCCGGAAAAGGAAGCAGAGGTATATAAAAGCCTTCGTCCCACCACAGCGCTGCCTTTGTTTCAGCGTTTCTTCCGCTTTCCTTTGCCGTGGGTCATGGTCGTTTTCCCACGCTGGCTGATGGGAGTTTTCAGGTGCTTGGACTTCTTGAGGATTCCAATCAGAGAAACAAACTCTTCTTTCGTGAGCGTGTCGTAATCAATACCAAGTGTTGCAAGGTATGCGCAGATTTTCTTTTCCTCGGAGCTGCCCTCAAAATGTACGGCCTCCATCAACTGCTTCTGTACAGCGGCGGCAGACAGGTCATCGTCTGCGGTCAGAGCATCCGTCCTGTGTTCCTCCCGGATGTCCCGCAGGATGCTGCTCAGATCGTCCGCAACGAGATGCCCGAAATATTCTTCCTCTTGTATCTGCGCCGCTTTCAAAGTATGGAGGTACAGATCGTTAGCTTCCTCGCCATGCTCCATCAGAACTATCTGGCGGGTAGCTTCCAGAACCGTATTCATATCCTTGATCCGCATATCTGCGATCCGGTC
>ERZ824473.872-NODE-872-length-48699-cov-9.301517_pt1 | contig 48699 bp, 41 predicted proteins | sample MGYA00519874_ERZ824473 | MGnify/ENA primary metagenome ERZ824473 (study PRJEB31778, sample SAMEA3449151) | human gut metagenome | biome: human gut; feature: human-associated habitat; material: faeces | place: United Kingdom | collected 2010/2012 ... | reverse complement strand
TGCAAAGAAGCTTATTGGAATGGAAGAGAATCTGCGGGATGATATGCAGAAATATTTGTAAGCTGAGAACCTGCATTTTCCTTCCGTAGTGTGTAAAAGGAAGGTATGCCCGACAACCGAAAGAAGAAAGGCAAAAGAAATGCAGGTAGTCGGAGGCCCGAAAAGTACTGATGAAGGCATGAACAAAATAAATGCCGGAGGGAAGTCGAGATAGAACTGTTCCTCGCAGTTCTGGCCTGCGAAACCATATCAAAGAGGAAACATTAGCTATACACAGAGATAGGAGAACTAATGGAAACGAAATTGGCGAGAATATCACAATTATCAAAAGAGAATCCGGACATGGTCTTTACGTCACTGGGACTGGTGGTAGAATATAGAAAAGGCCAGTGAAAAGCGGATTACCGTTTTTTCACTGGCCTTTTCAGTTGCCCGTTTTTATTTTACCGCACCTCAAAATTTCCACTGCGCAGCAGATCACGGAGTTGCTCCATATGCTCTGCGGAGGGCACGACAGCAAAAAATGCATTTGGATCGCCGAGCTGCGCACGCTTTCCTTCGCCAAGGTTGTGATAGGGAAGAAGGTGTACCTGGGAACAGGAAGGAATGCTGCTGGCCAGATCACGCAGCGCAAGAATGTCATCCGTGGAATCATTGGCCCCCGGGATGATCGGGGTGCGGATCCAGATATCACAGTTCGGGAAATGTTCCGCGATTCCGCGCAGGTTGGAGAGGATTCTGGTGTTTTCTTTTTTCGTGTAGTGCAGATGCTTCTCCGGGTTGACAAGTTTGACATCATACAGAAAAGTATTGCAGTACGGAGCCAGTGCTTCAAAGGAGGCCCAGGAGCCGTATCCGCAGGTTTCGATTGCGGTGGTGATATTTGCGGCACGGGCAGCCTTCAAAAGTGCCAGGGTAAAGGCAGGCTGCATGGTCGGCTCGCCTCCGCTGACGGTCATACCGCCGTCGCTTCCGTAGAAGAGAGAGTCCTCAAGAACTTCTTTCATGACCTCATCGACGGTCATGCGTTTGCCAGCCATTGTTCTGGCCTTTGTCGGACAGACCTTTGTACAGGAGCCGCATCCGGTGCAGGCGCCCAGGTTGATCTGAACCGCATCCTGTGTAAGCGAGAGGGCATGCTGCGGACAGATGGATGTGCAGGCACCACAGTGGGTGCATTTTCGGGCCTCCCAGAATACCTGAGGGTGTGTGCATTGTGATTCCGGGTTTGCACACCAGAGGCAGCGCAGAGGGCAGCCCTTTAAGAATACACCGGTGCGGATGCCGGGACCGTCGTGAATGCAGTAATGCTGAATATTAAATACAATTCCGTCGGTGGAAGCATTGGCTGTTTTTGTCAGATTTTTGTCAGTAGAAAAATTATTTGTCATAAGTTCGCTCCAGATTTAATGGCTGTTTCAGAACCTTTTCCTGATACTCGGCCAGCTGACAGGAAAGCAGCAGCTGCTGGCAGAGCAAACCATCAGAGAGGTCCAGTTGAATGAGTTCCTGTATTTTTTTCAGTTTATTGAGTACGGTATTGCGATGCATGTAGAGCGCATCTGCGGTTCGCTGGATATTTCCGCTGTAAATCAGATTGTGATAAAGAACCTCCATCAGGTTCGTTTTGTGGCGGTCATCGTATCTTGCAATGTGGATGACAGCCGGATGTGCCAGATAGCAGATATCAGAATGACCGTTTCTGCGGATAAACTCCTTGACGGAATTGTCGATCAGAAGGAACATCTGGTATTCTTCGAGTGTGAGAATTCGCTGCTTGGGTCTGCGCAGGTGGAGACCGAGACGGCAGGTCTGCGCGAGCAGTGCGGCGTTTGTGCGCAGCATGGAGAGATCCCGCGTGGCATTTCCGACACAGAGAAGACAGTGGTGTGTGGCAAGCCAGTTTTCGATTCCGGCCGGAAGCGGAAAATGAAACAGCTGGCTGTCATAGCGGCGCAGCACGACAACATTTTGCTTCTGGTGTACGATGGAATCAAGAGGGAAGAGCGCCTGCAGCGCAAAAAACAGTGTGTGGATATCACTGTCCTCCGGATGAAAGAGAAGCAGCTGAACGTAAAATCCGGGAGCAGCATTGTCCGGGAAAAGTGCATTCATGATATCATCAGCTGCAACCAGCTTTCGGTCGAGAATCTGCTGCCAGACCTCATCCGGCGAAAAAGAGACGGATGGATATCGGATGGGTGATCTGGCACTGATGCGGTTGAAAAGACGTTCCTGCGGAAGCGTTGATATCATGATGCGGCCGCTGGCAGGCAGTGAAAGCTGTGCAAGCTGAGCTTCGGTAGTTTCTGAGAGCAGAAACAGAGCTTCGGGGGAAGCAAGCTCCGGTGCATACAGTGCCTGAAAACGAGGGAGCGTTCCAATATACAGCACATTCGCTTCAAAAAATTCCTGATGATCCAGAAATTCCAGACGGGAAAAAACGATTTCCTTCAGATCTGGATCGCCTGGATTTTTTTTATAAAAGGAAATACAGTCCTGGAGCTTGTCCAGAAGTATTTTATTTGTCATACCATACCTCCGGTGATGTTGCTTTCGCATATAAAAATGTGGATACTGTTGATTATTGATCCGGAAACAGATTTCCCTGTGGATAAGTTTTCTGTACGCAGAGAATCTATTTGGTGAGATATCTGAACTCAGTATACTGGATTTTCTGAAAATAATCCAGAAAGGGAAAAAAGAATATGCACGTATCACAAATGAATCCTGATGGAATGTGCATGCCGTACAGACTTTTGTAAAACGATTGCATTGTGGTGAAAAAGATGCTTAATTGGAGAAAAGTGAAACGGAAGTCAGGAGGAAAATGAAATGAGAGAACGTGTCAGAAAAATGAAAGAAAGCCTGCGGATCAGCAAATATCCGCTTTGCGTGGAGCAGTTTCGCCTTGCAAATGAGTCACTGGAGCAGACGGCAGGAGAGCCGATGCTGCTTCGCCGGGCAAAGCTGCATGCGCATGTACTGGATAATATTACCATTTTTATTGAGGAGGACGATCTTCTGTGCGGATCAGGTGCAAGCAAACCGTTTGGCCTGGAAATGCAGTATGAGTATGGAGTCTGGACAAAGGACGAGGTGGAATCCTTAAAATCAGAGATTTATACGATTTCTCCAGAGGATGAGGAAGAGCTGTACCGGCTGAACGAGCGATTTGCCGGAAACAGCCTGAACCACAATCTTGTGGAAACGATGGGGAGGTCGCTTGGAGAGGATGACAGACTGTGGCCGTTTATGAAATCCGGGCTGGTACTTCCGCCGTGGAAGGACCGCAAAGGCGGATCGGGCGGCGGCTTTGCAATGTCGGGATATGGACTTGGACCGGGCTTTTCGCTCGTTTGCGTGGATTATGCGAAGATTTTAAAAGGCGGCGCAAAAGCGATTATTGAGGAAGCAAAGGAGTGCCTGCGCAATCTTCGCTACTACGAAGCAGACAGTATTGAGAAACGAAATTACTGGGAAGGCGTAATTATCGTCTTTGAGGCATGGGTGCGTTTTGCGAACCGTTATGCGGATCTTGCAGAGAAGATGGCAGCAGACGAGACAAGAGAGACGCGAAAAAAAGAACTGCTTGAGATGGCAGCGATCTGCCGGAGGATGCCGTATTATCCGGCGGAAAATTTTCGTGAGGCGCTGCAGTCCTTCTGGTTTACGTTTCTGATGGTCTGCCCGTCGCCGACCTCAACAGCCGGAAGATTTGACCAGTATATGTATCCGTATTACGAGAAGGACATCAAGGCTGGGGTACTCACGAGAGACGATGTGCTGGAGCTGCTGGAAATCATGCGCTGCAAGGTCATGAAGATCAACCGTGTATCGGGAAAAGCAAACCGTGCCAAAAATGCAGGAATGGCAAAGTGGTACAACTGGACAATCGGCGGACAGAAAGAGGACGGAAGCGATGCGACGAACGATCTGTCTTATCTGCTGCTTGATGCGGCACTGGATACGCATCTGCCGCATCATACGGTGACGGTGCGCGTCCATAAGAACACACCGGAAAAACTGATGATGAAAGCGCTTGAGGTAGTGAAGTCCGGTCTTGGAATGCCGGCATTTATCGGAGATGAGAGCTATATCCGTTTCTTTATGGAAGATGGTACCGTGTCGCTGGAGCAGGCGAGAGATTACTGCGCGACAGGTTGTGTGGACGGAAATATTCCGGGACTGACAAGAACACAGGTAGCCTGCTTCTTCATCATTCCGCATGCGATGGACGTGTGTATGCACAATGGCTGGTGCCGCTATACAAAAGAGATGGTCGGCATCCGGACCGGTGACGTGACAAAGATGGAGAGCTTTGACGAGTTTAAAGAAGCGGTATTTAAACAGATTCATTTCCTGATGGGAGAAGCGGCCGAGCGTGTCAACGTAGAGCTGATTGCCGAGCGGGAACTGTTTCCGGATGTTTTCCGGTCAGCACTAATGAAGGATGGTGTAAAGACCGGAAAGGATATGTTCAACCGGCGGTTTACGTTTGAAAACGCGGGACTGATCGGCGCAGTTGGCGGAGTAAATACTGGGGATGCACTGATGGCAATCAAAAAGCTTGTGTATGATGAGAAGAAATATACGATGACGGAGCTGCTGACAGCGCTTGACGCTGACTGGGAAGGCTATGAGGAGATGCGTAACGACTTTCTGGAAGCGCCGAAATATGGAAACAATATCGATGAAGTCGATTGCCTTGTGGCTGAGGTGTATGAGAATCACAATCGTGTCTGCCGCAGCTATCCGAGTGCATACGGTGAGACGATCAAGCCGAATGCGATCTCGATCTCCGCACATCAGCCGGGCGGCGCACTGACCGGGGCAACTGCGGACGGCAGAAAGGGCGGAGAGATTCTGGCCGATGCATCAATCTCTCCAAGTCATGGAAAGGATTTAAGAGGACCGCTGGCCGTTTTTCAGAGCGCGATGAAGATCCGTCAGGATTCTTATCAGGGCACACTGTTTAATATGAAATTTCATCCGACCATGCTCAAAACAGAAGAGGACTGCAAAAAGCTAAGCCAGCTGATCCGGGTTTACCTGACAAATGGCGGCAAGCACATTCAGTTTAATGTGGTAAGCCGGGAGGAAATGCTGGATGCGCAGATCCACCCGGAGGAGCATGAGGAGCTGACGGTGCGCGTGGCGGGGTACAGCGCATACTTCAACCGCCTGCCGGAATCCATTCAGAATGAAGTGATTGAGCGGACTTCTCAGGAACTGTAAAGATACCGGTCAGAGCAGGCTGGAATAGTTTTCTGAAATCTGATACTTTTTCATTTTTCGCCACAGTGTGGTGGTACTGATACCAAGTAAAAGGGCAGCTTCCTGACGGCTGCCTTTACTTTGACGCAGGGCAGAAAGGATACGCTCTTTTTCTGAAAGCGTTTCCGGTGATTTTTGTGATTCAGTGGGGAGCGCCGAAGAAAAAGCGGCGGAATCATTCAAAACAACTTTTGTCCTCTGATATGTCTGGCTGTGGAACTGATACGCCTGCTGTAGTTGTTCGCGGACGAAATCAGGAGTTAGCTGGTAGCGGTCTGAGATGATTACAAGCCGTTCGCAGAAGTTGCGTAGCTGCCGTACGTTGCCGGGCCAGGAATATGAAGAGAAAATATCTGCACATTGAGGAGATGCCAGTACCGTCTTCTCATATTTTTTGCTGTAAATATCAAGATAATAATTTGCGAGCAGGAACGCGTCCCTTTCCCGCTCACGAAGCGCAGGAATATGAATGGTCAGTACGTTGAGACGATAGAGAAGGTCTTCACGGAACTGGCCTTTTTCTACGAGTGCTGTCAGATTTTTATTGCAGGCTGCGATAACACGGACATTGACCGGAATGACGCGGTCGCTTCCGACACGCATGACCTCCCGCTCTTCAAGCACACGCAGCAGACGGAGCTGACCATTTGCATCCATCTCTGAAATCTCATCCAGAAAAATCGTGCCCTGATCTGCAATCTCAAACAATCCTTTTTTTCCCTTTTTGGAGGCACCGGTAAATGCGCCGTCCACGTAACCGAAGAGTTCACTTTCCAGCAGGTTTGGCGGGAGTGCACCGCAGTTGAGTGCAACGAACGGCTGATTGCACCGGCGGCTTGCATTGTGGATGCTCTGTGCAAAAATTTCCTTTCCGGTGCCTGTCTCACCCATCAGAAGAATATTGGAATCATACTTTGCGAAAAGGTCCGCGTTTTTCTTTACCTGACGGATGGAGGCAGATTCACCGATCAGATTCTGGAAGGTATATTTTGCCTTATGTCCTTTGATATAGGATTCAGTTCGCAGCTGCTCTTCCATCTGTTCCAGATGAGGAAGTGCAGTGAAATGAAAAATGACGGCGGTTACTGTTTTATTCTCTTTAATAGGTGTAATGTTGAAAATACCGTCTGTTTGTGTGTGGAGCAGGAGATGGTTATAATACGTAGTTCCATTGGAAAAGGTATCTTCCAGAACATCCGACATTTCAGGGGAAAGCAGCGTTTGTATCCGGCAGCCGGAGAAAGACTTCTGCTCCGGATGGAGTGTCTGGAAGAGTCCGGCGGCGTTGGCGTTATAAGAAGTAATAATCCCTTTTGAATCAGTCATCCAGATTGCTTCGAAAGAATAGTTCATCATCTGCTGCAATTCACGGCTGCGGCGACTTGCCTGGCTGCTGATTGTGATCAGGCGGAGAATTTTGCGGAACTCTCCGAGAAGGCCGGCATGCGAGCAAGCATTCGGATCAAATGCGTGATACATGCCGGCAGCGATTACCTGGTTATGATAACGGTCAGCGCAGACAGCGACTTCAAAGCCATCTGCCTTTAATGTGTGAAAATAGCTGTCTGGAAGTTCTTCAGCGTCACGGAGAATGTTGTGCAGTTCAATTCCAAAGACCTCACTGAGTACATCAAGGTCAATGGAGAGCGGTTCTGTTGTGATCAGGGCGACCTTATGCGGATGGGGAATGTGAGTGTCTATAATATTTTTTTTGGTAGAAAGCAGGATATTCAGGGTTTCCCAGTTACTGAAATTGATGGTGATAATCGGAATAGATGTTTCAGAGGAAAGATGCTCGCTCGAATGGTAGTAGCTTACGATAATGGCATCAACCTGTTCCTGCTGAGCTTTTTCAAGGTAATCAGAAATAATCTGTTCGTTTGGCCGTTCTGGATTGGTTGGAAAAAATACAAGATTAAAATGAAGCTCTTTTGCAACTGAAAAACATATTTCCCGTGGCAATTCATGTGATTCTACAACCATAAGTTTCAGCATATGTAAATCCCTCCATGCAGTTTGTATTGCAAAAATAATAGCATATTGAAATGAACGTTGCAAGATGAAATGAAAAATGAAAAAAGAAAATGGAAAAAAGAACAGAAAATGCCGTATTTTGGAGAATTTAAAATTGGCACGGAATTTGCTACTATATAAGTAAAGGACAATAAGAGGAGGCAATTCTATGGCAAGGTACATTTTGAAACGGTTGTTATGGATCATTCCGGTTGTACTTGGGGTGACGATCATGGTATTCACGATCATGTATCTGACACCGGGGGATCCGGCACGCATGATCCTGGGATCCAATGCAACAGAGGAAAAGGTGGAGGAGCTTCATGAACAGCTTGGAATGAACGGAAATTATTTTCAGCGGCTTGGGCGGTATATGAAGCAGGTGTTTATTGATCATGATCTTGGTTCTTCGTATTATACGGGGGTGCGTGTGACCGATCAGATCAAAGCGAGACTGCCGTTTACGCTTCGGATTGCAGGAATCAGCATTTTGATAGCAGCCTGTATCGGTATTCCGCTCGGCGTACTTGCGGCGACGCATCATTACACCTGGATTGACAATCTGGCAATGTTCGGCTCGCTGTTCTGTGTGTCGATGCCGGGATTCTGGTTTGCATTGATTCTGGTTTCTTTTTTTGCAATCAAGCTTGGATGGCTGCCGGCCGTGGGAATCCGAAGCTGGACCGGATACATCCTTCCCTGTGTTTCCGGCGCAATCGGTGGAGCGGCCGGACTGGCAAGGCAGACGCGCTCAAGTATGCTTGAGGTAATCCGCCAGGATTACATCACAACAGCACGTGCAAAAGGACAGACAGAGCGCAAGGTAATTTTTCAGCATGCACTGAAAAATGCGATGATTCCGATTATCACAGTGCTTGGCAGTATGTTTGGAAGCTCGCTTGGCGGAGCGCTGATCATCGAAACAATTTTTTCCATCCCTGGTATGGGAACTTATCTGACGGATGCAATATCAAAGCGGGATTATCCGATTATCCAGGGCGGCGTACTGTTCATTTCGATCTGTTTCTGTCTGATCATGCTGATCGTGGATATCATCTATGCATTTGTGGATCCGCGGATCCGATCCCAGTATGCGGGCAAAGGAAAGAAAAAGCAGAAAAAGGAGGTACGGTGATGAAAGCCAGAAAAAAGAAATCACATACAAAAGAAATTCTTCACCGTCTGTTTAAAAACAAGCTGGCAGTGGCGGGACTTGTGGTCATTATTTTACTGGTACTGGTTGCAATTTTTGCTCCGTTTCTGGCACCGTATGGCTATGAGGTACAGGATCTGACCGCAACCTATCAGTTCCCGAATGGTACACACCTGCTCGGAACGGACAATCTCGGACGCGATATTTTAAGCCGTCTGCTCTATGGAACGAGACAGTCGCTGCGCATCGGTGTGTTGTCCGTGGCGATTGCATCGATTTGCGGAATCACACTTGGATCGATCGCAGGCTTTTACGGCGGAAAGACCGACAATATTCTGATGCGGATTCTGGATATTTACCAGTCAGTTCCGGCGATGCTGCTTTCCATCGCGCTGGCAGCGGCACTCGGACCTGGAATCAATAATGCGATTCTTGCGATCGGTATTTCAACGATGGCAGAATACGCCCGTATGATCCGTGCACAGATCCTGACAATCCGGGAGAGGGAGTATGTGGAGGCGGCGAGAGCGATCAATGCGAGCGATGCACGAATCGTGCTGAAGCATATCATCCCGAATGCGTTTGCTCCGCTGATCGTATCGATCACGATGAATATCGGAAATTCAATTCTTGCAGCGGCAACCTTGAGCTTTATCGGACTTGGCGCACAACCGCCGCTTCCGGAGTGGGGTGCGATGTTGAGTGCGGGAAGAAGCTATATGAGAGATTATGGATATCTGGTCATTATACCGGGCATCTGCATCATGATCAGTGTACTTGCATTTAATCTGCTTGGTGATGGACTTCGCGATGCACTCGATCCGAAGATGAAGAATTAGTCAGAATCAGATAAAGGAGATACACAATGAGTGGAGAGACAAAAGAAGAACTGCTTCGCATCCGGGATCTTGTGGTGGAATATGATACCGATGAGGACGTGGTGCAGGCAGTCAATCACATAGATCTGCAGCTTGGGAAGGGCGAGACACTCGGATTGGTAGGAGAGACCGGAGCCGGTAAAACGACGATTGCAAAGGCGATTCTGCGGATTCTTCCGGATCCGCCATCCAGGGTAAAAGCAGGAGAGATTTATTTTGAAGGAAAGGATATTCTGAAGCTCAGCGAGGGAAAGATGCGGAAGATCCGCGGAAACAAGATCGCGATGATCTTTCAGGATCCAATGACGGCGCTCAATCCGATCGAGACGGTTGGCAGTCAGATCGCGGAGGCAATCGGGCTGCATGAGAAGCTCTCAAAGGCAGAGGTACAGAAGCGGGCCGTTGATATGCTTGAGATGGTAGGCATTCCGGGCGAACGTTACGGAGAGTACCCACATCAGTTTTCCGGCGGAATGAAGCAGAGAGTTGTAATCGCGATGGCGCTTGCATGCAGGCCGGAGCTGCTTTTAGCGGATGAGCCGACGACAGCACTGGATGTGACGATTCAGGCGCAGGTGCTGGATATGATGGAATCACTGAAAGAAAAGCTGAATACGTCGATGATTCTGATCACGCATGATCTCGGAATCGTGGCCGGCATGTGTGACCGCGTGGCAGTCGTCTATGCAGGCGAGATTGTCGAGCAGGGCACGACGGAGGAAGTGTTCGATTTTCCGGGACATCCGTATACACTGGGACTTTTCCAGTCGCTGCCGCGGCTTGACAGCACGGAGAAGAGACTGAAACCGATCAACGGTCTGATGCCGGATCCGACGAATCTGCCGGAGGGGTGTAAATTTTATGACCGGTGTCCGTATGCCTGCGAAAAATGTAAAGAGAAGGAGCCGGAAATGCGGGAATACCGACCGGGGCACTTTGTCAGATGTATCCGTCAGGGAGGTGAAAAGTGATGGAGCAGGTTTCACTGGAAGTAAAAAATTTGAAAAAATATTTTAATACACCAAAAGGACTGCTTCATGCAGTCGACAACGTAAATTTTCGAATTTACGAGGGAAAGACGCTTGGCGTAGTTGGAGAATCGGGCTGCGGAAAATCGACGCTTGGAAGAGTGATTCTTCACCTTCTGGATTCTACGGACGGTCAGATTCTGTTTGAGGGAGAGGATGTTACGCATGTGGACAAAGCAAAGCTGCGTGCACTCCGGGAAAAAATGCAGATCATTTTTCAGGATCCGTATTCTTCTCTGAATCCGCGCATGAGCGTCAGCGAGATCATCATGGAGCCACTGCAGTTAAAGGGCGGAATGTCTCACGCGGAAATGTATGAGAAGACAAAAAAGCTGATGGATACGGTTGGTCTGGCGGCCAGACTGGAAAATGCGTATCCGCATGAACTGGACGGAGGCAGAAGACAGCGAATTGGAATCGCGCGTGCACTGGCATTAAATCCACGCTTTATCGTCTGTGACGAGCCGGTCTCGGCACTGGATGTTTCGATTCAGGCGCAGGTGTTGAATCTGATGCTCGATCTGCAGGAGGAGCGAAATCTGACGTATCTGTTCATCACGCATGACTTGTCCGTCGTGAAGTATTTTTCAGATGATATTATGGTCATGTATCTGGGGCAGGTAGTAGAAAAGGCTCCGTCGAATGAACTGTTTGCGAGACCGTATCATCCATATACAAAAGCACTGCTGTCTGCGATTCCGGTGCCGGATGTACATGCACCGCGCAACCGCATTCTGCTAAAGGGCGAGATCACTTCGCCGATCAATCCGCAGCCGGGCTGTCGCTTTGCGGCGCGCTGTCCGTATGCGACACCGGAGTGCAGTAAGGAGCAGGAGCTTCGTGAAATTTTACCGAATCATTACGTTGCCTGCCACAGGGCAGAGGAACTGATGGATAAAAAGTGAAAAAATTAAAATCAAAGGAGGAAGTAACAATGAAAAAAAGGGCAATGGCAATCGCGGCAGCGTTCGCGCTGACAATGAGCATGGGAATGGGTGCAGCAGCAAAAGATGACCTGGTAATCGCAGAGATGATGGACTGTGGGACACTTGCGCCAACCGGTCCAACTGTTGAGATGAGAAGTGATATTACGTATCAGGTGTATGAGGGACTCTTCCGGTATGGCTACAATATGGAAATGACACCGCAGCTTGCAACAAGCTGGGAACAGACAGATCCGACGCATATTACGTTCCATTTAAGAGAAGGCGTAAAGTATCATGATGGACGCGATTTTACAGCAAAGGATGTTCTTTTTACCCTGAAACTGAACTGTGAGGATGCGAATACGAGTGGAGTTATCACGTATCTTGATTTGGACAATTGCGAGGCACCGGATGATTATACAGTTATCCTGGCATTTACACAGCCGAATGCATTCAATCTCACAAAACTTGGTTCCTTAAATATTGTAAATGAGGAAGCTTATAATGAGAGCTCAGATGGAATGGCAACCAATCCGGTTGGAACAGGCCCTTACAAATTTGAAAGCAGCATTCCCGGTGTAAGCTATACATTTACTGCAAATGAGGATTACTGGGGGGGAGCGCCGGAAGAAATTAAAAAGGTGACATTTAATGTAATTGCGGAAGATTCCCAGCGTACGAATGCATTGCAGGCAGGAGAGATTGATTTTAATAAGTCCCTGCAGATCAGCGATATCGAGTATATTTCCGGAATGGATGATTTTACGGTTGTTTCGAAACCTGCTTTTAACACAGAGTGTGTATTTTTCAATATGACAGAAAATTCTCCATTTGCATCGAAAGAGCTTCGTCAGGCAGTGGGGTATGCGATTGACAATACAGCGATGAACGCGGCAGGCTATGACAATCTGTACATTCCGGCAACGGGTCCGTGGTCTTCCGGAATGGCGGATTACAATGCAGAGTGGACAAATGAAATGTATGAAGCTCAGAATATGGATAAGGCAAAGGAACTGGTACAGGAGGCAGGAATTCCGGATCGGACCGTTAAGATTGTCTATGGCGGCTCTTCAGCAGAAGAGGCGATGACGCAGGTACTTCAGGCAAACCTGGCAGAGCTTGGCATTACGGCAGAAATTACAAGTGTAGATGCAGGCGTATTCTGGAGCTCAATGGGTGATCCGACCGGATGGGATCTGAGTCTTATGAGCTGTTCTGCTCCGAGCGGGTATGGTCTGGACAGCATGACGGCATTTCTGACCGGATTGAATTTCCAGGGCTGGAGCGGTGAAAAATTTGACCAGCTCAAAGAATTGTGCAATAGTGGTGCTATGGCTGAAAATGATGATGAAAGAATGGAAAAGACGAAAGAACTGTGGGATCTGATTGAAGAGGAAGTGCCGATTTACGGAATGGTTTATCTGACCAACACGTGTGCATTTGACAGTCGTCTCGAGAATTTCCAGATCGCAGATCAGTTCAGCTTTTGCGTGAAGGATCTTTCTTTTGCAGACTGATGCTGCCAAGAAACAGCGGTGGAAAAAGCCGGACAGAAACGGAAGGATACGAAGTATGCAGAATAAATACAGACGTATTTCGAATTATTACAGCGGAGCAGACGGAGTGCAGCTGGCGGTGGATCTTTATCTGCCGCCGGCAGATAAAAAGATTCCGGCCGTGATGTATGCGGGGCGTGCACCCAGGCGGGAGCGCTTTGCGGAGCAGCAGGAGATACTGGAAGAGCTGCTGGCGCATGACTATGCAGTGGTGCTGCCGGATCTGCGCGGCATCGGAGCTTCGTTTGGAAGAAGTGACGGCTTTCACAGCCGCCTTGAGGCTCGGGATCTGAAGGTACTGATGGAAACAATGGCGGGCGAAGACTGGTGCGACGGAAATTTTGGCATGCTGGGCGGTTCCAATAATGGATTCATTCAGGATCTGACTGCTGCCGAGCGGCCGACGCCGTTAAAAGCGGTGATTCCGTGCGACTGCCATCCGGATTTTTATTATCAGGATTATCCGAATGGTGCGTCCAGACATATTGAGGGACTGCCGGGGACGGATCAGGAACCGGAGGGAATTCCGGTCGATGCCGATACCGATGGCAGGCTTGCAGCAGAAGCAAAAAAAGAGCACGCATCGAATCTCGGTTTTCTGGGGCAGTATATGGCAAATATGCACCGTGATACTGTAAATCCGAAGCTTGGAACTGCGCCGCAGATGGAAATTCCGGTGTGGGACCGGATGGATGCGATCAAGTACAGCGGAATCAAGTATTACAAAAACGGAGCCTGGTATGATCCAGGAGCAGCAGGTGCAATCTATGCGTATAAGGTATTTGACGGAAAACTGCTGATCGGACCGTGGCGTCACTGTGAGATGTATTCGTGTAATAATCATGCAAAAACATGGTATGAAAAAACAGGTCGGAAAGCAGATCTGCCCAATCAGGCGTTCCCATGGGAAAAGGAATATATCAGATTCTTTGATTTCGCACTGAAGGGTGTGAAAAATGACTGGGAGACGGAGCCGCCGGTGAGATATTATACACGCGGTGAGGTGTCCGGAAATGAATGGAAATATGCGGCGGATATCCCGCTGGATACGCAGATGATTACAACACTTTATCTGAGCGGACAAAAAAGTGGAACGATCAGCAGCAGGTATGACGGAAGCCTTACAGAAGCACCGGAAGGGAAAGAAGAGGTAATCTCTTATCGGACGGAGCGGGATATTACACTGTATGGAAACGGCGGAACGCTGGATCGGCGGATCGAGGATGGTTTTGCAAAAGAGGCTCAGAAGTGTCTGACCTTTACGACCGAGCCGTTTGAGGCACCGGTAGAAATTACAGGCATTCCAACTCTGGAACTGGATGTCACGTCAGATTATGAGGATGGATTGTTTCTGGCTGTGCTGGAAGAGGTTTATGCGGATGGAACAACGTGTTTCCTGACAGAAGGTGCGATGCGTGCGTCACATGCAAAGTACGGAAGGCATACGGCATATCTTTCCTTAGGCTTGCCATATCATCCGGGGCTTAGCTCCGACCTTGCAAAATTGAATGAAAAAAATCCACTTCATCTTGATTTTACTCTGGAGGCATTATCTCAGCTGGTGCAGGCGGGAAGCAGACTGAGGCTGAGTGTATTTTGTGCTGAGAAAATGTATCAGCAGCCGAAATGTGTCGGAACGGATGATCCTGTGATTGGACTGCATCTTGGAGCGTCTGTGCTGAAGCTTCCTGTGATTGCAGCCAATGTATCTGAGTTTGAAGGATCTATTACGGTAAAGACAGAAAAGGAAGCAGAGATATCGGGAAATGGAAAAGTGTATGTTTTTAAACGCGCCATATATGTGCAGCTGAATGATCGCTGGTATACGTATCCATGCTGTCAGGTTTATCCGTTGGATGACAATACCGTTTTGTATAAGACAGATACTTTTTCTGTGAAAAAGCAGGTTGGAAATACTGTGAAGGTAACTGCAAACGGCAGCGTAGAGTTTGAACTTACAGGTGTGCTTCCGGTGCGAAAGACATTTCAGGAAAGCAGACCATGGCTTCATCCGAATCGCTTTTGGTACGGAAAATCAGATGTCGGTGAGGTGCAGTTTCAGGATCAGTGGGTTGCGACGGTTCCGGTAGAGACCTGTCAGGAAGGCTTCCCGGATATTGGCCCGTATCGTACAATGGATTTGATGCTGAATCTGAAGCTTCCCACAAATGGGTCAGGACCATATCCGTGTATTGTAGGGATTCATGGTCATGGAGGTGATTATGACTGTTTTGAACGTCTGACAAATGAGATGGTTGAAGCAGGGTATGCAATGGCATCCGTAGATTACCGCGCAACGCCGCCGAATCGCTGGCCAAGTCTTCTCTACGATGTAAAAGGTGCAATCCGCTTTTTGAAAGCACATGCAAAAAAATATTACATTGACCCGGAGCGAATCGGAATCATGGGAGGCTCCTGCGGTGGACATTTGTCTGCATTTATCGCAGCGACAAACGGGGATCCGAAGACAGAGGGCGATATTGGTGGAAATACAGAGTATGACAGCCGGATTCAGGCAGCAGCAATCTATTTTCCATGGACAGATGCACTGGCATTCGGGGAAGATATTTTCCATCAGTATCCGGGACAGCTGAACAAGGTAATGAATTCAGATGGACCGTACGCACCACCTGGATATATGTTTGGATTTGGCGGAGAAGGAAAAGGACTGGGAATATTAAAGGCACATATGCATGAACCGGAATATCAGGAGATTGTCAATCGTGCAATTGATATCAGTCCGGTATCGCATGTCACGGAAAGCAGCGCTCCGGCAGTTATTGTTCATGGAATTTATGAGTGCGGTATTCAGATTCCGATGAATCAAAGCGTAAGATTTTTTGAAAAACTAACCCAAAAGGGTGTGAAATCACTCTTGCTGTGTAATAATAATGGATTTTTCGGAGAGGATGAGGAAGTAAAGAAGGCAGTTGTCGATTTTATGAAGAAGAGAGTATAATATAAAAAACGCTCCGGCACAGGATAATCAGGACTGTTGTCGGGGCAGTTTGTATCAAAGGATAAATCGGCAAAAGCAGGGGGATAGAAGACATTATGGAAAATCGGTTGGAACTTGCACAGAAGCAGACGCTTTCTGGAAAAATGATACAATCTGTAATGGTATTGCAGATGAATATGCAGCAGCTTCAGTCACATATCTCGGAAGTTGCACTGGAAAATCCGGTTATTGATCTGGAAGAGATAAAAGCAGAACCAGAAGCAGAGAAGCTTAGAAAGATCGAATGGCTTTCGGAACTGGACGAGCAGAACCGATACTATTACCGTTATGAAAGAGAAGATGCAAATCAGAGACAGTTTGAAAATATAGGACGAGAAGAAGAATCTGTGGAAACAATGCTTCTGGAGCAGCTTGATGGTTATGAATACAATGAAACGCAGATGCAGATCTTTTCTTATATTGCGAAATGCCTGGATGGCAGAGGATACTGCAGAGTGCCATACAAAGAGATTGCTTTGAATCTGCATTGTTCCGAGCGGATGGTCTGCAATTGTCTTGCTGTTATGAAACGGCTGGATCCTGCAGGTGTGTGCGCAGAAAATCTCAAAGAATGCCTTTTGATTCAACTGCAAAGGCAACCGAAGAATACAGAACTCGAAGAAAAAATTGTTCAGGATTTTTTGGAAGAAGTTGGAAAAAGCAAGATTTGTGCGATCGCAAAGAAACTTCAGGTATCACAGGAAGAGGTATGGAATGCAATTGAGCATATCCGGGAGCTAAATCCGAATCCGCTTAGCGGATGTGGAAATGGAGAAAGGCCGATCTATGTGACACCGGATGTAACCGTCGTAAAATTTGAAGATCATTATGAGATTCTGATCAATGATTATGTATATCCTGTAATTCATTTAAACCAGGATTACGTCCAGATGATGCAAAATCAACCGGATGAGGAAACAAGGATATATTTAAAGGAAAAAATTCATCAGGCTGAGGAGTTGCAGGAAAATATTGGAAGAAGAAATGAAACAATGCTGAAGCTGACAAAATGTATTTTGGAGGTACAGGAGCAGTTTTTCAAAAACGGAAAAAAGCCACTTGTTCCATTCACAATTTCAGAAGCTGCCGCACGGATGAATGTGAGTATATCAACTGTAAGTCGGGCTGCAAACGAAAAGTATCTGCAGTGCTGTTGGGGGACGTTTCCCTTTTCTGCCTTTTTTTCAAAAGGAGTTATGCAGGATGGAGAACGCCAGATTAGCGTGGATGCGATAAAAGAAGCAATTAGGATGCTGATCGAAAGCGAGGATAAAAGAAAACCGTACAGTGATCAGAAGCTTGAGGAACTACTGAAGGAAAGAAAGATCCTGATATCACGCAGGGCAATCGCCAAATATCGGGAAGAACTTGGAATCCCGAGCACGCGTGGAAGAAAGAGCTATGCATCATAACGATACACGCCGAAAGATTCCGGGCGTACATTAATGCAAAAGGGAGGGTACAATGAAATATAAAAATTTATTTACACCGGTACAAATCGGAAGGCTGACGATTAAAAACCGGTTTGCAATGGCACCGATGGGGCCACTTGGACTTTCTGATTCGGAAGGTGGATTTAATCAGAGAGGAATTGATTATTATACAGAGCGGGCGAAGGGCGGTACCGGCCTGATCATTACAGGTGTAACGTTTTCGGACTGTAAAGTGGAGACGCAGAGCATGCCGAACTGTCCGAATTCTACCTATAATCCGGTACATTTCATTCGAACCGGAAAAGAGCTGACAGAGCGGGTACATGCATATGGAAGTAAAATTTTTCTGATGATGTCAGGCGGTTTCGGCAGAGTAACGATTCCAACTAATCTTGGCGAATTTCCACCGGTTGCACCATCTGCAATTCCGCATCGCTGGCTCGATAAAATATGCCGCCCGCTGACGGTGGAGGAGATCCACAGTATTGTCCGTTCTTTTGGAGACGGAGCATATAATGCAAAGAGAGCAGGCTTTGACGGAGTAGAGATCCATGCGGTACATGAGGGATATCTGCTGGATCAGTTTGCGATTTCCATGTTTAATCAAAGGGAGGACGAATATGGCGGTAGCCTGGAGAATCGCCTGCGTTTTGCAAGAGAGGTAGTAGAAGAGATCAAAGCGCGATGCGGAGCGGATTTTCCGGTTGCACTTCGTTTCAGCGTAAAGAGCATGATCAAGGACTGGAGAGTGGGTGCGCTTCCAGGCGAGGATTTTGAAGAAAAAGGAAGAGATACTGAGGAAGGGCTTGAAGCAGCAAAATTGCTGGTATCCTATGGATACGATGCACTTGATACGGATGTTGGAACATACGATGCATGGTTCTGGAATCATCCGCCAATGTATCAGGAGAAAGGACTGTTCCGCACCTGGTGCCATCTGGTAAAAGATGTTGTTGATGTACCGGTATTGTGTGCGGGAAGAATGGACGATCCGGAGATGGCGTCAAAATCGATTGAAGATGGAGATTGCGATATTGTAAGCCTCGGACGTCCGCTGCTTGCAGATCCAGATTATGTAAATAAGCTGCGAGCAGGAAGAATGGCAGAGATTCGTCCTTGTATTTCCTGCCAGGAGGGCTGTATGGGGCGTGTGCAGCATTATTCCATGATCAACTGTGCGGTGAATCCACAGTGTGCAAGAGAGCGTGTGACTGCTTATAATCCCATTTTGCAGCCGAAAAAAGTGTTGATTGTAGGAGGCGGTGTGGCCGGCTGTGAAGCGGCAAGAGTGCTTGCACTGCGCGGGCACAGGCCGGAATTATTTGAGAAAAACGGACAGCTCGGCGGAAATCTGCTTCCGGGTGGCGCACCGGAGTTTAAAGAGGATGACATTGCACTTGCAAAATGGTATGAGGTTCAGCTTAAAAAACTTGGAGTACCTGTGACTTTAAACAGTAAAGTGACAAAAGAGCAGGTGCTTTCAGGAGATTACGATACCGTAATCATTGCGACCGGATCAAAGCCAAAAGTGTTCCCGCTGGGTGATGATGACAAAGTATATACAGCAGCACAGGTACTTTTAAAAGAAAAAGACTGTGGTGCGCAGACCGTAGTGGTTGGCGGAGGACTGGTCGGATGTGAAACTGCATTGTGGCTGGCTCAAAACGGAAAAAAAGTAACCATCGTGGAAGCAATGGATAAAATTCTGGCGTTAAATGGCCCGCTTTGCAGTGCAAATAAAGAAATGTTGGAGCTTCTTGTTCCGTATAACGGAGTAGAAGTTGTGACAGGAGCCAAAGTAACCGGTTACCGGGATGGAATACTGACAGCAGATGTCGCCGGTAAGATTCGTGAAATACCGTGTGACAGTGTGGTTTTGTCGGTTGGATATCGGGAAGAAAACAGTCTGTATCAGGAGCTGGAATTTGAGGTTCCGGAAATTTATCTGCTTGGCGATGCAAAGAAGGTAGCAAATATTATGTATGCGATCTGGGATGCGTTTGAGGTGACAAATCATATCTGATACGAACAGTATCGTCAGAAGTAACACAAGATGAAAAAGAACGGCGGTTTTGCCGTTCTTTTTGCGGTTCGGGTGAAATCCCTTCCCTGTTCGGAATAACCGGAATTAATTATGGAAATTTTCCCTCTTTGATGCTATAGTTTTCATAGTGAGTTATGGGAGGAAAGAGATTATGGCATGCAGGACAAAACAGGTACAGATCAATATGCTTGACGGACCCATTTTTTCTGCAATGGTGCGATTCGCGATTCCGGTGCTGTTTTCCAGTATTTTTCAGCAGCTTTATAATACGATGGATACCGTGATCGTGGGGCATACGCTCGGTGAGACAGCGCTTGCTGCAATCGGATCAGCGGCACCAGTGTATGATTTGTTGATGGGATTTGCGCTTGGAATGGGCAATGGACTGTCGATCGTGACAGCACGCAGCTATGGTTCAAAAGATGAAAACACATTAAAAAAATCGGTGGCAGGTTCACTTGTGATCGGGCTGGTATTGACAATTGTGCTGACTTTGATTACAAGAGTGGGACTGCTTCCGTTTCTGAAGCTTCTGAAAACACCGGAGGAGATTCTGGAGGAATCATACCGGTACAGTTCATGCATTACACTGTTCATGGGCGTGACATTTGCTTACAACCTTGGGGCAGGTATTCTGCGGGCGGTCGGAAACAGCCTGATGCCGCTTGTGTTTCTGATTGTTTCGTCCGTGTTGAACATTGGCCTTGATCTCTGGTTTATCACGGGGCTTGGAATGGGCGTGCGCGGTGCGGCGGTCGCGACGGTGCTGGCGCAGGGCGTTTCGGTGATTCTGTGCGTACTGTATATTTTAAAGTCAGTCCGGATTTTGATTCCGTCAAAGCATCATTTTCAACCGGATAAAAAGCTGTATCTGGAAATGCTGGAGCAGGGCGGCTCGATGGGCTTGATGAACTGCCTCGTGTGCGCGGGCACGGCGATCCTTCAGACTGGAATCAACGACCTTGGCTATCTGGTGATTGCGGGTCATACGTCGGCACGGAAGCTGTTTTCATTTTTCCTGATGCCGCTGACGGCGATGGTGGCATCAGTTAACACGTTTGTGTCGCAGAATTTCGGCGCAGGGAAAATGAAACGGATTCGAAAGGCGATGAAGGCGGCCTATCTGTACAATGCGATTGTGACAGCCGTGCTTGTTCTGATGGTAAATATTTTTGCGCCGCATCTGATTCGGTTTATTTCCGGATCGGAGAAGGCGGTGATTATTGAAAACGGGACGATGTACCTGCGCGTGGTCGCTCCGGCGTTTTTCGTCCTCGGAGTCATCAACAATACGCGGACGGCGCTCCAGGCGATAGGAAGCAAGGTTCTGCCGGTACTGTCGAGCATCATCGAGCTGATCGGAAAAGTTCTGTTTGTGCTTTTGCTGGTGCCGAAATTTCAGTATCAGGCGGTCATTTTTTGTGAGCCGGTAATCTGGTGCTTTATGGCCGTGGAGCTGGTGATCTCATTCTGGAGAAATCCGTATATCCGGGCGGAAAAATAAGACATTATAATAAGGACATTTGTAAATATCAGCAAAAAGAAAGCGAGGACATGCTATGTGTACAGCAGCAACGTATCAGTCAAAAGATTTTTATATGGGAAGAACTCTGGACTATGAATTTTCCTACGGAGAGGAGATTGCGGTAATGCCGCGTAATTACCCGCTTGCCTTTCGGTTTGACGGGAAACTGGAGCATCACTATGCGATCATCGGAATGGCACATATGGCGGGTTTTCCCCTGTATTACGATGCGGTAAATGAAAAGGGGCTTGGCATGGCCGGGCTGAATTTTGTGGGAAACGCGGTTTACCGGGAGCCGAAGGAGGGATGCCGGAATGTGGCACAGTTTGAATTTATCCCGTGGATTCTTTCACAGTGTGCTACTCTTGCGGAAGCGAAATCACTTCTGGAAGAAATGAACCTCACCGGGACACCGTACAGCGAACAGCTTCCGTCTGCACAGCTGCACTGGATCATTGCGGATGCGACCGGTGCGATCACAGTAGAGTCGGTGGCGGACGGACTGAAGGTATACGAAAATCCGGTCGGAGTGCTTACCAATAATCCACCGTTTGAGACACAGATGTTTTTGCTGAATAATTATATGAATCTGTCGGCAAAACAGCCGGAAAATCATTTTGCAAAGCAGATTCCGCTGCAGACATACAGCCGTGGCATGGGCGCATTGGGACTTCCGGGAGATCTGTCTTCGGCATCCAGATTTGCGAGAGTGGCATTTACGAAGCTTCATTCTGTTTCCGATGACTCAGAGGAAAATAGTGTCGGTCAGTTTTTCCATATCCTTGGCTCAGTCGATCAGCAGAGGGGATGCTGTGAGGTAGCGGAAGGAAAATACGAGATCACGATCTACACGTCCTGCTGGAATGCGCAGAGAGGAATTTATTACTATACAACGTACACTGGACGCCAGATCACGGCGGTTGATATGCACCGGGAAGATCTGGACGGCGCTAAGGTGGTCAGTTACCCGATGCTGCAGGAGGAGCGGATTTACTGGCAGCAGGAAATTCGCGGATAAGGCAGTAAGTTCTTGGAAAAATAAATGCAGGAAGGGCAGTTGCCGGTTACGAAGTGGCTGCATGCTTGAATAAGAATACAAAATTTCCGAAAAAAACATCCCCCGACGGGGCTTCCGCGGGTGATGTTTTTTTGTTATAGTTTAACCGGGTAGCTGTCCGGTTATGAAATATCACAAGGAGGGACCCGCTTGCGGAATCTCGTAAGGAGGGATCCATTTACGGAATCTCGTAAGGAGGGATCCGTTTACGGAAAGATTCCTTACGAGCCTGGATTCCTTACGAGCCTGGATTCCTTATGATTCTGCAAGTAGCGAAGCGGATTGCGAATATCCGCTTTACTGGATATTTATTTGTGTTCGTGAGTATGTAGTAAAAACGGAGATGGAATGCCTGCCTCATAAAAAGAAAAGGAGATCTTGAAACAATGAAAAAGCATGTTTTATTTTTTGCAGCATTTGCGGCTGCGTTTGGACTTAATGTCTGTGCAGCATCTGCTTCCACGCTGGTATACGGAAGCGGTGATTACACGAGAATCAATCCGGCAATGGATGAGCACGGAGAAATCAATATTCTGCTGTTCAATGGCCTGACAGCACATGACGGAGAGAATCAGGTCGTTCCGGGTTTGGCAAAAAGCTGGGAGTTTGATGAGGAAACATGCACCTATACCTTCCATCTTGAAGAGGGCGTGAAGTGGCACGATGGTGAGGATTTTACTGCGAATGACGTAAAATTTACGATCGAGTCGATCATGGATCCGGACAATGGCTCGGAGAATGCACCGAATTATGAGGATGTGGAAAAAATCGACGTGATTGATGACTACACGATCGCATTTCAGCTGGATGCGCCGAATGTGGCATTTCTTGATTATATGACGATGGCAGTTCTTCCGGAGCATCTGTTGGAAGGCGAAAATATGCAGGAATCAGATTTCTTCCGCCATCCGATCGGTACCGGTCCGTATAAGCTGGCAGAGTGGGATGAGGGTCAGGCGATCACGCTGGAGAAGAATGAGGATTATTTTAAAGGTGAGCCAAATATTGACGAGGTAATTTTCAAAATCGTTACAGATGACAATGCAAAGGCGATGCAGATGCAGTCAGGTGAGCTGGATCTTGCGCTGCTTACGCCAAAGGATGCACAGCTGTTTGCAGGTCAGGACGGCTATACCTGCTATGATATGAAGACCTCCGATTACCGTGGAATTCTCTTTAATTTCCAGAATGACTACTGGACAGAAAATAAGGATATCATTCCTGCCATCTGCTACGGCATTGACCGCGAGGCGATCGTCCAGTCAGTTCTGCTCGGAGAGGGTATGACGGCGTATGGGCCGCTGCAGCGTAACATTTATAATAATGAAGACGTTGAACATTATGATTATAATCCGGAAAAGGCAAAAGAGATACTGGAGTCAGTTGGCTGTACAATGGGCGAGGATGGATTTTATTATCGAAATGATGAAAAGCTCGGCTTTGTAATCAGTGTCGGTGCAGGCGATCAGGTGCGTGTGGACATCGCACAGGCAGCAGCACAGCAGCTCAGAGAGATCGGACTTGATGTCAGCGTGGAAGTACCAGCGCAGGTTGACTGGGGCGGACAGATGGCGTATCTGATCGGCTGGGGAAGTCCATTTGATGCAGATGACCATACCTATAAAGTGTTCGGTACAGATAAGGGCGCCAATTATTCTGGATACTCAAACGAGCTGGTTGACCAGTATCTGACAGAGGCACGTCAGTCGGATGACAAAGCTGTTCGTGCTGAGGCGTATGATAAATTCCAGGAAGAGCTGGCGAAGGATCCTGCGTTTGCATTTATCTGCTATATTGATGCCAATTATGTGGCAAAATCATCAATCGAGGGAATTGATGCAGATACCGTTATGGGACATCACGGTGTTGGAATCTTCTGGAATATTACGGACTGGACGATTGCGGAGTAAGAAGCAAAAATGGACGAATTATTAAAGGTAGAGCATCTGGCAATAAGCTTTCAGACAGATGCAGGAGAATTGGAGGCAGTGCGGGACGTAAGTTTTTCCTTGCGTCCTGGCGAGGTGCTGGCGATCGTCGGTGAATCGGGCTGCGGAAAAAGTGTGCTGTGTAAGTCAATTATGAAGCTTCTGCCGGGAAAAGCGAAAATGAAAAGCGGGAGTATCCGTATCAATGATACGGATATTTCTGCGTGTAAAGAAAAAGAAATGCAAAAGCTGCGGGGGCGGCTGTTTGCAATGGTATTTCAGGATCCGATGACTTCTTTAAATCCGACGATGACGATCGGTGCGCAGATTGCGGAAGCAATCCTGGTGCATCAGCCGAAAATGAAAAAGGAAGCGGTGCAAAAGCGGGTGCTGGAGCTGATGGAGCTGGTTGGAATCGACCGCCCGGAGGCACGGGCGAAGCTGTATCCGTGGAATTTTTCAGGTGGAATGCGGCAGCGCAGCGTACTGGCGATCGCACTTGCCTCTGATCCGGCGATTCTGATCGCGGATGAACCGACAACGGCGCTCGATGTGACAATCCAGGCGCAGATCCTCGATCTTTTAAAGGAGATTCAGCACAGACTTGGCACAGCAACGATTCTTGTATCACACGATCTTGGTGTGGTGGCGCGTGTGGCGGACAGGGTGGCTGTGATGTATGCGGGTAAGATCTGCGAGATCGGCACGGCGGAGGAAATCTATTATGATCCGAAGCATCCGTACACGAAGGGACTTCTGCGGTCACTCCCGGCACTTTCCCACGGAAAAGAGACATTGCACACACTTCCCGGCATGCCGCCGTCGCTTGTGCATCCGCCGAAAGGCGACGCATTTGCCTGCCGTAATGAATCTGCGCTCGCAATTGATTATGAGCAGCAGCCGCCGATGTTCCGCGTATCAGATACGCATTATGCAGCGACGTGGCTGCTCGACGAGAGGGCGGCGAAGGTACGGGAGGAACTGGAGCGGCGTGAACGGGCAGAATTGCTTCAAGATGCAGGAAAAATAGATGAACTGACGTGGAAAAGAGAAAGCATAAGTTCTGATAGCTCAAGAAAAAATGGTTCTAAAAAGCAAAGCTTTGCAGAACCTGAACACAAAAGCCGTACGTTGTCAGGTGAAGTGAAGGAAAAGCTTCAAGAGAATGTATTGCCAGATACGAGCGGACAGGAGCTTCAAAATAAAAAAATTCAAAAAAACAGAGAAGAAAGTGTGCAGAACGCATCTGAAAGATATACAGAAATCGAAAACAGACAGAAGATAATTGAGCATGCTCAGACCGGCCTCCTCCTCGACGTTCGCCATCTTACACAGGTCTTCCCCCTGACGAAAAAGCTGGCGGTGCGTGCGGTGGATGATGTTTCGTTCCAGATCAGAGGCGGAGAGATTTTTGGTCTGGTCGGAGAATCCGGATCCGGAAAATCAACGGTTGCGCGGTGTGTGATGAATATTTATCGTCCGGCAGGAGGACAGATTTTGTATCGTGGAATAGATACCGGAAATCGAATGGCAGTGCGAAAAAACCGTGTCCTTCTGCAGCAGGGGCGCCAGATGATCTTCCAGGATTCTGCATCAAGCCTCAATCAGAGAATGAAGGTGGAGGATATTGTGATGGAGCCGATGCGGCTGGCGCATCGCCGTCCGCCACGTGGTTCTTATCGGGCAGAGGCTGCATATCAGCTGAAATACGTTGGACTGGATGAATCCTGTCTCGATAAATATCCGTCAGAGCTTTCCGGAGGACAGCGGCAGCGGATAGCGATCGCGCGTGCCGTGAGCATGGAGCCGGAGCTTCTGGTGGCAGATGAACCGATCGCATCGCTGGATGTATCGATCCAGGCGCAGATCGTAAATCTGTTCCGCCATCTGCAAAGAGAACACGGATTTTCGATTCTCTTTATTGCGCATGACCTGGCAATGGTCGAATTTCTCTGTGATCGGGTGGGGGTGATGTACCACGGCCGACTGGTTGAGGTAGCTCCCTGCCATGAATTGTATCAGAATCCACTGCATCCGTATACGCAGGCACTGCTTTCGGCGATTCCGGTTCCGGATCCAGGGCGTGAGCGAGAGCGGAAAATGACAGAGTTTGAGCAGAGGTATGAGACGGCGGGCGTGCTGGTGGAAGTATCGCCGGGGCATTTTGTACTGAGGTAAGAATTAAGACAGGTGGTAACAATAAAAATATGAAAAAGAATAAAGTATGGTATGTGACGAAAAAGCTTCTGATCTTCCTGGTCAGCCTGCTGCTTTTATCCGTTATTACCTTTTACATTTCAAGACTTGCGCCGGGTGATCCGCTGGTATCCTATTATGGTGACCGGGTGGAAAAGATGAGTACACAGGAGCGGGCATGGGCAGAAGAAAAGCTTGGTCTGCACGATCCCATCACGGTGCAGTATATCCGCTGGCTTGGAAATGCACTGCATGGAGATTTTGGAATTTCGTATAAATATAAAACAGATGTGCTGGAAGTAATTACGGGCAGAATCGGTAATACGCTGATCCTTGGTGGGGTTGGTTTTGTGCTTATTTTTGTACTGGCACTTTTGCTTGGCGTGTGGTGCGCATGGTACGAAGACCGCCTGCCGGATCAGATCATCTGCCGCATCGGCACGGTGAGCAGCTGCATTCCGGAGTTCTGGATGTCGCTACTGTTTATCCTGATTTTTTCCGTGCAGCTTCGCCTGCTTCCAAGCAGCGGTGCGTATACCATTGGAAAAAGTGATGATATTCTGAACCGGATACAGCATCTGATTTTGCCGATCACGATCGTCGTGCTTGGGCATCTATGGTATTATGCTTATATGGTTCGAAACAAGCTTCTTGAGGAAGTACGGTCGGATTACGTGCTGCTCGCAAAATCAAAGGGGCTTGATAAAAGAAAAATTCTGTTTTGCCATTGCCTGCGGAATATTTTGCCATCGTATCTGAGCATCATGGCGATCTCCGTACCGCACGTGCTCGGCGGCACGTATATCATCGAGACAGTATTTTCCTATCCGGGCATCGGTACGCTTTCCTATGAAAGCGCACGTTATAAAGATTATAATCTGCTCATGGTGCTCTGCATCCTCTCAGGTGCGATCGTGATCCTCTGCAATATGGTTGCGCAGGCTATTAATGAGCACATTGATCCGAGAATCCGGGCAAACGAGATGACAGAAGAATCGGAGGTGGTGAAACGATGAGAATTTTACGACATCACCTGTATGACGGCGGCGGAGAAGTGCCGGAAGGAAAATCAACAATTGGGCATGGAGCGTACAGTGACGGAGCTGATAAGAGTTCTGAAATCGGTACGTTAAAAAATCTCAGTGAAGGCACAGTAGAAAAACCAGACAGAGCAGATCCCGCCGATCCGTTTCAGATTGTCGGAATCCAGCCGTCATCCTCCACTCTGCCTGCCCCAAAAAAGAAATGGTACAAAGACAAGCCAGTCTTTTCTCTGCTGTTTCTCGCCATCGTCATCGGAGGCTGCCTGTGCTGCAAGCTGATTATGACAAAAGATCCGACGTATATGGATCTGATGAACTACAACCGTGCGCCGGATCGGGAATTTTTGTTTGGCACAGATACGATGGGAAGGGATATTTTCTCGATGATCTGGTACGGAGGGCGAATTTCGCTGTTTATCGGACTGTTTTCCACATTAATATCAACAATGATCGCAGTGGTATTCGGTGGAATCAGCGGCATCGCGCCGCAGTGGCTGGATACGCTGCTTATGCGGCTGACAGAAATTCTTCTGAGCATTCCGAATCTGTTGCTCGTAATTTTACTGCAGGCGATTCTTGGAACACCAAACGTGGTAACGATCTCTGTTGTAATCGGTGTGACCAGCTGGACGAGCATTGCGAAGGTTGTGCGCACCGAGGTGCGCCAGATTCGAAGCAGTGAATATGTGATTGCATCGAGGTGTATGGGCGGCGGATTTTTCCATCTGCTGTGGCATCATCTGGCGCCAAACTTCGTTTCCTCGATCATGTTTATGGTCGTAATGAACATCCGCAGTGCGATCGTGTCCGAATCTACATTAAGCTTCATGGGAATCGGTCTTCCACTTGAGATCATTTCCTGGGGAAGTATGCTTTCTCTCTCAGAAAAAGCGCTTCTTACCGGTTCGTGGTGGATCATTCTGATCCCGGGCGTCTTTCTTGTGGTAACACTGCTGTGTATGACGGAGGTCGGAAATTATCTCAGAAGACAGGTAAATCAGAAGGAACGGAATTTGTAAAAGAAAGACATAAGTATTTTATAACGCTTGGATAAGGCAGACATATTCAGGCGTTTTTTGTTTTGTCATTTGAAGAAGCGTTTGATATACTATAGTTGACGAAATATGAGAAAAGGCAGATAACGATCGAAGACCTGTTGCAGATACGCTAAAAATGGCAGAAAGGGATAAGCTGTAAGATGGAAGAAATATTAAAAATCAAGGTTCAGTTGGATGACATATTTGAGGTAGAAGGGAAAAATGGAAGTGCACGGATGATTGCATTTTCAGGAGAAGCAGATGGACCGTATTTCAGTGGAAAGATTTTGCCGCACGGAGTTGATACGCAGAAAAGCGAAGCGGGAAAGCCATTGCAGCTTTCGGCAAGATATATGCTGGAAGGCATAGACTGTACCGGGAAGCAGTGCTGTCTTTTTATAGAAAATAACGGGGAAGAAGCAGGCGGGCAAATAGTGACTAAGCCACGGATTTACACGGATAGCGAGAGCCTTTCATGGATGGAAGGGGCAGCACTTTGCGGAACGGTGGAATCCTGCGGCGAAGACCAGGTAATGATCCGAATCAGGAGAATGGAAAAAGAGAAGCTTTGCCCGTATCGTGTAGAAATACACAGCATTGCGGCCGGGGACAATCGGATTTTTGCATCCCTGTATCTGCCGGAATGTGCGCAGACGGTTCCTGCGGTGGCCTTAAGCCATGGTTATAATGGTAAGGGAGCTGATTTCGAGAAAGAAGCGGTGTACTTTGCATCACACGGAATTGCGGCCTGTACATTTGATTTCTGTGGTGGAAGTGTCGGATCAAACAGTAGCGGAAGTACGAAAAAGATGTCTGTGCTTACAGAAAAGGAAGATTTGAAGGCTGTGATTGAATTTTTGAAAGCAAGATCGGAGATCAATGAAAAGTGTCTGTTTCTGCTGGGCGCGAGCCAGGGAGGATTTGTGAGTCTGCTTACAGCAGCAGAGCTTAAGGAAGAAATCCGTGCTCTTGTTCTGTATTTTCCGGCACTTTGTATTCCGGATGACTGGCGAAAGGAATATCCTGAGTTCAATTTAATTCCTGAGTCAAGGGAGCATTGGGGTATGGAGCTTGGCCGGTGTTATTTTGAGACAGCAGTACAGCTGGATGCATATAAGCCGCTGCGGGAAATAAAGCAGAAAATTTTGCTCTTTCATGGAGACCAGGATGAGATTGTACCGATTTCGTATGCGGAAAAGGCCGCACAGACCGGAGCAGAGGTGAAATTGGAAGTTCTTCCGGGAGAAGGACACGGTTTTACAGAAAAAACAGGCATGTACGTGATGGAAAAAGTGCTGGATTTTATGAAAAACATTTGATGGAGAGATGAGAATCTGTTATCATAAAAGATGCGCGGAGTCTGAACACAGATAAGCATTCCCCCGCTTCAAGTGCGCGGAGCATTAAGCGGTGGATGGGATGTTTATGAGGAAACAGAAAAATGAAATTGTGAAAAGAATCTATTTGTGTGATTCACCAGAATACAGGAAAAAGCACCACGCAGAGACAATGGATAAAAATCAGAGAAAAAATAAGAAGTGGAGGGAACGGATTCATGAAAGTATTACTTGTAAATGGAAGCCCGCACGCAAACGGAAGCACGTATACGGCGCTGCATGAGATGGAAAAGGTATTTACAGAGGAAGGCATTGAAGCGGAGATCATTCAGATCGGAAATCAGGATATCCGCGGCTGTATTGCCTGTAATGGCTGCCGCAAAAAGGGAAGCTGCGTATTTGAGGATGCAGTAAACGAGACGGCTGCAAAATTTGAAGAGGCAGACGGCCTTGTTGTGGGAAGCCCGGTTTATTACGCTTCCGCAAATGCAACACTGATCGCATTTCTGGACCGGATGTTTTACAGCACGGGCTTTGATAAGACGATGAAGGTCGGCGCATCGGTTGTATCAGCCAGACGAGGCGGACTTTCTGCGACGTTTGACGAATTAAATAAATACTTTACGATCGCGGGCATGCCGGTGGCATCCAGTCAGTACTGGAACAGCATCCATGGCAATAACGCAGATGAGGCCGCGCAGGACCTGGAAGGACTGCAGACCATGCGGACACTGGCACGCAACATGAGCTTTCTGATAAAGAGCATTGCGCTTGGCAAAGAAAAATACGGACTGCCGGAGAAGGAAACAAAAGTCGGCACGAATTTTATCCGGGAGATTTAGCCAGGGCAGGCAGGCACCCTGCCGGGTTACGAGAAGCCATAAGCAGATTTAAATATTGACGGATTTTTATCCGCATGAAGAGAAATGGAGAATGTAAGTATGAAATATGATGTCATTATCATCGGCGCAGGTCCGGGTGGCATTTTTTCGGCGTATGAGCTGATGAAAAAGAGTCCGGGGCTTAAGGTAGCGGTTTTTGAGGCGGGCTATTCTCTGGAGAAGCGCCGTTGTCCGATTGACGGCAAGAAGGTGAAATCCTGTATCAAATGTCCGACCTGTGCGATCATGAGTGGATTTGGCGGAGCAGGCGCTTTCTCCGATGGAAAATACAACATTACGAATGATTTCGGCGGTACGCTGTACGAGCATATCGGCCGTAAAGAGGCAATTGATCTGATGTATTATGTTGATGAGATCAATGTCAATCACGGAGGAGAATCCACAAGAATGTTCTCAACTGCAGGCACAAAGTTTAAAAAGCTTTGTATGCAGAACAAGTTAAAGCTGCTTGATGCATCGGTGCGTCATCTTGGTACTGATATCAACTATATCGTGCTGGAAAACATGTACAATGAAATGAAATCCCACATTGATTTCTATTTCCATACGCCGGTAGAGCATGTGGAGAAGCTTGAGGAAGGTTACCGCATTCATTACGGCGAAGATAAATATGAGGACTGCGAGGAGTGTATCATTTCCGTTGGCCGCAGCGGCAGCAAGTGGATGGAGAAGGTCTGCCAGGAGCTGGACATTCCGACGAAATCAAACCGCGTGGACATCGGCGTGCGCGTTGAGCTTCCGGCGGTTATTTTTTCCGACCTGACCGACGAGCTGTACGAGAGCAAGATTGTGTACCGCACTGAGAAATTTGAGGACAACGTACGTACCTTCTGTATGAATCCGAACGGCATCGTTGTAAATGAAAATACGAACGGCATCGTGACGGTAAACGGCCACAGCTATGAGGGCGCGGAAAAGCAGACGGAAAACACAAACTTTGCGCTGCTCGTTGCAAAACATTTCTCCGAGCCGTTTAAAGACAGCAACGGCTACGGCGAGAGCATCGCGCGTCTTTCCAATATGCTTGGCGGCGGCGTGATCGTGCAGCGGTTCGGTGATCTGGTAAGAGGACGCCGAAGCAATACAAAACGAATCGAAGAAGGTCTTGTGACACCGACACTTGCAGCGACACCGGGCGATCTGAGCCTTGTCCTGCCGAAGCGGATCCTTGATGGCATCATCGAGATGATCTATGCACTCGATAAGATTGCACCGGGTACGGCAAACGACGATACGCTTCTCTACGGCGTGGAAGTCAAGTTCTACAACATGGAAGTGGAGATCGATGAAAATCTCGAGAGTCGTTACAAGGGTCTGTATATCATCGGTGACGGAAGCGGTGTGACCCATTCCCTGTCGCATGCATCGGCGAGCGGCGTGTATGTGGCACGGAAGATTGCGGAGAAGCAGTAGAAACAGGTAAAATAGAATAAAAAAAGAAACAGGCCTCACGTTTCAGCTGCACCTGACAGCAGAAACGTGGGACCTGTTTTTTGTGACAGGGCAAATTTATTTATAAAACTTTATTTAAGAAATCGATCGTACGCGGTTCCTTCGGATTTAAGAGTACCTCCTGCGGCGTACCCTGCTCGACGATATATCCGCCGTCCATGAAAAGTACACGGTCAGCAACTTCGCGGGCAAAGCCCATCTCGTGTGTGACGATCACCATGGTCATTCCGTCTGCGGCCAGCTGTTTCATGACCTGCAGTACCTCACCAACCATTTCTGGGTCAAGCGCACTTGTCGGTTCGTCAAAGAGCATGATATCCGGTATCATGCACAGTGCACGCGCGATTGCGACACGCTGCTTCTGACCGCCGGAGAGCTGATCCGGATAAGCCTCAGCCTTATCCTCCATGCCGACCTTACGCAGCATCTGAAGGGCGCGTTCTCTGGCTTTTTCCTTTGTGGCCTTTTTGAGGTCTACCGGAGCAAGCATCAGGTTCTGCAAGACATTCATATGCGGAAAAAGATTGAAATGCTGGAATACCATGCCGACATTTTCACGGACCTTATTGATATCTACGTGACGGTCGGTCAGGTTGTGACCGTCAACAACGATCTCGCCGCCGGAAATTTCCTCAAGCTTGTTCATGCAGCGAAGAAATGTAGATTTTCCGCTCCCGGAAGGACCAATGATAACGACTACTTCGCCTTCATGCACGTCGTAGGAAATATCCTTCAGTACCTCTAGCTTTCCGAAGCTTTTCTGCAGATGAGATACGTGGATTTTGACATTTTTATTTGCGTCCACGGTTCAGCCTCCTTTCCAGTCTCTTTGCGATCTTAGAGAGGATCGTGATGACGATCAGATACATCACTGCAACGATTCCCCAGACTTCAAATGATTTAAAGGAAATCGCGATAACATTTTTTGCGGTGTTGACCAGTTCCGGGAACCCGATGACGGAGAGAATAGAAGTATCCTTTAAGGTGATGATGAACTGGTTGATAATGCTCGGGATCATGGTACGGATCGCCTGCGGAAGTACGACGCGTACCATGGCACGCCAGTATGGAAGCCCAAGACTTCTTGCGGCCTCCATCTGCCCCGGATCGACTGACTGGATACCGGCACGGATGATCTCAGCCATGTAGGCGCCGCAGTTAAGCGCAAGTGCAGCGGTACCGGCCTGCAGCGCGGTCAGTGTCATTTTACTGCCGAGAAAATTTTTGAATGCGTAAGGCAGACCAAAGAAAATAAAATAAGCGAGAACGATCATTGGCACACCGCGGATAACATCGACAAAGATCGATGCGATGACATTGCACACCTTATTTCTCACAACACTCAGCAGTCCGAAGATCATACCAAGGATGCAGGCAAAGAAAAGCCCCCACAGTGCGAGAAGTAAAGTCTGCCCCATCGCGAACAGCAGCATCTGCCCATATTTAGATAATATCTGGATCATAATGGTTCCTTTCAAAACGGGACTGCCGCAAAGTCTGCAGCAGTCCCGTGAAATTTACGTAGATTTTCTGAAATTACTCAGTTACTGCTTCGGTAGCGGCCTCAGTAGCTGCTTCTGTTGCAGCCTCAGTGGAAGCTTCGGTGGTATCTTCAGTCGGAACAGCGTCTTCGCCGAGGTATTTTGCGATGATCTCATCGTAGGTGCCGTTTTCCTTGATGTCGGCAAGACCTGCATTGAACATGTCAAGCAGCTCCTGGCTGTCTTCAGAGAAAACAGCAAAACCGTACGGAGCACCTTCGTTTTCAGTGCCATCTACGATCTGCAGTGCGAGGTCGCCGTCTTTGATGGAGGAAGCCATGATCGGGGTGTCCTCGAAGCATGCGACAACCTGTCCGCCAAGGACTGCCTGATACATAGTCGGTGAATCCTCAAAGTAGGTGATATCAAAGCCGTATTCATCCTTGAGGCTTTCTGCGTAAGCTGCGCCTTGTGTGCCGGTCTTTACTCCTACGGTCTGACCCTTGAGGTCATCAAAACCGGTGATATCAGAGTCTGTAGAAACAGTCATGGACTGTGTTGCATTATAATATCCATCGGAGAACATCCAGCCACTTTCTTTTCTTTCATCAGTGATGGATGCACCTGCGATCATACCATCTGCCTGACCGGCCTGGCATGCAGCGATGGAAGCATCCCAGCCGAGGCTCTTCATTTCATATTTGAAGCCCTGGTCTTCTGCGATTGCAGCTACGATATCGACATCGATGCCGACGAAGTTGCCGCTCTCATCCGTGTACTCGAACGGTTTGAATACCGTGTCAGTAGCAATGACCCATGTCTTGTCTTCCTCTGCAGCAGCAGGAAATGCCATGCAGCCTGCGATCAGTCCGGCAGTGAGAAATAAGGATAATTTTTTCATAATGCAACACTCCTTTTCTTTTTTTGAAATGGTTTCAGGAGGCCTTTTCGGGTCCTTCATGAAAAAAAGGTGTAGCATACCGATGCTGACACCTTTGCCTTCGCTTATTCTAGCACAAATACAATTCGGCTGTCAATGAAATTTGGCGTTGTAAAGCGGTGAAAGATTAGCAATTCAGAGTCGGGCAGAAAGGGAAAGCGGAGAGGCAGCTGACTCTGGCACAGACATTGTTGGAGTGAAGACAGGTGAGAGTTACGATTTTTTTCATGGTGGGTTCTTTTTTCAAAGGTGAGAGCTGCAATTTATATATTTACGAATGCCCCGGAAAATCCTGCTGACAGCTGCCCGGGCATATCTGCTGTCCATGAGGTGCGCAGTCAGTCCCGTCCTCCTCACATTCTTCCCACACAGGCATTGGCATGCCGGTCTGCAGTGACTGGCGGATCGCCCGGTAATGTGCGATCTTATGATGCACGTGCCGGGAATCTTTTTGGAGCTGTGTGAGCTTTTCATTGACCTGCATCTCCTGTTCTTCCAACAGCGCGATAATATCATCGATGTGCGCGACCTCATCCGTTTCGTATTCGAACAGCTTTTTGAGCTGCGCGAGTGTCATGCCGGTTCGCTTGAAGCAGTTGATGCAGTGCAGCCGGTCGATGTGTTCCTGGGTGTAGATTCGCTGTCCGGAAGCGGATTTCTGAACATTTGTAAGAAGCCCTTCCTCTTCATAATAGCGGAGGGTGGAGAGGGGAAGCGAAAAAAGACGGGATATTTCACGGATTGTATAAGTCTGCATAAAGGACACCTCCAGAGTGAAAGCAGATATTCGCAAGCCACCCCACTTACTGCTTATTGCTTCTTGCAATCAAGAAGGAGACTTGTTTGATTCGGTTAAAAAATAATAGGCTGTAAAGCCGAAAGTACTGGAAAATTATCTTGACTTCAAGTATACTTGAAGTGATATGGTTTTGTAAAGTATAGAACAGTATTTCAAAGCAGTTGTAAAGAAGTATTGTTACTGCACGGTAATGATACAGCTTCTTCTACTTTTGCACACAAAGAGGAGGAATATAAAATGGCAAAATCAACCGTTTATTTTACCGATTTTCGCTGCCCGGTCGGCACGAGCCAGCTTGATAAGCTCAGAAAACTCTGTATTGCGGCAGGCATCAAAGACATCGATATGGACGGAAAATTTGTTGCGATCAAGATGCATTTCGGAGAGCTTGGCAACATGGCGTTCCTGCGGCCGAACTACGCGAAGGTAGTCGCAGATCTGTGTAAGGAGCAGGGTGGCAAGCCATTTCTTACCGACTGCAATACACTGTATCCGGGAAGCCGGAAAAATGCGTTGGAGCATCTCGACTGTGCGAACCTGAATGGATTTAATACAATTACGACCGGTTGTCAGGTTATTATTGCGGATGGAATTCGCGGAACAGATGAGGTAGAAGTTCCTGTTGTAAATGGCGAGTACTGCAAGACTGCATACATCGGACACGCAATCATGGATGCAGATATTTTTATCAGTCTGAGCCATTTTAAGGGTCATGAAGCAACCGGCTTTGGCGGTGCACTGAAGAATATCGGAATGGGCTGCGGAAGCCGTGCCGGAAAGATGCAGCAGCATGCAAGCGGCAAGCCGGCGATTAATGAGGAGCTTTGCCGAGGATGTCGCCGCTGTGCGAAGGAATGCGGCAGTGATGCAATTTCTTACCCGAATAAAAAAGCAGTCATTGATTATGATAAATGTAAGGGATGCGGTCGCTGCATCGGAGCCTGCAGCTTTGATGCCGTTTACAATCCGAACAGCAGTGCAAACGAGCTGCTTGACCGCAAAATGGCAGAGTATGCGCAGGCAGTCTGTCACGGACGTCCGTGCTTCCATGTTTCTCTGGTACAGGATATCAGCCCGAACTGCGACTGCCATGGCGAAAATGACGCGCCGATCCTTCCGGATATCGGAATGTTTGCAAGCTTTGACCCAGTAGCTCTTGACCAGGCCTGTGCAGATGCATGTCTGGAAGCAACGCCGATCGCAAACAGCCAGCTTGGTGAGCATCTGGCAAAGCCGGGATGGCATTTCCACCATGATCATTTTAAGGATTCCAATCCGAATATTGAGTGGGAAGCAACACTGGATCAGGCAGAGAAGGTTGGGCTTGGCACAAGAGAGTATGAGCTGAAGCGAATCAAATAGATGTAGTGTGATCGCAGCCGGCAACCCGTGTCGTGTGATTCGAAAAATTACAGAAGAAGACAGAAAATATTTTTATAAAAAGAGGGAATTTGATATTCAGGTATAAGAAAAAAACAAGGCTGTGAAAAGCGTATCGTTGTTTTTTGCAGCCGTTTCTTTGTGATAATGGCTGAAACGAAGAAACGTTGGAAGGATCAAAGCGGTGATTGACTCAGGTCAAGCGGATATTCGCAATCCGCTTCGCTACTTGTAGGATCATAAGGGATCCTCCCGCAAGCGGGTCCTTCCTTATGATATTTCATAACCGAGTAGCTGCTTCGCAGCTTATCAGGAGTGGCTTGTACCACTCCTGATACAAGCAAGTCCCTACCCACTGCTTATTGCTCCACGCAATTGAAGCAGGGGACTTGCTTGACTCGGTTAAAAGATATGGCGAATGAAAAATATGGGGAGGAACCATCAAGTGGAAGAACATCATAATGAAAAACGCAGTACGTTTTCGGGAAGACTCGGCTTCGTACTCTCAGCGGCCGGTGCTTCGGTCGGCCTTGGAAATATCTGGAGATTTCCGTATCTTGCAGCGAAATACGGCGGAGGAATTTTCCTGCTCGTCTATATCGTGCTGGCGCTGACATTCGGTTACACGATGATCGTAGCGGAGACTGCGCTTGGCCGAATGACCCAAAAAAGTCCGGTCGGCGCCTTTCGGAAATTTACAAAATCCGGCTGGCTGTCCTTTGGCGGCTGGATCAATGCAATTATTCCGGTTCTGATCGTGCCGTACTATTCGGTAATTGGCGGCTGGGTTATTAAATATCTTGTGGAGTATATCAAAGGAAACGGAAAAGCTCTGGCCGGAGATGGATATTTCACTTCTTTTATTTCAAATGGAACATCGACGGAGCTGTGTTTCCTGGTATTTACTTTTTTCACACTGGCGATCATCTATGCAGGTGTCCGTAATGGCGTGGAGCGTGTTTCCAGCATGATGATGCCGGTGCTCGTGATACTTTCTGTTATTATTGCGGTCTATTCTGTTACAAGACCGGGGGCATTGGAGGGTGTAAAATATTTTCTCGTGCCGAATCTGTCAAACTTTTCCTGGATGACTGTTGTGGCAGCAATGGGACAGATGTTCTATTCGCTGTCAATTGCAATGGGAATTCTTGTTACCTTCGGTTCTTACATGAAAAAAGACATTTCAATCGAGGATTCAACGCGAAATGTAGAGGTTTTTGACACTGCAATCGCAATTATGGCGGGGCTTATGATCATTCCGGCAGTCTTTTCATTCTCCGGCGGGGATCCGGATATGCTGCAGGCAGGACCATCGTTGATGTTCATTACAATTCCGAAGGTATTTGAGAGTATGGGATTTGGCACGTTGGTTGGTGTTTTGTTTTTCCTGCTCGTACTGTGTGCGGCAGTGACAAGCTCAATCGCGCTGACCGAGAGTGCTGTTTCTACCTTCCAGGATGAGCTGAAATGGGGACGGAAAAAATCGACCGTTGTAGTGGGCGTTATCATGGTGGTGCTCGGTACCCTTTCCTCACTTGGCTATGGACCGCTTGGATTTGTAAAGATCATAGGAATGCAGTTCCTTGATTTCTTTGATTTCCTGACAAACTCTGTAATGATGCCGATCGCTGCGATTGCCACGTGCCTTCTTGTATCACGTGTGATCGGTGTCAAGAAGATCGAGCAGGAAGTACTTGTGGGGGAGGCGAAATTCCGCAGAAAGAAGATTTTCAATTTCATGATCCGTTACTTGTGCCCGATTTTTGCAGCGATCATTCTGATCAGCTCAGTGGCCAATGCATTTGGGTGGATTAAGATGTAAAGCAGAGGATTCGATTTGTAAAAATGCAGGGGAAAGGCTGAAAAAATACCGCAGGAGCACCAGGAAAGCTGCACCTGCGGTATTTTGTTTGACTACAGATGTATTTTTTGCTAAAATTACTTATAAATAAAACAAAAGAGAGAGCTGGCTGACAGGAACATATCAGGGTGTGCAATACTATTTTAGAGATGGGGGATAAAAATGAGGAAAAAGACAGAACAAAAGAGCACTACGAAGAGAAGCGTGAAAAGCACTGCAAAAAAAGCTGCACCGGTTAAAAAGGCAACCGTCCCGGCAGAGAAGGCTGAACCAGTCAAAGAGGCAGCCGTCCCAGCAGAGAAGGCTGAACCAGTCAAAGAGGCAGCCGTCCCGGCAGAGAAGGCTGAACCAGTCAAAGAGGCAGCCGTCCCGGCAGAAAAAGCTGTACCGGTTAAACAGGCTGCAGTTGTCACGGAGGCACCTGTTGTGCAGCCTGATCTGGGACCGAGAAGAAGTGTCGCTTTCATTGGATCAGAATGTTATCCGTTTGTGAAAACGGGAGGACTGGGGGATGTAATGTATGCACTCCCAAAAGCACTGGCAAAATTAAATCTGGATGTTAAGGTGATCCTGCCAAGATATAAATGCATTCCGCAGAAATTTCAGGAAAAGATGGAGTACAGGGGTTCTTTCTATATGAATCTCTGCTCAGATGGAAAACAGTATTATGTAGGAATCATGGAGTATCAGGAGGATGGCGTTGTCTATGATTTTATAGATAATGATGAGTTCTTTTCCTGGGGAAATCCTTATACTAACCTGATAGACGATATTCCGAAATTCTGTTATTTCGCCAAGGCTTCCCTTGCCGCACTCAATTACCTGGACTGGACGCCTGACGTAGTCCATTGCCATGATTGGCAGGCGGCATTAGTACCACTTTACCTGAGAACCTGTTTTCAGGATACGAACGTAGGGCGGGCGATTGCAGTACTCACAATACATAATCTGAAATTCCAGGGCATCTACGACAGAAAAATGATCCAGTACTGGTCCGGACTTCCAGATTATGTATTTAATAAGGACTGCATGATCCAGAACTGGCTGGATGCGAATATGTTAAAGGGCGGTATCGCTTACAGCAATAAAGTGACGACCGTAAGCAATACCTATGCCTGGGAGATCCAGACCGAGGAGTATGGGGAGGGACTTGCCGCTCATTTAAGGTATCACAGCAATAAGATTTTAGGAATTGTGAATGGGATTGATACGGATATCTGGAATCCGGCAACCGACAAACTGCTGGCATCTGACTATGATGACAAGTCAGTGATAGAGAAGAAAAAGGCGAATAAGAAGGCGCTTCAGGAATCTTTGGGTCTGGATGTGGATGACCATAAGATGGTGATCGGGCTTATTTCACGTCTCACCAATCAGAAAGGACTTGATCTTGTAAATGCCGTAATCCCGGGAATCATGGATGAGCACACGCAGGTGGTGGTTCTTGGAACTGGGGATGCCTGGTATGAGGATACTTTCCGCTATTATGAAAACAAATATAAGGGCAGCTTCTGTGCCTATATTGCTTATAATGAAAATGTGGCTCATAATATTTATGCGGGATGTGATGCACTTCTGGTTCCTTCAAGATTTGAGCCATGCGGGCTCACGCAGCTGATCGCCATGAGATATGGCTCTGTTCCGATCGTCAGGGAAACAGGTGGGCTCAAGGATACCGTCTGGCCCTATAATATGTTTGACAATACAGGCAACGGTTTTACGTTTGACCGCTATGAGAGCGGACTTCTTTATGATGCCATTAACAGGGCAAAGACTCTCTATTTTGAACACAGGGAATGCTGGGATAATATGGTAGTCCGTGATATGAGAAAAGATGTTTCGTGGGAAAAGAGTGCAAAACAGTATAAAGATATGTATGTAGAGTTAACGCCGAGAAGTTAACCGGATATCGAAAGGGTGTCACCCGAAAGTGGCACCTTTTTGCTTTCATCCGGAAGCTTTTATAAGTGGCGCGTTATCAGAGATTCTTCTTTTTGTAAATAAACCAGGCCGCGATGGCTGTAAATACGATGAGGTACACAAAGAGGATCACAATTCCCGATGCGGCAAAGCCTTCTCCGGCAGAGATGCTTCGGATCAGGTGACTTGTCTGGGACAGAGGAAGCGCGGAAATAAATTTTCCGAGAAATCCAGGCAGTTTTTCGGTTGAGAAAAATGTATTGCAAAGATAAGCCATCGGCATAATGATATAATTAGAAAAGCGCGGTACATCAGCATGGTTCTTGGCAAGGAAGGATACTACGACTCCGATCGCAGAGAAGACCGCACCATTTAAGAACATGATCAAAAAGGACCAGCCATTGAAAATCAGTCCCGTGTCGATCGGCATCGTCAGGATCAGAATGATTCCGCCGGCATAGAACCCGCGGAGACTTCCGCCGATGATCTGACCGGCGATGAACTGCCACAGCGGAGTAGGGGAGATCATAACCTGATCAAATGCTTTTTCATAAAGCCGCTGTACATTCAGATTCTGAGCAATGGCATTGAAGCTTCCATTCATAGTTGTCAGAGCCACGACACCCGGGATCAGAAAATTCAGATACGGCTGTCCGTGCGAGCTTGTCTGGATTCCCATGCCAAATACAACCAGATACATCAGAGGCGCGATCATGGCTGCAAGAGTGATTTTATAGAAGTCTCTTCGAAATTCCACCCATTTTTCCCATAAAATAGTAATAATTCCCATAATGCCTCCTCCTTATGACGGCATCAGATGTCGCCCGGCTCGTTCCACAAACACATCCTCCAGTGTTGTTTCACGAAGAGAAGCCTGTCCGGATAAGCCGGAGAGATATGCAATGGCTTCTTCGCGACTGTTAAAATAACTGCTTCTCGTTTCTTCTCCTGAAAATACATCAACGGCATAACGTCCCAGGCTGTCGATCAGACCGGATGGTGTGTTGATTTCTTCAAGCTTTCCATGATCCATCAAAGCGACGCGGCTGCAAAGATTCTGTGCTTCTTCCATATAGTGCGTCGTCAGAAGAATTGTTAGATTTTTACCGTTTAACTTGCGGAGCAGATTCCACATCTGACGGCGGGACAGTGCGTCCATGCCGGCAGTCGGTTCATCCAGCAGCAGAATTTCCGGCTCGGTTAGAAGCGCACGGCACACCATTAATTTACGCTTCATGCCGCCGGAAAGCTTGCGCACCGTTCTTTTGCGGAACTTGATCAGATCACAGAATTCCAGCAGCTCTTCCGTGCGCTCCTTGATTTCCCTGCGCGGCATGAAATACAGTCGTCCCTGGTATTCCATGATCTCGTCCATTGTCATATCCTGACGCATGGAATATTCCTGCGTGATGACACTGATTTTACGTTTCAGATCCGGACGGTTGCGGGTCAGTTTCTGCCCGTCAATCAGAATTTCGCCCTTTGTGGGGAGCAGAAGGGTCGAAAGAAGGCTGATGGTAGTTGTTTTTCCGGCCCCGTTCGGTCCAAGAAGACCGAAAAATTCTCCGGTCTCAATTTTGAGATCCAGAGAATCGACGGCTGTAAAATTGTCAAAGGTTTTGGTCAGGTTCTTTGTTTCGATCATTTGTGCTCCTTCGCAATGATCAGAGAATAATAGCCGGCATCATCCGGGATTTCATCGACCCCGTGGTAAATATGTTCGTCCGGCATTCCGCAATTTTCCACCATCAGGACATCGCGTCCGCTTCTGGAGAGGATCTCTTTTACCTGATTCATTTTCTTCCCGGATTTCATCAGAATATAGTTTCCGGATTCCGTAAGCTCGCTGTCAAGACGATGGACGGCCGGAACAATATGAAGCTGCTCATTCCACTCAGAAAGAGAAATATTCAGCCGGGCAGCCGCAGCACAGAAGGAAGTGATTCCGCTGACCAGCTCAGTGTGATAACCGTCTGCCTCTACGCGATGCTGCAGATAAGAGAACGTAGAATACACGCAAGGATCACCGAGCGTCAGGAATACTACATTTTTGCCGGCATCAAGACAGGCTTCAAGTGCTTTTGCTCCTTTGGCATGATTTTCTTCCAGTTCTTTTGGATCGTGGGTCATAGGCATGTAGATCGGAAGCAGTTCTTTGTCCGCAAGCTCCGGAACCGCCTGAACTGCGATTTTATACGCAACTGTTTCTTTGACCTCGGCACCCGGTACGGCAATGATGCTATTTTCGCGAATCATTCGAATTGCCTTCACTGTCATTAATTCCGGATCTCCAGGTCCGACGCCCACTCCATATAAAGTTCCTTTCATCGATAAAACCTCCTGATTAAAAAAATGGTAACTGTTCAGAATAAGCAGTAAAATACCTGATGCTGAACCGTTACAAAAATGATTGAATTTATGAAACTGTAAAATAGTAGTTACAGCCACATCTTATCAATTATACTAAAAATGTTTTATATTTACAATGGAGGATTTGCTGTGTTATAGTGAAATTTACGGCAATAGTTCAGAACGGCTTCGGAAAAACGATCCGCATCGGACTGTTACCAAATAATATATGAATACGGGAGAAATAAAGTAACGATATGAAAAGAAAATGGCCAGGTCTGATCGCAGCTGCAGTGATCAGTATAAGTACATGGAACTGTGTTAGCCAGGCAGCAGGGATGCAGATCGACAAAGCAGATGGGGAATATTCGATTCAAGTGGATCTGGAAGGCGGAAGCGGGAAAGCCATGGTAACGTCTCCTACGATTCTGACTGTGAAAGACGGACAGGCTTATGCACAGATTCAGTGGAGCAGTTCCAATTATGATTATATGATTGTGGATGACGAACAGTACTTTCCGACAAATGAAGAGGGCATGAATTCCGTTTTCGAAATTCCGGTACAGATCATGGATGAGGGAATGCCGGTGATCGCAGATACGCTGGCAATGGGAACTCCTCATGAAATCAATTATACGCTGATTTTTTACTCAGATTCCATCGGATCCAAGAGCCAGCTTCCACAAGAAGCAGCCAAACGAGTCGTGGCAGTTGCAATGGTGATCATTGTAGGGGGAGGAATTCTGAATTACTTTGTAAAGAAAAAGAGACGCTGTTAGTGGGGAGACGTGAAAAAATGAAAGCAGTAGTTGCAGTAGATTCATTTAAAGGAAGTATGACCTCCATGCAGGCCGGAAATGCAGTAAAACGAGGAATTCTTTCCGCATGTCCAAATGCGGAGGTCGTGGTCTGCCCGGTCGCTGATGGCGGTGAGGGAACGACGGATGCGCTAATCGAAGGACTGGGAGGAGAAAAGATCAGTCTGACAGCAACAGGACCTTATGGGGACTTTGTAGCGTGTTATTATGGATGGCTTTCGAAGCAGAAAACGGCTGTCATGGAAATGGCATCCGCAGCCGGGATTACGCTGGCAAAGGAAAGAAATCCGCTTCGTGCATCTACGCGCGGGGTGGGAGAAATGATCGCAGACGCGCTTAAAAGAGGATGCCGGAATTTTATAATTGGAATCGGAGGAAGTGCCACGAACGATGGCGGAATTGGAATGCTGAAGGCACTTGGCTATTCGTTTTTGGATGAAAAAGGGCAGGATGTCGGTGAAGGTGCACAGGCACTTGGAAAAGTAATGAAAATCGGTGGAGATAAACGGAACCCATTACTGGAGCAGGCTCATTTTCAGATTGCCTGCGATGTGACAAATCCACTTTGCGGTGTAAATGGAGCCACGTATATCTTTGGACCGCAAAAAGGTGTCGTGGAGGAGCAAAAACAGCCGCTTGATGAGGCGATGCATCATTATGCGGAGGTTGTGGAACAGCATTTTCATTGTGATGCGATGAACCAGGCAGGTGCAGGGGCTGCGGGAGGACTTGGTTTTGCATTTCTGACTTTTCTTGGAGGCGAGTTGATACCGGGAGTTTCTCTTGTTTTGAGTGTGAACGGATTAGAAAAGGAGCTTCAGGATGCAGATATTGCAGTGACCGGCGAGGGAAAGCTGGATGCGCAGTCTGTGATGGGAAAAGCGCCGATCGGAGTAGCACGACTTGCAAAAAAATACGGCGTAAAGACCGTTGCTTTTGCCGGAAGCATCGGAGATGACGCCGGAGAATGCAACAGAGCTGGAATTGATGCGTTTTTCCCAATTGTACGTGGAGTGACGACGCTGGATGAGGCAATGGAGACAGAGAAGGCAGAGAAAAATATGGAAGCAGCGGTGGAGCAGGTGTTCCGGCTGCTGTGAAAGAGAAAGTGAAAATATTCGGAATGGCTAAAATTTCAGATTCTGATTGACAAACATATAATAATAGAATATAATCCTTGTTAAGAAACATTACTAATAAGGTGAACAAATGGAAAGAAGAAATACGATTCAGAAAGCTCTTATTCTGAGGGCAGTATGTGAATTAAAACGCCATCTGACAGCTGATGAGGTGTATGAATTTGTAAAAAAAGATCATCCGTCTATAGGGAAAGGGACGGTATACCGCAATCTTGCTATTCTGACAGAAGAGGGGGCAATAAGGAAGGTAGAAGTTCCGGACGGATCCGATCGTTTTGATTTTACATTGAAAAATCATTATCATGTCAGATGTGTGAAATGTGGAGAGGTATTTGATGTTGATATGGACGAAATACCGGATCTGCAAAAGAAAATACATGATACACATGGAATGGAGTTTTTGACGTACGATATTTTTTTCAAGGGAATTTGCCCGGAATGCAGGGCACAAGAGAAGGAGGATAAACGATGAAATACGTATGTGACGTCTGTGGATGGGAATATGATGAGGAAAAGGGATATCCGGAAGGTGGAATTGCACCTGGTACAAAATGGGAGGATGTTCCGGAAGATTTTGAATGTCCGCTGTGTGCAGTGGGTAAAGATCAGTTTTCCGAAGAATAAATTTTCAGATGAGACGCCCCATTACAGGGGCGTCTTTTTACTTGACTTCTTTTCCATCGATCAGTACATGTCGGATTACACCGGTCAGTTCAAAAGGACTGCCGTCTGCAATGACGATATCGGCGTCTTTTCCTTCTTCCAGGGAACCGACACGGTCTGCGATGCCGATGTGTTCAGCTGGGTGGATGGTGATGGCACGGAGCGCATCGTATTCATCCATTCCGGCTTTGATTGCAAAGCCTGCGCAGAGAGGGAGGTAGTGGAGTGGAATTACCGGTGCGTCGGTGATGATGGAGACATGACATCCGGCGTTGGCAAGGATTCCGGGAGTTTCCCAGGTCTTATTTTGAAGCTCAAATTTTGTTGCATGTCCGAGGGTCGGACCGACAGCAAGCGGAAGGTTTTCTTTTGCAAGCTCGTCCACAATCAGATGTCCCTCTGTTACATGCTCCAGTGTCAGATCAATCCCAAATTCCTTTGCAATGCGGATTGCAGTGCAGATATCGTTTGCCTGGTGCGCATGCGCTTTTAAAGGGATCTCATGGTTTAATACCGGGATCAGAGCCTCTGCCTTCTGATCGTAAGACGGGAGTTTGGAGATATCATCACCGGCTGCTTCTTTTTTTGCCTTATAGAGCTTTGCATGGCTTAACGCGCCGCGGATCATAGAAGCATTTGTCATACGGCTGGAGATGCCCTGATTCTGGTAGCAGCGCTTCGGGTTTTCGCCGAACGCGCATTTCATGGCAATCGGGAATTTTACGATCATGTTATCGACACGGTTGCCGATCGGTTTGATGGCCGCAAAGGTTCCACCAATCGCATTGGAGCTGCCAGGACCAGTTGCAAAGCAGGTAACACCGGCCTTTGCCGCCATCTTCATACACGGATCGAAGGGGTTGATGCCATCGATGGCCTGTACCTGTGGAGTGACAGGATCGTTCAGCTCATTGTAGTCCTGTCCCTCATAGCCGATTCCATAGCCATCAAGGCCGATGTGGCAGTGTGCGTCTATAAAGCCAGGATACACGTGGAGGCCGGACGCATCAATCACCTCCGCATTTTCAGCAGAGATGTTTTGACCGATTTTTACAATCTTCCCATGATCAATCAGAAGATCAGCGACAAAGACATCCTTTGTTATCGCTGTGTGAAGAGTTCCGTTCTTAATGCAAATCATTTGAAAATACTCCTTTTGTTCTGTATGTATGCCGGGATTTTCTACCCAGAAGCTTCCTGAGTATATCCGGCTTGTTTGTACATATAGTATATGCAATGTGTGATGAAAACGCAAGATTGAAAACAGACGAATTCGTGAGAAAACAGACGAATTCGTGAAAAACAGGATAAATCACCGATAAAAGAGCGCAGCGATTCACAAAACCGGACGAAAAGCTGTGCTTTTTGGTTTGGAAGTGAATTCCGAAAATGGCTATTTTACTCTCTACATCGCAGGACGCTTTTGTTGTACCTGATTACTCCAAAATCTTAGATTGAAAAAGCATTTCTGCTATTCAGAAATCTGGAGCAGGAAAATTTCCAGAATGTAATGAACCAGCTGTAAACTAGCAGTTATTACAACAAGATGCACGATTATACAGGCAAGTTGGGAGTGATATTTACAAAAATTCTGACACCGGAGTATTTGTCGGAGCGTATGACTGACAGGGAGATACACGAGACTGTCAGGATTGCGAAGAAGTTTCTTTCTCTTCACAGTCCTGGCAGATTCCATGAAGCATATCTCCGCTGCACTGCAGACGGAATCTTCCCTCATCTTTTAAATATTTTTCGATGTCAGATACACTGACAGTAACAGCCTGTTGTCTTTTCAGATATTCCAGAATAATCTGTCTTGTTTTTGTGGTATATGGTTTTCTCTCAGCCATGGCTTTATCCCCTTTGTTTAAGTCCTTTCTATTTATTGTATCCTTTTATTCCGGCCGCGTCTGCAATGAATCCGGTATCAGCTTCAAAGCAATCCTGACAGTGGTATTCATCTGGAATAATCAACCTTTGCATGGGAACATGCATAATAAAATACATTCAGTGATTTCTCCGTTATTCCGGATAAAAATGCTGATACAGAAACCGGATAGAATGTGCAGATTCTAAGGTAAGCATGGATAATATCAGCAGAAATAAGGTATCTGCTGTTGGAACAGAAAAAGTTTCAAAATAAATCAAAAAATATTGATAAAGTCTACCGATTAGTGTCTTTTCGTTGTATAATGCCTTTGTTGTACAGGGTCACTTTCCTTTGTAATGTTGTATGCAAACTCATTATACATCAGAAAGCCCTGTACGATATTTTTTATGAAAAAGTTGTAAAGTGGTGTGACATCAAGTGGAATCAAAAAAATTCTAAAAAGTATATCTTTATATTGCATGAGTATGATACAATTGGTTGTGAACACTAAGAACTAAGGAAAAACCATCTATGCTAAATAAAAAAGATTTCTTAAAATATGCTTCAAAACTAGCCTTTCCGATCATGATCCAAAATCTGATCGGAACTCTGGTAAACATTGCCGATACGGTAATGCTTGGATATGTAAGCCAGACTGCCATGTCGGCTTCATCCCTTGCGAACCAGTATACTTTTATTCTTTTCTGTTTATATTATGGTATGGCCACGGGTACTTCAGTTTTATGTGCCCAGTACTGGGGAAAAGGTGATAAAAAGACAGTAGAAAGAATTCTTGGCCTGGCGGAACGAATCTCCCTGATCGTTTCCCTCGTGTTTTTCGCGATTTCCTTTTCTATGCCAACTACGATCATGAAGATCTTCACAAGCAGTCCGGATACGATTGCTGCCGGCAGTGAATACTTAAGGGTAATTTCATTTTCATTTACGTTTATGGGATTCTCTCAGGTTTTTATGAGTGCCCTTCGAAGTATCGGAAAAATAATGCTGCCTTCTGTCACGTACATTGTTTCGCTTTGTGTCAATGTAATTTGTAATGCCGCCTTTATCTTTGGTCTGTTTGGACTTCCAAGGCTTGGCGTTATCGGTGTGGCTCTTGGTACTGTCATTGCCAGAATCACAGAAGTACTGATCTGCCTCATCTACTCATTAAGAAGTTCCGATGTCAGATTCCGTATAAAATACTTCTTTGCGAAATCAGGTATTCTGTTCCAGGACTTTATGAAAATTGCTACCCCGGCTGTAATAAATGATGTTGTCTGGAGTTTTGCCAGCTCAGCATTCGCAGCAATCCTCGGCCATATTGGTGATGATATGGTTGCCGCAAATGCGGTTGCTGTTATGGTGGTAAATATTGGTGCAATCGCCTGTCGTGGTTTTGCCAATGCGACTACTATCATTGTCAGTCAGGAACTGGGTAAAGACAACATTGATGCAGCAAGAGAATATGGAAAGCGCATGCTCAGAATAACAATGGTTGTAAGTCTGGTCGGATGCGTCATTATTCTGGCACTTCGTCCTCTGATACTGGATTTCTATCGGGATAAACTGACAGAGACGGCCATTTATTATCTTGGCATTTTTATAATTATGACAACCTGGCGCCTTGTGGGAGAAGGCATCAATACCTGTCTTATATGCGGCTGCTTCAGAGGTGGTGGTGATTCCAGATTTGGAA
>ERZ824473.850-NODE-850-length-49423-cov-6.506401_pt1 | contig 49423 bp, 41 predicted proteins | sample MGYA00519874_ERZ824473 | MGnify/ENA primary metagenome ERZ824473 (study PRJEB31778, sample SAMEA3449151) | human gut metagenome | biome: human gut; feature: human-associated habitat; material: faeces | place: United Kingdom | collected 2010/2012 ... | reverse complement strand
GTGAGAGTCTACATTATCTCGATGTGGGTATATTTAATCACATTTTGAGTGGCAGAGGTACAATGTATAACGAAGAGTATAAGCGCTGGATGGCAGCAGACCTTGAAGATGCAGACTTGAAGCCGGAATTATCCAGAATCGAAGGAAATGAAGACGAAATAAAGGAGCGTTTTGCCGTAGCATTGAAGTTCGGTACCGCGGGACTGCGCGGCGTGCTTGGCGCAGGTACGAACCGTATGAACATCTATGTGGTACGCCAGGCGACGCAGGGACTTGCAAACTGGGTGAAGACACAGGGCGGTACACAGACCGTGGCAATCAGCTATGACAGCCGTCTCAAGAGCGACGTGTTTGCCAAGACAGCGGCAGGTGTGCTGGCGGCAAACGGTATTCATGTACGGATCTACGATGCACTGATGCCGGTACCGGCACTTTCCTTTGCGACCCGTTACTACAACTGCAACGCAGGAATCATGGTAACCGCATCCCACAATCCTGCAAAATACAACGGTTACAAGGCATACGGTCCGGACGGCTGCCAGATGACAGATGACGCGGCAGCGATCGTTTACGACGAGATCCAGAAGACCGACGTACTGACCGGAGCAAAATATATGTCCTTTGCACAGGGCGTGGAAGAAGGACTGATCCGTTTCGTGCAGGATGACTGCAAAAAAGCACTTTATGAGGCGATTGAATCCCGTCAGGTGCGTCCGGGTCTCTGCAAAACAGCTGGCCTGAAGCTGGTATACAGCCCGCTGAACGGTTCCGGACTCGTACCGGTAACGCAGGTACTCAAAGACATCGGCATCACAGACATCACGATCGTGCCGGATCAGGAGTATCCGAACGGCTACTTTACGACCTGCAGCTATCCAAACCCGGAGATTTTTGCAGCGCTGGAGCAGGGACTGAATCTCGCAAAAGAAACAGGCGCAGATCTGATGCTTGCGACGGACCCGGATGCAGACCGTGTCGGCATCGCAATGAAATGCCCGGACGGCTCCTACGAACTTGTAAGCGGCAACGAAGTCGGCGTACTTCTTCTTGATTATATCTGCGCAGGCCGCATCGAAAAGGGTACCATGCCGGAGAAGGCAGTCGCAGTGAAATCCATCGTATCCACACCGCTCGCAGACGCAGTCGCTGCTCATTATGGCGTAGAGCTGCGCAGCGTGCTGACCGGATTTAAATGGATCGGAGACCAGATCGCACAGCTGGAGGCAGCCGGAGAAGTAGACCGTTTCATTTTCGGATTCGAAGAGAGCTACGGTTATCTGGCAGGCCCGTACGTGCGTGACAAGGACGCAGTCATCGGTTCCATGCTGATCTGCGAGATGGCAGCATACTACCGCAGCGTCGGCAGCTCCTTAAAGCAGCGCATGGAAGAGATTTATGCACAGTATGGCCGTTACTACAACAAGATTGACAGCTTTGAGTTCCCGGGACTGAGTGGAATGGACAAGATGGCAGGTATCATGCAGAACCTGCGTGAGCATCCGCTGACCGAGATCGCAGGCCATGCAGTAGCATCCGTTACCGATTACAAGAAGCCGGAGGAGACCGGACTCCCGGCTGCAAATGTGCTGATCTACAAGCTGGAAAATGGTGCGACCGTAGTTGTTCGTCCGTCCGGCACAGAGCCGAAGATCAAGATTTATTACACGACACTTGGAAAAGATCTGGCAGAGGCACAGGCAGAAAAAGAAAAACTGGCAGCTGCGGTTGAACCGATCATGGCATAAGAGACGATTTCATGACAAAGTCCGTCAGCAGCAGAGAAGCATATCAGAAAGGATCTGTCAGATGACAGAGTTTGCATGAAATGCAGGAAAGACAGAGAAACTCAACGACGTGTTTCAAAGACGCCTGGGTTCCTCTGTTTTTCATGTGCAGAAGAATGAATCAAAAAAAGTCCCCACCCACTGCTTATTGCTCCGCGCAATTGAAGCAGGGGACTTGCTTGACTCGGTTAAAAACCACAATCATGTAAGAGGGAAAACAGGGGATTCCCAGGAGAGGAAAAACAAATGAAGAACTGGAATGAAGTAATGCTGGTGCCGGAATTTAACGAACAGGGTGTGGCCTGTTACCGGCTGGACGGCGGCGATTATCTGAATGAATATTACATTCTGTCAGAGGCTGAGACAAGAAAACTGCTGAACACACCGGAGGTGGTCGGGTATGAGGTGTACAACTGCCTGATCCAGTCGACCTCACAGATGCTGTATTACCTGAAAGAGCAGAAAAAGGTGACGACGGCAAACATCCTGTCGATTTTGCGCGGCGCACTGAATTACCCGCTGGAGGAGAGTTGCTACCGTGAGCACATCCGCGTGCATGATATCAGCTTCTTATCAAGTGAGCGCGTCTTCGCAAATGAGGAGATCGCAGGACTGGAGATCAAATACAGTAAGCTGACCATGGTGCCGGACAGCACATTGATGATCGGTGACATCATTGCGAGCGGCGAGACGCTGATCCACTGCCTGCGCTATGTGACTGATTTTTACCGGGAACACGGCGCAAAGCTGCGTAATATCATCATCTTTACGATCGGCGGCACGAAGGGAATCGACCTCCTCGAAAAGCTGACCGGTGAGATCCGTGAATTCTGGCCGGAGTTTGAGGGCTTCATCGCCGTTTATTACGAAGGCATTTTCAGTACGTATCAGGATAAGGGTGTCTCCGGCATCAACCTGCCGGATGTAGACTTCTACTGGAAAGGCGGAATCGTGGCACCGGAATTTCGCCGCGAGACACTTTCCATGTGCACACCGCTGTTTGAAAAATGTATTATTTATGATGGAGGTGCAAGACGGTACGAGATCCATGAGCATGTGGAAGAGGTACTGGAATTCTGGAATGGTATTAAGGAAAGAGCAGACCAGATCGATTTTGAGAAGCTGCTGGAAGAAAAGCTTGGTTATCCGCTTCCGATCAGCTACGAGGACTGGCTGCATGCAAACCACTACGAAAAGATCCGTCCGGAAGATACGAAGTGGCTGTACCGCCAGGAGCAGGGCTACGTGGAGAGCATGAAAGGCGCCAACTTAAAGGAACTGGCAGAGCAGAGGATCGCGGAGTTTACAAGAGCGCTTAGAAAGTATATTTTGTAATCAACAGTTCTGGACAGCAGCAAACGAAAAAAGCAGCCGGGTCTGCGGCCTGATGTCCGGAACGTTCGGGAAACGCCCGTCACAGTCAATTACACAACGGAAAGAGAGAAAACAATGAGTAAAAATTCAGTAAAAACGAAAACGACCGACGTAGATTACGCGGAAACCGCCGTCCCACAGGAGGGACGCCGCGGCTTTGTCACCATGTTCATGATCATGCTTGGCTTTACCTTCTTCTCAGCCAGCATGTGGGCCGGCCAGGAGATGGCCGCAGGCCTTGATTTCTGGGGCTTTGTCAAAGCACTGATTCTTGGCGGCGTGATCCTTGGCATATATACCGGACTTTTGGGCTATGTCGGTGCAAAGACAGGTCTGAGCATGGATCTGCTTGCAAGAAAAGCATTCGGAGAGCGCGGCTCCTGTATTTCTTCTGCCATGATCAGCTTTACACAGATCGGCTGGTTTGGCGTAGGCGTGGCAATGTTTGCACTTCCGGTATCGAAAGAGCTGCTTGGCGGAAGTGAAGCTGCTATGTGGATCCTTGTGATCCTGGCAGGCGGCTGTATGACAGCCTCCGCTTACTTCGGAATCGAGTCCCTGACGGTCATCAGCTATATCGCAGTTCCGCTTGTAGGTATCCTCGGTACAGTTGCAATGGTGATGGCAGTAAGCCGCGGCGATGGCACGATCATCGATCAGTTCGCCGTATCAAGCGGAAGCTTGAGCGTGATCGGAGGAGCAGGACTCGTGATCGGTTCCTTCGTTTCAGGAGGTACCGCAACTCCGAACTTTACCCGCTTTGCAAAGGATGCAAAGACCGGTACGGTTGCAACAGTCATAGCCTTCTTCCTCGGAAATTCGCTGATGTTCTTCTTCGGAGCGATTGCCTATATTTTCGTAGGCGGAAATGATATCTTTGAGGTAATGCTTCGTCTTGGCCTGTTTCAACTGGCAGTAGTCGTCCTTGGACTGAACATCTGGACCACGAACGACAATGCCCTGTATTCTGCGGGACTTGGACTTGCAAACATCTTCCACCAGAAGAAAAAACCGATGGTGCTCGTCTCCGGAATTATCGGAACCGTGCTTTCCGTATGGCTTTACAACAACTTTTGCGGCTGGCTGAACATCCTGAACTGTACACTTCCGCCGGTCGGCATCATCCTTGTGATGTCCTACTTTATGAACCGGGAAGCCTATGAAAAACATGCAGAAGAGAAAAATCCGGTCAATGTCAACTGGTTTGCAGTCGGGGGCGTGATCCTCGGAGCCATCGTGGCAAATATCTTGAATTGGGGTATCGCATCAATCAACGGAATGGCGGTAGCCGCCATCTGCTATGTAATCGGATGGTTTGTACATAAGAAGTAAGGCGGAAGGATCAGAGCAGAGATATTTTTGACTATAGAAAAATCTCCGGAGTGACTATGATAAAAGTTACTTCGGAGATTTTTTATAATCAGATGGATTTTTACCCAAATAAAGCAATATTCTGATTCAATCGAAGGAAAAATATCAGTTTCATCAGATAGTCATAATGAATCGTTGTTTTGTGACGCTGCTATCGGATGCATCTTCATAATCATCAGATACGTCGTCGTCGACGCAACCGCAGCAATCCCATCCGCGATCGGTTCCGCATAAAACGAGCTCGTCGCGCCAAATGCGAACGGCAGCAGGCAGGCGCAGGAGAAATACAGGGTCTTGCGGAAAAGCGAAAGCGTCAGGGAGACCTTCGGCTTTCCAAGTGCCGTGAGCGAGTCCACAAACGTATACTGAAAGGCCAGCGGTACGATCATCAGCGTGTACGTGCGGATTGCCCAGGAAGAGAGATGAATCTGCTCCGAATCCGAGGTGAAGATGCGCACGAATCCCTCCGGCACAATGCGCGAGAGTACGAACATAAATCCGGTAAAACAGATGCACAAGGTGAGCACACACCGTACCGTCTGGTGAATCCGCTCCGGTCTGGCTGCCCCGTAATTAAAGCTGATCAGCGGCTGGCTGCCGCCTGTGATGCCGATCATCGGTGAGGTGATCAGCATCAGATAGCTCTGTGCGATCGTCGCACAGGTGATCAGCATATCGCCCTGTGCGCCGCCATGATACTGAAGCGCCGCATTTAACGCAATCAGCAGAATGCTGTCTGTAGCAAGAATCAGAAACGGCGAGAAACCAAATGAGACGACACTTTGTACGATGGCGCGCGAGGGTTTTCGGATGTGCAGCGGGATCGGCATAGATTTCCTTCGCAGAATCAAAAGCACGAAAGCACACGATGCGATCTGCGCGATCACGGTCGCAACAGCGGCACCGGCGATACCGAGATTAAGCCCGAACAGAAAAACCGGATCCAGAATCAGGTTCAGCACCGCGCCGATCAGTGTTGTGGCCATACCGAGTGCCGGGAAGCCCTGGGCCGTGATAAAATAATTCATTCCGGCACTAAGTAAGGCAAAGAAAGTGCCGCACGTGTAGATCGTCAGATACGTGTCTGCATACGGAAACGTCTCCGCACTTGCCCCAAACCACCACAAAAGCTGACTCTTCAGGAGCAGAAAAAGAATCGTAAGGGCCGCCGAAAATCCCATCAGAAGAGAAAAACAGCTGCCGAGGATCTGTTCCGCCTGCGAGTGGTTTTTCTGCCCGAGCCGCATCGAAAACAGGATCGACCCGCCGATTCCGATCAAAGTGGCAAACGAAGACAGGAGTGTGACAATCGGTGCACACACCCCTGCACCAGCCAGTGCCGTCTGCCCGTCCACCGGCAGATTGCCGATAAAAATGCGGTCCGCAATACTGTAAAACACATTCACGAACTGCGCCACCATAAACGGCACCGAAACCCGCAGCACAAGCCCTGGAATCGGATCCCGTCCAAAATCATTCGTATGTTTTTTCTTATGTGACATGATAAAAACCTCCGGAGAGTATGATAACACAAACGAGGGAGAGAAGAAACCTACTCCAGCACCGGTCGTCCCCCTACATACGTCTCCAGTACCTGAATATCCCGGATCCGCCTTGTCTCCACCTCAAAAATATCCTCCGAAAGCACGATAAAATCTGCCAGCATCCCCTCTGCGATCTGTCCCTTGCGGTGTTCGGAAAATTCGGTGTAGGCGCTGCCGCGTGTATAGAGCGATATTGCCTGCGGAACCGTCAGGCACTGCGAAGCATGCCAGCCCTTCACCGGAAGATGAGTAAGGTCGGTGCGGTTCACCGCGCAGTCGATGCCCCAGATCGGATTCATCGTCTCGACTGGAGAATCAGACCCTCCGCCAAGCGGGATCCCCGCCTCTGCCATCGTCCGCCAGACGTAGGACCAGTCAGAGCGTTCCACCCCGACACGCGCATCGACGATCGGATAATCCGAAGCCGTAAACGGCGGCTGAATATCCGCACAAAGTCCCGCATCTTTGATTCGTGCAAGCAGATCCTCGCCGATAAACTGGCAGTGGACGATGCGGTGGCGGTGTGAAGCGGCGGCAGTATACGCATGTGCTTCGCTGTGAGATATTTTTTCATCTGAGAGAGAAGCAGACGCCTTCACTTCGGCTTTCCCGGCATATTCTACCGAGTTTATGACCTGCTCAATCGCCCCATCCCCGATCGCATGAAACGCCACCTGCATTCCATTCCTGTGTGCCAGCGCGACGACCTCATTTAATGCATCCTGTGTATAGACCGCCACACCGGCTGTCTCCGGCGCATCCGCATAAGGCTGTCGCATATAGGCCGTCCGTGCGCCAAGCGAGCCATCCGTCAGAAGCTTGATATTTCCGATGCGGAAAAAATCATCCCCATCCCCGGTGCGAAGCCTGCGGGCGAGAAACTCCTGTAGCTGAGGCACACGCGGCTGCTGGATTTCCTCATAAATGCGGAGCGTCAGACGTCCTTCCGTTTCCAGCTTGTGATAAACAGCGAGAACGGTATCGAGGCTTGCATTTTCCAGGTCATCCGTCTGTACCGAGGCAAGTCCAAAACGGTTCGCATCCTGCATTGCATGGAGCAGCGCCGCTTCGAGCATGGCGGGAGAGGGTTCCGTGATCAGGCGGCGCATCCTGTCAAGCGCAGCCTCTTTTAAAATGCCGTTCAGCTTCCCGTTTTCATCGCGCGCCAGCACGCCGCCGGTGATGACTGTATTCTCATCAAATCCGGCGATCTGAAGCGCCGCCCGATTGACTGCGCCGACGTGGCCGCAGACACGATCCAGAAAGACCGGGTGGTCAGACGAAATCGCTTCCGCAGTCAAACGATCCGGCAGCCGTTTATCCTCAAACAGATTCTGGTCAAAGCCATATCCGACGATCCAGTCATCCGCAGAGAGGGAAGCAGAAGAAAGATACGCCCGCCCGCGTTCCACGATCTCCTCACAGGAGCGCACACCGCGCAGATCCAAACGGATCTGATTCAGGCCGGTAGCCAGGAGATGACAGTGACTGTCATTAAAAGCAGGAAGCACGCAGCGGCCTGCGAGGTCAACCGCAGTCACAGTTTCAGAACCCGTTCCGGCGCTGATTTCCCGGATCCGCGCAAGAATTTCCGCGTCACTTCCGACTGCAGTGATCGTGTCACCATCGATCAGCATCGCCTCCGCCATCACAATATCCGAGACGTCTTTTAATAACGTAAAAGGAGCGACATCCGCCGCCTTTGATTGCATCGTATAAATCTTTCCATGAAGAAAAGCAGTGAGAGCCATAAAATTTATCCTCCAGAGTAGTGATTGATTATATAAAATTGTAAGAGATTATAAGGAATCCTGCCTTATAATTTTCCGACAGTATAAATTTTACCAGAAAAATCAACAAAAGAAAAGCGACCGCAGCAAACAAATTGCTCCGATCGCCTTTCTGTTCCAGGAACCGCTTTGCATCATCCTCAAAGTGGTATCAAACGGCTATCTTTTACTCACACTAAAAAACTATTATTTTCCTGCTGCAGCAGAATTCTTTACAGCGTATCGCTTCTCTTCACATATCCCGGATTTTCCGGAGGCGCTAAGACTTCCTTTGCCCGGATGATCTTCGCCTGCTTGTCCACGACGTGATTCTCCACATGGACATTTTCACCGATCACACAGCCGCCCAGCACGATACTGTTGCGGATCACAGCGCCCTTCTTGATGACGCAGCCACGGCCAATGATGGAATTCTCGATCGTACCCTCGATCATACAGCCGTTGGAGATGATGGAGTTGCGGACCTCAGCCGTGTCATAATAATGCGTCGGGCAGGAATCATTCGTGCGGGTGTAGATCGGCCAGTCCTCATGGAAGAGGTTCTGCGCTGACTTGTAATCGATCAGGGACATATTCGCATCATAATAGCTCTTGAAATCGGTGATCGAAGCAAAGAATCCGCGATGAGCCACACCGCGCACATCCAGCTCGCCGCAGACCTCATTGACCATATCCGCCAGTGTGAACATGGAAGAAAGCTCACGAGCCTTGTAAACGAGATCGATGAAGAGCTCCGTCTTCATCACATATGTATCCATGAAAATATTGCGGTTCTTCGCATTGCCATGGTTCGGCTCCAGAGAGAGCACACCCTTCTGCTTGTTGAGGTTGAGCACCTTGCAGTTCAGGTAGGAGTCCTTCGCATTGTCAACGGCATGGTACAGCATCGTGATATCTGCCCCGGACTCGACATGTGTCGCGATCAGGGAAGAGTAGTCGATCGTGTAAACCATATAGTTCGGTGCGATGACTACGTACGGATTGTGCTGGCGTCTCACATATTCCATATTTTCAATATAGGAAGAAATATCCGTATTGTAGATGTCGTTGCGTCCCTTATTTTCACTGAAAAGAAGATGCAGGCGGCCGCTCTTGGAGTTGATGTTGTAATGGCGTCCGGTGCCGACATGCTCGACAAGAGAACGCGGCTTGTTGTTGACATAGACCATGATCCGGTCAATATTGCTGTTGCTCATATTCGAAATCGGGAAATCGATCACACGATAACGGCCCAGGAACGAAAAAGCACCGATCGGACGGTAGTCCTGCATACCCTCGACCCAGACATCCCTCGCGGAAGAATTCACAATACCAAATGCATCATACATAATTATTCAGCCCCCTTTACACGTTTCGCAACGAGCTCGATATGCTCGCTGTCTGCACTGCCGACTACGGCCTGCTTTCCAATCTGAACACCGTTAGCGACAAGTGCACGTGTGACAACGGCGCCTTCCTCGACGACTGCGCCCGGCATCAGCACACTGTCGATGACCTTTGCACCCGCGCCGACCTTTGCGCCTGTGAAGAGGACAGAATTCTTAACCTCACCCTCAACGACACATCCCTGCGTGATAAAAGCATTTTTCACGACTGCGTCCGCACTGATGTACTGCGGAAGCGCGGTGACATCCTCCGTGTAGATCTTCCAGGTGCGGTCATTGAGATCCAGCTCGTTGTTCGGACGGAGCAGATCCATGTTTGCCTCCCACAGAGAATCGATCGTGCCGACATCCTTCCAGTAGCCCTTGAACTGGTAAGCATAGAGGCTCTTGCCCTCACCGAGCATCACCGGAATGATATCCTTGCCAAAGTCATGGTGGGAATCCGGATTCTTGATGTCCGCGAGCAGCAGCTTGCGCAGAGTCTTCCAGCTGAAAATGTAGATGCCCATCGAAGCGAGATTGCTCTTCGGCTCAGCCGGCTTCTCCTCAAACTCATAAATGCTTCCGTCCTCATGCGTGTTCATGATACCGAAACGGCTCGCTTCCTTCATCGGAACCGGAATTACGGCGATCGTAGCGTCTGCCTTGTGCTCCTTATGGTATGCGAGCATCTTTGCATAATTCATTTTATAAATATGGTCGCCGGAAAGAATCAGCAGGTAATCCGGTGCAAAAGAATCGATAAAGTCAATATTCTGAGAGATCGCGTCTGCCGTGCCGCGGTAAACATTCAGCTCCGCGTCCGCTTTCTCACGCGGCGGAAGTACATAAACACCGCTGTCCTTTGCATCAAGACCCCAGCGTCTGCCAGCCGATACATAGCTGTTCAGAAGCACTGACTCATACTGCGTCAGAACGCCGACTACATCGATGCCGCTGTTTGCGCAGTTACTGAGCGGAAAATCGATGATGCGATACTTGCCGCCGTAGGAGACTGCGGGCTTCGCGACCTTGCTGGTCAGCTCATGAAGACGGCTTCCGCGTCCACCGGCCAGAATCATTGCTAACATATTGTCCTGTTTCATGGTGTGTCCTCACTTTCATAATAGAAATCCTTCATAAGAGATATTATACAATGAACAGAACAAAAATGCCAGATTTTTGTGCAAAAAAATCAAGAAAAATAAAAAGAAAATAAAGTAAGCCTTAATTTACCGGGATTTTACACAGGAAATTATTGTGCAAAAGTACTATTGCGGATGAACGCAGGAAAACAGCGGCGGGAACAACCATAAAAACATTGTAGAAAGTGTACGAAAATGCGATTCATATAATTCCTAAAAAATTTAGGAAAAATTACAGAACAAAAAATCTGAAAGACTTAAAAACCCATCCAAAAGACTGATGAAAATACGCAAAACCGTTATCTAATATACGAAATCCCAAAAAGTATGGGAAGAATCACACATTTTTTGGAACGGGCGACGGTTGCAAAAAGGAGAAGAATCGCGTATAATGTTGCCGACTAACGAATTGTGCCCGAAAATGGGACGAAATTTCGCTTTTTTTATCAAGAGCGAAGCAAATGACTGACAAATGGCATGCATAGCGAATGACGGGAGTGAGATGGCAGCAGACTTGAAACGCGATTTTTTGGCGGGGGGGGTAATTGCCATCTTTTTTATGCCCCATCTGGAAGAAAAATCTAGAAGTCATGCCGGAGCATAATACACTTTGACGGAAACAAGATGCAAGAGCAGATCCGCTCAATACTATTATTATATATAGAAGAAATGCAAAAAGGAAGGAGCAGCAATTTTATGTGTGGAATTGTAGGATACACTGGCGATGAACAGGCGGCCCCGATCTTACTGGACGGCCTCTCCAAACTGGAATACCGAGGCTATGATTCAGCCGGACTCGCGGTGCGCGACGGCAGTGCAGATGCAGAAGTAATCAAAGCCAAAGGAAGACTGAAGGTACTCCGGGAGAAGACAAACGAGGGAGCATCCGTAAAAGGCACCTGCGGTATCGGTCATACAAGATGGGCGACACACGGCGAACCGTCCGAGAAGAATGCACATCCGCATATCAGCGACGACGGAAACATCGTGGCAGTCCACAATGGAATCATCGAAAACTACCAGGAATTAAAAGATAAGCTGACACGCAAAGGCTACCATTTCTACTCCGATACCGACACCGAAGTAGCTGTGAAGCTGGTGGACTATTATTATAAGAAGTACGAAGGCACACCGGTCGACGCGATCAACCATTCAATGGTCCGTATCCGCGGCTCCTATGCGATGGCAATGATGTTCCACGATTATCCGGGAGAGATCTACGTGGCACGAAAAGACAGTCCGATGATTCTCGGCACAGGGGACGGGGCATCCTACATCGCATCCGACGTGCCGGCGATCCTGAAATACACCAGAAATGTCTACTACATCGGCAATCTTGAGATGGCACGTGTCCGCAAGGATGGAATCACTTTCTTTAATCTCGACGGTGAAGAGATCCAGAAAGAGCCGAAAACGATCGAGTGGGACGCAGAGGCAGCCGAAAAAGCCGGATATGAGCATTTCATGATGAAAGAGATCCACGAGCAGCCGCGTGCGGTCGAGGATACCCTGAATTCCGTATTAAAAGATGGCGCGTTTGATTTAAGTGCGATCGGTCTGACCGACGAGGAGATCCAGGCTGCCAGCCAGATCTACATCGTGGCCTGCGGCTCCGCTTATCATGTCGGCATGGCAGCACAGTACGTGATCGAGGATCTGGTGCGCATCCCGGTGCGCGTGGAGCTGGCATCCGAGTTCCGTTACCGCCGCCCGCTTCTTGATCCGAACGGACTGGTTATCATCATCAGTCAGTCCGGAGAAACGGCAGACAGCCTGGCGGCACTGAGAGAGGCAAAGGCACTTGGGGTAAAGACACTGGCAATCGTAAATGTGGTCGGCTCTTCGATTGCAAGAGAGGCAGACAACGTCTTCTACACACTGGCAGGGCCGGAGATCTCTGTGGCAACGACGAAGGCATACAGCACACAGCTGATGGCAGCTTATGTACTGGCGATCCAGTTTGCATTAGTAAAAGGAACGATCACGGAAGAGCAGTACAGAGGCTACATCACAGAACTGCAGACGATCCCGGATAAAATCCGCAAGATCATTGAGGACAAAGAGCGGATCCAGTGGTTCGCAGCCAAGCAGGCAAACGCAAAGGACGTCTTCTTCGTGGGAAGAGGCATCGACTATGCGATCTGCCTTGAAGGCAGCCTGAAAATGAAAGAGATCAGCTACATCCACTCCGAAGCCTACGCGGCAGGTGAACTGAAGCACGGCACGATTAGCCTGATCGAGGACGGCACGCTGGTCATCGGTGTGCTGACGCAGCAGGAGCTCTACGAAAAGACCGTCAGCAACATGGTCGAGTGCAAGAGCCGCGGAGCCTATCTGATGGGACTGACCACGTACGGCAATTATAATATCGAAGATACCGCCGATTTCGTGACCTACATCCCGCGGACCGATCCGCATTTTGCCACCTCACTGGCTGTGATCCCGCTGCAGCTGATGGGATACTACGTATCCGTGGCAAAAGGACTGGACGTCGACAAGCCGCGCAACCTCGCCAAGAGCGTGACCGTGGAGTAAAGGATAACAGAAGAATTCGAAGAAGAAATAAGAAGAGAAAAATGAAGGAAGAACATCATACAATGAAAAAAACAAAGAAACTGGAACACTGGAAAATCATCGCAGCCTATCTTGTGATCTATGACATCATCGCAGTCAACGCCTCTTATCTTTTTGGGCTGCTGCTGCGCTTTGATTTACACTACAGCGCGATCCCAAAAGAAGACCTCTCCGCGTTTTTTAAATTCGCACCATTCTACACCGTATTCTGTCTGGTCATCTTTTACGTGCTGAAGCTGTACAACAGCCTGTGGCGCTTCGCCAGCTTCAGCGAGCTGAACCACATCCTGGTAGCCAATGTGATCGCATTTCTGTTTCACATCACCGGAATGACGATATTCTGCAGGCGTATGCCGGTGTCCTACTACGTGATCGGAGCAGTGACGCAGATCATCCTGACGACCGGTATCCGGTTTGCATACCGATATATCAATCTTATGAGGAAACACCGCGAGCAGATGGCAGACCACCAGCAGCGTAACGTCATGGTGATCGGAGCCGGAGCAGCAGGCCAGATGATCCTCAAAGAACTGAAAAATACAGAGGAGATCAAGCTGAAACCGTGCTGTGTGATTGATGACAATTCCAACAAATGGGGACGATTGATCGAGGGCGTGCCGATCGTCGGCGGAAGAGAAGATATCATTGCTTCCGTACAAAAGTATCACATTGAGGAGATCTTATTTGCGATCCCAACCGCATCCGCACAGACGCGCAGCGAGATCCTGAATATCTGCAAAGAGACAAACTGTGACCTGAAGCGTCTGCCGGGCATGTATCAGCTGGCAAACGGAGAAGTCTCCTTAAGTAAGATGAAGCCGGTAGCCGTCGAGGATCTGCTCGGCAGAGATCCGATCCGCGTCAACATGGACGAGATCTTTCAGTACATCCAGGGCAAACGCATCCTCGTCACCGGCGGAGGCGGATCAATCGGAAGTGAGCTCTGCCGCCAGATCGCCGCACATAATCCGGCGCACCTGGTCATCTTCGATGTCTATGAGAACAACGCTTATGACATTCAGCTGGAGCTGAAAAAGAAATACCCGGACATGAAGCTCGATGTCATCATCGGATCGGTCCGCGATTCCAGAAAGATTTTCAAGGTCTTCGAGACTTACCGCCCGCAGATCGTCTACCACGCGGCAGCTCACAAGCACGTACCGCTGATGGAGGACAGCCCGTGTGAGGCAATCAAAAATAATGCGATCGGCACCTACAAGACAGCCTACGCGGCAATGGTATACGGTACCGAGCGTTTCGTCCTGATCAGTACCGACAAGGCGGTCAACCCGACGAACATCATGGGCGCATCGAAGCGCCTCTGCGAGATGGTCATTCAGGCCTTTGACCACAAGATCAAAGAAGGCAAGGCAGACGAGATCCCGCAGCTGTTCACCCACTGGATGGACAGCCGGATACATAACGAAGAGACGACAGAAGCACTGAAGCGTGCAAAAACTGAGTTCGTGGCAGTCCGCTTCGGAAACGTACTCGGAAGCAACGGATCCGTCATCCCGCTTTTCAAGAAGCAGATCGAGGCAGGCGGTCCAGTCACCGTCACCCATCCGGACATCATCCGCTATTTCATGACAATTCCGGAGGCAGTCAGCCTCGTCCTTCAGGCAGGCACGTACGCACACGGCGGCGAGATCTTCGTGCTCGACATGGGCGCACCGGTCAAGATCGACACCCTGGCCCGCAACCTGATCCGTATGTCCGGCCACAAACCGGATGAGGACATCAAGATCGTCTACACCGGCCTTCGCCCGGGCGAGAAGCTCTACGAGGAGAAGCTGATGGCAGAAGAAGGGCTGAAGCGCACCGAGAACGATCTGATCCACATCGGCTGCCCAATCCCGTTTGACACAGATGAATTTCTCGGAGAGCTCGATGAGCTGATGGAAGCAGCCTACAAAAACCGCGATGACATCCGTGAGCGGGTACAGAAGGTCGTGACGACGTATCATCCGGCGTAAAAGTGACGGAAATGTGAAGAAGTGTTTGACAGAAAATAGCACGAGAGATAGAATAAAAGCGAAAAAAAGAACAGAGCAGGCGGCTGCAGGAAAGGGCAGCTGCCTGCGAGAAGTTCTGGTATGTGAACAGAGCGTCAGAGGACGGGGCTTTGTTCAGATGGCAGAAAACAAGGAGCAGAGTATGAAATCAATATTAATACTGGGCGCTGGCGGTCACGGGAGAGTTGTGGCAGAGACAGCAGAAGCCTGCGGGTATGAAAAAATTTCATTTTTAGACGATCACAGCGAGACAGCAATCGGAAAGATCGGAGAACTGCAGCAATTTGTAAAAGATTATGAATTTGCATTTGTGGGAATCGGAAACAATCGGCTGCGTGGAGAATTACAGAAATGCCTGGAGAAAGCGGGCTATAAAGTTCCGACATTGATTCATCCTGCCGCATATATCAGTAAAACGGCAGAGATTGGTGTGGGAACGATTGTGGAACCAAAGGCGATCGTAAATGCGGGAACGGTTGTTGGAACAGGATGTATTATTTCAGTTGGTGCAATCGTGGATCATGACGTAGTGCTTGGAACCAATGTGCATGTCAATGCAGGAGCAATTGTCAATGCAGGTGCTGCGGTAGAGAGCTGCCGAAAGCTGGAAGCCGGAGAAGTGGTATTTGGATACGGAAGTAAATAAAGAGATATACGAAAAAGAGATAAAGGGGAACAGAGAATGTCGTTTGATAAGAAAAAACTTGTAAAAATCATAAAGACTACTGCGATGGCAATGGCGGTTGCATTTGCCGGTTTATGTTTTATCAGCAAAAAGAAAAAAAGTGCAACGGTATATGAGAATGAGCCGGAGCAAAAGAACCCGTTAGAGGGGAAAAAAGTCGTTTTTGTAGAAGATGAGAGTGAGCCGGAAAATGCAGACGGAGCAAGAGGCCATTTGGAAGCAGTCGGTGATTCTGATTATAGACCAGGATTTTACGAGAAATGTATTAAGCGGGCGTTGGATGTAATCCTTTCCTTTGGCGGACTGGTAGTCCTTTCACCAATTTATGCAGGAATCGCGCTTGCAATCGTAATCGACGATCCGGGGCCGGTGCTGTTCACGCAGAAACGTATGGGACAGAATAAGAAGTATTTCAAATTGCATAAATTCAGAAGTATGAAGATGTCTACCCCACATGATGTGCCGACCCATATGCTGGATAATCCAGAGCAGTACATCACAAGAGTAGGCAAATTCCTGCGTGCACACAGTCTGGATGAGCTTCCGCAGATCTGGGATATTTTTGTAGGGAATATGTCTGTAATCGGACCGCGTCCGGGTCTCTGGAATCAGGACATTCTGACCGCAGAGCGAGATAAATATAATGCAAATGATGTAAAACCAGGACTTACCGGATGGGCACAGATCAACGGAAGAGATGAACTTGAAATTCCGGTGAAAGCAAAACTCGACGGTGAGTATGTGAAAAAGATGGGGCCGCTGATGGATCTGAAGTGCTTTTTAGGAAGCGTAGGAGTGTTTGCACATGATGATTCAGTGGTAGAAGGCGGAACTGGAGAGATGAAGAAAGCAGTTGGACGCCATTACACAGATGGTAAAACAGCAGAAGAATTAATTGGCCATATTGGATTTGGCGAACCAGTTGAAGTAGATACAGAAACGAAGAAAAAAGTGCTTATTACTGGCGCTGGTTCTTATATAGGGGAAACATTTCGTGCTTATGCAGCGGAGCATTATCCGGCACTCGAAATTGATGCAGTTGACATGCTGGATGCGTCCTGGCGTGAAAAAGATTTTTCAGAATATGATATTGTTTATCATGTGGCGGGAATTGCACATGCAGATGTTGGAAATGTAGACGAAGCAACAAAAGCGAAATATTATGCAGTAAATACAGACCTTGCAGTTGAAGTTTGCGAAAAGGCAAAAGCAGAGGGCGTAAAAGAATTTGTATTTATGTCATCTATGATTGTTTACGGTGATTCAGCACCTTATGGAAAAAAGAAAGTAGTTGATGAACATACAGTTCCAAAAGCTGCAAATTTCTATGGCGATTCCAAGCTGCAGGCAGATGTAGCTGTAAGAGGCTTGGCGGATGATGACTTTAAAGTAATTGTACTTCGCCCGCCGATGATCTATGGGAAAGGAAGCAAGGGAAATTATCCGACCTTGGCAAAGCTTGCAAAAAAACTTCCGGTATTTCCAAATGTAGACAATGAACGCAGCATGCTCCATATTAACAATTTGTGTGAGTTTCTGTGCCAGATTATGCTGGTAAAGGAAGTAAAAGAGAATGCAATCGTACTGATTCCGCAGAATGGAGAATGGACAAAAACCAGCGAGATGGTGAAAGAGATTGGAGAAGTGTCTGGCAAGAAGGTAAGACTGGTTGGCGGAATTATGAAGCCTGCGGTTTGGATTGGGGGAAAGGTACCAGGAAAGATTGGCGGGATGGTAAATAAGGCGTTTGGAAATTCGGTATATAAACATGAAATAAGTTTATATAGTGGAGTCGACTATCAAAATATTTCTTTAAAAGAGAGTATTAAAATGACAGAAAGTAATAGTGAAAAAAAAAAGGTTCTTTTTTTAGTGAATCATGATGTAGTTATTTACAATTTTCGACTTGAATTAGTAGAAAGGCTTTTGGATGATGGATACGAAGTACACATTTCATCACCTTATGGAGAACGGATTGACGAGTTGAAAGAACTTGGTGCTATTTTCCACGAGATTAATATGGATCGGCATGGAATGAATCCTATCAGTGAAGGAAAGCTTCTTCTAAATTATAGAAAATTGCTTGCAGAAGTGAAACCAGATATTATCTTGGGATATACCATAAAACCTAATATTTATGGAGCTATGGCAGCAAGTGAAAAGAATATTCCATTTGTTGCAAACATTACAGGGCTTGGAACAGCAGTCGAAAATCCTGGAATGAGTCAGAAATTAATGGTACTCCTTTATAAAATTGCGTTTAGAAAAGTTCAAAAAGTGTTTTTTCAAAATAAGGAAAATCAACAATTTTTTATTGCCCACAACATTGCAATAGGAAAACAAGGCTTACTTCCAGGCTCTGGTGTAAATTTGACCAGATTTGCAGTTGAGGATTATCCGAAAGATGATATTGTAAGGTTTGCATTTATCAGCAGAATTATGAAAGAAAAAGGAATTGACCAATATTTGGATGCAGCTAAATTTATCAAAGAAAAGTATCCAAATACAGAGTTTCATGTATGCGGTTTTTGTGAAAAAGAGTATGAAGGAAAGTTGAATGAATATAACGATAATGGGACGGTGATCTATCATGGAATGATTCATGATGTTGCAGGATTTTTAGAGAACATGAATTGTGTGGTTCATCCAACATATTATCCAGAGGGACTTTCAAATGTACTTTTGGAGGCTTCAGCTTGTGGAAGACCAATTATTACGACAGATCGCTCAGGGTGTAGGGAAGTTGTCGATGATGGAATAAATGGGTATATGATTCCACAAAAGAATAGTGAAAAGCTTATTGAAGCCATTGATAGATTTATGAATTTAAGTTATGAGGAAAAAAGGGGTATGGGCTTGGCGGCAAGAAAGAAGGTTGAGGAGAACTTTGATAGGTCGATTGTCGTAGAAGCATATATGAGAGAAATAAAGTGAAAATATTTTTTGACTGAGAATGTGTTGATAAATAAATGTATGAAAGAGATGACTAATATGATTAGAATTTTGCAAGTTGTAGGTGGACTTAATACTGGAGGAGCTGAAAATTTGTTAATGAGTATTTATCGAGCAATCGATAGAAATGAAATTCAATTTGATATTATAAAACATTCAAAGATGCCACAATTTTTTGATGATGAGATTCGCAGACTTGGCGGATGTATTTACTCTTGCCCTCAGTACAAAGGATGGAATCATATGCAGTATGTCAAATGGTGGGAGGAGTTTTTTGCTAAACATACTGAGTACCGAATAATACATAGTCATATAAGAAGTACGGCCTCTATATTTTTAAAGATAGCTAGTAAGCATGGATTAGTTACAATAGCGCATAGTCATAACACTTCTAATGGGAAAGGTATTTCTTCTTTTGCGAAACAATATTTACAGAAATCTTTAGCAAAAAATGTTGATTTTCGATTTGCGTGTTCTGAAGAATCTGGAAAATGGTTATTTGGAGAGAATTATGATTTTACTATAATAAAAAATGGTATTGATTTAAGAAGATTTACATTCTCAGAAGAAGCTAGGAAAAATGTAAGAAAAGAATTGAAAATATCTGATGATGAAATTTTAGTTGGCCATATAGGCAGATTAAATACTCAAAAGAACCATTTATTCTTATTAGATATATTTGATGAAATATACAAACATAATTCAAAAGCGAAATTGATTATGTTGGGAGAAGGGCCTTTAGAGGCGGAGATATTAGAAAAAAGGGAATCTCTTCAAAGCAAAAACGCGATTCAATATTTAGGGGTTAAAGGAAATACACAAGACTATTATAGCGCAATGGACTGTTTTGTATTACCATCATTATGGGAGGGATTACCAGTTGCGTTGGTTGAGGCACAGGCTGAAGGTTTGCCGTGTTTTGTATCAAATACTATTACAAATGAGGTGAAATTATCTGATGAGTTGCATTATCTTCCGATTAATTTAGGAACTGGAATTTGGAAAGATACAATTTTGGCAAATGATTTAAAACGTTATGATGCTAAAAATCGTATAATTGAGGCAGGATTTGATATTAATGACACCGCTGAAAAATTATCTCAATTTTATTTGATAGAAGCAAAAAAATAACGGAATAGAAAGACTGTAAAAGGGAGAAAAATTAGGGGAGATGAAAGAACTACATAAGAAAAATAAAAGGAAAAAATTATTTAATTTGGTGATGTTAGTTTTGTGTTATCTGTTTATCTTTTTACTTTTTAAACCAACATTTGGAATAATGTTAATGACATTAGGATGTTTCACAGCCATGTTTATTTTAAATGTAAATTATGCTGTTGGAATTGTTGTGACTCTCTATTTTTTAGTTCCTTCTGATTTTTTGGCGTACATGTTTGTTGCTTCTCCATTTGGAAATTTGCCATTATATATAATTTTTATGACTTTTTTCATATGTATTGGCTGTGTGAAAAGCTTATTGAAAAGAAAAAAATGTGTAGTAGGGAAAAATGAATTTTTTGTGTTTAGTTCTCTGATTTTGCTTTTTATTTTACAAATGTTAAATTTTGTACTTAGGCAAAATACCGAAATTTTGTCTAATAGTGTTAAGTTTTTTTTCCAAACTTTTGGAATGCTGTTGTTGGTTAAAGTACAAAACCTTTCAGATAATGATCGTTATAACATATACTTATATATATTAATACTAATTTTTGCCACAATTGGGGTTGCGATTGCTGAGATGTTTTTTGATTTAAACATCTATGATATTTATGGAAGTGCGGATTATTCAGAACAGTACAATTGGGCTATGTCAAGTGGATTGTCATGGAGAGCAAAGTCTACATTTGTTAATCCATTGGTTTATGGCTCTACAATGGTTATGTGTTTACCTGTCATAGATTTTCTAAGAAAAAGAAGTAATAAAGTGCTATTTATATTAGGGAGTATTGTTATATTAGTAATAGGAATGGCATTATCCGGAAGTAGATCAGCAATAATTATCTCATGTGTATTTATAATTTATTATATATGGACTTCGAATATAAAACAAAAATTAACCTTAGTAATACCATGTATTATTATAGCCTTTGTTATGGTATCGAATTTGGATAATACTCTTATTTTGAATAGATTTCTACATTTAAGTGGTTCGGGTTCTGTTTCACATAGATTAGAGTCCTATAAAATCTTTGGTGATATATTTATGAATAATCCCTTTATTGGAACCGGTTTAGGGAATTCATATAAAATATTACAAAAATATGTAGGCAATGCTTTTTTAACAAATACATTTGATAATGCCTTTATGGATTATTCGATGGCAGTTGGTGGAATAGGGTTTATGTTAACGATTATTTCGGTAGTTAATGCTTTGAAATTTATTCAAAAAAAGAATTTAAAAACATCAATCTTAGCGGTGGATATATTTGTTTTACTATCATTTTTCTTAAATACAACTAAATATCAATCAATTTGGGGATTATTATGGATTTATATTGCTGTTGATATGTATGCAAACACCCAAAGCAAATAAGGGAGGTACTTAAATTAGTGAATATTGCAGAACGAAAAAGTATAAAGAAGAATTATATATTGAATACAATATATCAAGTGTTGACGATCTGTGTTCCATTAATAACGACACCATATCTATCAAGAGTGCTTGGGGTAGATAGTATTGGAATATATAGTTATTGTAATTCAATTGTATCATATTTTATTTTGTTTGCTGTTTTGGGTTCAAGTACTTTTGGACAACGAAAAATAGCGGAGGTTCGTGATGATAAAAAAAAGCTATCAAAAGCTTTTTGGGAAATTGTCCTTTTTAGGATGATGACTGTAATTATTATACTTGTGGCTTACTTGGTGTTTTTGCACAGTATTGATCAATATAGAATTATATTTATGATATTATCGTTAAATATTATAAACGTATTGGTTGATATTACTTGGTTTTATCAAGGAATAGAAGATTTTCCCAAAATAGTATTTAGAAATCTTATAATCCGTATAGCACAGGTGATTTGCATATTTGTTTTTATAAAAAAATCAACGGATTTGCCAGTATACGTATGCTTTATTTCTATTTTTACAATAATAGCAAATATTTGGGCATGGATGTATGTGCCACAATATGTCGAAAAACCTTTAAATTTACATATTTTTAGTAATGTAAAAGAGATGTTATTGCTTTTTTTGCCTACCATTGCAACACAGGTATATTTAGTTTTAGATAAATCGATGATAGGTGTTATTACAAATTCAACGTATCAAAATGGATGTTATGAACAATCAGAAAAAATAGCAAGGATGGCGTTGACAGTTGTTACTTCAGCAGCAGCAGTAATCTTACCGAGAGTAGCAAATCTTTATAATAATGGGAAGCAGCAACAAGCAAAAGCATATATATATAAAGGCTATAGATTTGTTTGGATGCTCTCTTTTCCAATTATGTTTGGCATTATAGCTGTTTCAAAAACATTTGTCCCTGTTTTTTTAGGGGAAGGGTTTGAACTAGCTATTATATTGATGCCAATTTTCAGTGTTTTGGTATTGGCGGTTTCGGCTGCATATGTTTCTGGATATGCATTTTTAATACCTATTGGAAAGCAGAATATATATACAATTGTAGTTTGTATAAGTGCAATAGTTAATTTTGTGATGAATTTGATATTGATACCAAGGATTGGAGCGGTAGGAGCAGCACTTGCATCTGTTGTCGCCGAAGTAGTTGGTGCTGTTTTGCAAATTTTCTATTGCTGTGTTAGTGGTGAATTGGAGTTTAAAAACATATTTTTATCTGTTTGGAAATATATAATTTCTGGAATTATTATGTTAGTATCTTTATTATTAATACAAGAGCAATTAGGACAAAGTGTAGTTTCACTTATTATATTAATTGTATGCGGAAGCTTGATTTATTTCAGCTCATTAATGGTATTAAGAGATTCTTTTTTTATAGAAAATTTGCATTCAATTATATGTATAAAAAAGAAGAAAAATTAATCGCTTTATAATTGGAAAACAGGAGATTAAAATGGAAAAAACAAAGATAATTTTAATTACACATGCTGATATGGATACGTCTGCAGGAAACATAACGCTATTAATGCGGCGGGCAGAGGCCTTGTATGATATGTATGGATATTATACACAATTTCTTATTTACCATGGAATTGCAGATCATGGGAATAAAGATGTATTTGAAAAATATTATGAGATACGTTATATAAGAAATAAAAAAGATCTATATACTCAAATAATTAAAGAAATTCCTAAATGTATCATTTTATATGGGCATAAGATTGAAATGCTTACATATGGTATTCATAGAGTATTAAAGCAAAATAAAATAAAATGTGATGTATTATTAGATGTGCAAGCATGTGTTGAAGAAAAATTAGAATATGCTCCTAATTTTAAAAGAAAGTTAATGTATCCGGCCTATTATATGGCATTTAGGTTAGCAATTAGTAACGTTGATGGAGCATTTGTTGTATCAGAGGAGTTAAAAGAAAACTGTGAAAGAAAACTATTATTAAAGAGAAAACTTAAATATTATAAGGTGAGATGTGGAATTACAAGAGTTTTGAATTTGGAGGAAGTTGAAATTAATAGAGAGAAAATGAGAAAGGATTATTCTATTAATAATAAGGATGTAGTGTTTGTTTATAGCGGTTATCGTATGGCATGGCAAAAGATTGATGAAATAATCAAAGATTTTCAAAAATATGACAAAATGATTGACAATAGTTACTTTATGTTTTTTTGCAATACAGATGAGGCTTTTGAACAACAGTTAGATCGGGCATTTCCTCGAAAAAATTATTTTGTAGGGCTTTTGAAAAAAGATGAATATGAAAAGACTTTATGTGGATGTGATGTAGGATATATTTTACGTGATTATAAAGAAACTAATAAAGTTGCTTTTCCAAATAAATTTTCGGATTATTTGTCTGCTGGTTTGCTTATTGGGATGAATAAAGCTTTGCCTGAGCCTATGCGAGTGCTAAGAGATAATAAAATTCCATATTTAGATACTGATAATTTAATAGAGGAAAATGTTCAAATAGTAGAACAGTATTTAAAACATAGAGGAGCGTATTTGCGATTAGTACTTTCTGCCTGTGAAAAAGAATTGTTATATTCAAGTCAGATAAAGAAAACAAAAATATGAGATAAAACGAGGTGTAATATGAAAATATTTTCATTATATTTGCCACAGTTTCATGAAATTCCCGAAAATAATGAGTGGTGGGGAGATGGATTTACAGAGTGGATTAATGTAAAAAAAGCGCAACCTTTGTTTAAAGGGCATTTACAACCTAAGCATCCACTTAATAACAATTACTACGATTTAATGAGCAAAAAAACAGTGGAGTGGCAGACCTCACTTATGCATAAATATGGTATTTATGGAATGATTTATTATCATTATTACTTTTGCGGAAGAATGCTCTTGGAAAAGCCTGCTGAAAATTTACTTAGATGGAAAGAAATTGATCAACCATTCTTTTTTTGTTGGGCTAATCATACTTGGAATAGATCGTGGAAGGGATCTAAGGAGGTATTATTAGAACAAACATATGGGGATGAGACGGATTGGAAAAGGCATTTTGATTATTTACTTCCATTTTTTAAAGATGATCGATATGAAAAGAAAAATAATAAGCCGTTGTTTATGATATATGATTGCTCTTTTGAAGAAAAGAAAAAAATGGTTTCCTGCTTTGATAAATGGTGTATTGAAAATGGATTTGATGGGATATATATTATTGAAGAATGTATGGCTGTAGAAAATGGTAAGTATAAAAAATTTGTAGAAGAGAAATCCGGTAGTACACAAAGCTTTTACCTTACAGAACCCCAAGTTGGGCGACGCCTATATTTAAATAGTAAAACAAAGATTTCGGATCTTATTATAAGAACAAAAAAGAAACTTAACCAAAAGGGGATTATAAAGTGGCTTCAAAAATATGATGCCAATAAAATATATAAGGAATTAATAAAGAATGAACCACAATCTGATAATATAATTCATGGGTTCTTTTTTGAGTGGGATAATACGCCGAGACACAGTAACAGAGGATTTATTATTACTCCAGTACAAAAGGAAATATTTTTTGCATATATGGATCATATAAAAAATTCAGAGTATGCGATATTAAATGCTTGGAATGAATGGGCAGAAGGTATGATGGTAGAGCCAACTGAAGAGTTGGGCTATAAATACTTGGAATGGATTAAGGAATGGACAGATAAAAATGTCTAAATTATGCGAAGGAGAATAGAAAATAATTATGAAGAAAAAAATAATGCTAGTATTTGGTACAAGACCAGAAGCTATAAAAATGTGCCCATTGGTTAACGAATTAAAAAGGCGTGACTCATTAGAAACTATTGTATGTGTAACAGGTCAACATAGACAAATGTTAGATCAGGTGCTTAATACTTTTGATGTTATTCCTGATTATGACCTTTCGATTATGAAGCAAGGGCAGACTTTATTTGATATTACAACAGGAATTCTTGAAAAAATTAAAGCTGTGCTTGAAGAAGTAAAGCCAGATGTTGTACTTGTACATGGTGATACGTCTACAACATTTGTTACCGCTTTGGCTTGCTTTTATTTGCAAATTACGGTTGGGCATGTTGAGGCTGGTCTTCGTACTTATAATATTTATTCTCCGTATCCAGAAGAATTTAACCGTCAGGCGGTAGGCATTATTTCTCAGTATAACTTTGCACCTACACAAATGGCAGCGGATAACCTTATTAAAGAAGGGAAAGATCCGTCTAAGATTTTTATTACAGGTAATACAGTTATTGATGCAATGCAGCATACTGTTAAAGAAGACTATACTCATCCGGAACTTGACTGGGTTGGTGACAGTAAAATGATTTTTATTACAGCCCATAGAAGGGAAAATCTTGGAGAGCCTATGCATAATATGTTCCGTGCAATCCGCCGTGTGCTGGATGAACATCCAGAATGCAAGGCGATTTATCCGATTCATATGAACCCAGTAGTGAGAAAAGCAGCAGATGAAGAATTGGGCGGATGTGATCGTATCCATATTATTGAGCCAATTGAAGTGTTCGATTGTCATAATTTTGAAGCAAGATGTCATTTATGTTTAACAGATTCGGGTGGAATTCAGGAAGAGGTACCTTCTTATGGCCGTCCAGTTCTTGTAATGAGAGATACAACTGAGAGGCCAGAAGGTGTAAAAGCGGGAACGCTTAGACTTGTAGGAACAGATGAAGAAGTTATTTATAACAACTTTAAAGAGCTTCTTGAAAATCAGGATGCTTATAATACAATGGCAAGAGCTTGTAACCCGTATGGAGACGGACAAGCATGTAAACGTATTGCAGATATTCTTGAAGGGAAAGAGTATCAACCTTGGGTTGCCGAGTAAATCATTTATAAGATACATTTTTTCTTGAAAGAGAAAATAAAAGGGATAACGAATAAGGCTGACTGGTATTCAGAAATGAATAGATTGAGTAATTGAATACCGGTCAGCAGTTTATTTTAACTAGTCTTTTCATTGGAATTCAATGGAAAAGCCGAGTGAATTTGCCTAGAATTTTTTGAGAGTATAAGCTGTGAAAGAAGTTTTTTACATAATTCAAATATAATGCGAACTGAGAATACTTTGTTTTTTGCAAGTTGATTATATAACAGAAAATCTAGATTTACAGAATAATTGGTAGAGGGCGTATGACAAGAGGAAAATATAAATGGAAGATAAGCTCTCAGAATTAGTGCAGAAATTTCGAGTGGCGATTGAAAATGCAAAAAGAGATCATATATTTGATAATGATTTTTGTTTTAATCATTTTCCACGTGGCTGTTGTGGACCAACAAGTGATATGCTTGCCGAATATCTTTGCAAAAATGGTTATGATACAATTCGGGTTTGCGGATGGTGTGGAGATCAGTCGCATGCGTGGTTGGTTTTAAAGGATGAGAAAGTTCGAGAACCACAAAAACATTATTTTGTTGCGCCGGATAAAATTAAAGATATATTAAGTTTGTATAGCGGTCGGAGCTGTATGGAACCAGTTGATATAACGCATTATGAAGCAACAGATATTGAATGGGGATTAATAATCGATATTACTGCAGATCAGTTCCCAGAGATGCTAAATATGCCTATTTACATTGGTTTTATGGATGATTTTCATAAGAAATTTGAATTTGATCAAGCATATGATTATTCAGGACTAAGAGATAGGAGATTAGAGTTCCTTTATGAACAGATATGTTCTTATATTGAAAAGTAGTGCCGCGTAAAGGATCTTGTGTAGTTTTTATTTTCGTATTACTCTAATGATTAAGAATAGTGAACAGGATTACGAAAGTTTGAATGGTAGAAGGAGCAAAGTAGGTTGGATATTTTTCAGATCGTAAATATGTATAATCCGATATGGTCAGAAAAGGAAACAATAGTAATCTCAATTGTACTTTTACTTGGCTTCTTCTGTATGGTATTTTTATATTGGAAAGGATTAATCCGTTTACGACAGGGGATTGCCGGTATGTTGTTGCTGATATATTTGCTCACAGTGTTCGGTTCAACCGTATTTACCCGAATGCCGGGAGAGCGAAAATATCAGCTGGAAATATTCTGGTCATGGAAGGAGATTTTAAATCCAATTGGAAGGACGAGTGCATTATCGCCGGAAGGGCTTTTTATAGAAAATATTCTGAATATGATTTTACTATTCCCGGCGGGAATTTTGTTTCCAATTACATGGAATCGGAAAGTGCGCTGGTGGAAAGGTCTGGTGTTTGGTATAATAGTTTCGACAGGCATTGAACTGCTGCAGTTAATCCTATGCAGAGGATTATTTGAATTTGACGATATTATTCATAATGGATTTGGATGTATGGTGGGGACAGTAGTAGGAAATAAGGTTTTGCAATTGATGAAAAATTAATTAATACAAGCGCAAAAAGGAGAAAAGTTATGAAAGGAATCATTCTCGCAGGCGGCTCAGGCACTCGCCTGTATCCATTAACCAAAGTGACGAGCAAGCAGCTCTTGCCGATCTATGACAAACCGATGATTTATTATCCAATGTCTGTTTTGATGAACGCAGGTATCCGGGACATTTTGATTATTTCCACACCGCAGGATACGCCACGGTTTGAGAATCTGCTTGGGGACGGGCATCAGTTTGGAGTGAATCTGACGTATGCGGTTCAGCCGTCACCGGATGGACTGGCACAGGCTTTTATCATTGGTGCTGACTTTATTGGTGAGGATTCTGTGGCGATGGTGCTTGGTGACAATATTTTTACCGGTCATGGTTTAAAGCAGCGTTTGCAGGATGCTGTTCAGAATGCGGAAACTGGTAAAGGTGCAACGGTATTTGGCTATTATGTAGACGATCCGGAGCGTTTTGGCATTGTGGAGTTTGACAAAAATGGCAAGGCAGTTTCGATCGAGGAAAAACCGGAACATCCGAAGAGCAATTATTGCGTGACAGGTCTGTATTTTTATGATAACCGTGTGGTTGAGTTTGCAAAGAATCTGAAGCCATCCGCCCGCGGAGAACTTGAAATTACGGATCTGAATCGTCTTTATCTGGAAGATGGTTCGCTGAATGTAGAACTTCTGGGTCAGGGATTTACCTGGCTTGATACCGGCACACATGAAAGTCTTGTCGATGCCACCAATTTTGTTAAGACGGTGGAGCAGCATCAGCATCGTAAGATAGCATGCCTTGAGGAGATTGCTTATCTGAATGGCTGGATCAGTAAAGACGATCTGATGGAAGTATATGAGGTCATGAAGAAGAATCAGTATGGCCAGTATTTGAAAGATGTCATGGATGGAAAATATCAGGAGCATCTGTATTAACGGAGAAAACAGAACACGGATAAAGGAGACAAAGGACATGAATATTATTGTTACTGGTGGTGCAGGTTTTATTGGAAGTAATTTTATTTTTCATATGCTGAAGAAGTATCCGGATTACCGGATCGTCTGCCTGGACAAGCTGACGTATGCGGGGAATCTGTCTACGCTGGAACCGGTTATGGACAATCCGAACTTTCGTTTTGTAAAAGCGGATATTTGTGACCGTGAGGCGGTAAATAAGCTTTTTGAGGAAGAGCATCCGGATATTGTGGTGAATTTTGCAGCGGAGTCACATGTCGACCGTTCCATTGAAGACCCGGGTATCTTCCTTCAGACAAATATTATTGGAACGGCGACTTTGATGGATGCATGCCGCAAGTATGGCATCAAACGTTATCATCAAGTTTCTACGGATGAGGTATATGGTGACCTGCCATTGGATCGCCCGGATCTGTTCTTCACGGAAGAAACGCCGATTCATACGAGCTCTCCGTACAGTAGTTCTAAAGCAGCTGCGGATCTTCTGGTTCTGGCTTATCATCGTACATATGGTCTGCCGGTCTCTATCAGCCGCTGCTCAAACAACTATGGTCCGTATCATTTCCCGGAGAAGCTGATCCCGCTGATGATTGCCAATGCACTGGCTGATAAACCGCTTCCGGTATATGGAGAAGGCCTGAATGTTCGTGACTGGCTGTATGTGGAGGATCACTGCAAAGCAATTGATCTGATCATTCATAAAGGACGTGTTGGCGAAGTTTACAATGTCGGCGGCCACAACGAAAAGCAGAATATTGAGATTGTAAAGATTATCTGTAAGGAACTGGGCAAGCCGGAAAGCCTGATTACACATGTCGGCGACCGCAAGGGGCATGATATGCGCTATGCAATTGATCCGACAAAGATTCACAATGAGCTTGGCTGGCTGCCGGAGACTAAATTTGAGGATGGCATCAAGAAGACTATTCAGTGGTATCTCGACAATCGCAAATGGTGGGAAACGATCATCAGCGGCGAGTACCAGAATTATTATGAGAAGATGTACAGCAATCGCTAAGAGGCAGTGGAGGAATTGATATGAAGTTTTTTGTGACAGGTGTGGGTGGACAGCTTGGCCACGATGTGATGAATGAGCTGCTGAAACGTGGCCATGAGGGCATTGGCTCTGATATTCAGGAAAATTACAGTGGTGTAGCAGATGATTCTGCAGTGACAAAAGCGCCTTATATTGCGCTTGATATCACGGACAAGACAGCGGTAGAGAAAGTAATCACGGATGTGAACCCTGATGCGGTGATCCACTGTGCAGCATGGACTGCTGTGGATATGGCCGAGGATGATGACAAGGTGGCAAAGGTTCGTGCTATTAATGCAGGGGGTACGCAGAATATTGCAGATATCTGCAAAAAGCTGAATTGTAAGATGACCTATATCAGTACGGATTATGTTTTTGATGGTCAGGGTACAGAGCCGTGGCAGCCGGATTGTAAGGACTACAAGCCGCTGAACGTGTATGGCCAGACGAAACTGGAAGGCGAACTGGCAGTCAGCCAGACGTTGGAAAAGTATTTTATTGTTCGCATTGCCTGGGTTTTTGGCCTGAACGGCAAAAATTTCATCAAAACGATGCTGAATGTTGGAAAAACGCATGATACGGTTCGTGTAGTAAATGATCAGATCGGCACACCGACGTATACATATGATCTGGCACGCCTTTTGATTGATATGAACAAGACGGAAAAATATGGTTATTATCATGCGACGAACGAGGGCGGTTATATCAGCTGGTACGATTTCACAAAAGAGATCTACCGCCAGGCTGGTTATACGACAACCGTACTCCCGGTAACGACAGAAGAATATGGCCTGAGTAAAGCCGCCCGTCCATTTAACAGCCGTTTGGACAAGAGCAAGCTTCTGGAAGCAGGCTTTACTCCGCTTCCAACCTGGCAGGATGCACTGAGCCGTTATCTGAAAGAAATTGAACAGTAGCAGGAGATAAATAAAATGGGACAGATTAAAGTTGAAAAAAATGTAAACGGCATCGAAGGGCTTTGTGTCATCGAACCGGCCGTTCATGGCGATGCACGTGGCTATTTTATGGAAACCTATAATGAAAGGGATATGAAAGAGGCGGGCATTGATGTTCGCTTTGTGCAGGACAATCAGTCCATGTCGACGAAAGGTGTGCTGCGCGGTCTGCATTTTCAGAAGCAGTATCCGCAGTGCAAGCTGGTTCGCGCCGTGCGTGGCACAGTATTTGATGTGGCTGTTGACCTCCGGGCAAACTCAGAAACCTACGGAAAGTGGTACGGAGTGATTCTGTCTGCAGAAAATAAAAAGCAGTTCCTTATTCCGGAAGGCTTCGCGCATGGTTTTCTGGTTCTGAGCGATGAAGCAGAATTTTGTTACAAAGTGACCGACTTCTGGCATCCGAACGACGAAGGCGGAATGGCCTGGAACGACCCGGAAATCGGCATCGAATGGCCGGAAGTAGAAGGCGAATACAAAGGCAGCGCGAGCGCGGAAGGATACACACTGAAAGACGGCACGACACTGAACCTGAGTGATAAAGATCAGGAGTGGCTGGGGCTGAAGGATACATTTACTTTTTAAATGAATTAAGCTGCAAAGCAGATTGCGAATATCTGCTTTGGCAGTGTTAGTTTTATGAGATTAGAGGTCTGAAATCTGCACGGAGAAGATGCGGGTTTTGGACCTCGGTTGGTATAATGAGGAATGTCGAAAGATGTCGAAAAAGAGAAGATTTTTAAATAAAAATAATTGATTATATGTGGAGGGAATATTTATGAGTCAAAATTTTTTGGAAATATGTAGATTAGTTGTTTCTGTTATTAGTGCTATATGTAGTTTGGTAGCAATAATAGTTACTTATCATAATGCAAATAGGCAGGTAAAAGAATCAGAAAAAATGCGCAAAGAACAACAAGAGCAGTATGAAAAAGAAAAAAGGTATAATGAGGAAACTATGAGAATAAAAAAAAGACCGTATCTAGTGATTAATAAGGCTGATTGTGTATGCAATGGTAATAATGAGCACCATATGATAATTTCCTTTAAAAATAAAGGAAATGGATCAGCATTTAAAGTCGAGCCTGTAACAGAGATAACGGCATCAAATGGAAATACTATAAATAGAGAAGAGGCAATACAAGATCCAATAATGATGGTAAATGAATTATGTGAGACTAAATGGAGATTTGATAGCCCAAATCGAAATTTTCAATTTTCACTCACTATAAGATTTGAGGATATGTCGGAGCGATTATATCAACAGACGTTTGCGCTTACTCTTGATAGTAAAATAAATATTATGGTAACAAATTATGCGGAACCAAAATTAGTGAAACAATAAGACTTGTACTAAGGATTTAAAGAGTGGTATTTGCACGAAGGTTAATTTTTCAGGAAGTTCACAGTAATAGTAAATAGATTTTTACTCTACTCCGTTGATAGGAGATAAAAGTTCACTACACATGGAGATTTCATTATGGCTGACAAACGTGTCTCAGGGAGTTCTCTGGATAAGTGGAATTGGTAGAGCGGTCTGATGGATGCCGCATGGTGCACGGAATACGGGATTTCTCCCAGTTCTTTTTATAATGCGGTTACCCGCCTTCGCAAAAGAGCCTGCCAGATACCGGATCCAGTTGGAAAAGCCAGCGCTCTTGACCTTGCATTCCGTAAACAGGATGTGCTCCAGATTGCCATAGAACTGTAGTATTCTCCGGCAGAACTGCTTCCACATACAGGGAGCAGTTCCAGGTGTGATTTAGCGTTTACGTGGCGGGTATATGATTTGTCATTTGCTTTAATGTTTACGTTGATTTAGATAATATGCGTTGCAAAACAATTGATTTGTAAGATCTAAAAAGCTATCGGTGTCTATAATTCCAGTTGCTGTTTTTACTTTGAAGGCGACAAAACAGTGTTTTTGGGAGTTTATTAATTTGTTGAGATCTTTATAGTTAAATAGCAAATATTTGGAAATTGCTAAGGTTCCTTCTACTCCATTTCCAAATAATATATAGACTGTTCCGTGTTTTTTGCTCTTGAAATCTTCTTTTGTTAATTTAACAATGATGGCATAACGCTCGTCAGGAGCAACTAAAAATTCATCATTTGGTGAATTACCCCAACGGAATCCTATTTTTGATTCTGAGACTATAAAGTGCGACGATGGAATTTTGTTTGGATTTGTGCGGCATTTTTTTAAGGTAGCATATAGTTTGAAAGTTGGAAAAAATTGCTGAAATAAATCATAGGAATAGCGATTAGCTAAAGAACCACCAATGCAAAATACATTATATTGAGCAAATAGCATTGAATAAGTATTTTCATATATTATGGATTTTTGATATGGGAGTCCATCAGTATGGATTAGATCCATTATGTTGGTTGCAGATTCTACGTCTACCAGCGGGCACATTGGAATATCATCGATTTGATTATGCAATTTTTTTATATAAGTCGGTAGTATAATGGCGCAATCCGTTTTTTCTAAAGACAAGCATTTTCGAATGCGGTATTCTTTCCAGTGCTCATAAGTAGATTTTTTTAGCCAATCGGCAGTGGCATCTAATTGTTCCTTTACCATAGGTATTATAAAATTGGTTAAAATGTTCATGAATATGCCTCCGTTCTTTTTCTTGCTGTAATTTAGTTGGGTATTTTATAATAAAGTATAACATAGGATATAAAAAATAAAATTGACAAATCAGATACTCGATAGTGTGTTAATTCAAAATTCGGCAGTGATATTCAAAAAATGTGAAAATAGAAATTAAAAAATGAAAATGTATTCAAAAGTTCAAGAAGATTTGAAGAAAAATATTAAGGGGATAGAAGTAAGATGAAAGAAGAAAAATGTGAAAAAGAATTTTTCATTAAAGCTGCAAAAGCACTTGGGTGGTATAAAATAGAAACTAAAACTACATTGAGCATCATAGGACAGTATGTAAAATTGTCGGAGTCGGCAGTTTCAAAATATTTGATTGCGCCTCAAAAAGCAGATGATTTGGAGGCGGAAATATTTGCTGGTAAACGTAAGATATATTTAACACTGAAATATGCGTTGCAGATAGCAGAAGCAATGGGGAGTACATTGTGGGAAATTTTATACTTATATGATGAACAAAAAAATAAAAGTGCAAATTGCACAAAAATGAATAGCAATCAAGAATTGAATTTATTGGAAGAGTATGGAATAAATTTTCTTGCGGATGCGAATGACGTAAAATATAAACCTTGGATTGGAAATTTTTATTGCTATTTTTCAAGCACAAGTTCAAATGAAATTAATAAGGAAAAAAGAGAAAAACCGAAAAAATTGACAAGCGAGGAGCAGGAGTTATATGATATTACACCGTCTAAAGATCATTTATTTTGTGGAATAATGAGTATTTCGAAAGCAGATGACAATTCTTGCCAGGTTTTATTACGATTTATGTCTGATAAATGGACGCATAATATTAAGCATTATTATGGAAAACTTGTTTTGTCCAGACAATACTCAGCAGGATTTATTTCTTTGTTTTGCGAGGAAAATGGAGAGTGCTCTTATCTTATATTAGAAAGCCCAGATTCTCAAATGTTAAGATGTCGTATGGCAATGGTATTGACGTTATCAAGCATAGATAGGCATAGGCGTGCGTGTGTAGAAAAAATGCTTATTTCTAAAAATATAATTAAGGAAAATTCGAAAGCGTATGATGCCTTGAAAGCGTTTTTACCGATGAATGACTCAATAATTCGAATTACAAGTGAAGGATATAAAAAACTCCGGGCAGAATTACTTAATTCAGATCAGTTGGAATTGCAACAGTTTGTGAAAAAATATAGTGAGCTAGAGGATATAATAAATGCAAATTCAACTATTGAAGCATATGAATGTGCTATGATTCCTGAATCGACAATAGATAATTGGAAACTTTTATCACCGACTGCTCGAGAAACTCTTTGTATTTTGATGCGAAAGTATTCGATTACAAATTGGTACCATAAAGCAAATAATAAAAATGCTGAGAAGATTTTTTACCTTCTTAAAGACGAACTGACAAATAAGACGGAAAATTCTAAAAATTCAGAATAAAAGAATGAATGACACGTGTTTTTCGTATATTATGCAAAAAAGTTTTTTTAAAAATAAGAGTTTTATACAGGATGAAGATAGCAGTAGCAGGACAAACAGTAAAAAGCAAGTATCTTTCTGCTCTCTCTAATCCATGTCATAATAAATCCCAATAAAACTATCCGAGTCAAAAAAGTTAAGTACTCCACTTTTTTGATCGGCTATAATCAGGAAGCGATTTAATGGAAATATTGAAAAAGAATTATAAGATAGACAATAATGCACCGAAGGAAATAGAATGGGAAAAATATTATTCTGAGTCGATGGAAGAATATAATATTTTACTGCAAACGCAAGGAGAACCTGAAAAAACATTTCAGCAATTTTTTGAAAAAAATCCGGCGTTTATGCCAGGAGCATTAGGTTTTGAATTTTCTTCCCATTATCCATACATGGATACACTGATTTCACAACCAGAGATAGGTATAGAAATTAAGCGAAAGCCGGATTTTTTATGGCTTGCACAAAATAGTTTAGAGTTTACGCCTATATTTATTGAAATAGAAAGCCCAAACAAAAAGATGTTTACAAGATCAGGACTGCCAAATGGAGAATTTAATCAGGCCCTGAACCAAATTGATGAATGGCGAGGGTTGCTTAATGATTCTGATGTTATAAGAAATTTTTATAAAGGGTTTTCGATTCCTTCGGAATTGCAGAGTAAAATTTTTAAACCAAAGTTTATACTTATTTATGGTCGAAGGAATGAGTATGATAATAATGATTATTTGCGTAGGATTAGATCACAAAAACAGAGGGACAATGTAGTTATAATGTCTTTTAATAGACTGCATGCGATGAGTGGGTATCAGCAGTTTACATGTTCTGAAGTGTCACGGGGAAAGTATAACATATTACATATCCCACCTACTTTTAGATATAGAGCAGACCGAGTTGAAATATTAGCAAAGTATGAAAACTTTGAAAAAGCAATTGATTCCATGGAAAAAACATCAAGTGAGAGAAAAGAGTTTTTACATAAACGATTTTCATATTGGATTGCTAATGAAAAATCAATTATGAAAGGAATGCTTATATCAGGAGAAGGTGAATGACATGCATAATATTAATATAAAGCTAACCTGGAAATATGATGTGGCTAATCCAGTTGGATATTTGCTTGGAAAATGTTTCATAAATTTGCACCGAAATTATGTAGTCAGTAGAAAACAGGCATATTTCCACACGTTGTAGAAAAAATGAAAAATGTTATTATATGATTAAAATAGCATGCTCTTATGAAAATGTCTGAGGATCATCTGGACGATGGGAGCAAAAAAGTTTATACTATGAGGAAAAGGGAGATAAAAGGGAATGATGTCACAGGATGATTGGAAGTAAACGCAAATTAGCGAGTACCTGTTCAAAATCCTTAAATATGAGATAATAGACCCATCACTACAAAGTCCAAATAGTTTAGTACTTAACCTTTTAGACTTTGCTATAGGATAAAGAGGCTGTAGTACAGAATTTCCGGAGGCTGATTGAAGATGAAATTTATGAGGAAGAATTGTATAAAGATGTGAAATAGGAAATACGGATAGATAGAATAGTGGGGGAAGATATCCCTGTGATAAGTCACCAGGCATAAAGAAGAATGATTGGATATTTGTATCTGCCTCATCTCTAATTATTTCTACTAGATTAAGAGATGATTATGGGATGAGTGAAATATCTGATACTATGGAATATACATATATGAAAAATTTAGATATGTTATTTAAGAGAAATGATATGATACCGCGAAAGAATAGTTTTTGTCAAAAGCGTATTATATTTAGAAATACAAAGACAGAATTTAACGGAGATATTATTCGAAATATAATAGGGTTTATAAAGTACATACACAATAAATACCCGGCACAGAAGATCCCTATAGAATTTCATCTTGGAAATATTTATGTTGCAGATAAATTGACATACATTATATTTGAGTGTATTTGCTATTATCTCATTTATAATTGTGGGCATCACGTGGAAATTTATCTGAAGCCGGAGGAGGACATTCTTACATATGGAATAAATTCATCGGCATTAAAATTATTAAATTCTACTGATAAAGAAAATATCAGAAAATTTCAAAAGAAATTTAGACAGGAAATTCATATGAATCATTTTAGAAAATTAATTTCTGGTCAAGATAAACAAACCACAAATTATGTTGGAAATCTCATGCAGGATATTGACAATTTTTTGAAGTTTTTTGGTATATTGGAAGAATATAGGGATCAAATTACGGAGGTTATAGGAGAATTGGTTGGCAATGCATGTGAACATGGAAATACAGACTGTCTTCTTGATATAGATGTGTCACCGGATCATGCTAAGCTGGAAGATGGCGAACAATTAGATGGAAAGTTCTATGGAATTAATATTGCAATTTTGGATTTTTCTGAAGAACTGTTAGGGACAGGAATATCAGAAAAAATTCAAACAAAAAATTTTGGCTCTGAAAGATATGAAGCACTTGATAGAGCCTTGGAATTTCATAAAAATTATTTTAATGAAGACTATACATATGAGGACTTCTGCAATATTGCAGCATTACAAGACAAAATTTCTGGACGCCAGGAATATAATTTACAAGGGGGAACAGGACTGACAAAATTGATTTATGCATTGCAGAGTAAATCAGATATGGACAAGTGCTATGTTTTAAGTGGAGAACATTGTGTATTGTTTCAAAAAGATTTATTACAGTATGACGAAAAAAGGTGGCTTGGCTTTAATGCAGAAAGCGACTTTTTTAATCATTTACCGGATTTAAGTGTTTTTTCAAGGTGTCAAATATTTTTTCCTGGAACTGCATATAATTTGAATTTTGTAATGAGAAGAGAGGATGATTAACAGAATGAATAAGGTTGAATTAGTTTTTAATAAGGCAGAAACCAGACTGGCAGGATTTCCATATGGAAGAGATGTATATATGAAACAAGTAAATGGTAAGGTGGATTTGTCAGGACAAATAGAGATAGTATTTCCAAAACAAATTGAGAAAGTAGCCTCATCTTTTGTGCAGGGTTTTTTTTCAGAATTGGTCTCAAAAATTGGTTATATAGGTATAGATCAAAAAGTTACTATTGTCTCTTCGTCAAGTAGATTATCCGATACAATAAGAAAAAATATTTATTAAACTGGAGTATGCATAAGATGAATAGAATTGGAATGTTACTTTCGAGACCAATAAATGTTAAATTAGTTGACACAGCAGTATTAACGCCAGAATTAATCCTGTCTATTGTTGCAATTTTAATTTCTGTAGCTGCAATTGTGATTGAATGGGTAGAAGCAAAGCAAAATATCCGTATCGGGTTAGAAGCGGATTATTTCTCAAAAATATATCAGGAATATTTAATGAAAAAATTGCCGGAAGCGCGACGGTTAATACGACTCAATAATGATGGTAAATTATGCGATACTGATAGTTTGATTGATGAGTTAAATAATATGCGCAGGGATTCTTTATTCTTTAAATATCATGATAAAATATTCTATGAAAATATACGTAGCAAACTACAGAACTTAGAAGATAAGCTGACTAAAAAATCAGATGTCATGGATGGAGATGAATATGCAGAATTTATATCTGAATTGAACAAAGATCTTGTCGATATCTATGTTACGATAAATAATAAATATATGGGGAAAAAGTAGTTTATGAGAAAGTAGCAAAAGCGGGGTTATTGAAAGAAAGTCAAATGGGGGGAAAGATGAAAATAAAAGTTAAATTATTGTGTATATTGATTTGTGTCTGCATGTTTAATAAAAGTATAGTATATGCCGAGATGGAATGGTATAATCAGGAGAATATTGAAGAAATCTGTACACTTTATAATCAGAACAAAATTTATTTAGATATTTTAAAGAAAAAAGAGAGTTTTTCATATAGAGTAATAGCGGATTATTATGAAAAAAATAAGTTTATGAATCATGTAACAAATATTTCAGCCTATATCTTAGGTGAAAATATTTCGGAAGATAAGTACATCGAGATGCTAAGTGAAATCATGATGTTTAATGAATACACCATAGCGGAGCAAATTACGAAATATGGCAGCTACAATACAACAAAAGATTTTGCTGATTTTATAAATGATGCCACAGATTTGGTGTTTAGTGTTGAAGATATTGGTGATTTTTTTAACTTAGATGATAAAAAATCTGAAATAATCTATAATGTGTTAAGTAAAGGAAAAAAGATTGTGAGTAAAGGAAAGGAGTTTGATGAATTAACAGAGGATGGCAAAAAATATTATCAGGCTCTTTTTGAAAATTATGCATTTTCAATTAAATTTCTTTCGGCAATCGTTGATAACACAGATAATAAAAAATTGAAAAAAGCGGCCGAAAAACTTATATCAGCAAATGATAGTATGTTTTTAAAGCAATATTATTATATTGATAAAATGGGAACGGACATAATTGAATTTTCAGCTGATCTTTTTTTTGATGAGGCTGTGGTACCGGCTGCCGAGTTTTTGGAGAGTTATTCATCAGATGCGGATCTGAAGAATGTTACAAAATGGGTTTCTCGTATTGGAAAGTCAGTTAAGCAGTTTGATTCAATATTTAATCTTATCATTTTTATAGGAAACTATTCATTTGGAACATCTGACACGTTTGCATATCTTCAGAGAATAAAGGCTATTGATGAGATTGCTTCTTGTATCATATGTGAAATAGATAAAGTCGATGTTGATAGTTGTTCGAACAGCTTTGGAAAATATAAAGCTATTTTTGATAAGTGTTCATTATATAGATGGCTGATTACAGTTAATGGACGAGGGGAAAGTTATGCCCAGACAATGCTGACGAATGCTAATAATGGCTTGACGGACATCGATGATTTAATGAAAATATTTCAGGGAAAATTAACTATAGCGGAAAAATATGCTCTTCAGTTGGAGTCACTGGTAAGGTTTGAGAGGGTTTATTTACAGCCTATTATTGCGATTGATGTGTTTGAAAGTAAAAAGGGAGTGGAACGTGAGGATAGAAATATAGGTGAGTTAATATCTAAGAAAAAAGAATTTTTGAGTGAAGAGGAAAATGATTTCGAATATGCACTTTGCGATATGGATCAGGATGGCATTGATGAAATATTTATAAGAAGAGTGTGGCATCAGACGGCTGAAGAGCCATACGTATATCTGATCTACATTGCGACGTACGACAAAGAGCAAAAAGTGTATACTACATCACATCATAGAAAGATGGAAATGTCGCTTGATTCAGGAAACCTGCGGTTTAATCCGGTAGAAAATGTTTTGCTTGAAAAGAATGGCGATAGAACTGAAAAATTGTTTCTTCAGGATGGTATATTGCTTAGTGAAGAAACAGACGAAAGTATGTATGATATTGCTTATGAATTAAAATTTGTTCCATATAATTATTCACCGGAAAGCAGTAGCTCTGCTAGCCAGGTACTAAGAGAGTTTTATAAAAGTGGTGGCTGGTATCAGAAAGTTTCTGCAACAGACAATCCTATGTACGAATTGGTAGATATCGACCAGAATGGAATTCCGGAACTTGTTATAAGGACAGGAGACAGTCAGAAGGTTCAATATTACATTTATTCATATGAAAAGGATACTGCGCAGGTAGTATATTCCGGATCATTTGAGAATGGATTTAACGCTGTGCCTGCATTATTTTATTCCCCATCCAGGAAAGCGCTGTCAACTTATGGAAGAACGTCGGATGCTCAGTGGGATCTGTTTTATGAACTGAATGATAATGGTGAAATATCTTTAATGCCGTTTGGTACAGGATGGTTTGATGTAAAAATTCCTGGATTTGTCAGACACTATTATATCACTGACAGCGTAACGGGTGAAAAGAAAGAAATTGCTTCCGCTGATTTGGAAGACAGAGCGAAATTTAAAAGTGCAGCAGAGACGTATTATTCCTATGTTTCAGATCTGGAATACATTACATTTGGAGGGACAGTCTATGAGGAATGTTATGCTCATGAGGAAGTGACAGTAGGAGAAAATTATCGGCATGTCAGATATATCTTCTGGGATGAAGAAAATGAGAGTCAGAAAGAAGACATTACAGATGATATTTCGGTAGAACCGACAGAATTTGATACCTCAGATAATCAGGACACTTCGACCTCTGGATACATTATCCCAGACAGTGACAGAAGATACCTTACAGAGGAAGATTTAATCAATTTAACGCCTCAGCAGCGCAGCTACGCCAGAAATGAAATATATGCCCGGAAGGGAAGAAAATTTAGTTCTATTGAACTGCAGGAATATTTTGCAACAAAAGAATGGTACGAGTCGCTTTATGAAGCCCAGTATTTTGATGAGAATTTGGAGCAGTTTTGCAACGATTATGAGATGAAAAATGGGACCTTCATTTCGGAGTTTGAAGCAAAAGCGGGGAAGTATGAGTTGGATCAGGTGGGGTATGATATTTATGCGGGGGATAGGTAAAAATCTAATTTCCAAAATATATGAGGAGATAAATAAAAATGGAGAAAAGAGAGGCACAATTACGGTGTGCAGCACTTGCAATGCATAAGGCAATTATAGGGATTATGAGGCTGGACGAGCTTGAAGAAGCTGCGGCAAGAACAGATATCAGTGAATTCCTTGATGCAAGAGCAATTTGTACATATTATAGTGTATATCATTTGTTTGTTACGTGCATAATTATGACGGATAACTCAGTAAAAAACTGTAAATGGAATTTTTCAGTGTCAGACGAAGAAATTGATAGTGAAGATGAAACAGCAGGTGCATGGAATACCGCTAAAAATAACGAACAGGATTGGGCTACTAAGATTACGCATGGACAAATAAAGAATTTTTGTAAAAGAGTGCGTATGAATAGAGAAAATTTATATGGGGATAAATATTATTTAATCCCGCTATATGATAATTTCATTGATGATACATTGACAGAGGGAAAATGTAAACCTGCTTTGTATGAACGTTTATGTTATATTAGAGACAAGTCTATTTATCGTCCTTCTTTTGTTGTTACAAAATCGGGACACAGGGTTCAAACTTCACGATATGTGGGAGAAGAAATTCGATCGTTACCAAAAGCAGCAGAATTATTTCGAATCGTATCACAAATCTATGATGGATTTATTAAGGAGAATGAACGGGAAAACGAAACGGGGGAATGTGATGCTTTATTAAATTATATGTGGCTTGACAATATAGTGCGATGTAAAATAGGGGATCTTATAGAACTTGGACATGAAATAGATCAATTAAAACGGATTGGTGGCATCGATATAGAAGACCAGAAAAAAATCTGTTTTTTATCATACGAAGCACAGTTATTAGAAACGGAGAGTGTGGAAAATATTATTAAGTATGAGAAAAAGTATTGGTTTCCGTTAGCAAAAAGAAAATTTAAAAATTATAGATTAAAAGGCATTTGTGAATAGGATTATCCAAAGTGCAGAGGGGTACAGAAATGACATCGGTTTTATTTACCAATTAGAAAGAAAAATAAACGTTGCACGCTGTTTTTGGGAAGTAGTGCTCCTAACAAATCACTATAAAAGCCTAATATATAGTAACTATAAACAGTAAAGGAACTGTGACAGAAAGGATGATAAAAGCTGCTTGGATATCGTTCAAATTATTAATACGCACAACCCAATCTGGTCTGCAAATGAATTAATTGTAATCCTTGCAGTGCTGTTGTTCGCTATTATATTGCTTATAGTTTTATACCGGAGAAAACTCATTCTCTGTTCGCAGGCTGTTGACGGATTTCTTTTGTTGCTGTATTTGATCACAGTACTTGGCTCGACCGTGTTTGCCCGGATGCCGGGAGAACGGAGATATCAATTGGAAGTATTTTGGTCTTGGAAGAAAATCTTTCATTCAGTTGTGCAGGATGGCTCTGTGCTTCAAAATCAATTATTTCAGGAAAATATTTTGAATATGCTTATGCTGTTCCCGGTAGGTTTTTTGCTTCCGCTGGTATTTGCCAAGAGAATGAAATGGTATCAGGGATTGCTGTTTGGTATGGTGTTTTCATCAGGGATTGAACTGCTGCAGTTATTTTTGTGCCGGGGATTGTTTGAGTTTGATGATATCATTCATAATAGTTTTGGATGTATGATAGGAACTTTGGTTGGGAATGTGGTTTGGCGGTGGGGAAAGCGAAAGAGAGAAAAATATGGTGAGGGCTGAGGAAAGTGAAGAAGAAGGTTTATCTTGATTTTTGGAGTCAGGACTCTATGCTTGAAGGAATATCAAAAGTATATGGTATTCCTGAAAAAGAAATTATACATTTGATTGTTAGATATCATGAACAGGAAGAACTGTTATCAGCAATTTTTGAACAATATCAAATTCATCCGGATGTCCATGATCTTGATAATGTGTATATCAGATGCAAACTAATTGGAAAGTATCCGGATAAGAGTATGCTCAAAGCAGAGGGATTACTTTCTCTTACTGAGCTTTTAAAAAGAGAAGATGCTTTTCTGGTTCGTTTTTTGAAAGAGAATGGTATAAACATTAATGTGGAAAAAAGAACGTTTCGATTGCATGATACAGTTGTAAAAATTAAAAAATCAAGCGATTTGGGAAATAAGCTTTATTATGATAGAGGAGAAATAGAGGCTTTCTATTGCTGCGATGAAAATGAGATGATTAAGTATTCTACAGTGAAACGTTATCCGGAAATATTATTAGCAGTGGATGAATTTGTTGAAAAAAATTTTAGAAGGGATTTAGATCTTGGAAATAAATGGAGTGATCTGTGTGCTGGATTTGATATAATTTCCTTTTATGTAAAATTAAATGATACTACGTATATAAATAATTGTCGCGCAAATGGCTGGCAGGAGACCTGGCCATATGAAAATTATTACAAAGAAGAATACCCGTACACAGACTCATATCCTGAGCTATTGTATAGAAATTTGTGGTTGTTGAAGTATGGACTTTCAAGAATTCACAGCGAAAACTTTAGTGAATTGTGTCTGGGAATTCGCAACGGTGTTGCGATACCGTATAGCGAATTGAGCATAGAGCATTGTGAAGATTAATGGTATATTGAAAGAAAATTTGAAACTAATTAAAAGAAAACGGAACTGAGAATATATTACTATCAAAAAGCGTATGATATGAATTATTATGAATACAACAATAATCGTAGCTCTTTTGGCAACATTTACAGCTATTATTACAGCCATTATTACTGATTTTTTAAATAAACGCAGCAAGTTGAAATTTGAGGAAAGAAAATTAAAGGAGCAATATTACTTAGAATTTATTCATGCGTTAAGTGAAAATATGAATAATACAGAGTCTTCAGAGGCAACCATAAAATATAATCATGCTTTTAATAATTTAACAATTATTGCAAGTCCGAAAGTTTTATTGGCGCTGTATGATCTTGCGAATTTAATGATAAATCATTTGAAGAATAATAATGTTGTTGATTATGAAATTCAGTATACGAAAAAGTTTACTAAGTTGATTAAAGAAATGAGATCAGATTTGTATGGCAGTAAATCGATTAATAAAGAGTTGACAGAAATATATTTGATTAGTGGTGTATTAAAATCTACAAATAGTAGTGATAGCTGATTGTGACTTGATAGAAGCAGAATAGTAATACAAGTAGAGGATGTGAGAAGCAATGCTGGACAGCAAAACAATAGAGACTTTGTCAGTCAATGCAGTGAAAGACAGTATAGTAATGTGTGAGTATCTGGATCAGTTTATTGCAGAAAATGATAAAGAGCCGTCGTGGGACGGTTTTGTATATATTTATAATGCCAATACTAAGAATAAAAGTGATCTGAAAGGCCGAATGCCGGTTCAGATTAAGGGGCGATTGTGTGATGATCATACAAAGACGCAAATTTCGTATTCGATGGCGGTGGCGGACTTAAGAAACTATCTTTGGGATGGCGGATGTGTATTATTTGTTGTCTATATTGGAAACTATGGATTGACCAGAAAGATTTATTATGTCGAATTGACACCTGTGAAACTGAGAAAACTGCTTGAAGAGGCAGGGCAGCAGGAGAAAAAGAGCGTATACTTAAAGGAGTTTCCGGCAGATAGTGACAGTAAAGCTACGATATTTTTCAATTGTCTGCAGAATTGTCAAAAGCAGGCAAGTTTTAAAGAAGGAAAATTATATAGTCTGGATGAATTAAGAGAACAGGGTGTCTTGGAAAATATAGTGATCCCTTTTGCTGGTGTTGGAATAGCAGACCTGGAAATGGCATTGTTGAAGAATGAAGTATATATTTATGCAAAGATAAAGGGAAGCGCTGTGCCGCAGCCACTGGATATGATTCCAGAGGATATTCATACGCGGAAGCAAGTTGATGCGCTTATAACGATTGATGACAGAGTATTTTATAAAGAATATCGTATTGTGAAAAGCGCGAAGGAAACAATCTGGCAGTACGGTGACAGCTTTACTATGAAGTTTGATGAAAGTGGTCAGTCAGGTCGGATTAATTATAAGAATTCTGATCAGGTGCGTGTCATCGCAAGGGATCTTGACTTTATGCTTTCTTATTTGGAAAAAGGATACTTTAAGATTGATGATGCAAGGATACCGTTTGATTATGATGGAATGGAAGATTCTTCGAATTTTGATATAGAGGAAGAGAGAGACGTACTTGAATTTGCAAAAAGGATTGTTAAGGTTCTTAATATTTTAGAATGTTCAGAAGATATCAATCTCAAAGAGATGAATGCGGAGGATTGGAGAAATCTTCATCGGCTTATTTCGGCCTTTTTGGATAGGGAGCCGGTAAGTGGACTGAAAGAAAATCTGCCGCCTGTAGTATGTATGAATGTAGGAAAATTGCGGTTCGCTATTTATCTGAAAAAGCGTAAAGAAGCAGGGACTTATGAGATGTATAATTTCTTCAAAAGGGATATTCCATTCGTACTTGGAAATGATGAGGGCGATAAGTTTCCCGTTTCGCAGTTTTATCTTTTACATAAAAATGACTTTCTGACACTAAATAATATAGACTTCGATGCATTACTTCCGTCATTTCAAAGAGTGGAACATAATTGTATGACATTTGAGGCAGCCAATCGGTTTTTGCTTGAATTGCTGAGTGCTTATGATAATGCAGAGGGAGCAAGAAAAGGAAAGCTCCTGAAAACATGTAAAGAATTTAGCGAGTGGATTTCAGAAGCACCGGAGGATGAGTTGGATGGTCAGATAAAGACATTGAATGTACTTCAGACAATGAAAAGGATGCGCGAATTAAAGCCTGATGAAATGAAGACTCTATATGAAATGATTGAGGCGAAAGAAACGCGGGAAGATAGCAAGGTTGCTGCGTATTTGCTTTTAGGACAGCAGCAGGCGGCAGAAATGCACTTTGCAAAATTGTCTGAGGGTGAGCAAAACGAATTTAAAAAGTATCCGATTTATCATTTTTGGAATGAGTAAAATGAGTAAAAATAGATAAAAAAGATAAATTTGTCGAATGTTCGTATGGACAAAACAGAACGTATGTTTTACAATGTAGGAACAGTGATAGGAATAGGATGAGGTGATATAAACATGATACAGAATTTTTCCTGTAAAAATTTTAGAAATATAGCGGCGGATAATTTGTCGTTTGAAAAAATTAATATTCTTATAGGGCCGAACAATTCGGGCAAGACAAATTTTATCAGAGCATTGACGTTCTTTGCAGAAATGCTGGACAGAGCGGACGAAGGAAAACTGAAATCTTCTTTTTTGAATGCGGTGGCCAGAAATGGCTGGGAGCATATGCTGAATAAGGATGTCGGGGAAGATAAGGAAATCCGCTTTACATGGAAGCTGAATCTGAACGGGGAGCCGGTGGAATATATTTTTGCATGTACGGTCGGCAATACGATAGAAGATTGCAATATTGTTTTGGAGGAAATGAATTCAGCAACGGAAAATGTGAAATATGATCAGGCATTTAATTATTTCCGGTGCCATGACCGAAAACTGGGAGAGGGCGTTTTTTCAAGCAGTATGGTCAAAGGTGGGTGGAATAAAAGGCTACGTTTTAAACTTGACTGTAGGGAATCATTGATCCGTCAGTTTAAGGATATTTTATTAAATAATGCTGGAATTTACAGAGATACACTGGTCAGAGGGCAAATTCAGGATCTTTTATACCAGATCCAGAATTATTTTTTCCAGTATAGTGTTTATGCTACATCGAAATTTAATACAGAAAAAATGCGGCTTCCGGTTGGCGTGAAGAATCTTGACAGTACTTTAAGCTATGACGGTTCTAATTTTACAAACGTCTTTAATCATTACAAATCTGCAGATCTCATGTGGAAAAGCAAATTTGAGTCATTTATGAGGGAATTGATCCCGGATCTGCAGGTGGTTGATACGGTGACATTTTATGATAATTTGATTTTTAAGCTGGTATATGGAGGTGGACAGTATGATTTGTCGGATGTGTCGGAAGGCACGCTGAAAGGATTGATCCTGAATATGCTGATTAATATGCCAATGGAGACGAGAAAATCAATGCTTGCGATTGACGAACCGGAGAATAATCTTCATCCGGCATGGCAGAAGGTGATCGGGAACTGGATCCAGACCTCGGAAAATTATGATCAGTGTTTTATCAGTACACATTCACCGGATTTTCTGGATGTGTTTACGGAAGAATTTAAGCATGAGAATGTAGCGGTATTTGTTTTTGACAACAATGGGACGATCAAAAAAATAACATATGCCGATATAGCGGATGAATTGGGCGACTGGGAACTTGGAGATCTGTACAGGACGAATGATCCTGCTTTGGGGGGCTGGCCTTGGTAAATAATAGAATTGCCTGCTTTCTGACGTGTGGCTATACTGAGGCAGGCGCGATGCAGTTCTTTTTGAAAAGAGTGAATGATGAATTTGAGTACAAGCAGTATTTGCCGAATAAGACAATAAAGAAGAAGGGAGATCCGAAGGTCATTGACAAAGAGATCAGTGGCCTGACGGGAGAGAAGCTTTTAGAAAAAGTATATGAGATCCTTGACAGACATAAAGATGAGTTTAATCGGTGCAAGGCCATACTGATCGAAGATGATCTGGATGGAAGATTTCATGGAAAATCGGAAAATGATATTAGTACATATAAGGCGGATATTGTAAAAAGAGTCCGTGATATTCTGGATAATCAGCAAATGAAAGTATTTCTGTTGTTCGCTTCGCCGGAAGCGGAGGCATGGTTTGTCGCCGATTGGAAACATGGTTTTAAGGCTCTTTATGAGAGCAATTCGATAAATGATCTGAGATATTCAGAACGTCAGTTTTTCGTACACCAGCTGAAACAATATATTGATCAGGAAGTGCTTGGGGAATATGCCAATGATATTGAACAATATGGATTTAAAGATTGTGTTTATTATAAGTTGAGTGATCAGCTTATAAATGTGATCGGGAACGATATAAAGGATTATTTGCTCAATAACAGTGATAATGCAGCATATGCAAAGAAAATTTCGGAGTCAAGACATCTGTATTATTCGAAGAAACTGCATGGTGATCGAATGATGAAGAGTATTTTACCAGATGTGCTGGAAGGACAATGCAGACATTTCTTCCGGCCGCTGTATTATGAATTGATTGATTTTCAAGATGATAATTCTGAGACAACAGAGTGATATTTGCCGGATATATGCTGAAAATTTTGACTGGAGTAAAATCAGATTGCATACCTCCTGCATTTGGAGGATAATACATACAACACAGTTTTTTATTAAAAATCAAGATACAGAGAAGATTGAGAAAAGGGAGATCCATCTTGACGATATGTTGAATACGACATATCATGTTTATAAAGAAGAAGGAGCATACTAATGTACGAGATCATTTTATATGATACAGAAGATGGAAGGTGCCCTGTGCAGGAACTATTGGATTCCCTGGAGCCTAAGTTACTGGCAAAAACATTGCGGACAATTGACTTGCTGGAAATGAATGGTCCATTGCTTCGTGAGCCATATTCAAAGCCGTTGGAAAATGGAATATTTGAGCTTCGCACCAAGCAGGGATCAGATATTACAAGAATACTGTATTTCTTTATTGTAGGCAAGAAAGCAGTGCTGACAAATGGATTTATAAAAAAATCGCAAAAGACACCAAAGGCAGAAAAGGAACTGGCAAAGAAATATAAAGCAGATTATGAACGGAGGTATGGCAATGAGTAGTTATAATGATTATAAAAAAAGAGTATTGCAGAATCCAGAGATAAAAGCAGAATATGATGCACTGCAACCAGAATATGATATTATCCAGGCGATGATTGATGCAAGAGTGCAGCAGAATATGACACAGAAAGATTTATCAGCTAAAACCGGAATTACGCAGGCAGATATAAGCCGAATTGAAAACGGAACAAGAAATCCAAGCCTTAGTATGGTAAAAAAACTTGCCCAGGGATTAGGGATGCAATTAAAATTAGAATTTATTCCAATGCCTACAAAAAATAAAATGTAAGTAAAAATAGGAACCGCAGGTTAAAAATGCCCGCGGTTTTATCGTAATTTGTAGAGATGTAAACGGTAAAAAGCAGGTACCTTTGGATAGGGGCGTATTCCGGTGTCGCGTTTACTAAAGAAGTCCTGGAACTGAAGGAAGAGCAATAGCAGCTGATGCAGGGAGTGGAGATCACCACCAAGTATATTGTCATTGAACTTGTAGACGGTATATTTTCGAAGAAACGATAATGTACCGTTTTCATCAACTTGCCATTTGCCCTCTTAGATGCTAAAATCAAAGTAAGCGCTGAATAATCGACCGTGTACGACTTACAGGACCTGCCTATGCAGGCAG